>JAESFM010000122.1_pt1 | contig 32325 bp, 31 predicted proteins | sample 9266171 | NCBI WGS metagenome assembly JAESFM01 (sample SAMN14505069, study PRJNA617099) | algae metagenome | isolation source: Hassallia sp. WJT32-NPBG1 and co-occurring heterotrophs from well developed... | place: USA: Mojave Desert, Joshua Tree National Park, California | collected 2006-06-22
GAGCAGTCTGCCACAGGAAATTGTCCAACTCACCAATTTACAATCGCTCAACCTCAGCGACAATCAACTGAGCAGTCTGCCACAGGAAATTGTCCAACTCACCAATTTACAATCGCTCAACCTCAGCAGCAATCAACTGAGCAGTCTGCCACAGGAAATTGTCCAACTCACCAACTTACAATCGCTCTCCCTCAGCAACAATCAACTGAGCAGTCTGCCACAGGAAATTGTCCAACTCACCAACTTACAATCGCTCTCCCTCAGCAACAATCAACTGAGCAGTCTGCCACAGGAAATTGTCCAACTCACCAACTTACAATCGCTCTCCCTCAGCAACAATCAACTGAGCAGTCTGCCACAGGAAATTGTCCAACTCACCAACTTACAAGCGCTCAACCTCAGCAGAAATCAACTGAGCAGTCTGCCACAGGAAATTGTCCAACTCACCAACTTACAATCGCTCAACCTCAGCAGAAATCAACTGAGCAGTCTGCCACAGGAAATTGGCCAACTCACCAATTTACAATCGCTCAACCTCAGCGACAATCAACTGAGCAGTCTGCCACAGGAAATTGTCCAACTCACCAATTTACAATCGCTCAACCTCAGCGACAATCAACTGAGCAGTCTGCCACAGGAAATTGTCCAACTCACCAATTTACAATCGCTCAACCTCAGCGACAATCAACTGAGCAGTCTGCCACAGGAAATTGTCCAACTCACCAATTTACAATCGCTCAACCTCAGCAGAAATCAACTCAGCAGTCTGCCACAGGAAATTGTCCAACTCACCAATTTACAATTGCTCAACCTCAGCAGAAATCAACTCAGCAGTCTGCCACAGGAAATTGTCCAACTCACCAATTTACAATCGCTCGACCTCGGCAGCAATCAACTGAGCAGTCTGCCACAGGAAATTGTCCAACTCACCAATTTACAATCGCTCGACCTCAGCAGAAATCAACTAAGCAGTCTGCCACAGGAAATTGTCCAACTGCAAAAACTGAAAAAGTTGGATCTGCGTAGAAACCCAATCCCCATTCCACCTGAGATTTTGGGACCAAAGGAATTGTCTCAAGATCCTGGGGATGTAAATGAAATTCTCGATTTCTATTTCCGGGTGCAAGATGCCAACGAAACTGAACTCATCTACGAAGCAAAATTCTTAATTATTGGTGAAGGAGGAGCCGGTAAAACTTCTTTAGCCAAGAAAATTGAAAACGAAAGCTACGATCTCCAGTCGAATGAGAAATCAACCGAAGGCATTGACGTGATCCGCTGGCACTTCACACTCCCCAACGGAAAAGACTTTCGGGTCAATATTTGGGATTTTGGGGGTCAGGAAATCTACCACCAAACCCATCAGTTTTTTCTCACAGAACGTTCCCTTTATGCGTTAGTCGCAGATAATCGTCAAGAAAACACCGACTTTTATTGGTGGCTGAAAGTTGCGGAACTCTTGAGTGACAATAGCCCAGTTCTCATTATCAAAAACGAAAAACAAGACCGTCAGTGTGAAATAAGCGAGCGATCCTTGCGAGGAGAATTTACGAATTTAAAAGAAGTTCTGGCAACTAACTTAGCCACCAATCGTGGTTTATCAGAGATAAAAAATGCCATTGAGCTTTACATCAGCAACCTTAAACACATCAATACACCTTTGCCCAAACTCTGGGTCAGAGTCCGTTCTGCCTTAGAAAACGACTTTCGCAACTACATTAATCTTGAAGAATACTGCCAACTTTGCCGAGTCAATAATTTAACTGACCGTAAAGATATGCTACGGCTAAGTCGCTATCTGCACGACCTCGGTGTTTGCCTTCACTTCCAAGATGATTCTACACTTAAACATTACATCATCCTGAAACCGGAATGGGGAACCACTGCTGTCTACAAAGTATTAGACAATAAAACCGTCAGGCAAAATCTGGGACGTTTTACCAAAGAGAATCTTTCTGATATCTGGCAGGAGAGGAAATATGCTGATATGCAAGATGAACTGCTGCAACTAATGATCCGGTTTAAACTTTGCTACCCAATTCCTTATAGTCCCGGCAACTATATTGCACCCCAACTACTCGATATCAACCAACCCGACTACACCTGGGAGAAATCCCATAATTTAATTTTGCGCTACAAATACGACTTTATGCCCAAGGGTATGCTCACCCGCTTCATTGTTGAGACACATCCTTGGATTGAACAGCAAAACCTGGTTTGGAAAAGCGGTGTTGTCCTCAACAAAGACCAAACTCGCGCCGAAGTCATTGAACACTACAATCAAAAAGAAATTAAAATCCGTATAGCCGGAAATCGCAAGAAAGAATTGCTGGCAGTCGTCAATCACGAACTGGAAAAAATCCACAACTCTTTTGAGCGTTTGCAGTATAACACTCTAGTTCCCTGTAACTGCACAGTTTGTGAAGGCAGTCCCACACCTTATTCCTACCCTCTGGATAATTTGCGTAAGCGCTTCAAAGCTGGTCGGTATCAGATTGAGTGCGATAACAGCTATGAAATGGTCGATGTTCGCAGGCTAATTGATGATGTCAATTTGCAACCCGTGGAAGCAGAACAAAAACTTAATTCCCAAACTCCACCACTACAAGACGAACTGTCCAAGGCGAGAGATAATTCACTTAAAAATCAAACTACCATCAATTACCACGATTTTCAAATATTCGTTACCAAAGACAGCAAGATTCGCGCTTCCTCAGACCAAGGTGACGAGTCGGGTGAATTGCGGTTGGATATGAAAAGAACTAAGCAGACATTGAAACTGATTGAGCATCAAGTGAAAGATGCCGATTTACTCAAACAACTAGGCAACGAACTCTACCAAGCACTTTTCCCTATAGATATTCACGGTCAATTGCGTGCTACAATGGCAGGCGCACAAGCAAATGGATACGCTGTACGCTTGCGCTTGGTCTTTGACTCCCCAGAACTAGCCGCGCTACCGTGGGAATTTCTCTACGATGAGACAACCAACACCTTTTTAGCAAACAACACCGAAACCGCGCTCTCGCGTTATATTGACGTTCCCCTACAAAAGCGCGAACTCCAAACCCCTAGCCTACCGCTGAAAATCTTGGTAGTCATCTCCAGTCCCACTGACATGCGTCGCTTGGACGTTGACACCGAAGAAAAGCTGATCCGTGAAGCACTGCAAAAACACATAGATGCAGGGCAAATTGAGTTAGATGTGCTACCAGAAGCCACCAGGAGCAACATCAACCAAAAGCTGCGCGAAAAGCCTTACAATGTCTTTCACTTCATCGGTCACGGTATCTTTGAAAACAATAAAGGCTTTATTGCCCTAGTAGATACCAATGGCAAATCTAAATTGTTGGATGATGAAGCTTTCGCCAACTTCTTTTTAGGCAACCAGAAGGTCGGGTTAGCTGTCCTAAATTCCTGTCAAGGTACAGGAATGTCTGACCAGCAAGTATTTGCAGGTATAGCACCAAACCTCGTCCGTCGGGGAATACCCGCAGTAGTCGCCATGCAATATCCCATCTTAGACCGCACCGCCAAGCTTTTTGCCGACGAATTTTACCGCACCCTCGCACTAGGCTACCCTGTAGACGCAGCCATCCAGACAACCCGCAACGCCATCTCAATGGAAATCGGACTCGATAAACCTGACTTTGCCACACCAGTACTTTATATGCGGGCTAAAGATGGAATTATCTTGAGTGGCTTAAAAAGCGTATAAGCAAAAACGCCCACAGCCTCAGGCTTCCAGCTTGGGGGTTCTAGGATGTGTTTTCGCTCTTGCCCGACACCCTGAAGGGTGCGGCTATACGAACGAAGTCCCTTCGGGTTCGCCAGTCGCCTGCGGAGGGAAACCCTCCCGCAGCGCTGGACTCACCGCCTGCGCGGACTACGGAAAAATAAGCCTTTCAGCCTGCGAAGGCAGGCTTTGTTCGTATAGCCCCAGGCTTCCAGCCTGAGGGCTTTTCAGAGAGCGAAAACACGCCCTTCCTTGTCTCCCTGTCTCCTATCTACCACAAACCTGCTTCCCCACATCAAGATGTGTAGAAAGATAATCTCTCAGCCATCCGCAACTTCGTGCTAGCAGTTCATCCAAACCCTCAACCGGACGCAACTGCACAGTATTCCCACCGACCATAATTGCAATTAGTTTACCATCAGGGCTAAACACTCCTTTAATAGCTTGATATTCAGCAAACTGCTGCCAAGTATCCCCTACTTGAGTCCATAAGCGTAGTGTACCGTCGTCAATTGAAGCAGTCGCAACCGTCTTGCCATCCGGACTAAACGCGACGTTGCTGACCGAATCGTTATGCTTGAGGGTCGCAAGTTCCTTACCTTGCAAGTTCCACAACTTCGCTGTTTGGTCAAATGATGCAGTCGCAATCGTCTTGCCATCGGGACTAAACGCGACGTTTCTAATCTCGGTTAGCAAGATAGAAAGCGATCGCACCATAGACTTGCTCTAGTGACAATAGCGGGAAGTTTTGGGCAATGCTTTCAGGGGACTCTCCGTTCAAGAAGGAATAAACAACTGAATCGAGGGAAATGCGTGTTCCTTCGATCCAATATCCTTTGTCTCGCTGCTCAACATACTGCTTTATTGGGGTGGGTGCTAATGTCATAGGACTAACGACTGCTCACTACATAGATATTAAGCGATCGCCTGTAAAGTATCTTCAATCTCGAATCCAAAGTGCTAACCCACCCCCACGACCACGCGCTGCAATCAAGTCTGGTGTCACCAAAAAGAATGCGAAAAAAGGCAGAACAGAAAGAGGTCTATTGTCAAAATCCTCAGCTTTGGTTTTGCCCCCGCGAATCTGACCGTTATATATAGTACGACTAAATAAACTGATTTGCATTTGGGTAAAGTCAAATGCTAGTAAATTTTTCTTACCCAGGTATTTAGCTGGTCCAGTTAGTTTCAGTCTAAGTGAACCAAATTGAACAGAATTAGTAATTTCCCCTTTGTCAGCATCTTGGGTGGCACTAAAGGAAATGTGCGCTGCTGCAAATTTGGGCAGATAAAAACCGTTGCCTAACTTAATTCCCCTACGATTCTTAACCTTCTTGGTTCCAGTTGTAAAGCACAATCGCCATTTACCAAGTATTGATTCAAACGGATACGTCAGTCGTTGTTGTTTGGCAGCTTTTTCTGCTTGTAATAAAGCATTTACAACCGCTTCAGCAGGAGGACGTTCTATTTTTTGCCCGCGATAAGCTTCTTGGGTCTGTGTTAATAGGGTGATAAACTCTTGGGTAATGATTTTTTCCAATGTTCTGTTAAGTTTCTTTTGAAGGTAAATAAGTTTGTAGTAAGGACTTTAGTCCTTGATTTGAATCAACTGTTTTTGTATAGCAATCATAACAGCGGCGTGGCGATCGCTTACTCCTAGTTTATGTAAAATAGCATGAACGTGAACTCTGACTGTTCCCGGTGTAATGTAAAGCGCTTCGGCTATTTCTTGATTGGTTTTGCGGTTTGCTAACAGTGATAAGATTTCCTGTTCGCGATGGGTGAGAGGATTTGCAGGGTTGGATAATTTAGAATCTAGCCCGATAGGTTGAGACGCAAAGGTGGAACGTATTTCTTTGGTAGCATTTTCATCCCACCAGGAAGCCCCAGCAGCCACAGAACGCAGTGCTAAAACTAATTTTTCGGCTGCAATTCCTTTCAGGCAATAGCCTTGAGCACCTGCTTCTATCAAGCGCGCAATCAGTGAATTCTGCGAATGAGAAGTAAGAACTAATATCGGTAAATTAGGATATCGCTGCTTTATTTGCCGACAAGCTTCGATTCCCCCAATTCCTGGTAATCCTACATCTAATAGAACAATATCAACCGCATGATGATTTACTAACTCGATGGCGGTTTCTCCATCTTCAGCTTCAGCTACAATCTTTAAGCCAGCTTCTTGCTGCAATCGTACTTGCAATCCTAAGCGGAAAAGTTCATCATCCTCAACCAAGAGAATTTTTAGTTCAGTAGATGGCATCTGGCACAGCTTAAGAAGGCTGATATGGGTAAACTGAGAGCTTGAACCCAAAGAGCGCTCCACTTTTGGCATTTGCGGAGATATCTTTAGAATAAGTTCTGTTCTCTGCCCAAATTATACCGTTATGCGCTTCAATAATTTGCCGAGATAAATAAAGCCCCAATCCTGAACCTTTAGCTTGGCGATCGCTATTTCCCTGATAAAATCGCTCAAATAAGTGGGGAAACTGTTCTGGGGGAATACCTGCACCGGTATCCAAGATTTTGACAACTTGATAAGAAGCTTGAGATTCTAATATTACTTCGACGCGATCGCCTCTTCTTGAATGATTTATTGCATTAATTAAAAGATTACTCAATACTCGTTGCAATTGCCAAGCATCACCTTTTACCCACAACGATGAGCGAAAATCCGACTCACCATAGCGAAAGCATAAATTAACTCGTCGAGTTGCAGCGACTTCGATAAGAGTAGTAGCTACTTCTTCTGCCAATACAGTTAAATCCACAGGTTCTAAATGCAGTTTTAAACCTTCAGTATCATTGCGATAAACATCTAATAAAGTTTCCACAAATTGCAGAGAACTCTCATGGCTGTTAATCATCGTTCCTAAGACTTTGCGCTGCTGCGACGAGACGATGCCAAATTTTTCTTTTTGAAAAGCTTTCAGAGTTTCAATTGCTCCCAAAAGAGGTGTTTTTAAATCGTGAGTAAGTGTGGAAGCAAAATCTTCGCGCAGTTTAACTAATTGTTCGTGTGCTTCTAGCTTGGCTTGCGTGAGTGCGATCGCTTTTTGCGTTCGTCGCAGACGTTGGCTCAAAAGTCCTGTCACCATCAAAGCCATGACAGCGATCGCTCGATTTGCCACCGTGGAAGCAGTAATTATTTCACCCCCAGGTAACCACAAATTCAACACTGTTAAAAACATCGCCACGCATGTTGCTTGCAAGGTTGCTTTCTGATTTAACCAAGAATTTGCCAGCAGAATCGGTCCGGTGTAAAGATACCCAAATACATAATCACTTGGCGTAGAAAGCTCCAAAACAAGAACAACGATAAACAAACCCGCAATCAGCAAAGATTTGCCTAACCGCGAGTTGTTAGCCAGCAAATTCGCTTTAAAAGTACCATTCACGAAACCATCCTTAGGGTTAATTATCTTAAATATATAATTTAATTTTAATCAATATACTCACTTGATTAACTTTACCCCAAAAACTACAGCAAACATAGCGTTTAGATTAATTATATAACTTGATAAAACTCTCTTTTCTCTTACTCTGCGTTCTCTGCGCCTCTGCGGTTCGTCTCATAAAATATTTTTTCTTGCATAAAGTAGCATTACTCCTAAACATCGTTTATTAACGTTTACTAAACGCTAAACATAAAAAATAAACTTATTTTATATACCTCTATTCCTTGTTTCCATTAACAAATTGAGAAATGATAGAAATTATTCCAACTCTTGAAATACCAAGTAATTTTTTCGCTTGTAAAAATCTTAGTAATAAAGAATTTAAAAATGTTACAAGGATGGATTCAAATTGCCTTAACGCTATTAATTGTAGTAGCGATTACGCCGTTGTTTGGGCGATACATGGCACATGTCTTTTTGGAGCGACGAACCTTTCTCGATCCAATTTTAAACGCCGTTGAGCGAGTTTTGTATTCCTTAGTCGGCGTTCAAACCAGAGAAAACATGACTGGCTGGCAATATGCGCGGGCAATATTCTACAGTAATGCAGTCATGGCATTGTTGATATTTTTCATCATCATGAGTCAGGGATGGCTACCGCTTAACCCGACGAAAATAAATGCACCGACTTGGGACACAGCACTACATACCACCATTTCTTTTATCACCAATACCAACCAACAGCATTATTCTGGTGAAACTTACATGAGTTACGCCAGCCAAATGTTAGGGCTAGGTTATCATATGTTCACCTCAGCAGCTACGGGAATAGCAGTAGCGATCGCTTTTATTCGCGGGTTGACAGGTAGACCTTTAGGCAACTTCTATGTAGACTTAATTCGCATAATTATGCGGATTTTGTTACCCATTAGTATTGTCGGGGCAATTGTCCTAATCGCAGCTGGAGTTCCAGAAACTTTAGCAGGTCCAGTGGTAGTACCCACCTTAGAAAATCCTGCCATTAGTCAGGCGATCGCTCGCGGTCCAGTTGCTCACTTTGAAATTATCAAAGAACTAGGGGAAAATGGCGGTGGATTTTTTGCGATTAACTCAGCACACCCATTTGAAAACCCCAATGGCTTGACCAATCTGATTCAGCTTGTAGCACTTTTGTCAGTGCCTACCTCATTGATATACACCTATGGAGTCTTTGCAAATAACCTCAAACAAGCTTGGTTAGTTTACAGCATTCCCTTTGCAATTCTTGTGGTGTTTATCATCATTACAGCGATCGGTGAATACAACGGGAATCCTGCCATCAACGCGCTTTTGGGTTCACAGCAGCCAAACTTAGAAGGTAAAGAAGTTAGATTTGGCTGGGCGCAATCTGCATTATATGCCGTTTTCACCACCGCAACCATGTGCGGCGCGGTTAATAGCTTGCACGATTCCTTTATGCCCAATGGTGGTTTCGTCACCCTATCAAATATGTTCTTTCAGATAGTCTTTGGCGGACAAGGTACAGGAACAGCTTATTTATTTGCTTATCTAATCTTGGCAGTATTTGTCACCGGTTTAATGGTGGGACGCACCCCGGAATTTCTCGGACGCAAAATTGAAAAGCGGGAAGTAGTCCTTGCGAGTTTCCTAATTTTGTTAGTCCACCCGATTGCGATTTTAATACCTGCGGGGATAACTTTAGCATTTCCCGACCAATTAGCCGGAATTAGCAATCCTGGTTTCCACGGCTTTTCGCAAGTTATTTACGAATACGCCTCAGCCGCAGCTAATAACGGATCTGGATTTGAAGGCTTAGGCGATTCTCAACCCTCCCCTTTGGCGATCGCCACAGGTACAGCCCCAACCGCAACCGCTTTGTGGTGGAACCTGAGTACTTGCTTCAGCCTGCTAGCCGGACGTTATATCCCCATCATTGGTTTGCTATTTCTCGCCGATAGTATATCCCGCAAACAACCCGTTCCCCTCACAGTTGGGACATTGCGAACCGACACCGGACTATTTACAGGTGTAACTGCTGGTGTAATTCTCATCCTCGGCGCCCTCACCTTCTTCCCAGTCTTGGCATTAGGACCCATTGGCGAAGCCTTTCAAATAGCAAAAGGCATTGGGTTATAGGGATTAGGGACTAGGGACTGGGGACTAGGGATAGGAAAAGAATTATTACCAATGCCCATTGCCCCATGCCCATTGCCCATTTGCCCATTGCCCCATTGCCCATTGCCCCATGCCCAATTCCCAATAATGTATGCAAACCACCGCTTCCCCTCAACAAACCCGTGAATCGCGCAGACACACTCCCAAAGCAGATATGCGCGGACTTTACCAAAAAGCAGTTCGTGAGTCATTTGTCAAGCTCAATCCGCGAACTGCCGTCAGAAACCCGGTAATGTTCATTGTCTGGATCGGGACAATTGTTGTTTTTTTAGTAACTCTTAACCCCAACTTATTCGGGACAATTCAGGCAGATATCAACCAGCAACGCTTGTTAAATGGGTTGATTACCTTGATTTTATTTTTTACAGTTGTTTTCGCCAACTTTGCCGAAGCCGTTGCCGAAGGACGCGGGAAGGCTCAAGCAGATGCACTCAAATCTACGCGATCGCATACTAGTGCCCGGAAAATGCTACCCGATGGTACAATTCAAGAAATCAATTCTACCGAATTGCGGCGGGGCGATCAAGTAAAGGTGATTGCTAATGAGATGATTCCTGCCGATGGCGAAGTGATACAAGGTATCGGCTCAGTGGATGAGTCGGCGATTACTGGGGAATCTGCCCCTGTACTGAAGCAACCGGGCACAGATATTTCTACTTCGGTTACTGGTGGTACGCGGCTTTTGTCAGATGAATTAATCATTCGGATTACTGCCGATCCCGGTCAAGGCTTTATCGATCGCATGATTTCTCTGGTAGAAGGAGCCGAACGCAGCAAAACACCCAACGAAATCGCCCTAACAGTGCTGCTTTCGGTGCTGACGCAGGTGTTTTTAATCGTAGTTTCCACAGTTCCCCCTTTCGCTGGCTACATCGCCAACTTTGTCAGCACATTATATGGGGCAGAAGCGGGTAATAGTTTGCGTGCTGGTGTCAGCGTTGCCATTTTAATCTCGCTGCTAGTCGCTTTGATTCCCACTACTATCGGTGGTTTATTGAGTGCGATCGGTATTGCGGGGATGGACAGAGTTGCCCAATTCAACGTTATTGCCACATCCGGACGAGCAGTAGAAGCTTGCGGTGATATCAATACCTTAGTACTGGATAAAACCGGCACTATCACCTTAGGCAACCGGATGGCTAACGAGTTTATTCCCGTCAACAATCACTCAATAGAAGATGTAGCACAAATATCCTTGGCTGGTAGTGTATTTGACGAGACGCCAGAAGGTAAGTCAATCGTAGCATTAGCAGAAAAACATAAAGTTGAGGCAGGCTTCAACCCTAAGAATGCAGAAGCTGTGGAATTTTCCGCCAAAACCCGCATGAGCGGCACTAATTTGCCCAATGGTAAAGAAGTCCGTAAAGGAGCGGTGGATTCGATTAAAGGCTTTGTTCGTTCCCGTGGGGGTCAAATTCCCAACGACTTAGACGCAGCTTATGAGCGAGTTTCCCGCTTAGGAGGTACACCGTTAGCCGTCTGTCAGGAGAATGATATTTACGGCGTTATTTATCTGAAAGATATTGTCAAACCTGGTTTGCGCGAACGCTTTGACCAGCTCCGCCGAATGGGTGTAAAAACCATCATGCTCACAGGCGATAACCGTATTACTGCTGAGGTAATTGCTCAAGAAGCGGGGGTTGATGATTTCATCGCCGAAGCCACTCCAGAAGACAAAATTGAGGTAATTCGCTTAGAGCAATCAGAAGGTAAACTCGTAGCCATGACCGGAGATGGTACCAACGATGCACCCGCACTAGCTCAGGCAAACGTCGGCGTTGCGATGAACTCTGGGACGCAAGCTGCCAAAGAAGCTGCTAATATGGTGGACTTAGACTCTGACCCCACAAAGTTAATTGACTTAGTGACGATTGGTAAACAGTTACTAATTACCCGTGGGGCATTAACAACATTTTCTATTGCCAACGACATCGCCAAATATTTTGCCATCATTCCCACAATCTTCGCGGCATCGGGAATTGGCGCACTTAACATTATGGGACTCAAAAGCGCCCAATCTGCAATCATCTCTGCGCTAATTTACAACGCCTTAATTATTCCCGCACTCATTCCCCTAGCACTCAAAGGAGTAAAATTCCGACCCCTGACAGCGGATCAACTGCTACGACGCAACATCTTACTTTATGGTGTTGGCGGCGTAATTGCACCGTTTATTGCTATCAAACTGATCGATATTATCCTGCCTTTTTCGTAATAAGCGCTGAAGCGCTTCAGCACCGACTACAAAGCAACACCATATGAAAAAACATCTTATACCATCAACCAAAACCCTTACCCAAACATTAGAAACAGTAACCGAAATTTGGGATGAATGGCGCAGACAAAAGCTGCCCTTGTATCTATTTTTAGCAATGTGTTTCAACTTAATAGTAGCGCCTATGGTCTACGCCGCTACTGGTGAAACACTTTTCCGCCCTCAATCTTGGGCATTGGGACTATTAGGATTAGTAGTTTTGAGTCTTTCAATATATCTCTTTTTCGTGATGTTTGTACCGGAGAAATTCTAATGAGTTTTGCACGCGATGCCGGCAGAGCCGTTCGTTCTACTTTGTTGCTGTGGGTGATTACAGCTATTATTTATCCTTTGCTGATGATTGCCTTGGGACAAATTGTATTTCCCTTTCAGGCAAATGGTAGTCTAATTAAAAATGCCCAAAATCAAGTTATCGGTTCTGCCTTAATTGGTCAGCCTTTTACAACAGACCGCTACTTTAACAGTCGTCCCAGCACCACTAGCTACAGTACAGCAGACCCGAAAAAAGATGAAGCCGGAGTGTTGAAAACTGGGGTGTCCGGTGCTAGCAACTTGGCTCCTAGTAATCCTGCATTGCGCGATCGCATCGCTGGAAAAAACGACAAAGGTGACTTCACTCGTCTGAAAAAAGCCGGCGTGCAACCGACTGCCGATTTAGTTTACACCTCTGGTTCCAGCCTTGACCCCCATATCACCCCGAAAGCTGCAAAAGCGCAAATTGCCAGAGTAGCCAAAGCGCGACAACTCCAGCCAAACCAAATCGAAACCCTAATTGCCCAAAACACCGATAATCGCTTTCTCGGCATCTTCGGTGAACCTGGAGTCAACGTCTTAAAACTAAATCTCGCTTTGGATCGGTTAAAACCTACCTGATTTTTCCCTGTCTCTCGTTCCCAGACTCCAGCCTGGGAATGTATTCTTTGAGGCTTTGCCTCTAGGTGCTCATTTCCATGCAGATTATGAAAACAAGCATAAGTTAGCGCGATCGCCGAATACCATCACATACCCAAAATCTTTACAATATTAAGTAAGGTAAAGACGTTATTCAGAAATTAAAGCAAAAACAATGGCAATATTTGGATTTGGTAAAAAACTAACCGTGCCCACTCCTGAACAAGCTTTGCCAGGACGGGCAGAAGAAATGCCACTAACCAACCGTCACTATGTCAACGGTAATCCCCTCAAGCCACCATTCCCCCAAGGTATGGAAATGGCATTGTTTGGTATGGGCTGCTTTTGGGGTGCAGAACGCAAATTCTGGCAACTTGATGGAGTTTTCAGCACCTCGGTCGGTTACGCTGCGGGTTCAACTCCCAACCCCACATATCAAGAAGTATGCAGCGGCATGACCGGTCACAATGAAGTAGTGCTAGTTGTCTTCGATCCCAAGGTGATTAGTTACTCACAATTGCTCAAAACCTTCTGGGAAAGCCACAACCCCACCCAAGGAATGCGCCAGGGTAATGATGCTGGCACTCAATATCGTTCCGGAGTGTACGTGTATTCTGACACTCAAAAGCAAGAGGCAGAAGCATCAAGAGACGCTTATCAAGAAGCCCTCAACGCCGCAGGTTTTGGCAAGATTACTACAGAAATATTGGATGTGCCTGAATATTATTACGCAGAAGACTATCATCAACAGTATCTTGCCAAAAATCCCGGTGGATATTGCGGCTTAGGTGGGACAAATGTTGCTTGTCCTGTGGGTATAGGGCAAGGGGCATAGGGCATTGGGCAATGGGCATGGGGCAATGGGCATGGGGCAATGGGCATGGGGCATTGGGCATTGGGCATTGGCAATAATCCTTTCTCCTAGTCTCCTAGTCTCCTAGTCCCCAGTCCCTAGTCCCCAGTCCCTAGTCCCCAGTCCCTAGTCCCTAGTCCCTAGTCCCTAGTCCCATTACAGCATCGAGGTGAGAACAGCGATCGCACGAGACCACAAAAATATGCTAATTGGTGCGCCAATCATTAGTCCGGCGATCGTCCAGCCTCTTTGATGTGCTTTAAATTGTTCAATACTACGCCACCGTCTACTTTTCCAAGCCCATTCATTACCTTTAGCACCGAGAGCGAGGGTGACGACAAAACCAGTTTGCGGTACGAAACATAACAAGCCTACCCAAACTTGATTAGTCCACAACCAAAACCAAGGTAATAAAAATGCACCCCAATTCCACCCCTTAATTTCGTCAGGAACTTCTTCGGTTATATTATTTATCCCGCACCCAGAATTATTTATTATTTCTTTGGGCTGCAATCGATTGTGTTTAGCCGGTTTGAGAGCAAGACCATTTTTAAGCACCTCCAAAGCTTGACGAGCAGTCGTAAATCGTTGTTCTGGCGCAGGTTCTACTATTTTTTCCAGCCAACTGAGAAAACCGGAATTTAGATTAACTCGGTCAGCAAATTGAATCCGTAATTCCCGCACTGGCAAATCAGATGGAGCAGTACCTGTCAACAAATGTATTAAAGATGCTCCCAGTGCATAGAGATCCGATGCTGGAACCGCTCTACCTCCAAATTGTTCCATCGGTGCATAACCATAAGTTCCCACCACAGTGAAAGTTACACCTTCTTTTGCCGCTTTATCCTGAACTGCGCCAAAATCGACTAGATAAATATGATTATCTTCACCCCAAATTAAATTACTCGGTTTAATATCCCGATGCAATACTGTAGGATTCAACTCATGCAAATGTATGAGAATGTTTAAAATCTCTACAGCAATTTTTCTAACTTCTTTTTGGCTAAACCTTTTCCCCGCATTAAGTTGTTCTTTGAGCGATTCACCAGGAATATATTCTTGTACCAAGCCAAACCAAAGTGTTCGGTCATCGACACAAAAATAATCAAGATACCGGGGAATGCGGGCATGATTTAGCTGTTTGAGAATTTGTGCTTCTCGTTCAAAAAGTTTCAGGTCATCCCATTGTATAGTACCGCCAAAAGCAAGGAGTTTAACTACAACAAGAGAATTCTCAACATCAGTAGCTTGTAAATCTGTTGCTAGCCAAGTTTGGCGAACTCCATTATTGCCGAGTTGACGTTGAATTTGGTAACGATTTTGTAATATCTGTTCTGCTTGCAGCATTCGACACCTGCGTGACTCACCAGCCTAATTCCTCTAATCTAGCGAGAAGTTACCCACTACTGACAACTTTAAGAGTAAGAAAGCTACTTTAAGTTACTTATTGTTACGAAACGGTGATGTAAGGGATTGTAATTAAAGATAGAAGTTGGATATTTCTATGAATGAGCCAAAATTTCACAGTGTAGATGCCGAATCTCTGAAAAACATTTCCGTTGAAGAGATTCTTGCTAAACACAACCCAAATTTGGAAAAAGCTGATTACACCATTCCCGTCCCGACTGAAAATCAAACTATTCCCCACCGGGACGGTACAGACCGCTACTATGTGCAGGTGATAAAGGGGTGGAACCCGATTGTTAAGCCTAGTATTGATGCGCCTTATAGAGGTCGCATCGGCGGATGTTAAGCTGCGTAAGCAATGCGCGTGCTTCTCGTTCCTATGCGGAGCATAGGAATGGCTATTTGGAGGCTCTGGCTCCATTAATTCCCCTAGAGGCAGAGCCTCGTTAATAGCATTCTCAGTCTCTGACTGGGAACGAGAAATAGTGGTAAGTCTGAATCTCCCACTTTTCTTGCATTGTGTCTCCTGAATTGTGACTTCTGAATTCTTTTTCAATAGGACTTACGCAAGCGTCACAATATAAGGTCAACTGGCACATATATTTCAATTTGCCGTAAATGCTTGTAAGCATTGATTTATAAACCTTAGAGCCATATTAATTCTATGTGACAGTTTTCAGATAAATGTGCCAGTTGCGTAAGTCCTGTTCAAGTCGCAGATTGAAGATAATTTTTGCGGTAATAAGTCTGATATTCTTCAGATAAAAGCGGTTCCCACCAATCGCGGTGAGTGAGATACCATTCAACGGTAAGACGTAAACCTTCTTCCACTGTTACTGAAGGTGTCCATCCTAGCTGAGTTTGCAGCTTAGTGCTATTAATTGCATATCTTCGGTCATGTCCCAATCTATCTTTGACAAAAGTAATCAACTTCTGGGAAGGACGCACCGGCAAACCGGGTGCTAATTCATCCATCAACTGACACAGCATCTGCACAAGGTTGATATTTTCCACCTCATTATTGCCACCGATATTATAAGTTTCTCCTGGTGCGCCGCGCTGAATCACTACTTCTATTGCACTACAATGGTCGTTGACATAAAGCCAATCTCGCACGTTTTTACCATCACCGTAAACTGGTAAAGGTTTACCCATCAAAATGTTGATGCACATCAGAGGAATTAGCTTTTCTGGAAACTGATATGAACCGTAATTATTAGAACAATTCGTAATAATTGTTGGAAGTCCGTAAGTATGGTAATATGCACGAACTAAGTGATCGCTGCCAGCTTTAGAAGCTGAATAGGGACTATTGGGAGCATAAGGTGTAGTTTCGCAAAAAGCTGGGTCATCTGGTGCTAAACTACCATAAACCTCATCAGTAGAAACGTGTAAAAATCGGTAATTAGAAGGCTTTTCCTTTGTTTGCCAATGTTGACGAAAAGCTTCTAGTAAGGTAAAGGTTCCGACTACATTGGTTTGCACAAAAGCACCTGGTCCGAGAATTGAGCGGTCAACGTGAGATTCTGCGGCAAAATGGGCTATTATGTCGATATTTTCTGTTTGGAGTAATTTGTCAATGAGAGTGCGATCGCAAATATCCCCCTGCACAAAGCGAAAATTCTCTTCTTCCTCCAAAGAAGCCAAATTAGCGCGATTTCCCGCGTAAGTTAAAGCATCTAGCACCACCACTCGGTCATCTGGATAATTTTTACACCAGTGATGGACAAAATTCGAGCCAATAAATCCAGCACCCCCCGTCACCAATAACTTACGACTCATCACACCTCCTGTGTTTGTTTTTCTTTTGTTACGGATTTAATTAAAGCCCTAAAGCGCTTACTACTTAGAAAAATATTTCTTTCTCAGCTTATCAAAAATCCTTTTTGTGCGTAATTTTGTTAGACGCATTTTCGTTAAAGTTTTGATATTGCCAGGGTAATGCATTTTGTGGTCAAAAAAATCATTTAGTTCATCTATAATTACTTGCAACCGCTGATTAATATTTTCTAATCTATATTCTGCTAAAATATGTTCTGGTATTGAATATGATGGATGTTCAAGTGCTTTCAAAATACGTTGTACATCATATTCTTTTGAATATGCAGCAATTTTATAACAATTAAATCCCGGATCTAAATAATCAGAAAGTCCGCCGTTAATGCTAGAAAAAACTTGACAACCACAAGCTAAAGCTTCTAATGGTTGCATTCCAAACCCTTCACTGATAGCTTGTTGCGCCCAATACTCGGCAGAATCGTAAAGATATACTTTAGCTTGATTAAACAGCTTTGCTAAATCTTCGACATAGGAATCAACAACTAATACTTTACATTGCTTTTCCAAAGCCGGAATTAATTCTTTAATTAAATATTCAGAAGATTTTCGAGCCTGAACTAAAACATCAACATCACGTTGAATATTTAAATTTTGAAAGTGAGTCCCAATTTGATTGGGCAAATAATAGATTAGAGAGTGCGGGGAGTTTTCTCCCCAATATCCCATTGTATTTCTGCTAACGGTGATTATGGGAATATTTGCGGGAAGCTTAAATCCGTAACCTGCACTGTGGGCATGATAAATAATATTGTGTGGCTGTAACTTACGAGCAAGTTTAGCTACATCAAATCCCCAACTTAAAACAAAAATAACATCATCTAAATTTTTCTCTTTCAACACATCATCTAAAAAAAGCTTACCTGGCTCTCTTTGTCGATAAGTGACAACATCAGCATGACAAAATTGTTGAGCAAGTTTAATTGTATTTAACTCTACCCACAGACCACCGCAGGCAAATTTGCCATCTGTCCCAGGTAGTAAAAAATAAAGTTTTCTCATAATAAAAATTCCTTGACAATATTAATCCTTGGAAAAGGACTTTATATTTTTGCGCTCGCTTGCATGGCATTGTAATAAAATACAGCTTCGGTATTTTCCATCAGGATATCCATTTCAGCAGCGACTTTTTCCCATTCAGAGAAGGTGGTATATCCAGCTTCGATCATGCTGTGTAGATGACTGTACATCAAATCTTTCCAATACTGTAGAAAAGTTAATCTTTGTTGAGGCCATCGCTTATCTAAATGTATTACGCAAGGTGTAACTTGGATATCCCGATAGCCAGTATCGCTCAACAGTACACCAAGACGAGCGCCGACGTTGGGATCTCCGTGAATAGAATATTGAAAATCTATACTATTGCGCCAATAATTCGTCACTGCTGGACATGGCGGATACAAAAATAAGCTATCATTAAAAACTTCGGTAATACTTATTAAAGAATTTCTTGGTAGAACGCGGCGGATTTCTGCTAATACTTCTTTTGGCTGGGGTATGTGTTCTAACACCCAGATAAATAAAACGGCATCTATACCCGTAGTATCTAAATTATCAAGCTTTTTCGCATCAGCCTGAATTATCTCGTATCGCTTGGCAAACTGCGGATACATTGCCAGATTTTTCTTCGCTTGAGCAAGTTGTAGTTCTGACAATTCCACCCCAGTAATGTGCAGATGCGGAAATTTTTCTAATAGCAAGATAGTCTGTGCGCCAACACCTACACCAACTTCTAGCAGGTGTTGGCAATTTGTCAAGTCAATGTTTCGGAAAATGTATTCTGATAGGAAGGAGGCTTGTCCTAGTAAACGCTTTTGTTCGGTGGTGCTGTATCCGTGAATGTATTGCGTTTCCATACCCTAGTTTTAATACCTAATCAAATCACGCAAAGTTCAGGATAACAGCTTATTCCCGCCAGCGCACCTTGACAAAATGCGCCTCGCGTCCCCAAACGTCGCGGGTGATAGTAATATTTTCAATTGCCAAGTTAAAAGGTATCGCAGTTGTGACATATCGCTGGGCTAAAGTGCCGATATCCGGCGCCAGTTCAGCCGCTGTTGTGGCTGCCAAGCCCAAACCTACTAGTTGCTCAATGGGACGAAATGGAAGCAGCAGATGCATCCCCACTGCTAACCCAGCTGTCAGCAGCATAGCGACTGATGCATTTGTACCACAACGAGGATGCACGGCTAAATCAACTTCTCCATTGGTGAGACGATGTAAAGCGAGTGTTACCGCACGTCGCAAGTTACTAATATTCACTTCACCATAAAGGTAAAATCCTTGCTCGGTAGATAAACCGCTTAATAGTTCGTTATCAACTTGAAAATTGCTTGAGTATGAAGTTGATTGACCCAGAACCCAAACAGTAGCATGTTCTAGGGCGTGAACCTGCCGCAGCATGAGAATTTCTTTTAACCCTGGTACAAAAGATAGCTGCTTGAGTAAATCGGCATCTTGTGTGGGTTGGGGAAAGTCTGAGCCAGTAAAACCGACATTGGCGACTTTCACTAGAAGAGGTGCGGTTAAATCAAAGCTCAAAAAATCAAAGAAAGAGGTTTGTTTGGCAGAAGCAGAGGTATTCATAGCAACACTGCTCCCTACGAAAGAATGGAGCAACATAGATTTGTTTCAAATGTAGCGTTTCAGCCCGTAGATTGTTGCTAATTTTTGTTGATGTTGTGTAAATGGCGATGCACCCCACAGCAAAAATGGAAAATTGGGAATTGGGAATGGGGAATTGGAGTAGGGTACGATTCTTCTCCCAGTACCTAGTTTCCAGTCCCCAGTGCCTAATTTTTATTTCAGAGGAAATCTAAGAATCTAAACTTCCGGTATTGACTACGAAATAAAATCGTGAGGAGGAAAACAATGAGTAAACCTTTGATGTATCGGCGCATGTAGGATGACAGACGCGATAAGCACGCGTCTCTACTGCGAAATTGTTTTATCGCCCGGATTAGGCAGAGCACAGCAATTTACATCATTTAAGCAGACTTTGCCCCACTGTAAAGCCCAGCGGACAAGTGCTACTCGGTTTTCTGTCTGCGTTTTGGTGAGGATATTGCTGATATGGTTATCAACTGTACGTTTGCTTATTTCCAGTTTCCCTGCAATTTCTTGGTTAGTTAAGCCAGCGGCTACTAAATCGATAATTTGCAGTTCTCTATCGGACAGACTAACAGGGGTCTGAGACTCGCCACCAGCCATGACTTTTTCAATCCTCGCTTGGTATATGTACTCAATCGCTCTTTCTAATTCTAGAAGATTCTTTGCTAGCTAGGGATTTCAAGTGTTAGCAGTAATACGATTGTCAATATTCTCTTTATAATTAAAATTTATGGCGCTGAAAGCAAGCGCAACTAATTCTAGTTTTTTTATACTTAAATTAAACGATTTTAACGAAATATTACTTAGAAAATTTTCCGAAATATGAGCATCTACAGCTTATATAAGTAGCAAAAGTGGCTATTTAATTCTGTGAACAACAGGCGACAGAATAAGCAGATTGTTGTAGATTTTATACTGGAAATTCCTAGTGAAAAATCGAAAATCTAAAATGAAATGAGCAATCCCCGTGTTTTGTGCTTGGGTGAAGTTTTGTTTGATTGTTTAGCCGATCAATTGGGGCTAAAGCTAGAAGAAGTTAAATCGTGGACTCCTTATCCAGGAGGGGCACCAGCTAACGTCGCTTGTGCTTTGGTGAAGCTGGGGACTCCAGCAGGCTTTATCGGTTGTGTGGGTGAAGATGAACCTGGGAATTCTCTGGTAAAGCTTTTAGAAGAAGTTGGTGTAGATACAACGGGGGTGCAACGCCATCCTACAGCAGCAACGCGGCAAGTTTACGTTACACGGTCTTTAGAAGGCGATCGCACTTTTTCCGGCTTTGGCGAATATGATACTTCTGAATTTGCCGATGCTCGCCTGAAAGCTGAGGAATTGTCACACTCGCTATTTCAAGAAGCAGATTTTTTGGTTTTGGGTACTTTGGAATTAGCGTATCCGGAAAGTGCAAAGGCAATTCACCGCGCTCTTGATTTAGCAGAACAATACGATCTGAAAATTATGCTAGATATCAATTGGCGTCCGGTATTTTGGAAAAATCCTGATATTGCACCGCCAAAAATTCGCGAATTATTTAAGCGGGTGGATTTTCTCAAGCTGGCATTAGAAGAAGCCGAATGGTTATTTGATACCACGGATGCGGGGGCGATCGCTCATCGTCTTGATTCGATTGAAGGTGTATTAGTAACGGATGGAGAAAAAGGTAGCGCTTATTGTCTTGGAGAAAATGAAGGCAAATTACCTGCTTTTTCCATCCCTGTGGTTGATACAACCGGTGCAGGAGATAGTTTTTTGGCAGGGTTAATTCATCAATTGCTCATTCATGGTATCCAAAACTTGAGTAACCCGGAAACAGCAAAACAAGTTGTGACTTATGCTAGCGCAGTAGGGGCGCTGACGACAATGAAACCGGGTGCGATCGCTTCTCAACCCACCAACGCTGAAGTTGAAGCTTTTCTTGCTTCGCATCAACTTTAGAATGTAGCATGAATTGGGATATCAGTTGCGATCGCCTGATATTCCCAACTAAAAAATCCTGGTTGGATTAAGTCATGAAATATCAACTTTACGACTTTCCATTATCTGCTAATTGCTACAAAGTACGTTTATTGTTGACGCAGTTAGAAATTCCTTTTGAGCGCATCAACCTTAATCTTTTGCAGGGAGAAACGCGACTACCAGAATTTTTGCAGAAAAACCCCACCGGCAAAGTTCCTGTGTTAGAAATCGAAGCGGGAGTATTTTTATCAGAATCAGGTGCGATTTTAACTTATCTTGCTGAGGGAACAGAATATTTTCCAAGCGATCGCCTGAAGCGAACACGAGTGTTACAATGGCTATTCTTCGAGCAGTATAGCCTGTCAGCAAACCTTTCCCGCCCCAGATTTTATATTTCCGTTGCTAAAGAACCAGAGAAAGTTGCTCATTTAATAGACTACTGGCAAAATCTAGGTTATCAAGCTTTAGATACGATGGAACAGCATTTAGCAAATCACTCGTTTTTTGTAAATGATTGTTATAGCATTGCGGATATTGCTTTGTATGCCTATACTCATATAGGTTCAGAAGGTAGTTACAATATGAGCAAATATTCGGCGATTCAAAGTTGGTGTGAACGAGTAAAAGCACAACCGAATTATTTAGCGATCGCAGAGTAATAATGACACATCACATAAATTATTTATTTACTCTAAAATAAATCAAGAATGTAGTTAACTTTAAGCGAAGTATGCAGTCTATTCAACCTTTGACTAATAGCGAAAATCGTGAGGTTTCTGATTTAGAGGAAATGCAGTTTTCCGGTGTCCAGTTTCTGATGAATTTTCTAGGGCAGAAAACTGCTGTGTTAATTGACTTAAAACAACATGGTGAACTCTGGGCTGCTGTAGAAAAAGAGACTCATATACCTTTGAGTATCCAGTTTTTAGTAGATAAACAGGGATATAAAACTGCTGTGCTGCTTGACTTTGAGGAACACGAGAAAATTTGGGAGGACATTTATTACAACTTAATTACTAATATAAGGGTTGATGAACCGAAAGTACCATTTGCCGAAGTCAAAAAATCGCTAATTGAACAGGGTAAATTGAGTGACTGATTATCAAGTTATCTTTCTCCGTTCTGCTCAAAAGTAACTTGAAGGTTTACCCGTTGAAATTATTAGCCGAATTACTCCCAAACTTGAGAATTTAGCAATTGAACCGCGCCCAGATAATTGTAAAAAGTTGAAGGGACAGGCAAATAACTGGCGGATTATAATTGGAGATTATCGTGTGATTTACAGTGTTGATGATGATTGCCGTATCGTTGAAATCATCATGATTTGTCATCGTAGCCAAGCGTATAAGTAAATATTATTCTCGAATATTAAAACATTTTGTTTTTTGATAAAGTAAAATTCACAAAATTATTTATCTTGTCTAAATCCCCAAAGGCGTTATAATATTTTGCACAATTTTCTCTGGCGACTCGAAAACATCAACCGAAATCGCGTCAGATGGCTCCTCAAGGGTATCAAACTGGCTTTTGAGAAGTTTTTCACTCATAAAATGATTGTGACGCTCTTGCAGGCGTTCTTGAATCAACTCAAACGAACCTTTAAGGTAAACTAACTTAACACGTTCATTACCAATTAAAAGATACTGACGATAACTATCTTTTAGTGCCGAACACGCCAAAACTACATTTTTATTTTCTTGCAGCCAATCTTGTATTGCTTGTTGCATTGCTAGCAACCACGGCATTCTATCTAAATCGTTCAGCGGGATACCGTGACGCATTTTCTCAACATTTTCTGAAGAATGAAAAGAATCGGCATCTCTAAATTCCCAATGCAAAGATTCGGCGAGCAGTTGCCCAATTGTAGTTTTACCAGAACCAGAGACACCCATCACCAGAATTATCATAGAGAGCTATTTGAGACAGGTTTTAACAAAAGTGCAGATATCCCGGTTGAGGGAGAAGTTAAGTGTCCAATGCTCCAAACGGTTTAGCATCCTTTTGGTCAAAGATTTCAACAGCATCAGAACGTCGAATCATACGTTTTCCCAGACGCGGAAATTCGGCAATTTCCACATCAAGGTTTTCTCCTCCCATTAAGTAAACTAAGTCTTCGTCACCTGTATTCCTGAGATGATGAGCTACTGAAGGAGTTGGAAATGCCATAAAGTCTCCGATACCAACTTCAAATTCGTCCCCATCAATTTCCGCAATACCGCGACCTGATAAGATATAAATCCATTCTTCTTCGCAGTAGTGGGAATGATAAACAAAGGATTCCTTCCCAGGAGGGATTTTTGCGAAATTGACTCCGGTGCGCTTTAGTCCGAGCGATCGCCCCATATATGTCCCCGATATTTCGGATTTCGGATTCCAGGGGTGCGAGAACGTTTGCATACTGTCGGCAATTTGTTGAGCACGTAAAATAAAAGATTTATTGTCTGTCATATTTTTCACCTAACTATCTGGCATTGCAGTATATTGAGGTAGAAAATCACTGATTTCAAACATTGATTTTTAGGTGTTGCTGAATATTAGTATAAAATCTCTAATTTCTCGTAGAGACGTTCGGTCAAAACGTCTCTACAAAGGTCATTGGTTTCTACAGCCAAGTCTAAAAATCAGATTTGGTATTAACCTAAACTTAGGCTACCTGACTCCAATTTACATAAGGCAACTTCTTTGCGATCGCTCGAACTTGCTCAGAAGAAGCAACTAACTGACCGCAAGCATCCCAAGTGCCGGCAACAAACATATTTTTCGCACCTTCACCCATTGAAACTGTGCCACTAAAATCACCACATTGCACTTGCATTGTTTCCAGATTCACCGTCATCGATGCTTGGGGATTCTGTGTAACAATTTGTTGTAATTCCTTGACAGTGGCAGCAGCAGCAGTAAGGCACGGAATTCCCATCGCTACACAGTTACCGAAAAAGATTTCCGCAAAGCTTTCACCGATGAGCGCTTGAATACCCCATTTAGCGATCGCTTGCGGTGCATGTTCCCGCGAAGAACCACAACCAAAGTTACGATTAACTAGCAATATCGAAGCACCTTGATACTGCCCTTGATCAAAAGGATGCTCACCTTTCAATCCTGTTCGGTCATCAGCAAACACATGTTCGCCCAAACCATCAAAAGTTACACAACGCAAATAGCGAGCCGGAATAATGCGATCGGTATCAATATCATCACCTACCAAAGGAATAGCGCGTCCGGAAACTGCTTTAACTTCACTCACCATAAAAAAATTACCACCTTAATTCCTAGCTGTTTTCTCGTTCCTGGGCTGCTGCCTGGGAATGATTTTCCGGAGGCTCTGCCTCCAGGGAGTGTGTTACCAGGCTGAACCTGGTAACAAGAAACAAACTTAATTAAGCAACTCGCGCACGTCGAATACCTCGCCTTTCAACGCTGCTGCTGCAACCATTGCCGGACTCATTAATAAAGTGCGACCGGAGGACGAACCTTGCCGTCCTTTGAAGTTGCGGTTAGAAGAAGAAGCGCTGATTTGCCGTCCTTGAAGTTTGTCGGGGTTCATCGCAAGACACATTGAGCATCCGGCTTCCCGCCACTCAAATCCAGCTTCAACGAAGATTTTATCTAGTCCCTCTGCTTCCGCTTGCTTTTTCACTCTTTCGGAACCTGGGACAACAAAAGCTTTAATTCCCTCGGCAACGTGACCCCCTTGAGCAATTTTGGCAGCTTCCCGCAAATCGCTGATTCGTCCGTTGGTGCAGCTACCAATGAAGCAAACATCAACTTTAGTGCCCTGGATCGGTTGACCGGGAGCCAAATCCATGTAACGGTAAGCTTCTTCGGCAAGAGTGCGATCGTCTGCGGGTAATTCTTCGGGAGTCGGTATTGCTTGGTTAACTCCAATACCTTGACCGGGGGTAATACCCCAAGTAACGGTAGGCGGAATTTCGGCGGCATCGAAACTTACTACATCATCATATTCGGCATCAACATCACTGCGGATCGATTCCCACCAAGCAACGGCTTTATCCCAATCTGTGCCTTTAGGGGCAAAGTCTCTATCTTTGAGGTATTCATATGTAACTTGGTCGGGATTGATGTAGCCGCAACGCGCACCACCTTCGATGGACATGTTGCAGACAGTCATCCGTTCTTCCATGCTCATTTGCTCAAAGGTGGTGCCTGCAAATTCGTAGGCGTATCCTACACCACCTTTGACACCGAGGGTGCGGATGACATGCAGAATAACATCTTTGGCGTAAACACCGGGTTTCAATGTGCCGTTAACTTCAATTTTACGGACTTTCAGTTTGGAAAGAGCGAGGGTTTGGGAAGCGAGGACATCCCGCACTTGACTGGTACCGATACCAAAAGCGATCGCACCAAATGCACCATGAGTTGATGTATGGCTATCACCACAGGCGATCGTCATTCCTGGCTGTGTCAGTCCCTGTTCTGGCGCAATTACATGCACAATTCCTTGACTTCCGCAACCGATGTTATAAAATGTAATGTTATTTTCTTTACAGTTTTGCTCCAGCGCTTGCATCATTTCTTCTGCCAGGGTATCCACAAATGGACGTGCCTGATTTTCTGTCGGCACAATATGATCCACCGTGGCGACAGTCCGCTCTGGAAATAGTACCTTTAAATTGCGCTCTCGTAACATCGCAAAGGCTTGGGGACTGGTGACTTCATGAATCAGATGCAGTCCAATAAACAGTTGCGTCTGTCCTGAGGGCAGCGTACCAACTGTGTGTGAATCCCAAACTTTATCAAACAGTGTGCCCTTGCTCATACTCAATTCGTCCCTGGATCTGTCGGATCTATGATGTTATCAAAAAAGTGAACTACCCATGCCAAGCTTTCTCAGCGCCGGTAAAGCGTTGTTACCCTACCCTTGGCAAAGAAATATTTATTTCTCATCTCTTTAATCACAATAGAAAAGCTTGTTGATTATGTCCAATATATTTTTTTGGTTTAACTAATATTTAAAAAATATGAATCCACCACAAATTCGGTAACTTGCAAATTCAGCCAAGATTTTTCCGCAATAGTTGTGCTGGGGTGCGATCGCTACAGCTATGTCGCAGACACTCACCTTCTCTTTACTATTTTGAAATTAGTATTACTTTTGATTACGCATGACGCATCCGGCGCGAAATTCCCCATCCATCACTTCATGACAACAGGCTTTGCATACCTCGGCGGCAACTTTAATTACTATAATTTTAAGTATGAACGTTGAAAAAGGTATTTGTATATACTTGGTTTAAGTATAATTATAGTTTGATTTTTGAAGCTTTTATACGTAATATTACTGCTTACGATTCTGAAAAGAAACTTTATAGTAGGTTATAACAGCTAAAAAACAGCTTTTAGCTGTATCTACCGAGTTAGAATATAAACAAACAACTTGTTTATATACAGGGTTTTCATCTCCACAAATAAACCTATAAGGCAGATATTCTCAGCAATTAAGATATGCTAAATTCCGTCGCTTCAGTATTGGAGAAATATTTTCTTTCAGATGCCCATGTCGATTGGGAAACAGGAGACATTCCTACCTGTCCCATTGGGAATCTCACTCCAGCAATCAAAGCAAACCAGTACTACTACGACAATTATCAATGGGCAAAAGGCTACTTAGAACACTGTCACCGAGACAATAATTTCCAAGAATGCTGGCAAGCTGCGGCAGGTAGTTGGGATGACAAAATTGTCGTTGATATCGGTTGCGGTCCTGGCAATCTGTACGCAACGCTAGGTGGTGAACCACGACTGCTTATTGGTGTAGATATTTCTCGTACCAGTCTAGAGATGGCGCAAAAAATTGGCTACACACCCATCTTGGCAGATGCTCATAAGTTACCATTTATCGACGGGTTTGCAGATATTGTTGTAGTGAATGCAACATTACATCATTGCGAGGATATGCCTAAGGTTTTGGCGGAAGCTGGGCGTCTAGTTCGTCCTGGTGGATTGTTAATTACAGATCATGACCCGCAGTATACTGCCTGGAATTGGAAAGGGCTGGGGATGCTGTTGTACAAGATCCGAGTACCGATATATAGACTATTAAGTCGTGGTAACTTTATGCCACCAGAACAACATGATGCCATGATCAAGAGCGAAACTCACCACAAACCCGGCGATGGTGTAAAGCCAGAGCTTTATTACCAAACTCTGGAGCCTCTTGGTTTTACCGTAAAATTGTACCCCCATAATCACACAGTAGGGGCACAAGTGTTACAGGGCAATTATGGTCGCTCAGAGAAAAAGTACCGCTATAGTCAATGGTTATCTGGTATTAATGCAAATTCACCAGAAGCAGCATTATCTCTGATGTGTGTAGCCAGACGCAATTTTTGAAGTTCAAACATAGTAAAACTAATTTGCCGTCATACTCTGAGCGTCGCCAAACCCAGATATTGAATGCCTTCTGGGGTGACTTGAAAACGACAAGGTAAAACTTCTAAACCGAGAGCGATCGCTTCCCGCAACAGTTTACCATATATAGGGTCAGTAATATCACCAGGGGCAAAATGCGTACAATCGCCCCGATTAATAAAGTAAAACATCACCGCACGGCTTTGGGGCAACAGTGCCATCAGTTCCCGTAGGTGCTTTTGTCCCCTTGTCGTCTCGGTATCGGGAAATAATGCCAATCTTCCTTGTGCCAAAGTTGTGTTTTTTACTTCTAAAAAAATCGGGCGATCGTCATCACTTCCTGTCAAGAAAAAATCAACTCGACTTTTTTTATCTTGTCCATAAACCACCTCACCGCGAATTTGGCTATATCCGCTCAATTCAGGAAAAAGGTATGCTGCCAAAGCTAGCTTTACCACCCGATTTGGCAAAGCAGTATTAATACCTACCCAAGTCGGCTCATTATCATGTACCTGAATCAGTTCCAAAGTATAAGGCAATTTGCGCTTCAGATTATCGCTTAAAGATAACTGCACCGCACTCCCAGGAGTGGAAACCCCAGTCATCGGTCCAGTATTGGGACAATGTGCTGTGACTATCTCCCCGGAAGCAAGTTGAATATCTGCAAAAAAGCGCTTGTAACGCTTTAGCAAGATACCAGGATATAAAGGTGGGTAGCGGTAAAGCCAATCATTCATCATTTGGTAATTGATAAGTACGTAGGTTCTATGAAATACTTTTGTAAGAGATTTTGTTACCTAAACAATCTATCTATGACAGAAAAAACGACATTTTAGTATGTAATAGTGAAGAATTTTACTTTGAGAATAGCTGTGTGCAGTGTGTTACTGAGTGTGTTGACTGCACAACAAAGTAGCGGAAATAGCGTTAATAGTCTACAAACCATCATGAGCAGCAATGCCAAGGTGGAAAAGCTGTCTGGTGGCTTTAAGTTCACAGAAGGACCAGTTTGGGAGCGACGTGGCTTTCTACTGTTTAGTGATATAGGTGCCAATACGATATACAAATGGACTCCTAACGGTCAGATTTCCATATTTCGTCGTCCAGCAGGGTATTCCAACGGCAATACACTTGATCAGCAGGGACGCTTAATTACTGCTGAACATGAGCGTCGCTTGGTACGTAGCGAAAAGGACGGTACCATCATGACTTTAGCTGAACGCTACCAGGGCAAGCGGCTGAACAGTCCAAACGATGTCGTGGTCAAGTCAGATGCTAGCATTTACTTTACTGACCCTCCCTATGGCATCGGTAAAGAAAAAGAAGAACTCGGCTTTTATGGAGTTTATAAACTCTCATCAGATGGAAATCTAACGTTGCTCACAAAGGAGATGGTACGCCCTAACGGACTCGCTTTCTCACCAGATGAGAAAAAACTCTATGTTAGTGATTCCGAAAAGGGACATATCCGGGTCTTCCAGGTCAAGCCAGATGGAACGCTGAGTAAGGGACAGGTTTTTGCAGAGTTACCTGGTCCGAAAGAGAAAGGTGTACCCGATGGTATGAAAGTGGACGTGCAAGGCAATGTTTACTCTACTGGGTCAGAAGGGGTGTGGGTTTTTTCGCCATCAGGAAAGCTCCTGGGCAAGATTTTCGTGCCAGAGGTGGTAACAAATTTGGCTTGGGGTGATAAGGACTATAAAACTCTTTATATAACCGCAGCCACTGCTATTTACCGCATCCGCCTGAATATTGCAGGAGTACAACCAGGTCAATCTGTATTTAAAGTATAGAGAAGTAGCCGTGTTTACATGATTAATTCCGCATTTATGCAACGCCCTCCTTTTTATTAAAAAACGCTATCTATGTACATTGATTTTGCAGTAATTTTGCCTAAGGTAGCTCAAAATCAATACTAGGCGATAACCAATGCGTGAAAATCAACTTAAACGAAAACTCAAGCGTGGCGAGGTTGTCCTTGGTCCATTTATGAACTGCGCTTATCCGGCGTTTATCGAAATCTGCGGACACGCAGGATTTGATTTTGCTGTGATTGACATGGAGCATGGACCCTTGCACACACTAGCTGCGGAAGACCTCTGCCGTGCGGCAGATTGCGCGGGAATTGCCCCAGTTATCCGTATCAGGAAAAATGACGCACCGCAAATTCAAAGAGCGCTTGACATCGGTAGTGCTGGGGTACAAGTGCCGCAAATTGAAACCTCTTCTGATGCTTTATCTTGTGTTAAGGGAGCCAAATACAGCCCTCTCGGTTCGCGCGGACTGTCATTCGCCACGCGAGCGGGTATGTACACAGCAGCGGGAACGCAAATCACAGACAAGTTAAACGAAGAGTCTTTGGTTGTGGTTCATGTCGAAGGTCAGCGCGGTGTGGATAACATTGCAGAGATTGTAAGTGTGCCCCACATTGACGTTATCTTTCTCGGTCCCTATGACTTATCGCAGTCGCTGGGTATCCCCGGTCAGGTAAGAGATCCGCGTGTTATTGAGTTGATGCAGCAATGCGTCACTATTATTCGCGACTCCGGCAAAGCAGTCGGCACTTTTGCTGACAACCCGGAAGTTGCCAAGCAGTGGATTGACGCAGGAATTCAGTATATCGGGCTGGGTGTGGATGTGAGCATCTTCTTACGAGCCTGTGAGAATTTAGTCAACGCGGTAAGGAGGAATTAATCAACTTGTCCGGCAAATTACACATATTTCCGGCAAATTACACATATTTTAGAGACGTTCCGGCGGAACGTCTCTACCTGGGGGAATCGAATCACCTGCTATATCATAAAATGTAAATTTCTGTAGTCTATTTAACGACATTTACATAAAAAATAATTTACACTTAGTATTATAAGTCTCCCAAGAGAAAAATTGGGAAAGTCTCAATATGGAATCAGGAAAATTTTATGCAAAAAGTATCGGAATCGATGCAATTAGAATATGCCTTTATGTTTACATTGCGAAAGGTAAATTCTATAAATCCAGCAGGTTTTAAGCCGTTTTTTAATGAATTGCCTCTAGACCCTTATATTAAAGGTAACTATCGCTCTAGAAGGTTATCTCGTTTTATAGTTTCTGAGGATAAGTTAAGCAAATTACCTCATGGCTACCTTTTTCAAAGCAAAGAATACAATCCATTAGTGGGTGATGTTAAAAGAGAGTTTGCAGAATTAGATGATGCACTCATAGAACTTGATATTTTTAAATATATGGTTTTGGCATTTAGTGATTCTTGTAAACTTCACCCAGAAGCAGAAATAGGAGTTCATCAAATTAGAACGACTTGTTCACCAAATAATTTAGGAAATCCGGCTCCTGAAGGTATTCATCAGGATGGTACTGATTTTATCGGGATATTTTCTGTCGATAGAGAAAATATTCAAGGTGGAGAAACGCATCTTTATGCTGCTAAAAAAGAAAAGCCAGTTTTTAATAAAGTTTTGAATTCGGGAGAATTACTCTTGGTTAATGATCATGAATTTTATCATTTTACTACTCCTATTAAACCTCAAACTGAGGCTCAGGGAACAAGAGATGTTTTTGTTTTAACTTCCCCAAGTTTGCTTTCTGATTAATTGAGTAGAAAAATTGAAAATTTAGGCATTGCTGATTGAGGGGATGAATGTTTCGCGCAAAGTAGCAAAGAAGAATTCATCCTCCTTTAGCAATGCCTAATTTTTTGAGTGATGATGTAAACTGGAAATTGAGGCGGATTATTTTTACTGGCACTAATAATGTTAACTCGTTGCTTGATGGCACTGTTACTGATTTCCAATGTCGGCTGCTCAACTTTGTACACCGATATATCGAGTTTATACATTCAGAATAAGCCAAATAGACTCGTGCCTGTTCAAAATCTAGAAATTACTAGCGCGTTCCGCATTGCTTCCAATCCAAATACAGTAAAAAACAAAAATATGGCTTTTGATTTAAAATTCTACCAATGGAAAAAACGTCTATTGCTAGTGTTTGCACCTGCCGAAAATAGTCCCGCTTACCAAAAGCAAATGCAGTTATTTCAAGCGCAACAAGCAGCTTTCTCTGAGCGAGATTTACTATTGGTGGAGATATTTACAGAAGGTAGGAGTCGTGCGTCGGGTAAAGCTCTTGATGAAGCAGATGTTGCGAAAGTGCGTTCACGTTTTCAAGTTTCCCCCGAAGATTTCCGAGTCATCTTAGTAGGTAAAGATGGTACTGTTAAGCGTACTGACTCCAAACCCATCGAGGCAAAGGTAATTTTTAACGAGATAGATGCAATGCCGATGCGTCAGCAGGAAATGCGGAAATAAAGTAGAGACTTGCGGTGGAACGTCTCTACGATATGTGTGATTTGCCAAAAATGATATAAAAGATAAATGTCCAAGTATGACAATATATATGCGATTGTGCGCCAAATACCCAAAGGTAAGGTAGCAACCTACGGGCAAATAGCAGATTTGGCTCACTTGTACGGGAAAGCGCGTTTAGTTGGATATGCTCTCTATCAAGTTGATATTAGTTTATCAGATATTCCTTGGCATCGAGTGATTAATGCCAAAGGCGAGATATCCCACTCAATGCAGCGAAATGGCACAGATTACAAACAGCGATCGCTTTTGGTAGAAGAAGGAATAAAATTTAATTCTGAAGGAAAAATAAATTTGCGTGAGTATCGGTGGCAACCTGAAGATACTGAATAATTAAACTCCTAAGAAACACATTCCGTAGCATTGGAAATAGGGATGAGTTCTAAACCAAAAGCTTGAGCCTTTTTCTGAAGGTTTTTCAGTATTCGGTCACGATACTGTTGCTCATAAGCATCAATACC
>JAESFM010000124.1_pt1 | contig 32125 bp, 24 predicted proteins | sample 9266171 | NCBI WGS metagenome assembly JAESFM01 (sample SAMN14505069, study PRJNA617099) | algae metagenome | isolation source: Hassallia sp. WJT32-NPBG1 and co-occurring heterotrophs from well developed... | place: USA: Mojave Desert, Joshua Tree National Park, California | collected 2006-06-22
GAGTAAGCTGAAAATAGCGTTAAATCCAGCAACCTGCCCTATGTTTAGTTTAGATGCGTTGTTCTGCCATATAGATGATTTCTGTCAAGCGTTTGAAGCCGAATGGCACAAAAAGCTGATAAAACATTGTAAAGGTGTACTTTATGCCTATGCCTAATGCTCAATACCTAACTTCAATCTACTTAAGATTAAAAGCCATGTTATTAGACAAAATGAAAAGGTAAATATAGTAGTAAACCAAAAAATAAATTTAAATACTAGCTTAATAACTTGATACTAAATTGACTTAGTTATTAAACAAAATGAAAAGGCAAATATAGTAGTAAACCAAAAAATAAATTTAAATAGTAGCTTAATAACCTGATATTAAATTGGCTTAAAATTGTAAAAATATTAGTTTTGTTAATACAATAAATAATTTGCTATTTGGCATATGGCGTATTGGCTGCTAAAAACCGAACCGGATAATTATTCCTACTTTGATTTAGAACGAGACGGCAGTACAGTATGGGATGGTGTAAACAATGCGCTTGCGCTCAAGCATCTACGAACAATGGAAGTTGGGGACTTGGCGTTGATTTATCACACAGGCAAAGAACGGCAAATCACGGGTGTAGCCAAAATAAGCAGTAAACCTTATGCCGATCCAGCATTGGATGATGTCAACCGGGTGGTTGTAGATGTACGAGCAATTAGAAAAGTAGCCCAACCCGTAACGCTAGCTCAAATCAAGCAGGATGTAAATTCCAACTGGGAAAACTTTGACTTGCTACGTCTTCCTCGATTGTCTGTAGTTCCAGTGTCTGAGTCGCACTGGCAGCGTCTGCTGGAATTAGCAAACAACGAGCAATTAATTTAATATGGCACATCTTTTGCGACTGAAAATTGGCTAACAGTTATGAGTTATTAAAACGCGAACATCGACCATCATTATTGGCTCTCCCTCATAGAGACGCTGTGCGAAGGACGCTCAATTCGTCATTAGCCAAAATTCATCCCACGCTTCCCTTCGGGTAAGACGTGGGGTTTCTTTTGTTTTAAGCTAAATTTGGATTGCCCAAGAGTTGCCAGTATAAATGTCTTTAGGCTGGGTGGCGGTTAAATTAGGAATGCTGAGATTGGGGTTAAGTGCGATCGCACTGCCATCAATCACCACATAAATTTGTTTGAGTACAAAACCCCGCTGTTCTGCCTTCTGGTATTCCTCATGTTTAATTGAGCAAGATAACTGGCAAAAAGATACTTTGTTCTCACAGCATAGCTATGAGCAAAAAACTTTATTTTTTGCCATACATATCTCTTTTAAATTTTTTACTCAAAGGTTCATTTTTTTATATTCAGTGTCAACTAATATTTTGAAATATTATTTTCAATAACTCAGCTTTTGTAAAAGGCTTGGTCAAATAGCCTGATGATCTAACAATTTTTGCCTTTGCTCTATCTTTAAAACCAGTTCTTCCTGTAACCATAATTACAGGTGTATTTTTGAAAAATGAATGCTTACGTAATAAACGACATAATTCATAACCACCTATATCCGGCATTTCAACATCTAGTAAAATTAAATCTGGTTTGCTGCGGATAATTTGTGTTAATGCTTTCAATGGATCGTTAATTCCTATAACAGAAAATATTTCATCTTCTAAAAAGAATTTCATAACATTCAAAACACTTAAACTATCATCAATACAGACGATTGTGTAAGTTTTTTCGTTTTTATATTGTTCCTGTTTTGGAGGAAGTTTAGTATCGTCAACAATACTTTGTTGTGAAAATTCTTGCCTGCTTTTTGTTTGGGTTGGTGCTTGAATTTCGTTTAAAGGTTGAAAAGACGACTGTTGATAAACTGCTGATTCGATAATTTTCGGATTTCGTGATTTGTTTTGACACTGTTCAACTAATGAAGGCACATCTAGATAACAGAACTTTGGCATATCGTTCAAGAAGCTTTCAGGAGTAATTTCATAATTACCCTCGTTTAAAGTAAGAAATGACTTCAAGACTTCTAATGCCAATTCCTCGACCAGGATACTTGCTTGTTCGCAACTAATATATTTCTGCTCGACTAACCAGCAAATAGCCATATAATCTGGACGTGGTGTTATTTGGTTTTCAACACCAGTATCAAATCTTTTACGCAATTGCTGATTAATTCCACTATTTAAAGTACAAATTTGCTGACTCAAGTGCTGCAATTTTTTCTCAAGCAGGTCAAACATATTATTTAAATAGCAGGCATAAACTAGTTTCCCGTCCTCTGCATAGATTAACCAAGATTCGGAACCACTAAATACTTGTAAACAACAAGTAGAAGAATCACTGATAATTTTATTTAATAGAGATAAAGGTTCTAATTGCTGGGAAAGTCTGTATCTAATAATAGGAAAAATATTCATTGTAAATGCTCTTTACTCAAGTTAAGTTTGTCTAGGTTTTAAACAAAAGTGAACCGTTCATAACATAATTAAAACTGAGTATACTCCCATTTTGTATTTGGATAAAATTTTTACCCAGAAATTAATACAGCGTTGTGAAAATTAACCAAATTGGAATATACCGACACTAGCTTGTAAGTTGTCAAAAATATCTAGTTTTGTTTGCAGATAAAGGGAAACTTGGTCAAATCAATTGCTGGTCATTTCTGGAAATTTGACAGTTTTTCATGAGATTAATAACTTATGTAGACGCTTACATCTGATATACTGTTGCCGAGGCTTAACTTTTTTATAAGTTTCTTCTGAGGTTTTTTCCAGACTCAAGATATTTTCTTTTCTGAGATTAATTTACCGCACCCCCAGTTTGAGCAATCTGAGAGACATTACAGACAACTTCGGGGGCAATATTTGCTTTTTTTGCGACCTATTCAAAAGCCTCATTTGCTCAAAGGAATCTAAACTATGGCTAGTTTATTTTCATTGTTTGAGTGCTTCACTTGCAAGTTAATCAATCGCTTGATTTACCTGAGTAGCCCTGAGTTTTACTTGGGTAACAATCTATGGTAAATTTTCCACAAGAGAATTGAAAAAGCCAGTGACAGTCGCTCGACGCAGAAGTAATTTAAACACGCTTTCTTAAGTCACCTTTAGACGCTCCTTCAATCTAAAGAAGTAGTTATTATAGTTGCAGATGTAGTTGTTGTTTTTGTTGACATTGTTGTTCAGAAAATATTTTTGCTGCATCTCGTCCTTTTTATGTTTGCTCGAAAAGATTACCTCGCTCTAAACTTAGACCAACAAGGCTTCATTTTCCAAAAACGCTCAATTTTGGATTTTTGGAACTACAAATGACAATTGGTAATTTTTGAATCCCTGGATTTATTTTGAGGTAGCGGCACAATTCAAACCTGCTCATTTTTTGTATTACTACATGAGTCCATTGCAAAATAGCCAAAATTGTGGCTACTGAAAAAGTATTCTAAAAACTCAGATTCTGGTAAGATAAATCTTTTAATGCAAAGACATGCACAAGCTCACACCTTCGAGATAGGTGTACTTTTAAATCTGAGCTCGCACCCTAGGTATTAGCTGAAAAATGGTGATACTACTTAAGATAACAGCAAAGTTTGAAAATGTTTAATTCTTACCTTTGATGCAGTCGAGAGAGCTATTGAGACAATGTTAAGTTAATTTTTCTTACAAATTACGTATAATCGCACAAACATCATGTAAATATTAGTCAAGCTAGATATTGGATGATGTTAAACGGGTGGTTGTGGATGTCCACCTAAAAAGAAAATTACCTCAACTCGTGACGCTAGCTAAAATCAAGCAGGATGCTGCTAATTGGGAAAATTTTGACTTGCTACGTCTTCCTCGATTGTCTGTAGTTCCGGTGTCAGAGTTGGATGTGTTTGCGTTTGTTAGAATTAGCACAAGCTACTAATTAGTTTAAAGAAGCTGATTGTAGCGCATCTATAATAATTGGTTTAAATAAAAGAGAACGATTTTTACAGAACCAATGCAGTTTTTAGGTGCAATTAACTTCTCTTTGCCTCTGCTGGCAAGCGCAACAGAAACAGCAGACAGTTCAATGGTACTAGCAGCCGTGCTGCTGAGTTTAGTAGTGATTTACCTCGCTAGCAAAGTTGGCGGGGAATTATCTAACCGATTCGGTTTACCACCTGTGTTGGGCGAACTCCTCAGCGGTGTGGTAGTGGGTGTGTCTGTTCTACATATGTTGGTGTTTCCCGAAGGTGGTGCAGACAGTTCTAACTCTTTGATCATCAGCTTTCTCCAAGGCACTGCCGGTTTAACCCCTGAGGCTGCTGCTGGAGTGTTTGCAGCCCAGTCTGAGGTGGTTTCTGTTTTAGCAGAGCTGGGTGTGATCATCTTGTTGTTTGAAATCGGCTTGGAGTCAAACTTAAAAGAGTTGATGGCGGTAGGTATCCAAGCCTGTGTTGTGGCAGTCGTGGGGGTAGTAGTACCCTTTGTTGCTGGTACTGTTGGATTGATGACTTTGTTCGGTATCGATGCTGTCCCGGCGGTTTTTGCTGGGGCAGCTTTGACTGCGACGAGTATTGGCATTACTTCTAAGGTATTGTCAGAACTAGGGCAGCTCAATTCTAAAGAAGGGCAGATTATTCTCGGTGCTGCGGTGATTGACGACATACTGGGAATTATCGTTTTAGCGGTAGTTGCTAGCCTTGCGAAAGATGGCGCAGTGGATGTAAGCAAAATTGTTTATTTGATTCTCAGCGCCGGCGGTTTTCTGTTAGGTGCGATCGCTCTCGGTAATTTTTTCAATAAATCTTTTGTGGCGATCGCTAATAAACTCAAGACACGCGGCGAAGTCGTAATACCTGCTTTTATCTTCGCCTTTCTCATGGCATATCTTGCTGCTGCTATTCACTTAGAAGCGATTTTGGGAGCATTTGCGGCTGGCTTAGTTTTAGAAGAAACTGATAAGCGCAAAGATCTGCAAAGGCAAATCTGTCCCATTGCTGATATGCTAGTGCCAATTTTCTTTGTCAGTGTTGGCGCAAAAACCGATTTGGGAGTCTTAAACCCAGCAATTCCCAGCAACCGCGAAGGTTTAATTATTGCGACTTTCCTGATTTTAGTCGCCATTTTTGGTAAAGTAATCACAGGCTTTACGGTGTTTGGTCAACCGGGAATTAACCGCTTGGCAATTGGTGTGGGCATGATTCCCAGAGGCGAGGTTGGCTTAGTGTTTCTTGGTATCGGCTCTTCTATCGGTATTCTCTCCAAACCACTGGAAGCCGCTATCATCATGATGGTCATCTTGACTACCTTTTTAGCTCCTCCCTTCTTACGGGTTGTATTTTCTCAACCAGAAACGGTGGCTGGTACGAGCGAACTGATTTTAGACACTTCTGGTACACCCTTGGCAATGGAATCACCAACCGCGATCGCTCCTACATCAAATGATGCTACAAATTCAGAAGCAACCTCAGATGGGCATTAATCAAAGTCCTGATTAAAGACACATTTTTAACTGAGTTAGGGCTTACGCGAAAACCGCCTCAAACTCTCCCTAACTTTGTCTACGAGTGTGAACGAGTGCGGTTCATCTTTCATTATTTTGCGTAAGTTTGATGAGTTATGAGTCAGTAGTTAATTAAACCTACTGGCTCTTCACGAAGAGGGGTAAAGGGGAAAGGGGGGAAGAAATCGGTGGCGATTGCGACCCTAAGAGAGCTTTTGACCACAAGAAGTGAAGTGGGGGTCTTAAACCCACGCATGGATAGAATTGGAAAAAAGAATTTTATGCGTGTTTTAAATGACTTCTTCTCCTTTACCCTTTCCCCCTAGAGTGATAAATCAGCATGTCATAAATACAAGCGATCGCTACAGGAAACTTTCTATCTTTAACACCCGTCGCCTAAAAATGTAAAATATTAGCAGTTTTTTTTTAGTTTCTACTAACATAATGTTATTTGTTTGCAGTCTTCCCCGATTTCTCAGTCCCCAAAATGGATATTTTCCAAACAATTAGCAAGTAGCAGTTACAACTTTTGTCTCATTAGTTAACAACAATTGAAATTTCTTACTCAGTGCGCCAACATCAATTAGCAGAAAAAACTAAACACAAATCCCTGCCTGAGTAAAGTATCATCAATTGGGATTGACTACTGAGTTAATTGGTAGCTATTTCTTTGTTAGTGCAATCGGATACTTCAGCGATGCAATGAGTGATGTGCTAACAAAATGAAAAATTAAAAGCAATGTGCAAAAATTTGGCATCATTAAATGTATTTTGATACCAGCGCAAAATTTCAAAAAAGCACGCAAGAAGACAGTTTGGGGGCAAGGGTTGTGAAGATTTGCCAATATTTTGACAGATTGACAGATTTCACAAATGCGAATCAGGAGAAAGAATTGTGAAAGTACACTGGTTACTACCTGGCACTTTTGGAACTATCTTCATGCTATCGTCACCGACTTTGGCTGCAAGATTAGAATCCTGGCGTTTTGATGTTAATCAAAATCGGTTGGAAATTAATACTACGGGTGGTGTTCAACCTCAAGCGCAACTACTCTTCAACCCCACGCGTTTGGTAATTGACTTGCCAGATACAACATTTGAGCGATTCTCCGTAGGAGAGGCTACGCCAACGCTAAAGGAACAGCAGTTAACTGGTGGATTTCGCTCTATCAGTGTTAAGCAATTAAATGAAAAATCATCTCGCATAGTTGTTGAAGTCACCCCAGGTTATACCCTAGACCCCAAGCAGGTAACATTTGTCGGCATAACTCCCAGTCGCTGGACGGTACAATTACCAAAACCAGCTCCAAAACAAGTCGCTTCCTCCCCAAGAAATCTTTACAATGTGGTGGTAGGAACTACCAAACCAGCTCCCAAGATTGCCAACACCACAAACGCAGGGACGCAAATTGAAAATTTACTTGTTACCGGAGATGGCTTTTTTATCCGCACTAATGGTGTTCGTCCTCAAGTTGAGGTAAATCGCAGCGACGACAAAAAGTCAATTAATATCGATCTTGCTGGCGCATCTTTATCGCCTAATTTGCAACGTGAACGGGTGATTAATCGCTATGGTGTCAGCCGGATTCAATTCACTCAGCGGCAAACACAACCACCTGTTGTCCGCATAACTATGCAGGTAGATAAAAATAGTTCAGATTGGCAGGTAAATGTTAACAGTCCTCGTGGTTTTGTGCTTTTGCCCAGTAGTGTTGTCAGATTACCTGCTAGTAGTAATCTAGACAACAGTGGCGATCGCTCCTTACCTGTTTCACCGCCAAATAGTCCCACTCCGACTAACTCACTCTCTACAATTAAGTCTGTGGAACTAGCTGATGATGGTAGACAATTGATCTTCAAAGGCGATCGCGCTTTATCTGCTACTGGTGGCTGGGATAGAGCTTCTGGTTTATTCCGTATCAGCATCAACAATGCAAAGCTAGCACCTTCAGTCAAAGGTCCGGTTTTAAATAGCAATAGCCCGCTCGGTAGAGTCCGTCTGCAATCGTCAGGCTCAAATACTGTGCTTGTTTTTGTCCAACCAAATCCGGGGGTACAAATTGGGGAACTAAACCAAATCAATAGCCAGACTATAGCTTTAGAATTAAAACGCTTTGTGCAACGTTCTGGGCGAATCATACCCCCAATTAGTGGTTTACCTCCCTTACCACTACCAAGTCAAGTTCCATTCCCAGATCCAAACGCTCCATATCGCATACCATCCCGGAGTCCCCGCATCCCGTCAGGGCGAGTGGTAGTTATGATTGATCCTGGACATGGTGGTAAAGACTCTGGTGCCGTTGGCATTGGGGGACTGCAAGAGAAAAATATCATCTTGCCGATTAGTCAAAAGTTGGCGCAGATCTTGCAGCAAAATGGCGTGCAGGTGATACTGACAAGAAAATCTGATTATTTTGTCAGTCTTCAGGGAAGAGTAAATTTAGCAGAGCGAGCTAATGCTGATGTATTTGTCAGTATCCACACTAATTCTGCTGGTTTACAACGTCCGGATGTCAGTGGATTAGAAACGTATTACTACGACAGTGGTTTAGGTTTGGCTCGTATCGTTCATAACAGCATTCTCCGAAGTGTGAATGTTAGAGATCGAGGAGTCCGACGAGCGCGATTTTACGTCTTGAGAAAAAGTTCTATGCCTTCTATTCTCGTAGAAGCTGGTTACATGACTGGTCGGGAGGATATCGCTAAACTAAGAAATCCACAATATCAAAATCAAATGGCGGAGGCGATCGCTCGCGGTGTCCTCGAGTATTTAAAGCGAAGATAACTAGGATGATTGAAAAAGTGGAAGTAAATACACTTAATTGTTTTTCCCAGATTTTATCAACTTAGCAATGCGATGTTTAGCTCAAGGAGAGCAAACGCGTCTACCCTCACAACCCTGATGATAAAAATAGACTTTCCCTAACCCAAGCGCCCAAGCGCCTTTATTTTCCAGAGGTGATTAATTTTCGGCTATAACACCCCACACATCCACCCATACATATTTTTTTCAATATTAAACAGTAGCACCTCACGCCTGGCACGGCTGGAAAAAATGCGGGATAGCTCACTTTGTGAGCTATCGGCACTACGAATAGACGGTACAGGCAACCGCCGAGTGGACTCACCATTTTCTTGTAGCCAAATTGGTCAGCAGCTTTGCCTCATTAATTGACAGCAGTTAAAATTTTTCGTTCTTTGTGCATCGAATACCAAAAATCCATTCATATATTAATTCTTGGCTGATTCAAGTGTGATTAACTGGAAAATGGCTAAGTATGAGTTATTCTGATAGGCTCTTTTTTGGTGTAATCTGATGCTTTAAAGACAGAACTTTTCTGGTTGAACATCATGGCAAATTGACTATTGCGTGCTATAATCTTACGCCATTAGCTGTCTGTTTAATACAAGCGCACATGCCATGAGCGCAGCATCAAAGCTAAAGATTGGGCGGTGACGGTGTGAGGATTTATCAATATTTTGACGGATTGACGGCTCCCATGAATGCGAATCAGGAGAAAGGACTGTGAAATTACACTGGTTACTACCCGGTACTTTTGGAAGTATTTTGATGCTATCGTCGCCAACTTTGGCGGCGAAACTGGACTCTTGGCGTTTTGATGCCAACCAAAACCGATTAGAAATTATTACTACAGGCGCTGTTCAACCCCAAGCGCAATTAATATTTAACCCTACTCGTTTAGTAATTGACTTGCCGGCAACAACATTTGGGCGTCCGCAGCTAAGGCAGCAGGTAGGTGGTGCAATTACCTCAATTCGTGTCGGGCAGTTTGATGAACAAACAACTCGCATCGTCGTTGAATTGACTCCGGGTTATACTCTAGACCCCAAGCAGGTGAAATTTGTTGGCACAACTGCTAGCCGCTGGACAGTGCAAATACCAACGCCACAAGCAGAGCAAGTAGGTTCATCACCAGAAACTTTACAACAGCCCACAGACATCGCTACGAGGCAACCCTTAACTACCAGCGTTTCTCCCCCCAGAAATATTTACAATGTGCTCAGAACCCAACCGAGCACCTCAGCCCCAGCGACTAAGGCAACGGTTGTCAGCGCCACACAAGGAACGACTCAAGTTGAAAACTTCCGGATTACAGGCGATGGATTTTTTGTCCGCACTAGTGGCGGTAATCCTCAGATTCAAGTAAATCGCAGCGACGATAGAAGGGCAATTAATATTGACATCGCTGGCGCATCTTTATCACCAACTTTGTTGCAACGGGATGTGTCGGTTAATCGCTACGGTGTCAACCGCATCCAATTCAGTCAACTGCAAAGCAGCCCACCTGTTGTCCGCATGACTATGCAGGTGGACACAAATAGTTCTGACTGGCGGGCAAGTAGCAGTAGTGTTGGTGGTTTTATAGTTCTACCTAATACTGGTGTAGTCAGATTACCGGGAAGTAGTAATATTCCAATTCCCGGAAGCAGCAACCCACGTCCCATCCCACCCCCTGTTGTAGCCAACTTACCAGCCACAATTCAGTCTGTAGAATTGGCGGGTACTGGCACACAATTGATTGTGAGAGGCGATCGCAATTTATCTGCAAACGGCTCTTGGGATAGATCCACTGGATTTTACCGCATCACAATTCCCAATGCTCGCTTGGCTCCCTCTGTCAGAGGTCCAGTATTTGGTCCTAATAGCCCCATCCTCCGGGTACGCTTGCAACAGCAAGACTCAAATACTGTTGCCATCTTTGTTCAACCAGGGCAGGGAGCACAAATTGGCGAACTCAACCAAGTTGGCGATCAGTTTGTCGCTTTACAAATCCAACCCTCTCGCCGGGTACCAACATCACCATCCGGGATTTCTGGACTTCCTTTCCCTCCCCTACCACCACCAAACAGAGTCCCATTCCCAGATCCACTTACTAACGACCGACCGACATCACCGCCACCGTCACGTCCGGTTCCCAGAGGAAGAGCGCTCGTAGTTATTGACCCAGGACATGGCGGCAAAGACTCCGGTGCCCCCGGTTTGGGAGGACTTTTAGAAAAAGATGTCGTTTTGCCTATTAGTAAAAGAGTCGCCGCTATTTTAGAGCAAAATGGTGTACAAACAATTTTAACGCGCGATTCTGACTTTTTTGTCGAACTTCAGGGACGGGTAAATATAGCCGAGCGAGCTAATGCTAGTTTGTTTGTCAGTATTCACGGTAACGCAGTTGGTAACCGCCCAGATGTCAATGGGTTAGAAGTTTATTATTACGACAGCGGTTATAACTTGGCGGAAGTAGTTCGCCGGAGTATTCTCCAAAACATCAGTACTATCAAAGACCGGGGAACGCGCAAAGCCAGATTTTATGTTCTTAGGAAAAGTTCTATGCCCTCAATTCTTGTGGAAGTAGGCTACATGACCGGTCGGGAGGATAATCCCCGATTAGGAAGCCCAGAATACCAAAATCGCATGGCAGAAGCGATCGCTCGTGGTGTCCTCAGGTATCTACAACGCTAAAACTCATTAATAGTTAGTGGTTAGTGGTTAGTACCAACCGACAACGCTCCAACTAACAATTAACAACCAACAATTAACAATTAACAATCCCCAATAATCCTGTATCTTAAATCCAAAACCTAACTAAAAATCTGCCTGTGCTTCCATCTTCCATTTTTGAAGGCAATCAAAATCATTTTTCTCATCTTGAACCCCAACGTGCTCCCATTGGCATCTTTGATAGTGGTGTGGGTGGTTTGACGGTGCTGCGACAACTCTATCGGCAACTCCCCAATGAATCAATCATTTACTTTGGGGATACAGCTCGGCTTCCTTACGGTATTCGTTCGCAAGCGGAAATTGTGCAGTTCGTGCGTGAAATTCTCACCTGGATGCAACAGCAACGGGTGAAAATGGTAATTATGGCATGTAACACGAGTTCTGCTTTAGCTTTAGAGACGGTGCGGGAAGAATTTAACCTGCCGATTCTCGGAGTCATTCTCCCAGGAGCGAGGGCAGCAGTGCAACAAGGAAAGCGAATTGGGGTAATTGCTACGCCAGCAACTGCCAAAAGTAATGCTTATAGGCAAGCTATTCTCGAAATTGATCCAGATGTGCAAGTTTGGCAAGTCGGTTGTCCGGAGTTTGTGCCCCTAATTGAACAAAACCGGATTCAAGACCCTTACACTACTGATGTTGCCCGGTCTTATCTGCAACCTTTAATACAGCAGCAAATTGATACTTTAGTTTACGGCTGTACCCATTATCCTCACCTCGAACCAGTTCTGCGATCGCTTCTACCTTCCTCGGTCAAGCTGGTTGACCCTGCTGTTCATGTCGTCGCAGCTTGTACTCAAGAGTTAGACCTTCTCAGTTTAAAAAATACCCACCCACCACAGCCAACTCGCTTCGCTGTCAGTGGTTGCCCACAACAGTTTGCCCAGTCCTCCTTACCGTGGCTAGGGTGTACCCCAATGGTTGAAGTTGTGCGCTTCAGCGATGCCGCAATTTCTCACATCCACAAAGACTAGTTAAAAAGTTAGGAGTTAGGAATGAAGAGTTGTGAGTTTAGAATTCTAAACTCCCAACTCCCAACTCCCAACTCCCAACTCCTAACTCCTAACTATTGACTATTAACTGCTTCCGTCACATTTGGCGTTACCGATATCTCCCGCTTGTGTTTCCCGCTAGAAGCTGAAGTGACACTTTTAACTACAGGTTTTTGTCCTGTTCGCTTCGCCAGAGCTAATAATAAATAGACAGTGAATAAATAACCCGCAGCTAAAATAAAAATCATCATAGGCATGTTTCCGTAAATCATTCTTCTACCTGCACCTTTCTCAAAGGAATATAAAATTGCATAAAATTAGTAGAACCTCAACCAACAAAGTAAATCTTTGATGGCTGTAGTTTGCTATAGGGAATTTTTCCATAGAGTTTTTATTCTCTACGGCTAACGAATTAATTATTAAATTAGTTTTTTCACAGACCACACCTATCACAGCAGTTGTAATTGCTAAATAGCAATTACAACTGCTGCTTCAGCAGTCTACCTAGTCTGCGTTATTAAAAAGCGTACCTTATGGCAGGAGCAACACTTATGCTCAACTTATGCTGAAATCGTGTAACGGCTTCCCATAAGGGCAACCCTTAGCTCCCAACAGACAATCAGTTGCGGCGAAAACTGCCCTCACCAAATGCCTTACCGTATAGGCTTGCACATCGCAGCAAAAACCAAAAGAATAATTTCTTTGATTTAACCTACGACAACTTATTTCGACTCACCACACCTTATGAGTAAAATCACCTATTGGTAATTTATCTTTTTGGGGTGAATATCTCAAAAATTTTAAATCCCTTAATTTTAGCGTAACACAACAGTCCAGACTTTTAAGCCAACTTTAGTGCTAAATTTAAAAATTTCAATGGCAGCCATACAAAAGGCTGAAACAATTTAGTTTTAACTTGCAAATAAATAATGGATCTAGCAGAAGAGATACTTTCAGGTGTTGTTGCGAACGTTACTTATAGATTTTCTTCCCGAAAATCAATTTCTTACTAAGCCTATAGTTATATCTATCCTAATGGAGGTTATTTTGAAGCTTAATAAAAGTTATTCATAAATTTACTTAAGTCTAGATGTAGTACACATAACATGAGAAAGTATAATTTATTTTCCAAGCCATCATAAGCAACGATGTTTGACGAACAACCTAGTCGATTACACTCATGGGACTTTCTCAACCATATTATTTATTATGATTGACCGTTTACAAAGAAATAGAGGCTTTATATAAATAATATTTATATAAAATTTTTGTAAATCTACTTTGAGCGGAAAAGTAAATCTAGAGATGAAAGACTACTCCCTGTACAGAATTTTCAACCGTTGTGGGGCAGACAATGGATGTTCGCTTTCAGGGTAGACCGAAGAACGTTGCCAATGAAGGCAAGAATTTGGGCGTTTTTAGACCGCAGAGTGTCAATAAAGGCAATTTACAATAGCATTAGTTTTGAATTTTAATACTCTGCAAACGGCGTTGCTGTGGAATTATCAGTACAGGATAATTGTGTAGACACCTTTATGACTTACGCATCCCTAGAAACTGGGTTTTTAGGAAAATATGCTTCCCAGGCAACCAAATACCCCCATGAGTGGGTATGAGTGCGCGACCGTGGGTAAGTCCTGACTTGATAGCGCAGGCTGGATAATGCCAAACTTTCAAGGTCTCTGTGACGGATAGCGAGGATTCCAATCATGAAAACTTTGCGACGGCACAGGCTTATCTTAAAATGAGTATAGGATATGTAAACTTTCTTAACTTAAGCCAGAGTCCGCCCATCCATGACCCCAGCTACCTCCTTTTTTTCCCCTGTGGAAGCAGACCTGCGAATACTAGCAGACAACCTGAAACAGCTAGTTGGAAATCGCCACCCCATACTCTATGCAGCGGCAGAGCACTTATTCGGAGCTGGGGGCAAGCGCATAAGACCGGCAATTGTTCTATTAGTATCGCGCTCAACAATGCTAGAGCAAGAAATCACCCCGCGACACCGACGCCTAGCTGAAATTACAGAAATGATTCACACGGCAAGCTTAGTGCATGACGATGTGGTGGATGAATCAGATATGCGACGTGGGGTTCCCACAGTTCATAGTTTGTTTGGCAACCGCATTGCTGTATTAGCTGGAGATTTTCTATTTGCCCAATCTTCCTGGTATTTAGCTAACCTGAACAACTTAGACGTAGTGAAACTGCTGTCTGAGGTGATTATGGATTTGGCTTCAGGAGAGATTCAGCAGGGACTAAATCGCTTTGATACTAATACCTCGATTGAAACTTACTTAAAAAAGAGCTATTACAAAACTGCATCGTTAATTGCCAACAGTTCTAAAGCAGCCGGGTTACTGAGCGACGTTTCCCAAGAAACCGCCGAACATTTGTATGGCTACGGTCGTAATCTTGGTCTGGCGTTTCAGATTGTGGATGATATTTTAGATTTCACAAGTTCGACAGATACTTTAGGTAAACCAGCCGGATCGGATCTCATCAGTGGCAATCTGACTGCACCAGTTTTATTCGCTTTAGAAGAAAAACCATACTTAGAAGTGCTGATTGAACGAGAGTTTGCCCAGGTTGGCGATTTAGAGCAAGCGCTAGCGCTGATTGAAGATAGTCAAGGTATAGTGCGATCGCGCGAGTTAGCAGCCGAGCATGCCAAACTAGCCCTCGAACATCTTGCGGTTCTCCCACCCTCAGAATGCCGGCAAGCCCTGACTAATATGACTGATTATGTACTGAGTCGGCTCTATTAAAAGTGAGGAATTAGGAGTTATGAGTGAGGAGTAATTTGTCACTTCTAACTCATAGCTCCTGACTTCTAACTTTTCTAGGCAATATTAGGCGGAATTTGGGTGCGAGAGTCTTTGGGGTGCAGCTTTTTTTGAATTAAGTGTTGCAACTCAGTTCGCTGAATTTCCACGGCGTTGGTACTCATGCCAGGAGTCTCAAAAAAAACTATACTATCTACGGGTTCTAATGCCACAAGTTGAAACAAAATATGGGTGATCGGAATGGGTACAGCTATTACTTGAGGGTCAAGCCCAGCATTGGAGCTGAGTGAAACATCCTGTAATGTAGGAAAAGCGTAGATCACGCACTTTTCCAAGTCTGGATTAGCACGGTTGCTCAATGTAGTTAAAACCCAGTCTTCTTCTAAATTTTGGAGAATATAGTACTGGGGGTGACGTAACCTTTGAGCGATCGCGCTAAGAACTGGGGCGATTGCTGTAACAAGTTGTGGTGTTATACCATCGTTGGGTGCATTGTCAATCAGCAATTGAATTTGTGCTTTTAAGTCCATAACGACCTGCAAATGGCTCTTGGGTAATGGCTATAAGATATTTACGTGTGAATGATCTCAGCAGAATTGGAAATAATAGATAAAAGACAAATCCTAAATACCGGATCTGCCTGCGTTTAGCTTATACGCAAAACCCAAAAAGCCAATACCTACGTTCATACAGGTTGTAACCAAGTATGTTAGGGTTTTTTTAAACTGACACTATGAATTTAGCCGCAACCGCAACTATTCAGGGAGAAAATTCTATCGGAGTGGAGGCGATATTTCAACTCCTAATGAAGGAGTTAAGTCAATTAACCAAAGCTTCGGAGCAGAATTGCCACGATGTGGCTACACGAGTTACCGCCGAAGTTTATCGGATTTGCAATGAAAGTAAACGTATCCAAGCTTCCGGTGCAGTGGAAAGCTCGGCGATGACCTTAGCCAAACATAGGCTACAACAGTGTCTTAGATACTACCAGTTAGGTTCAAATCGGGGTAGGATCGAATTACATAGCACTTTGAGTGCGATTATCTACCGTTACATTAATCCTCCTCAGAGGCAGTTGAGCTATCAAGGGCGGCTGACGATAATTGAAGATTTCTTACAAAGTTTTTATTTGGAGGCGTTAAACGCTTTCCGGCGGGAAAATCAGCTTACCTCTAGCTATCGCCCTCAGAGCCTTCTAGAATTAGCTGAATATATGGCCTTTACCGAACGCTATGGTAAACGCCGGATTCCTTTACCAGGACGACAGCAGCAGTTGATTATTTTGCGGGCGCAAACTTTCTCTCAACAACAGCCCCCCGAAAGCTCTGTAGACATCGAACAAGCCGCAGAAGGTAGCGCTAATGAAGGCGATGGTTCTTGGGAAGATCCAGCCGTGCAGCAATTGCGAAGTGCGATGGCGATGCAACCCGAACCCGAACCCGAAGAAGACACGTTGCGTTCTGTTGTGGTTACGGAGTTAATGAACTATCTGGAACAACGGCAACAAACCGACTGCGCTGATTACTTCGCCCTTCGCCTTCAAGATTTATCCGCGCAAGAAATTGAGTCAATTTTGGGTTTAACTCCTCGGCAGCGCGATTACTTACAGCAGCGCTTTAAATATCACCTGATTCGTTTTGCCTTGTTGCATCGCTGGGAATTGGTTCACGAGTGGTTAGAAGCTTCTTTGCCCACTAACTTGGGCTTGACTCCCCAACAATGGGAAATTTACACCGCACAGCTCGACGATAAACAACGGTCTCTATTAGAGTTGAAACAAGAAGGACAAGCTGATGAAAAAATTGCCAAAACTTTAGGGTTATCAATGGCACAACTCCAAAAGCGGTGGTTTAAAATTCTGGAACAAGCTTGGGAAATTCGTAACTCGTTAGTGTCCGGATCAGGTGCATCTACTCATGAATAGTGACTCAGAATCCTTACAACACCAGTTACTTGCTTGGTTATTGGCAGATGATGTCCAAAAGAGCGAGCATCCCTCGGCTGATTGTGAGGAAATTAACGGGGTAGAAAATCCGCTCTCTGAAACCACCACTTCCATAAGTGGTGATTTTGAGTCGGCAGGGATACCCCAAACCTTTCAACTGGGAGAAATTCCTACTGTGCAAGAACGTTTCCAAGCCGTCATTAAACGTCGGCTACAAGTCCAAATTCAAGACCACCCGCCTTTATTCCCTTGGGAAAGCCAATTAATAGATTACCCCGATTACGTAGACAGTCCTTCGGTTGCATTAGTTCCAGCATGCGGGTGGATGGCACAGCAATCGAAACTGAATATACCGGTGTCCTTACCTGAAAAAGTTTTTCGGCAATTGCTAGAAAAATGTCAGGCGATTCTTGTATCTTCTCTGCCTGTGGGGGCAAAATTAGTTCAGGTAGTCGAGAGCTTGTTTCCTAACGATGCTCAAACACTCAACGACTTAGCAGGAATGGTGCTAAGAAGCCCTTATCGCTCTGTGGGCGCTCTGGAGAAAATGCCGATCCAAGAAAGCGATTACTCCGATTTAGGAGAACGTCAACAGATGGCTTTATCTTTGCTCGCAGCTAAACAGCTATTGGAAAATCTGACTTTGCCAATTTCAGATAGCAATCCAGTAGTTGAAAGAGAATGGCTAACTAGCGCAGGCACTATCAACCTCAAGGCTGAATATAAGTCTCAAGGTAGAGTGACAAAAGTTTGTGTCATAGTAAATCTACCTATGGCGGGGATTTTGACACTCAAAGGAAATGGGACTCAAGCAAAGGCGATGTCTTCTACTTCGGGTTGCGTAAGTGTTGAGTTATACGGTCAGCCGCTTAACCAGACTTATACTTTGGAGGTTGAGTTTCCCGAATTAGAGCAACAATCACTCTTATTTGTGATTCCGCCGATGATGTAGCCCATATTACCACTGCTAGCACGCGCTTGTTGATAAACGCTGATTGATAAGATAACTATCCTGGTTTTAAGGCTCATCCTTTTTTAAAAAAAGCGGTCGTTAGGGTGTCTACGAGAAGCGGCTATGAAAAAGACACGCTCCGAGGTAAGTTCCCACGCTTGGCAGTAGTGTTCGTTGCGTCTGCATCATCGCTTTACTCATACACCCATTAGCTGCTTTCTCATCAAAATGTTTAATTTGTCCAGGATAAATTGGCGTTTACCTGTTAATCGTTATTGGCGGCATTTGCACTATAAGCCTTTAATGGAAGTGGAAGATTCAATTACCTTACGGGTGCTGGTGCTAGCTTTGGTAATTGTCGGAATTTTGGCGACGGATATTGCAGCTCAAACCGGATTTAGTTTTTGGGCAATTCCTCTAAGCGTGGTGGGTGCGATTTGGAGTTATTACCATCGTCGAAACCCAAATGTCCCGGTTAAGTTTTGTATCGCCATTGGAATGTTAGTAGCGCTCGGTGCTTTCTTAGGGCGATTGTTGGGCGAGTTGAATGATACACGGCTGGGTTTAGCTGAGTTACTAATTCAACTACAAATCCTTCACAGTTTTGATATGCCGCGCCGCAAGGACTTAGGCTATTCAATTGTCATAGGGCTGATTTTGCTTGGCGTGGCAGCGACGCTAAGTCAAACTTTTGAGTTTGCGCCAATGTTGGTATTATTTTTAGCGATCGCTCTGCCAACTTTAGTTATAGATTACCGTTCTCGCCTCGGCTTAGGAAACGAAAAAGGTAAAAGCATTCCTCCCGAGAGCCAAGGAACGAGGGTAAAAGTCAGAAAATTATCTTCTTACTTTTTACTTTTTACTTTTATTGTCGGGCTAGGACTGGTCATTTTTGCTGTTATGCCCCGTTTTCCTGGCTATCAACTGCGAAATTTTCCGGTAAGCTCCCCTATCGAAGTTAAAGGCGGTTTTACAGGGCGTAGTATCATTAATCCTGGTTATGTCCGCCAAGGTCATGCTAATAATCAAGGCAATAATAGCAACGGGACGGCGGAAAGTAAAAACGGCAAACCGGGGGGATTAAATAATACGTTTTATTACGGTTTTAATAGCCAGATTAACCAAAACCTGCGCGGAGAAATGAAACCCAAAGTGGTAATGCGGGTGCGATCGCAAGCCGAAGGTTTTTGGCGTGTGTTGGCGTTTGATCGTTACACGGGTAAGGGATGGAAGATTTCCCGCAATGAAGAGGTTCTGACTGTTAAGCGATCGCCTTGGTCTTACCAAATTTTTCTCAACCCCCCAGCAATAAATATACCAACTAAAGAAATAGTACAAACTTACACTCTGGTGTCGGATTTGCCTAACTTGATTCCGGCTATGAGTTATCCGAGGGAAGTATACTTTCCGACACCGATGATAGCTGTTGATAAAGAAGGTTCTTTGCGATCGCCTGTGGGATTATCAGAAGACCTGACTTATACGATAATTTCCGATGTACCATTACGCGATCGCACTTCTTTAGGAAAGGCTTCAACTAACTATCCCAAATATATTAAAAATTACTATCTACAAATCCCCCCAGAAATTGCCGAAAAAGTTCAGCAACGCACCGAAGAAATTTTAACTAATTACAACCGGGAACGAGTTGGAAAGTCAGAAAAATCCCTTGATTCAGCTTACGAAAAAGCACTTTACTTAGCTCAATATCTCAAGCAAAATTATTCTATTCCCGAAAATCCCTTAGAACTGCCTTATTTAAGTGATAAAGAAGACTTGGTAGAAACCTTTTTGTTTAAGCAAAAAGGAGGCTATCCAGACCACTTTTCTACAGTTTTGACGGTGATGCTGCGTTCTATTGGCATTCCAGCGCGGTTGGTGGCAGGATTTAGTTCCGGAGAGTTTAACCCATTTACAGGCATGTACGTCGTTCGCAACACCGATGCTTATGCAATGACAGAGGTGTATTTCCCCAAACATGGTTGGTTTACCTTTGATCCAATTCCCAATCATCCGCTGATTCCACCGTCAATAGAAGAGAATCAAACTTTTAGTGTCTTGCGCCAATTTTGGAATTGGGTTGCAGGCTGGTTGCCCTCGCCGGTGACGGGTTTATTAAATAATGTATTTGGGGCAATATTTAGTTGGATAGGTAAAGCGTTAGCGAAGCTTACCGAAGGTATCGCTCTTATTTTTGCTTTATTTTCTCAAGGTTGGCTAGGTGTATTGACAGGCTTAATTTTGGCAACTGCAACGGCTTTTTTGGGTTGGTTGGGTTGGCTACAGTGGCGAGAATGGTTGAAGCGCCGTACTTTCAGAAAATTGCCACCAATGGAAAGCCTTTATCAACAAATGCTGCAAACTTTAGCTGAAAAAGGTTTTAGTAAGCATCCAGCACAAACACCTTTAGAATATGCCAACGTATCATACCAGCATCATTCGCCAGCAACGGCTGAGGTAATAGATGAAATTTGCCAAGCATATAATAGCTGGCGTTATGGCGGTCAGACTCCTAACTTAAATCGACTGCGACAAAGATGGCAAGAGATGAAAAAGACTAGCAGTTAAATCTAATTGTCTACTTTGTCAGGTAGAGCAATGACTTTGCTGTCTGTAGCATTAATACGATTTAGCTGCCCATTGGGGTCAATCAAGTCAATGCCAACTAGTCGGTAGTCATCCGGGTCAGTAGAAAGTTCGGGAAGTTCTGCAAGATTGCCTAAGTAGAGCACAGCAACAGTAACTGAACAGGGTTGGTCTCTACTTCCTGTTGTACATCCATTTGGATAATTAACACCGCTAAGAACCCCTGGAGTTCCGTCCGGAAGACCGATCCTGTTAGCTGTAAGACCTGGGACTACTTTCCAACCAGCACTCTCCTTTTTCAAATCCCTATCTACTCCTGAAAAAGAGAAATCAGAAACAGCGTTAAAGTATAAAAACTCTGGACCGAAAGCTCCTACTCGTTGTTCTACAGGAGGATCGCCGGGTTTAGGTGGTGCTGTGTTGAAGTCAAAGGAACCTTTCCCCCCACCCTCAATAGTAAACTTAAACCTCAGTACGGTTTTAGGTCTGCCAGCAGCCAGAGTACGAATAAGTGGAAAGCTACCGGCGGCAGTGGCTCCTACAATTAAGCCTCCACCTACTTTCAAAATTTGACGTCGGGAATAGATGTTAAACACAACGCTTTCTCCTAAACAAAGAAAATTTTTTAAAGCTAGAGTTAACTAGTCTGCTTTTGGTAAGTAGCCCAACCAAATTAAACGTAAAACTATTGTAGGGTGTGAACGTCTCAGAGTACGGCATTAAAATCGGTATTTTTGCTGCAATTTCTTTAAGAATTGATAACTTTAAAATTTAAGGCTGTATAGAAAAAATTAGAAAAACACTATCTGTAGTAGCTTTATAATCCCAGCACTTGTAACTGCCTACGTAACATGAAACTTTTTAAATTTAAGTAAATAATTTATACTCTCCAACACTTGACTTTTACCGTTAAGTTTTAATCTTTCAGCATCACAGGTTTTAGCCCAAGGGTGACAAAAAAAGCAGCCCCATTAGCCGATCATTTTGTGATGCAAAATAGATTGGCATCAAGCTATTAGCTTGGGCGTATTAGCTTATGCATATGCCATTGGGTAGATTTTCAGTTATCTTGGGTCATAAACAGCTAAAAAAAAGCATTCATTAGTTAAAAACTCTAACTGGCGTAAATTTAATCGTTGTAACTCCAATTTTTTATAGATAACATGTAAAGAAGTTACTAATAAGCTTCTCACACTGTATTTGGCATAAGTTTTTTTATGGACATTCAGTTAATCAACATCGGTTTTGGCAATATCGTGTCTGCCAATCGAGTAGTTGCTATTGTCAGTCCAGAGTCTGCCCCGATTAAGCGGATTATTACTGACGCAAGGGACAGAGGTCAACTGATTGACGCGACTTATGGTCGCAGGACTAGAGCCGTAATTATCACTGATTCCAGCCATGTGATTCTCTCGGCGATTCAACCGGAAACGGTAGCAAATCGCTTTGTGGTTTCGCGCGAGCATCAAGTTGTAGATAATTGATTAGGGGTGGGTTGAAAGCCCCACCCCTATTTGCGCCATATCAGCAGTAATATGTGAATTAGACAAGTTTTCTGTCACCCATGCTACCAATTTATTAGTCAATACTCGCTTTGGGAATGACTAATGAATAATATCTATCGATTAATTCACAAGTTGAGCGGATGATGCAAGTTTTATCCATCCAGAATAGTGCTACTACCCAAGAATGCCCGCCTCTGGGCAGGCTGATTGTTTTAACCGGTCCAAGCGGTGTCGGCAAAGGCACACTCATGCGATCGCTTCTACAGCGTCATCCGGAACTATATTATTCAGTATCCGTGACGACTCGTTCTCCCCGTCCTGGGGAAATCGACGGCAAAAATTATTACTTTATTAGCCGTAACAAATTTGAACAATTGGTTGCTGAAGGTGAATTCCTAGAGTGGGCGGAATTCGCCGGGAATTATTACGGCACTCCTCGTGAAGCGGTACTTAATCAAATTCGCGCCGGAAAGACAGTTGTGCTAGAAATTGAGTTGGAAGGGGCACGACAAATCCGCGCTTCTTTCCCCAGCGCTATCAGCATCTTTATTCTACCGCCTTCTTTTGAAGAGTTAGAGCAACGGATACGCGGTCGTGGGCAGGATTCTGAAGAAGCGATCGCCCGTCGTCTGCAATGCGCCCATGAAGAACTTAAAGCCGCGCCAGAATTTGATATTCAAATCGTTAATGACGATTTGGAGACTGCTGTAAATGCGATCGCCACCGCTTTATTTGGTTAACAAAACACATTTAAATCATGGCTGATTATTTTTGACCCTTGGGCTATACAAGCGCCAGAAATAGACAGCCTTATTTTGAACACAGATTGTCTGTGATGATGAATCAGTTGCCGGAAACGGAAACCGTTCCGGCAAACTCATCAACCCGTTCGCGCACGGTCTTGTGCGATTGAGAAGAGAAGGGCTATCGATTTTTGTCTAACATGAGTAAAACCCCAACAAATAAAGGACACAAGAAAAAGTTAACCTTTCCTTTGTGTCCTTATCTTATTCATTAGTACATAACGGCGGAAATAAAGCTACCATCCAAAATCACTGAAAGCTTACGCTCTATTCCGGAGAGAATGCGTGAATTCCGCGCACTGGTACTAGTCAAATGACTAATGACTAAACTAACCGCCAGTTAAAGCTTGAATGAGTCCCAGATTGGAAGTCAAAAGGTAGGCAACTACTGCACCACCAAGACCACCGATTAAAAACCCACTAGCATAAGTGTTCCAGCCTTCTTTAGTTTTAAAAGAATCTGGCGGGTTGGGTACAGTCACGGTCGCGACTGGTTGGGGAGGATTGCTATTACCATAAAGCGATAAAGTACCAGTCAGAATCACAACAAAGCTCAAGGTTGCCAATAACCCAGCTAAGTTAGCATTATCTGTATCCCGCAGGGGACCCAATTTGGCAAAGGGACCAAATATCCAGTAACCATGAGCCATGCCAACTTCTAGCCCTCGTCTCAAACTAGTTATTCCTGGGCGATATGCGGGCAAGGCATTAATGTACCACTTGACCAGTGGGGAAGCATTAATCGGCGTTTCTAGATTTCCTCGCTGCGGATCGCGCCATTCTGGAAAGACAACCTCGCGATTTCTCGGATCGCTAGGACGATTTCTTGATGCGTCTATTGCTTGCGCCATATTTTGTCTTTGCCTCTAAATAAGATGCTTGATTATTTATTATTAGTAATAATTGTGTCTAAATATGATTTTTAACAGCGAAGTTTAGAAAAGTTAATTAAGTTTATATAGATATATGAAAATTGTATGCTGTTTCCAGCATTACGAGTTTCCCAAAATTAATTTGTTAGTAGTTAGTAGTTAGTTCACTACTAACTACTAACTACTAACAAAATTCTTTAATTGCGTCGTTTACGGCAACGGGTGGAAAAGTAGGTCAGGAAAAAAGGTGTTAAATATAATCCACACAACCGCAACAAAAATCAAATGGGCGAACAGTAAAACTGGTGCCAAAGAAAGATATTTAACGAAATAGTTCTGCTGCATGAATCATTCTCCCAAATAAGTAAAATTGAGGTGTATTGTTAGCGTGGCGAAATGGGGATTTCGGTATCTTTAGCTGTCAATTCGCCTGAAAGGAATTCTTTCACGGCGCCTAGGGGCCAAGTAAAGCCAGACAGCATGAGTGATAGTGCTAAAGGCACTTCGATCATGATTTCCTTTCTTTCTACGTCGCCACCTTGTTTCTTGACAGCTTGCAGATAGGCGCGACCTACCCAACCAATCCATCCTGCGATGTACAAAAAGAGAATGCCGGGAATTAAAAAGTCACCAGCACGATCAAGACGACCATCGACTATTAAATGAGGTAGACCTTCTGGACCACACAAAGCTTGGGCATAACGCTCAAATCGCTTTTGCCCTGAGGCAGGGTCGCCGGTAGTGTTACGCGCTTCTGCTGCCCGTTCTTGAAAAGCAGGAGAGTCCTTGCAGGGTACAAGGTCAGCCCCTAAGGCTTTTGCTGGCGGGGCAAAATTGAACATTAGGCAAATCGCCAAAACCAAAGTAAACAATCGTCTCATTGAGTTGTTTCCTTTTATTACAAAACAAAAAGTTTTTTGTACAAAACGAAGCGGCTTGTACAGTGTTTATGAGCATAACTAGGAAGTCATCATACTCTTGCCTGGGAACCGAGTAAAGTTTAAGTAAATAAAAGTTAAAGCTTCACTAATCTGTCTCAATTAAGCATAATCCTGTCATGGCAACCGTTTTAGCGATAGAAACCAGCTGCGATGAAACCGCCGTAGCAATTGTTAACAATCGTCAAGTTTGTAGTAGTATTGTTGCGTCACAAATCCCGGTTCATCAGCAGTATGGGGGGGTAGTACCAGAGGTGGCATCCCGGCAGCATTTAGAAACGATAAATCAGGCGATCGCTCAAGCCTTCGAGCAAGCAGAACTGAATTGGGAAAAAATCGACGGAATTGCGGCAACTTGTGCGCCCGGACTCGTAGGAGCGCTGTTAGTCGGGTTAACTGCCGCGAAAACCCTGGCAATGGTGCATAACAAGCCATTTTTAGGAGTTCATCACCTTGAAGGTCATATCTACGCGACTTACTTGAGCGAACCAAGTATCAAGCCTCCTTTTCTTAGCTTACTCGTTTCCGGTGGACACACAAGCTTGATTTATGTAAAAGATTGTGGTATTTACGAAACTTTAGGACAAACCCGCGATGATGCGGCAGGTGAAGCCTTTGATAAAGTAGCGCGGTTGTTAAAGTTGGGCTATCCCGGTGGACCGATGATTGATAAACTGGCGCACGAAGGTAATCCCCAAGCCTTTGTTTTGCCAGAAGGAAAAGTTTCCTTACCCGGTGGCGGGTATCATCGTTATGATTCGAGTTTTAGCGGATTAAAAACGGCAGTACAGCGACTAGTGCAACAATTCGAGAAAAATGGCGAGCAAGTACCTGTAGCGGATATTGCGGCGAGTTTCCAGTCAACTGTAGCGCGATCGCTTACCAAAAGAGCGATCGCTTGTGCCCTTGACTACGATCTGAAAATTATCGCCGTCGGTGGAGGTGTCGCCGCCAACAGTGGTTTGAGGAAGCATTTACAAGCCGCCGCCTGTGAGCGTAACCTGCGCGTGTTATTTCCCCCAATGAAATATTGTACCGATAACGCCGCCATGATAGGCTGTACAGCCTCAGAGCATTTAGCCCTTGGTCATACTTCCCCACTTACCCTAAGCGTTCAGTCAAGGCTATCGCTGACCAAGGTCATGGAGTTATATCAAACCGTTGACTGTTGACTCCTATGTTGAAAATAGGGTAAAGGGTAAAAGAGATTTTTATGATTTATTGTGTGATGCCTTTTCCTTAGGGGTCTAACTCCTAACTCCTAAGTTGTGACATTGACTATTGACCGGATGTGATCGGCAACCGCATTTGGCTGCTCTAACATTGCTAAATGTCCGCAATCAGGAATTTCAATAACATTGTCACCACAGTATTGGAACAGAGAATGAAAGCTAGCTAAATGGCGAACATACTTGGGTTCGATGATTTTATCTTCCGCACCAGCTAAGAAATAAACTGGCTGTTTAATTTTGGATACCAACTGAGGTAAGCGGTTAATTTCTTCCTCAGTTGTCGAGTCTAGCAGCGTTCCTAGAGCAGCTTCCGGGTCAGCCACAACAAAATCAATCACCCTTTGACGTGCCCAAAAGCGATCCAAAGGACGTGCCACAGTATCTCTAGTAAACAGTAAATCAATCAAAGGTACTTGGCACAGCCACTTCGGACGGATTTGCAAAAGCCGTTGACCGGTCGAGCGAAACTGCTCAAAAGCTTCTTTAAGATAAATTCCACCACCTGCGTTGATACAGATGACACCCTTAACGCGATCGAGCATTTGTGCTGCACCCCAAAGAGCGATCGTACCTCCTAAAGAATGACCAACTAGCCAAGCACTGGTAATATTCATCTGTTGCAGAAGAACTGCTAAATCCTGAGCATAGGCAGCTGGGGTATAAACAGAATCGGACGGATAGCCAACTCTACAATGGTCATTGTCAGTTAGGCTCAAACTAGATGTGTGTTCGCGACTAAAATCGATTTTTGCCTCAGGCTGGGACTCACCAAACCCACGCAAATCATAAGACAGGCACTGGAAATCAACTGATAAGTGAGAAATCACAGGTTGCCAGTATCCACGGCTATTGAGCCAACCGTGGATAAAAACTAAAGCATGGGGGTGGGTCGTGGGAGCCGTTAGCTCGTATGCGTGTGGAACGCCCAATATTTCAATCCTTGCCATAATTCCATCGTACCCTTAAGGGCGGGCGCGACTAAATACTCAGATTTTCCCCGGTTGTAGCACAGCTAGCTGCGTGGTCAAAAGAGGCAAGGGGGAAGGGGGCGCTTCGGTGCGGGGGGGAAAGGATTGGACGGAGGTTGTACTCCGACCAATCCAGAACGTCTTAGAAAGACGGGGCTTGATACCCATGTTCCGCTTTGCTTCACGGCTGAGGGACTTTCTATTGCTCCCCCTGCAAGATCGCAAGATCGCCCCTTTGCCAATAACGGTCAACCCTTAGAGTGCAGGTGTCCTCCCCAATGCCCAATTACTGATGCTTGGTGTCCGAGTCATTTTATTTACATACAATTGACTCTCATATCCTTCGGTTTTGGTTAATTTCTTCTAGGCTCCACAACAAAATGCTAAAGTTGAAAATGATTGGTGTGAAACACGTCCTGACTGGCTAAACCAATTGAAAATTCCGAAAACACTAGAAAAATTCTCAGTGCGAGGGGTTGTAAATGGCTAGCGAGGTTCAAACGTGGGTCAACACTATTTTTATGGAAACCAATTCAGTTATACTACCCGAACCACGTTGGCATGGGTTTTTGGAAAACTTGGTTTAGTACTCCCGAAGCTGTAGCCTCATCTAGGACAAACTCCTTTGAAGAGATGAGCGCGGAAGTTGTAGGCAATTCTAGCCCCAATAGCGAAGGCGTTGCTCCTCCTAAGGAGACTCGCATCGTTTTTAGCACAGAGCGAGATATTGACTTGTATGAACTAGAAGAACTCTGTGATGCCGTCGGTTGGTCGCGTCGTCCTTTGAGAAAAGTGAAAAAAGCGATTGAGCATAGTTTTCTCGTAGCCACAATGTGGCAAGTGCGAGGAACACAACGTCGGCTCATTGGTTTTGCCCGTGCTACGTCAGACCACGCTTTTAATGCCACTATTTGGGATGTGGTAGTTCACCCGGACTTTCAAGCTAAAGGACTGGGCAAAGCACTGATGAAGTACGTACTCAAAAAACTCCGAAGTGAAGAGATTAGCAATGTCACTCTCTTCGCTGACCCTCATGTTGTGGATTTCTATCGAACTATGGGGTTTGTCGCCGATCCTGAAGGTATCAAAGGGATGTTTTGGTATCCTCAGTAATTCCTGAGACAAATAAATGTGCTTGCTGATAGAAAGTAAGTTATAATGGTAAAAGTGTACTTTTATCAGAGAATTAGGTTCGGTTTAACTTTTTTCTCGGTGTAAAGGCATATTTTTGTCTTTGCATTTTACAAATTATTTTGAAAATAGTTTGACGATGAAAGAAATTAACTAAGCAACCAAAAAATCTGATATGATGTCATAGTCGCTCTGAAAACAGCATAAATTTGGTAAGTTTACCAAAGGTTTGCTTGTAGGCAAAGCAATTATGTCAGATTTAAATTAAACCACTATTAAAGTGGATTAATATAACCGGGATGTAGCGCAGCTTGGTAGCGCGCCTGCTTTGGGAGCAGGATGCCGCAGGTTCAAATCCTGTCATCCCGATTTAATAATGCGAACTATAAAACCCTAGACCTATTAGCAAAATCTAGGGTTTTTTGATTTTTTATTAAAAATTAAAAACTTCCTGAGAATTTTAGTGGAAAGGGAGTAAGGGTTTTACGCGAAAATTTGTCCATTTAGTTAGACAAAACCAGTAAAAATACATATTTAAATTTGGCGGTTATCTTTGCTTTGACTATATCAATAGAAAGATTTTGTACCACTTTTACAGATAATTATTCAATAATTAATTAAGTATATATAAGCACATTAGAAATTAAAATGGATGGAACGATCCATTAGGCAAGGGCGTCAACTATCCTCAGGAAAGACAATAAAATGGCATTTGTCGCCTTAAAGGTAGAGGACATTTTTGACTGCTTCTAGAAAACCTAACTTTTCACGGTATGTGGATTCATGATGTCGGAGCATAGAAGTATTAATTTTTGTAAAATTTACTTCGATTGGGAATTTTTCTGATTTTTCCTACACCCACATCTATTACAGAGTTTCCAGATTTCGTCGTCAGGTAGAAAGCGGCAGCTATCAATGCATTCACAGCATTTTGCAGTGAAAAGCAAGGCGAATTAAGAAAACAACACTCTAAATTGGCGAAGACGATACTATAACTAAAACAAGTTGGTTCTGTGCCAATCCAACCAAAGTCTCGGCTTGATTAAAGTATTGATGCGAGGAAAAGTCATGAAATCATTGGTTCGCTGGGGCGCAACATTAGGATTAATCGGGAGTACTCTGCTCTCGACGGTATTTGTGGGAAATCTCCCAGTGCTGGCATTGACAGAACAACAAGTCAAAGAGAAACTCGATTCAGTACCGGTTTATTTAATTACTAACTCCCAAGGTTTACCTTTAAGCCGTCCTCTTCCTGATGCTCAAAATGGGCAAAAACCCACTGGTTCGGTAACTGGTGTTTATCTGAGTCGGCAGGAGGCTCAGTCCTTTATTAAGGAATTACAGAATGCGAAAGCTAAAGACCCGAAAATGGAAGAAGTGGTCAAAAGCCTACAAGTGACGGCGGTACCTTTAGGGGTAATTTATCAGCAATTGCAACAAAGCAAAAATCAGCCAAACCGACTTCTATTTGCCTTTAAACCTGTAGATACCGAGGTGAAGGGAGCGATGGACTTGCTGCGTCAAAGCGGTCAGCAGGTAAAGGAATTTAAGAGCGTGCCTGTTTTTGCTGTTAGGTTTTCACCAGAACAAGGATATGTACCAATTCAACTCAAAGCTGACAATCAGCAACTTATTCCTTTGTTTTTAAGCAAGCAAGACGCACAAGGTTTGTTGACTCAGGTGAAGCCAAAGTTTCCTAAAGCTGATATCCAGGTAATAGATGTAGACGGTGTAATTAAAACTTTGCAGGACAAAAACGATAACTGGCTGTCACAAGTTGTCTTAGTACCATCCCCAGAGTCGAGAGAATACATCAAGACACTTCCGAGAGAAGGGAATAAGCCTGCTGCTGCTCCGGCTCCAGGTGGGAATAAGCCTGCTGCTGCTCCGGCTCCAGGTGGGAATAAGCCTGCTGCTACTCCTAAGCGTCCTTAACGCCTTTGGCATGGTGGATAAGCAGCCAAATCTAGTTTCTGGTTTACAACTTTGGCAGTGGCGCTCTTCAGCGATCAAGGCAGCGATCGCCACTGATGTTTCACCATCTGAGGTAGATTGGTTACTACAAGAAGTAGCTGGTTTAGACCGCTTGGCATTGCGTTTGGAATCTTTTAAAGATTGGTCGGCGATCGCTCTAAAATTACCTTTAGAAGATTTAGAGCATCTCTGGCAAAGACGATTAAATGAACGTTTGCCAGTGCAGTACATTGCCGGAGTTACACCTTGGCGACAGTTTAAAATTGCAGTGTCGAGTGCGGTTTTGATTCCCAGACCGGAAACTGAGTATTTAATTGATTTGGCTGTGGTTGCTGCTAGAGGGGCAACGCTCTTACAGCAAGGTCACTGGGCGGATTTAGGGACTGGTAGTGGCGCGATCGCTTTAGGATTAGCAGATGTCTTAAGTAAGGCAACAATTCATGCTGTTGATTGCAGTTTAGATGCTTTGGCGATCGCCCAAAAAAACGCTGAATCTTCCGGTCTGGCTGACCGCATTCGTTTTTATCAAGGTTCTTGGTGGGAGCCGCTAGAATTTCTCAAAGGTCAGTTTAGCGGCATGGTGTCAAATCCACCTTATATCCCCACCAGCACCGTACCTACGCTGCAACCAGAAGTACTTGACCATGAGCCACATCTAGCTCTAGATGGGGGTGCTGATGGCTTAGATTGCATCCGTCATTTGATAGAAATTTCTCCAACTTATTTACGACCTGGTGGCGTGTGGTTGGTTGAGATGATGGCAGGACAGGCAGATGCAGTGCGGAAAATGTTGCAAAATCAAGGTAGCTATTGCAACGTTGAAATTCACCCTGATTTAGCGGGAATTGAACGCTTTGCCGTTGCCCAGCGTTGCTAAAAGATACAAGTCGGTGAGAAAGTGTTGCGTAAGTCCTGGGATTTTAAGAGTTGAGGTGAAAAGTCAAGTTTTCCCGAGGGTCAGAGGGAATTTTTATCATCTGACCTTGGTCACCCAGGCGCTTACGTGCCTCAAAGAATGCTTGTTCCATACCTTGAGTGTAATTGAGCACAAGCTCCTTTTGATCGAGCTGCACACAGCTTTCTATTTCATCTACTAATAGTCGTTTCCATTTATCGATCATTTCCCATTTCACTCCCACACTCGGCATGACCATCACACACAAGGGCACAAGTTCGTGTTCCACAGGTCTTATACTTTCCTCTAGTACACTAAGCCATAAGTAAGCCTGGAACATATCTAAGTCCCGAAGACAAGAGTGTGCTACATCTGGATCGCTCAATCCACCTCTTAGGCTACGATGATCGGGAAATAATTGTAAAAGTTGGCAGTAAACTGTTGAACCAATCTCAGAAGTCATAGGGAACATTTGCTCAACTAAAGTTAAGGCTGGAGAACCTAACTCATGTTTCGCGGCTGCGGCACAGACTCGTTGCCAGGGCAGAGCGACTTGTTCTTCTACAAACTTCAAGTAGGGACATAGCAGAACTTTCTCCACTGATGTCAACTCATTAATAAGTAACTTGTTACTGAAATTGAACAGCGTAGTCAGAAAGCCAACGACGCGCCAATCCTTTGCGGTTACGTGTTGATCCTGATATTTCAGTAATAATTCTTCTAGTTCATTTGCCAGCTTTACTATATTTGGTATCGCCGATAACGAAATAGAAACCTGCTCAAAAACAACCTCATTTGTCGTTTTTCTTGCAATAGGAGTAATAACTATACCCGACTGCTGTTGGTAAACTTCCAGTAACTTTTGATAAACTTGGCAGGCAAATTGATTTATTCGCTGTCCCAACTCACAATCGATAATATCAGGAATATATTCGTAGAGAGATCTCGCTTGTATCCCGGCTTTATTGCTTGTGCCATATATTACATTATTCAATAATTTAGCTGCGGTTAACGCTCGAGCTTCTGGCGAAGCTGCTTTCATCAATTGTCCATAGAACTTGGGATTTTTGGATAGAGAAGATACGTCAACTGTGTAACGCTCTGCCCAAAGCTTAAGCAAGTGCTGAACCGAGGGGGATTTAGAAGTGTTAGTGGATAACAGCATGATATTAGCTTGGAATTAGCAACAAAATATAAAGAATAGAGACTAAATTCTATACCTATACGACCGCAACTACTATGTTCTGTGTATAAATTTATTTATATGAGAAAACTAATGTGGATAACAGCATGATATCAACTTGCAATTAGCAACAAAAGATAAATAATAGAGACTAAATTCTATACCTGTACGACTGCAATTATTATGTTGTCTGTAGAAATTTATTTATATGAGAAAAGTAATAGTGCGATGTAGTTTGTTGAGTGTTAGAGACAGATTTGCAAAATAAATATAAGGTTAATTAACCTGAGTTCGGGATAAGGAAAGGGGCAGGTATTACTCCCTTCCCGGCAGAAGATTACCTAAAAAAGAGGAAAATATACTACGCTGGTAGTACAGAGGTGATATATAGGTAAATCTATGC
>JAESFM010000125.1_pt1 | contig 32002 bp, 39 predicted proteins | sample 9266171 | NCBI WGS metagenome assembly JAESFM01 (sample SAMN14505069, study PRJNA617099) | algae metagenome | isolation source: Hassallia sp. WJT32-NPBG1 and co-occurring heterotrophs from well developed... | place: USA: Mojave Desert, Joshua Tree National Park, California | collected 2006-06-22
CCGCCCGAACGCGCGATGCGCTGTGGGACACCATCGGCCAACTGCTCGACGCCTTCAGCCCCAACGAGTGCCAGAACTACCTTGCCAACTCAGGCTACGCGTTCGACTAAACCTGAAATGCTCTAAGCGCAGGAAATCGAAAAGCGCATTCGGCCGCGCCTGTGCCCGAGCAGTGGTTCATGAAGTGGGCTTCGGTAGTGTCCACACGCGCGACGAATACTGGCAGGCTACAAGGCGATGATCGGGAAGGGGCAAGTGCGGAAGGTTGGCGGATGAGACATCCGGGCCAAACCAACTTTGTCGCCGAGCTGTTCCAGGTCGCCGCCTGACCTGAGGCTTATCGCGGCCATCCGCGGCTTGACCCAAACATTGCAACAGAACCTCCAGTCCAACTGGGCACATTGCCGCAGGCGATTTCGGGGTAAGGTCGGAACGTCCGATCTGTCGATGCTGGAGAGTTCGACTTTTAAGCCGCAAGCCTGCAATATCCGGGACAAGCGATAAGTGATGTTCCGGTAGCCCAATCTTCAGGGTTTCCCACCAGCCAAGGCAACATCACACTCCCAGGTGCCGGTTCATCAACGCCGGGTTGGCCCGGAGTGCGTCTGGGCTGCCGCTGAACACCACGCTGCCCTTCACCAGGATCTCTGCTCGGTCCACCAGGGAGAGCACCGCCTCCACCGTCCGGTCGACAACGATGGTCGCGATCCCGGCCTCCCGGATCGTGCGGATTGTTGCCCAGATACCATCACGGACGATCGGGGCCAGACCCTCTGTCGCCTCATCGAGGATGAGCAGCCTCGGGCTCGTCATCAGCGCCCGGCCGATCGCCAGCATCTGCTGTTCTCCACCCGAAAGTTGGTCGCCGCGGTTCCCCGCCCGCTGCCGTAGCCGGGGGAAGAGTGCCAGCACCCGCTCCTCCGGCCAGGGCGTCGCGCCATTTGCGGCAGGACGGGCGGCGAGGCGGAGATTCTCAAGCACCGAGAGGTTGCTAAAGACGCCACGCCCCTCCGGTACCACGGCGATGCCGCGCCGGGCGCGGCGGAAGGGCGGCTCGTCCGTCACCAGCTCGCCATCCACCCTGACCTCTCCCGCGCGGGCAGGGATCTGGCCGAGCAGGGTGCGGATCAAGGTCGTCTTGCCCATGCCGTTGCGGCCCATGAGGCCAATGGACTCGCCCGACCGCACGGCGAGGTCGGTCCCACGCAGCACCAGCCCGGCATCATAGCCCGATTGCAGGCTGCGCGCCTCCAGAACAGGCGCGTCAGGGGCAGCCGGCGCCTGCATCACCCATGCCCCAGATAGGCGTCGCGCACAGCGGCGGAGTTGCGGATGGCGGAGGGCCGGCCGCGTTCCAGCACCCGCCCGTCCACCATGACGGTCACGGTGTCGGCGACGGCAAAGACCACGTCCATGTCGTGCTCGATCAGCAGCAGGGCATGGTCCCGCGCCAGTTCGCGCAGTAAGGCAGCAACGCGCACTCCTTCCTCTGCACCCATCCCGGCCAGAGGCTCGTCCAGCAGCAGCACACGCGGGCGGATGGCGAGCGCCATGGCGATCTCGAGCAGCCGCAATTCACCGTGGCTGAGCGTGCCTGCCAACGCCGGCGCCTGGTCGCGCAAACCGACCCGGCTAAGCGCCTTGTGCGCGCCATTCAGCGAAGGCTGGTCACGCTTTGCGCCCCGCAGCCAGTGGCGAGGTTGAAAATCCGCCGCCTGCGCCGCGAGGCGGACATTCTCCAGCACCGTCATCTCCCGCATCACGTTGGTCCGCTGAAAGGACCGGCCGATGCCGGCGAGCGCGCGGCGCCAGGTCGGCCAGGCGGTAATGTCGTCCGGGCCTAGATGGATGCGGCCGGCGGTCGGCCGCAGCTCCCCGGCCAGCATATTGACCAGGGTGCTCTTGCCCGCGCCGTTCGGGCCGATCACCGCATGCAGCTCCCCGACGGCGAGCGCGAGGGAGACGCCCTCCACCGCCACCAGCCCGCCGAAGCGGCGGGTCAGCCCCTCGGCCTCCAGCGCCGTCATGGCGGGGCGGGCTCCGCCGCCTGCGCCGGCGCGGGGGCGCGGGGCCGGCGCGGCAGGCCGATCCCGGCGAGGCCGCGCGGCAGGGCCAGCACCACGGCCAGGATCACCAGCCCCTCCACCAGGCGCTGGCGCTCGGTGATCAAGTTGCTCGCCTCGCCGAGGCCGACGTAGGCGAAGGCGCCGAGGATCGGCCCGTGCAGCGCGCCGAGGCCGCCGAGCAGGATCATCAGCAGCGCCTCCGCCCCGTGGTGCCAGGCGAGCATCTCCGGGTTCGCGAAGGCCTCCGTCATCGCCTGCATGTGCCCCGCGAGCCCGGCCAGCGCGCCGGCGAGGACGAAGGCGGCGAGCTTGACGCGGCGGGTGTCGTAGCCCAGCGCGCGCATCCGGTCCTCATTGGCGCGGATGCCGAGCAGCGTGCGGCCGAAGAGCGTGCCCATCAGCGCGGCGAGCCCGGCATAGATGGCGAGAAGCAGACCGAGATTGAGCCAGAGCATCGCCATGGCGCGGTCGCGGCGCGGGATCTCGACCGCCCAGCCCAGGAGCTCGAGCGCCGGGCGGGTGAGAAAGACGCCGTCCTTGCCGCCGCCGAGCGGCGTGTCGTGGAAGACGAAGAACAGCATCTGCCCGAAGGCGAGCGTCGTCATCAGGAAGAAGAAGCCGCGCGTCCGCAGCGACAGCGCGCCGACCAGCGCCGCGGCGAGGCCGGCGAGCAGCGCCGCGGCCGGCAGGGTCAGCAGGATGGAGAGGCCCGGCGGCAGCAGGTGGATCGCGTAGGCGCCGATGCCAAAGAAAGCGGCATGGCCGAGGCTGACCATGCCGGCCGCGCCCACCAGCAATTGCAGGCTGAGCGCGAACATCGCCGCGACCAGAGCGGTGGAGGCGAGCTGAAGGTGGTAGTTCGAGGCCCAGAGCGGCATCAGCGCGACCGCGAAGGCGGCGGCGCCTAGCAGCAGGTGCCCGGTGCGCCCGGCGACGACCATCGTCTCAGGCTCCCCGCGCGAAGAGGCCTGCGGGGCGCACCAGCAGCACCGCCGCCATCAACACATAGACGGCGAGGCCCGCGACCTCCGGCAGGTAGGCCTTGCCCAGCGTGTCGACGAGGCCGATGACCAGCGCCCCCCAGAAGGCCCCGGCGACCGAGCCGACGCCGCCGACCACGACCACCACGAAGGAGATGATGAGGAAGCCGTCGCCCATGTTCGGATAGACCGACTGCAGCGGCGCCGAGAGCGCCCCCGCCACCATCGCCAGCGCCGTGCCGAGCGCGAAGACCAGCATGTGAATCCGCCGCGCGTCGAGGCCGAGCAACTCCACCATCTCCGGCTTCTCGGCCGCCGCCCGCACCGCGCTGCCGAGCCGCGTGCGCTCGAGCACCAGGAACATTAGCGCCGCGACGGCGACGCAGATGCCGAGCACGGCGAGGCGGTAGGCGGAATAGGAGAAATCGCCCACGACGGGGACCGAGAAGTCGAGCGCGGCGGGCACGGGGACGCTGTGGAAGTCGTTGCCAAGGAGCATGGAACGTGCCTCCTCGAACAGCAGGATCAGCGCAAAAGTCAACAGCACCTGGTCCAGGTGTTCCCGCTGGTAGAAGCGGCGGAACAACCCTCGCTCGAGCAGCGCGCCGAAGGCCGCGCCGCCCAGCAGCGCGACGGGAAGCGCCAGCCAGAGCGAGCCGGTGGCGCCCGCCACCACGTAGGCCAGGTAGGCGCCGATCATGAAGAGGCTGCCATGGGCGAGGTTGATCACGCCCATGACGCCGAAGACCAGGGTCAGGCCGCTGCTGATGAGAAAAAGCAGCAGGCCGTATTGCAGCCCGTTGAGGATCTGCGCGAGCAGGCCGGTCAGCGCCATGCCCCGGTCAGGCCGGGCGGCAGCCGGTGCCCGGATCGGCCAGCGCCTCGGCGGCGATGCCGATCACTTGATTCAGCCCGCCGCGCGCCTCCCGCAGGTAGATGTTCTGCACCGGGTTGTGGGCAGGCGAGAGGGTGAAGGCGCCGCGCGGGCTGTCGATGCGCGCCGCGCGCATGGCCCGCACCCACTCCTTCTCCGCCGCCGCATCGCCCTTCGCCGCGTCCATCCCGATGCCGAGGAGCTGCGCCGCGTCGTAGCCCTGCACGGCGTAGACATCGGCTTCCCGCCCCGACTTCTCCTTGAAGGCGGCGCGGAAGCTGCGGTTCTTCGGGTTGTCGAGGCCGTCGCCGTAGTGCAGCGCGGTACGCATGCCCTCCGCCGCCGGGCCTTGCGCCTGCAAGGTGCCCTCCGTCAGGAAGCCGGAGCCGCAGAGGGGCACCTTGTCCTTCAGTCCGGCGGCTGCGTATTCGCGCACGAACTGCACGGCGCCGCCGCCGGCGAAGAAGCTGCCGACCGCCTGCACCTCGAGGCCCGGGACCTGCGCCAGCAGGGGCTGGAAATTGGTCTCGGGGAAGGGGAGCTTGAGCTCGCGTACCATCTCGCCGCCCGCGGCCTTCAGCCCGTCGCGGAAGCCCTCGCCCGCCTCGTTGCCCGCGGCGTAGTCCCAGGTGATCCAGGCGGCGCGCTTCACGCCCTGCTTGCCGAGCGCGAGGCCCATGCCATAGGCCGGCTGCCAGTTGCTGAAGGAGGTGCGGAAGACGGTCGGCGAGCAGAGCTCCCGCGTCGCCGAGGCGTTCCCGGCATTGGGGATGATGAGGGGCACGCCGCGCTCGCGGCTCGCCTGCACCAGGGCCATGACCACGCCGGAATGCACGGTGCCGATCAGCACCTCCGCCCGGTCGCGGCCGAGCAGGCGGTTCACGTTCTGCACGGCGTTTGCCAGGTTGCTCTCGTCGTCGAGGCGGATGAGCTGCACCGGCCGACCGCCCATGCGGCCGCCGCGCTCCGCCAAGTGCAGTTCGACGGCCGCAGCGATGTTCTCGCCGAGCGCGGCGAAGGTGCCAGAGAAGGGCAGCATCAGCCCGATCCTCAAAGGCGCGCCCTGAGCAAACGCTGGGCGAAACAGCGTGCCCGCGAGTGCGGCACCGGTCACAAGACCGCCGAGGTTGCGGCGTGGGATGGGCGTGGCGGTAGTGTCGCGCATCGGATCGTCCCCCTGTTCCCGTCCTCCGGCTCGACGGGTTGACCCCGCTCCAGCCAACTGCGTTCTAGTTATGGAGGCGAGCATAGATTGTCGGACCCCTGTAAGGGCCCAATATCTTATTGCAACATTTCCTGGCGAGTGCAATATCTTGCAGGCAGCGTGTCAGGCTGCCACACGGTCTACGAGCGATGCCGTCGGCCTGTCGCTTGTTCGGGCAGCATCGTCATCCAACATAACAATCCTCCTCGCTTGGCCCGCGTGACCCGGTGCTCCTCCTGCAGCCAGTAGTAGAGGTCGACCGTCCGCCTTCCGGTCAGCAAATTCAGCCAGACCCTCGGCATTGAACCGTACAACCCAGTCCCGCACGATCTGCAGCATTACTGTGCTCAGTCCGGGCGGTATCAGTACCGGATTGAGGTGAGACGGCGAAATTGGTGCGGTTTTGGCGTTAGTTTTTCGGCGGATTCCTTCGCGCCGAATCCAGCGGTGCCGCCCCAGCTTGACGCTGCTCTGGATGCCAAGACGTGCGATCCGAGGCTGGATGTGGCGGCTGGTCAGGGCGCGGCGGCAGCGGCGGTGATCGTAAGCCTTGTCGGCATGCAGCTTGCCGGGCCGCAGGCAAGGCCTGCCGGATCGGCAACACGGCATCGACTACCTCCTTCAGCATCCCGCTGTCATGCACGTTCCCACCTGTCAGGCGAACCGCGAGCGGGATACCGTTGGCATCGGTGAGGACGTGGCGCTTCGAGCCCGGCTTGCCCCGATCGGTCGGGTTCGGCCCCGTTTGCGCGCCCCCCTTTTTGCCGCAGCCGACGCGCTGTCGAGGGCGGCGCGCCGAAAGTCGATGGCGTTGCGTCGTCCCAGGCGGTCGAGGAGCGCATGCTGGAGGCGGTTCCAGACGCCGACCTCCTGCCAATCGCGCACCCTGCGCCAGCACGTCATGCCGGACCCACAGCCCATTTCCTGGGGCAGCATCTCCCACGGAACCCCTGACTGCAGCACGAAGAGGATACCGGTCAGGACGGCACGGGCGGCAGGCGTGGCCGACCGCCCTTCGGTTTTGGCACCTCAGGCGGCAGCAGCGGCTCCACCACCGCCCAAAGCGGATCAGGGACAAGGGGCCAGCTCATGCCCGCAAAACACGCCAAACTAGGTTTCATTAGACACTCTTAGCTCGACTTTGGCCATTCAGGCGGCGTGGCAGAGGGCGTAGGCGATGCTTTCGCGGAGCGCCGGCGGAAGTTTCGCGGCGTCGACCGACTGCCGGGACATGGCGAAACCCTGCTCGCTCCAGATTGCGCGGCGCACTGCGGCAAGGGTGTCGGCGAAGGTCGGCCGCTGCTTGTGGTACCAGGCGCTGGCCGCGACCTGGACCCGGGCACGGCAGTCGAGGCGTGACGCCAACAGGGCGACGATCGAGAACAGCCCGAGCAGGCATGGCGTGGCCCGCCCGTCATCGGTGACCCACATGCCCACATAGGGATGCGTCGGCCGCGCAGTGCCTTGCTCGGCCGCCGCAGGGTTGGAGAGCGCCAAGACCAGGCCCGCCGCCGCTACGCTGATGGCGCGCATCAATGCGCCGCCCGGGTCGGGCGCACCACGATCTCGCTGACGTTCACCTCCTCAGGCTGCTCCAGCGCGAAGCGCACGGCGCGGCCGATGGCATCCGGCTGGATCGCAACGGCACGGTAGGTCCTCATGGCCTTCGCCGCTGCTGGGTCGGTGATCGTGTCGGCAAGCTCGCTCTCCACCACGCCCGGATGGATGCAGGTGACGCGGATGTCGGAGCGCTCCTGGCGCAGGCCATCCGATATCGCGCGCACGGCGAATTTGGTGGCGCAATAGACCGCCGCCGTCGGCGAAACGTTGAGCGCACCCACCGAGGCGATGTTGACGACGTGGCCCGAGCCACGCGCCGTCATCTCGGGCAGCACGGCGGCGATGCCGTAGAGCACGCCCTTGATGTTCACATCCACCATCCGCTCCCACTCCTCGACCTTCATCGAGGCCATGAGCGACAGCGGCATCACGCCGGCGTTGTTGACGATGGCATCCACGCGGCCGAATTCCTCCCGCCCCGCCTGGGTGAAGGCCTCGACGCTGCTACGGTCCGTTACGTCGAGATGACGCGTCAGGACGCGGATGCCGGTGCCGCGAAGTTCCTCCGCCAGCGCTTCCAAACGGTCCGTGCGGCGGGCGCCGAGCACCAGCGTCGCACCGGCCGCTGCGAGTTCCCTGGCGATGCCGAGCCCGATGCCGCTGGAGGCTCCGGTGACAAGAACGACCTTCTTATGAGCCATGGTGGCTTCTCCCATCTGCCCGGCCCTATTCCGCTCCCTGCTGGCAGGGATGGGTGGTGTCGGCCGACAGGGGGAAACTAGGTGTGTGAGACTGGCTGGATAATCCGCCTTCTCGGCAACAGGCTGGTGAGTATAACTGGACAATGCGGTCCGATCTCAACGCCCTCGCCGTTTTCGTCACCGTGGCGGAGGAACGAAGCTTCCGCGCCGCTGCAGACCGCCTGGGCGTCACCCGATCCGCCGTCAGCCAATCGATCCGCCGGCTGGAGGAAACACTCGGCGCGGCGATCCTGCACCGGACCACGCGCAGCGTCGCACTGACCGAGGCCGGCGAGCGGCTGCGTGCCGACACCGCCCCCGCGATCGCCGAGATGCGGGCGGCGATGGAGGGCGTGCGCCGCCTTGGCGGCCCGCCGCGAGGGCAGTTGCGCATCGCCGTGTCCTCCATCGCCGAAACCTTCCTGTCCGGCCCGCTTCTCGCCGGCTTCGGCCGGGCCTATCCCGAAATTCAGCTCGATATCCTCGTCACCGACGAGGAGGGCGACATCGTGGCGATGGGCTTCGATGCCGGCGTGCGCCTGGGCGAGGTGATCGAGCAGGATATGATCGCCATCCCCGTCTCGGACAATCAGCGCCAGCTCGCCGTCTGCTCTCCTGCCTATCTGGCAGAGCGCGGCCGGCCCGGACACCCGCGCGACTTGGCGCAGCATCGCTGCATCGGCTGGCGCCCGGCTCCCCACCGCCCGCCCTACCGCTGGGAGTTCGCCGAAGGCCAGCGGGAATTCGCCGTTGATGTTGCACCCGAGGTCACCACTAATGACATGGGCCTGATGATCCGCATGGCGCTCAGCGGCGCTGGAATCACCTTCGGCATGGCCGACACGTTCCGGAGCTATTTAGAGCGGGGCGAGCTCTTGCCTTTATTGGAAGAGTTCAGCGCACCCTTCGCGGGCTTCTACCTCTACTACCCGAACCGCCGGAACGTCGCGCCCAAGCTTCGCGCACTCATCGACTATATCCAACACCATCGCTGCGGCCGCAAGCAGGACTAGCCTTCTTCAGCGAAGGTGGTAGTCCTATCCGGCATTTGCGGCTCTTCCGCAAGAAGCGTGGTTGATGCTGCCAAGTGCGCCGCGGCTTGGCCGGCCCGGTGGTAACATGCAGGATGAAGGACCTTCCTCTCCTGCCAGGATGCCGTATCTGGGAGATCACCCGCCCGGACGCGAGTAACAGAATGTCCCCCGGTTCGGAGTTCTCCGGATCGCTTGGCCCGCTCGCCGTGTGTGCCGTCGCTTAACGCTGCCGAGACCGGGCCGCGAGCACGGCTTCGATGTTGTCCTCGGCCCAGCGGCGCAGGCCGTCGAGGGCGGGCGCGAGGCTCTCGCCGAGCGGCGTAAGCGCGTGTTCCACCGTGACTGGCACGGTCGGGAACACGGTGCGCGTAACCAAGCCGTCGGCTTCTAGGTTTTTGAGCGTTTGCGTGAGCATTTTTTGCGAGATGCCGTCGATCCGGCGCCGGAGATGGTTGAAGCGTACCGGGCCGTCCCCTAGCAGGCCGAGCACGAGCACCGCCCACTTGCCCGCGACGCGGCCGAGCACGACCCGCGTCGGGAGTTCGCGGAATAGGGGTTCCACCGCGGTCCGTCTTCGGTCACTTCTGGGTACCTGTACCACTTGAAAGTGCTTTCTTGCGAATAGAGCCTTAGCGTCCGAAATGCTCCCATGTCGAGCGGTCCTGAGGCCGCGAGGCGCACGGAGGACGTCAACATGCGGAAGGCGCTGTTCCAGGGCGAGACGTCGGCGACAAGATTGATCCGGTTCGCCACGCCGTCGAAGCCGAGATAGGCCTCGGCCATGGACTTGACGCGGTCGAGGCCACCATCCGCCGCGAAATACATCGCGTTGGACTGTCCCCGCAGGTCGAGGTTGATCACCGCCACTCCCATCCCTTTCGCCGATTGTGTTGCCGTGCGTCCGTGCGCGCTGTCCACCAGTGGAATGGCATGGCAGGCGTATGGCTGGCTTAAGCCCGGGCATTTGCGCGGCTCCGGAACGGCGCAGGCCGGAGCAGGGGTTTCCGCCTCGCTCCCGCTCGCATAAGGCTCGCGTAAGGTTGCGAGGTTAGGAGCGGGCGCAAGGCAGCACGGGCCGGCGGAAATGCCGGCGAGGTAGCGGCCTGACCCTTCCGAGGAGCTTCACCGCATGCCTGACGGCATTAGGCAAACGCCACGCACGACGCGCGACGCGGTAGTCCATGTCTGGGACGAGCCGTCACCCGCGGGGATCGCGCCGGGCGGCCTCCTGCAAATCTGTGCTGAGGCGGCACGCAGCCATCGCTGGCGTATGGCCTCGGTCGCGGCCCTTACTGTGGCCGTCAGCGCCTTTGCTTATCCGCACCTGCCGCGCCGCTACGAGGCGTCGGCGCAGGTGATTCTGCAGCCAACCGGCCAAGACGGCCAGAGCGACTTCGCCCGTGAGGCCCGCAACTCCCTTAATGAGAACGGCATCCAGTCGGAGATGGAGATCCTCTCCTCCCGCCCGCTTGCGGCCGAGGTCAGCCGGCGGCTCCACCTGGTCGAGGACCCCGCTTTCAATCCGTCCCGCCGCCCGGATGGCTGGCGGAGCGCAGTGCGACGCGCCGCCGCCGATGCCCTGGCGCAGGCTGGCATCACCCTGCCGCCGAAGGCGGGCCCGGCGCGGCCCGGGGCGGAGGAGCTTGCCGTGGAGCATAAGGTGCTCGAGCATCTCGCGGTGAAGCGCGATCGGCGCTCCTATGTGCTGCGCGTCGGCTTCTGGTCACACGATCCGGATCAGGCGGCGGCAATGGCCAATACCCTGGCTACCGCCTATGTCGAGGCGCAGCTCGAGCGGAAGCGGGATGCGCAGACCAAGCTGACGGACTGGATCGACAGCCGGGTGGCGGAGCTGAGCGGGCGCCACAAGCGATCCGAGCAGGCGGTGGAGCATTTCCTGGTCGAGACCGGCCTTGCCGATGCGGCCGCGGACGCTGCCCTGCAGCAGCAGCTCACGACGCTGAGCGGCGAGCTCGCCTTAGTGCAGAGCCGCTCCCTCGACCTGCAGGCGCGCTTCCGGGCGCTGGGCGAGCTGCAGCGCAGCGGTGCGCTCGAGAGCGCGCCGGAGGTCATCGCTTTGCCGCTCGTGCAGCATTTGCGGGAGCGTGTGGTAACTCTCGGCGCCGGCGTCGGCAGCACGACCGGCGGCGGCCCACTCGGCGCGCCCCAGTCGGCAATCAACGAACTACGCCAGGCGGTCGGCGTCGAGGCCCAGCGGGTCCTGCGCGGCGCCGAGACCGATGCCAGCGTGGCTCAGCAGCGTGAGGCCAGCCTGCGGGCCGAGATCCTCCGCATCCGGGAGGAGCTGACGCGGCGGAGGATGGCCGAGCGCCGCCTCGACTCGCTCCCTCGCGAGAGCACGGCCGACCGCGAGGCGCTCGACCAGGCGATGGCGCGGCACCGGATCGAGCTCGGGCGCGTCGCCGCCCTGCGCCCCGATGCGGAGATCCTGACGCGGGCGGAGGCACCACTGGATGCTGCATTTCCGAACGGGAAGATGGCGGCGCTTGGCACCCTGGCCTTGGCGCTCGTCGCCGCCATGGCGTCGATCCTGCCCCAGGTCCTGCGCCGCCGGCTTGCCGCCTGACCGGCGCGGCGCCCTAGTCCGACCCACCCTTACTGGAAGATCGGCATATGGTCCGCTCCCTTGCTACAGTTCTGCTTTTTGCGCTGCCGGCCAGCGCGGCCTGGATCCTAGCTCTGGGCAGCAGCGGCCTTGGGGCGGCTGCCTATGTCCTGCCCTTCGGGCTGGTCGCCGTGACGCTCGGCGCCGGGCTGGTCGGCGGTGCACTGCTGCGCCGGCGCTGGGCGTTGCTCGCTTTGCTGGGCTTCGCCGCCCTCGTCCTGAACATCGTTTTCCGGGTGCGGGAGTATGGTGAGACGGGCATGGACCTACAGAACGGCATCAAGATCCTGACCTGGCTGCTGCTGCTCGGCGTCGCGATTCCGCATTGGCGGCGCTTTGTCCGACTGTTGCAGGATCCTGCCGTGGCGCTTTTCGGGGCCTTCGCCAGCTTTGCCCTGCTCTCTGCTCTCTGCCCTCTGGTCGCCGGTGCCCGTCTACACCGCCGCCTGCGCGATCGGCATGCTCGGCTATCTCGTCTTCGCCTGCCTCATTGCCAGCGAGTTGAATGAGCGGACGGTGCTGCTGGCGCTGGTCTGGTGCCTTGTCGGCTATCTCGGCCTAACTTGGATGGCGGCGCTAGCACTTCCCGATATAGCCTGGCTGCCGCCCTATGGGGACAAGTCAATGTTCCGGCTGCAAGGTATCTCAGGGCATCCCAACGTATTGGCCAAGCAGATCGCGGTCTTCCTGCTGCTCGTCGCTGCGACCTGGCGGCGTGGACATCTCGGGGGCGGCGCGAGCGCGGTGTTGCTCGCGCTCGGCTTCGCCACCCTTTTCGCCACCAACAGCCGGACGGCCCTGCTTGCAGCGAGCCTGGCCTGGGGGCTGGTCGAGCTTCGCTCGCGCGGGCTCCTCCTGCTGGCCAGTTTCGGCGGGGTGGTCCTGCTGGGCCTCGTGCTGCTGCTGGCCTCGACCGGCATACTGCTCGACCTCGACACCTTGCTTGGCTCGGCCAGCCGCACGGGAGATGCGAGCGAGATCCTGACACTGACCGGGCGGACGGAGCTTTGGGGCTTCGTCTGGGAGAAGATCCAGCAGAGCCCTATCATCGGCTACGGCTTCAACGCCTTCGAGCCGATCGTCACCCACGAGTGGTTCGGTGCGGAGGATGCCGCGGTCGGTGCCCACAACACCTTCCTGCAAGCGTTGTTCACGGTGGGCTTTCTCGGCACCGCGCCGCTAGTGGCTGCCTTCGGCGTGCTGGTTCAGCGTTGGGTCGTGCGACCGAATCCGGTCCGCGACCTGTTTACCGCCTACCTGCTGGTCGCAGGCATGACCGAGGCCGAGATCACGTCCGTCCCGGTCTTGCTGACCCTGGCCGCCTTCGTCTGCTTTGCGCTCGATGCGCAACCCCGCAATGAGCTCGCGGCACTCGAAGGGAGACGAGTGCTGGCCTGCCGGAGCATGGCGGGATGAGGCGTCGGCGGTTGCGAGGTGCGGCGTCTTGGGCAGGCATCCTGATCGTGACGATCCTCGCCCTGGCCGCCTACCGATACCGCGTCGATACCGGCCAGGCCGTCACGAGTGGAGGTTGCGAAGCCTTCGACCCAGCCACCCAAGGATGGCGCCTTGGCTTCGAGGAGAATTTCGACACGCTTGACGCCTCCGACGGTACAGCCAGCCGCTGGCAATCGCAGTTTCTGTGGCAGCGGCGACGTATCGCGGAGAGTGGCGAGGCTCAGCTCTATGCCGACCCCGGCTTCGCCGGTACGACCGGCGCACCCTTGGGCCTCAATCCATTTGCCGTCGAGGGTGGCATCCTGGCCATCTCAGCATCCGAGGCTGAACCCTCCCTGCGAGCTAAGCTAGGCGACCCCGATGCGCGTTATATCTCGGGCCTGCTGACGACGGCCCACTCGTTCCAGCAGATGTATGGCTACTTCGAGATCCGTGCCCGGCTGCCAGCAGGCCGAGGCCTTTGGCCAGCCTTCTGGCTATTACCGCCGGATGGAACCTGGCCGCCAGAGATCGACGTCTTTGAGATGTTTGGCCAGGATCCGCGGACGATATATGTGTCGGCACACAGTGCCGAAAGCGGCGCGCACAAGGGTATCACACGAACCGTGCCGGTCGCCGACACGGCAGAAGGCTTTCATGCCTTCGCCCTCCGTTGGACGCCGAATCAGTTGACTTGGTTCTTCGACGGCTGCCGGATTGGCGAGATGCGCACACCTGCCGATCTCCATCGTCCAATGTACATGGTGTTGAACCTGGCGGTTGGCGGCACCTGGGCCAGCTATCCCGATCGAACCACACACCTTCCAGCGAAGTTCCTGGTTGATCACGTTCGCGCTTATGAATGGCCAGGGGAAGCAGTTGGGCCCCAGCCGGGAATTTCGGAGTCACGCTGAGGGTTTTGCGGCCGCACGTCAGTTCTGTCAGGCCTCGCGCCAGTGGGCCTGTTTGGCCCGCCTCCTGTACTGAGCAAGGCGCCAGCCCACCCGGCGCAACCCCCGTCATTGCTGGACAGTTCGAGGCGGACCACCCCCGCCTCAAACGGACATTTGGTCTAGCTGGGTCATGGCACTTGCAGGTGTAGCCCAGCCCAAGAGCATCCTTTCCTTCCATGACGGAGTTTATGCACGATCGCAGACAGCCGCTGTTGAATAGAAAGTTTATCAAAACGAATACATCCGGTCCGCAATTACGCTAAGCCCTAACGAAACGCGCCGCCGCAGTGCATAGCACAGCGCAGGGGAAGGATTGGAGGCCAATGCACCGCCGGCAGGTGCCGCGATGACATGAATGGCGAGAAAGCGCATCGCTAGACGCAGCCAGGATGGAGCCATGCTACCGGCTTACTACCTCCTGGTGCCAACGCCGCGCCACGTGACCCTCGTTCCCCACAGATTTCTGTCACCGCCGCCGTAACCGCTAAGGCTTTACCGGCGAATCCTGCTCACACCGGCCTTCCCAGCCGGCTGTCCGCAGGAGATCGAGCATGGCTGGCCCCGCCGTCCCACAGCAATCGACCGGCTACGACAAAGCGGTGGCGCTGGTCCTGCAAGGCGGTGGTGCGCTCGGCAGCTACCAGGCCGGCGTGTACGAGGCCCTCGCCAGTTCCGACTACCGGCCGGATTGGGTCGCCGGAATCTCTATTGGCGCCATCAACGCCGCGATCATCGCGGGCAACGCGCCTGAGCGCCGTGTAGACCAGCTTCGACGCTTCTGGGAGATCATCACGGCGCCGCCTGCCGTCTGGCCGTCCTGGGGGGAAGATACCTTCACCGTCTTGCCGCATTACCGCCGGCAGCTTGGCGCGGCCAGCGCGCTCGTCTTCGGCCAGGCCGGGTTTTTCGGGCCGCACTCGCCCGCGGCCTGGTTGTTCGGCGCGCCCCGCACCAGCCTCTACGACACCAACGCGCTGAAGGCGACGCTCGAGAGCGTGGTCGACTTCGACCGGCTGAACAGCGGCGAGACCCGCATCAGCGTCGGTGCCGTCAATGTGCGGACCGGCAATTTCGCCTATTTCGACAGCGCCGAGATCACCATCCGCCCCGAGCATGTGATGGCAAGCGGCGCGCTCCCGCCCGGTTTCCCGGCGGTCGAGATCGACGGTGAGCCGTACTGGGATGGCGGCCTCGTCTCCAATACGCCACTGCAATACGTGCTGACCAAGGTGCCCCGCCGCAGCCGGCTGACCTTCCAGGTGGATGTCTTCCACGCCCGCGGGCCGGCGCCGACGAGCCTGCTGGAGGTCTCCGAGCGCGACAAGGACATCCGCTACAGCAGCCGCACCCGCGCGGCGACCGACGCGATCCGCCAGATCCACGATGTCCGGCACAACATCAACACCCTCTGGGCGAAGCTGCCGGAGGAGCTGCGCGCGACGCCCGAAGGCCGTTTCCTCTACGACTTCGGCTGCGTGACCACCATGGACATCGCGCAGCTCATCTACCGGCCCAAGGAAAGCCAGGGCCAGGCAAAGGACTACGAGTTCAGCCGCGGCACCATGGAGGAGCGCTGGGCCCAGGGCTGCACCGACGCAACGGCGACCCTCGCCGCGGCGCCCTGGCTGGAGCCTATGCCGCCCGAGGTCGGCGCGCGCACCTTCGACGTGCTGGGCAACCCGAAGCCGCCTGGCCTGTCGCAGGCGCCGGCACACCGCCAGGCGACGGTCTGATGCTGGCCGAGGATGTCCTCGGCGGCGCCTTTGCCATGCCGCGCACCAGCCCGTCCTACCCGATGGGGCCCTACCGCTACGTCGACCGCGAGTACCTCACCATAGCCTACCGCAGCGACCCGAAGGCGCTGCGCCGCCTGCTGCCCGCGCCGCTGGCGCTGCGCCTGCCGGAGGCACGGTTCCAGTTCATCCGGATGCCGGACAGCACCGGTTTCGGCGAGTACGCCGTCGCGGCGCAGCTCATCCCCGTTTGGCTGCCGGGCGGCGAGGCGGGCGGCTACGTCCATGCGATGTACGTGAACGCCCACACCGCGATTTCCCGCAGGCGGGAGCTGTGGAGCTTCCCGCAGAAGCTGGCCCGCCCGGCGCTCGCCGTCGCGCGCGACACGCTGCTCGGCACGCTCGACTTCGGCCCGGTGCCGGTGGCCCGCGCCAGCATGGGCTTCAAGCATCGCACGGTCCCGGAGGCGGAGGCCCTGGCCGACCTGGCCGCACCCGGCGTCCTGCTAAGATTTTCCCGCATGTCGATGGCCGGCCGCGCATCTGCGAGCTGGTGCGCTACCGGATGGGCGACCTGCGCTGCAAGGGCGCCTGGAGCGGCCCGGCCTCGCTCGCGCTGATGCCGCATGCGCTCGCGCCGGTCGCCGCGCTGCCGGTCCTCGAGGTGCTCTCGGCGACGCATCTGCTCGCCGACTGCACGCTGGAGCTCGGCGAGGTGCTGCACGACTACCTGGCGGAAGGAGCCCCACGATGACCGAGGACGAGGTGCGCGGCACCGCCTTCGCCATGCCGCTGACCAACCCCTCCTACCCGATGGGGCCCTACCGCTTCGTCGACCGGGAATACCTCATCATCACCTACCGCACAGATACGGAGGCGCTGCGCCGGGTTGTCCCGGCGCCGCTCAAGATCGAGACGCCGGTCGTGAAGTACGAGTTCATCCGCATGCCGGACAGCACCGGCTTCGGCGACTACACCGAAAGCGGCCAGGTGATCCCGGTGCGCTTCGGCGGCCAGCGCGGCGGCTACGTGCACGCGATGTATCTCGACGACGACCCGCCGATCGCCGGCGGGCGCGAGCTCTGGGGTTTCCCGAAGAAGCTGGCGCAGCCCTCGCTGCGGGTCGAGCTCGGCACGCTCGACTACGACCCGGTGCGGATCGCCACCGGCAGCGTGGGATACAAGCACCGCGCCCTGCCCGAGGCGGCGTTGCGCGAGGCGCTGTCCGAGCCCGGCTTCCTGCTGAAGATCATCCCGCATGTCGACGGCCGCCCGCGCATCTGCGAGCTGGTGCATTACCGGCTCTCGAACATCACGCTGAAGGGCGGCTGGACCGGGCCCGCGGCGCTGGAGCTCGCGCCCCATGCGCTGGCGCCGGTGGCCGACCTTCCGGTGCGCGAGGTCCTCTTCGCCACGCATCTCGTCGCCGACCTCACGCTCGACCTCGGCGAGGTCGTGCACGACTACCTGGGCTGAAGCCCCCACCCCTTGCGTCGAGGAGCCCCATCATGGGCCGCTTGCAGGATCAGGTTGCCATCGTCACCGGCGGGGCGAGCGGCATCGGCCGTGCCATCGCGCATAGGTTCGCCAGCGAGGGTGCGATCGCGGTCATCGCCGACCTCGCCCTGCCGGCGGCGGAGGCGACAGCTGCCGAGTTCGCGGTCGAGGGGCTTCGCGCCACCGCGGTTGCGATGGATGTCAGCGACGAGGCGGCGGTCGAGGCGGGCATCGCCGCCATCCTCGCCGCGCATGGCCGGATCGACGTGCTGGTCAGCAATGCCGGCATCCAGATCGTGCATCCGCTGGAGAACTTTCCCCTGGCCGATTGGAAGCGGATGCTGGCCATCCATCTCGACGGCGCCTTCCTCACCACCCGCGCCTGCCTGAAGCCGATGTACGCGGCCGGGCGCGGCAGCATCGTCTATATCGGCTCGGTGCATTCGAAGGAGGCGTCGGTGCTGAAGGCCCCCTATGTCACCGCCAAGCACGGGCTGGTCGGCTTCGCCAAGGTGGTGGCGAAGGAGGGCGCCGCGCATGGCGTCCGCGCCAACATCGTCTGCCCCGGCTTCGTCCGCACGCCGTTGGTCGAGAAGCAGATCCCGGAGCAGGCCCGCGCCCTCGGCCTGACCGAGGCGCAGGTGGTGCGTGACGTCATGCTGAAGGAGACGGTGGATGGCGAGTTCACCACGGCCGAGGATGTCGCCGAGGCCGTGCTGTTCTTCGCCGCCGCCGGCAGCAACGCGATGACCGGCCAGTCGCTGATCGTCAGCCATGGCTGGTGCATGGAGTAGGAGGCCGGCCGTGCCCTGGTCAGCGGCTGCTCCGCCGGTAGAGGCCCGGAGTCAGCCCGGTCTCGCGGCTGAAGGTGGTGGTGAAGCTCGACTGGTCGGCGAAGCCGCAGGCCTGCGCCACCTCCGCCAGCGGCAGGGCGGTGTCGGCCAGCAGCTCCCGCGCGAGGGCGATGCGGCAGGCGGTCACATAGGCCCGCGGCGAGAGGCCGGTGGCGCCCTTGAAGGCGCGGCTGAAATGGTAGGGCGAGAGGCAGGCGCTGGCCGCCATGGCCTCGAGCCCGAAGGGCTCGGCGAGATGCGCCGAGACCCAGTCGCGGACCCGGGCCAGCCGCGCCGCGGAAAGGCTCGGGCCCTTCGGCGCGGCGGGTTGCCCGGGCGTCGCCAAGCGCAGCAGGGTCGCGACGAGCGCCATCAGCGCGCCGTCGTTGAACAGCCGGGCATGCGAGCTCTCCTGCATCGCCTCGGCCCAGATCATGTCGAGCAGGCGGGCGATGGTGGCGGAGCGGAAGGCGCTGCCATGCAGCGCCCCGAGATCGGCGCCGCCCGGCAGGCCGTGGCGGGCCCCGGTCTCCTCGGCCAGCCGGGCGACAAGGGCGGCCGGCAGGGAGACGAAGGCTTTCTGGTGGCGGGCGTCGTTGGCGAAAAAGGTAGCGACGCCGGGCGGCGTCACGACCAGGTCGCCGCGGCGAAAGGGCAGCTCGGTCCGGCCGGCGCCGATGTCGAAGCGCATCCGCCCGGCGCCGCTCTCGTTGATGGACAGGGTGAAGGCCGCGGTCGGCGGGTCGGGATACTCGCCGGCCGGCTGCGTGAACCGCACCAGCGCGACCGGCGCCGTGCCGGCGAGGCGGAAGGACTGCACGAAGGGCGCGTAGCGGCCGGTGCGGTAGAATTCGGCCATGCTGCCGTATTGCGGCCCTGGCTGGTCCATGGCGCGTCTCCTGGCGCGGCCTGCCGGCCCGGCCGGCGGCCCGCGCTCTTCGCAGGTGCAGCATCGCCGTGGCAGGCGCGGCGCGTCAACCTCGACCGCATGGGGCGGAGGCGGCCAGAACCCGCATCCGGGCACAATTTCACCGCAGCGTCACGCAAGACCGGCCTGCCTTGTCCCGGCATCGTCCCGCCGCCCCCGCCCTTGCGGCGGGGCAGGACGGACGAGGACACCGATGGGGCGGGCGATGTCACCCGAGATGCAGCTCCTGCAGCAGCGCCTCCGCGAAGCGCAGGACGGATCGGAGGCCGCCTACCGGGTGGTGCTGAGCTGGGCGGCCGAGCGGGCGCGGGCACGCTGCGCGGCGCTGCCGGCGCCGGAGGAGGCGGTGCGGGCCGCGCTGCTGCTGCTGCACAGGCTGCGGCACACCTACCAACCGACGCGCTGCCCGGCCGGCTGGGTGGACGGCATCATCGCGCTCGTGCTGAGGAATGCAAAGTGGAACAGGCGGCTTTGAGCAGGCTAGGCTCCGGCCGCCGCAGGAGAGGGCCGTCACGGTGTTCCTTACGTTAATCATGGCCTATGGGACGACCGGCCTGCTGGTGGGCCTCGCCTTCCTGGTGTTCGGGCTCGACCGCCTCGATCCGGCGGCGGCGGGCGCCTATGCCTTCCGTCCGCTCCTGCTGCCGGGCCTCGCGCTGCTCTGGCCGCTGGTGCTGTGGCGCTGGCTGCGGGGCTGAGGGGCGCGATGCGGCTTCGCCATCGCAGCGCGCATCTGCGCATCTGGCTCGGCATGGCGGTGCTGCTGCCGGCCATCCTGCTGGGCGCGCTCGCCCTTCGCCTGGCCGGCGGGCCGGCGGATCCGCCGCAGCGCATCGCGCCGCCATGAGCGCGCGCTACGTCCCGGTCGGCTGGACGCCGGCCAAGATGATCTACGATGCCGTGCTGCTGCTGGCGACCGGCGGCTACCTGCTGGCCTATATCGGGCTCGGCCCGCTGCTGCAGGATCCGGCGCGGCCGCTCGACGGGGCGAGCCTGCTGATCAAGGCCCAGGGCAGCTGCGCCTTCCTGCTGCTGACCCTCGCCCTGGCGATCGGGCCGCTGACGCGGCTCGACCGAAGGTTCCTGCCGCTGCTCTACAACCGGCGGCATCTCGGGGTGCTCACCTGCGCCGTCGCCCTCTCGCACGCCCTGTCCGTGCTGGACTGGCACTTCGCCTTCAGCCCGACGCCGCCGCTCGCCGCGCTGTTCTCGACCGAGCCGGGCCTCGGGCAGGTGCCCGGCCTGCCCTTCCTGCCCTTCGGCATCGCGGCCCTGCTCATCCTGGTGCTGCTGGCCGCAACCAGCCACGACTTCTGGCTCGCCTTCCTGACGCCGCCGGTCTGGAAGGCGCTGCACATGGCGATCTACCTGGCCTATGCCAGCGCGGTCGCGCATGTCGGGCTGGGCTATCTCCAGGCGGCGACCAACCCGGCGCTGGCGATCCTCGTCCTGCTCTGCTGCGGCACGCTGGGGGCGCTGCACCTGGCCGCGGGGCTGCGGGCGCGCGCAGCGGACGGGCGGATCGCCGCGCCGGCCGCGGAGGCGCCCTGGGTTGTGGCCGGGCCGCCCGAGGCCATCGCGGAGGGCTGCGCCATCGTGGTGCGCCCGCCGGCTGGCGAGCCGGTGGCGATCTTTCGCCATGAGGGGCGGCTTTCCGCCGTCACCAATCTCTGCGCCCACCAGAACGGGCCGCTGGGGGAGGGCAGGGTGGTCGATGGCTGCATCACCTGCCCCTGGCACGGCTTCCAGTACCGGCTGGAGGATGGCCGCGCCCCGCCGCCCTTCACCGAGAAGCTCGCCACCTACCGGCTCCGCCTGGAGGGCGGGCAGGTGCTGCTCGACCCGCGGCCCAACCCGCCGGGCACGCGGGTGGAGCCCCTGCGGGTGGGGCCCGCATGAGCGGCGCGGAGGAGTTCTTCATCGGCTGGCGCCGGCGGACCGGGCCGCGGCTCGGCCGCTTCCTTGCCGGGACGGCGCTGGCGGTGCTGGCCGGCGCGGGGCTGCTGGCGCTGGCGCTCGGCGCCGCCGCGGATGATCCGGCGGGGCGCGGCTTCGCCCAGGTCCCCGGTGTCGCGGCGCCGCCGCCGCTGGGCGAGGCGGCGCTGGAGGGGGTGCTCACCCTGCAGCCCTATCCGCTGCTGCACCTGGCGGATGGCCGCAGCGTGCTGCTCGCCGAGGACGGCAAGCGCGGCACCATAGTCGACCCGGCGCTGGCGGGCCGCCGCGTCACCGCCGAGGGCTTCGTGCTGAGCCGCGGCGACATCGCCATGCTCGTGCTTGCCGGCCCGCCGCGGCCGGATGCCGGGCCGGCGGCGCCATTGCCGGTCGAGCGGCTGGGCCGCTGGCGCATCACCGGGGAGATCTGCGACGGCAAATGCGCCGCGGGCGGCATGGTGCCGGGCACCGGCCTCGCGCACCGCGCCTGCGCCACGCTGTGCCTTGATGGCGAGCTGCCGGCGCTCTTCGTCTCCACGGCGCCGGTGGCCGGCAGCGCCTTCCTCCTGCTCGGCGCCCCCGATGGCACGCGGATGGCGCCGGCGCTGCGCGACCGCATCGGGCTGCGCACGACGCTGGAGGGCGCGGTGGAGCGCCATGGCGGCATGCTCGTCTTCCTCGCCGATGCCGCCGGGGACCGCCGGTGACGGGCCGCGCCGCGGCGGCGACGCTGCTCGCCCTGGCCGTAGGCGGCCTGGCCTGGTGGCTAGGGCGGTGGCTGTCCGAGCGCCTGTCGCTCGGGCCGCTCGGCCTCCTCCCGCCGCTCGGCCTCGCCTTCATCGCCCTCGGCGCGGCAGAGCGGTATCTGGCCCGCCTTGCCCCGCCTCATCAGGACGGAGATGAACCCCATGGCTGACCCGCAGCAGGTCGCGCTGGTGACCGGCGCAGCAGGCAATGTCGGACGCGCTCTGACCGGGCTGCTCGCCGCGCGCGGCGTCCAGGTCGCCGCCCTTGACCGCAGCGCAGGGCCGCTGCAGGCCGTGGTGGAAGCCTTGCCCGATCCGTCGCGGCATCTCGTCGTCGCCGGGATCGACATGCTCGACCCGGCCGGCTGCGAGGCGGCGGTGGCGCAGGTGCTGTCGCGCTACGGCCGCCTCGACATGGTGGCGCATACCGTCGGTGGCTTCGCCGCGGCGCCGATCGGCGACGCCGCGCCCGCGCTGTGGGAGCAGATGTTCCGGCTCAACCTGATGACGACCGTGAACCTCTACCGCGCGGCGACGGCCGCGATGCGCGCGGCCGGACGCGGCAGCCTGGTTGCGATCGGCGCCATGGCGGCGCTCAAGGCGCCGGCGGAGCTTGCGGCCTATGCGGCGGCGAAGGGCGGCGTCTTGCGCCTGACCGAAAGCCTGGCCGAGGAGCTGAGGGCCACGGGCATCCGCGTGAACGCCGTGCTGCCCGGCACGATCGACACGCCGCAGAACCGCGCTGCCATGCCCGATGCCGACCCTGCCGCCTGGGTCCGGCCCGCGGAAGTGGCCGAGGCCATCGCCTTCCTGCTCTCGGATGGCGCGAGCGGCATTACGGGGGCGCTGCTGCCGGTTACCGGGACCGGTTGAAGAGGCACAGCAATCTCGGGAAAACTGCCGGGCGAGCCAAGGCCTGGGGTGATGGCACCCGCGCGGCGCTGCAAGATCGGCGTGGTGCTGACGACCGAGCCATGGCGCTGGGGCCGGAGCACGATAGAGTCGCTACCAGCTTGCGCGAGCTTGAGATGCGGCTCGTCGCGCTCGCCGGCATGGCTTTCGACCTCTCGACGCCGCTTGGACGAATGATGGCGACCGTACTCGCCGGCGTTGCGAAGCTCGAGCGCGAGTTGACGCAGGAGCCTGGCCGTTCCGGCATCCCCGCGGCAAAGGCGCGTGGCCGGGGCGACGGCCGGGGCAGCGGCCCAAGTCGGACCGCCCCACGCCGACGGTCTTCGCTCTTATGGCCGGGAGAAGGAGCTGCTGCCTGATCGACCACGAGCTGGGGCTGACCTAGAACACAGTGGCTGGCGTCGTGAAGTGGAGCTGGACCGGCGAGGTACTAAGCTGAGTGGGGCAGCGTTTCCCCCAATTCATCGACCGATCGCTCCGCGATAAATCGGGTCACCTCGTGTGGACCTTGTCTCAACCTCTGCCATTGAGACACATCTCAGCCTCGAATGCCTTCGCGAGAAAGTCCGCCATTGCCTGCACCTTCGGCGCAACGAACCGCCGCGTCGGGTAGACTGCATAGATTGGCAGCGGTTCGGCTTCCCAGTCCTTCAATAGCCGGACCAGACGGCCGCTTTCTAACTCGCGATCCACGAAGTGCCAGACCGGCACCATGCCGATGCCGAGGCCCCCTAGCGTCGCCGCACGCACCGCTTCCGTGCTGTCCACGCGCAGCCGCCCGGTAACCGGGATGGAGATGCGCCCCTCCGGCCCTTGAAACGGCCAGGAGGCACCGGTGGCAAGCCCGGCGTAGACGATGCACGTATGCCGGCGCAGATCCTCGGGCGTGGCGGGCGTGCCGAACCGCGCCAGGTAGTCCGGTGTCGTAGCGACTACGCGGCGTGACAGACCGATGCGGCGTGCGACAAGGCCTGGGTCCTGCAGCACGCCGACGCGCAGCGCCAGGTCGATGCCCTGCTCCACCATGTCCGCGAAGCCGTCGCCCAGCACCAGGTCCACGGACAGGTCCGGGTGCAGGTCGAAGAAGCGTGGCAGGCGCGGCAAGACGTGCAGGCGGCCCATCACCGTCGCCGCTGCCAGCCGCAGCGTCCCGGTGGCGCGGCCTTTGCGATGGCCGACTGATGTTTCGGCCTCCGCCACCGCCTCGAGCGCGCGGCGGGCGGTCTCGTAGAAGGCGCGGCCATCCTCGGTCGGCGTCAGGCTTCGAGTGGTACGTTGAAGCAGCAGGCAGCCGAGATGCGCCTCCAACGCCGCGACTTGGCGGGAGATGGTGGGCTGCGAGGTGCCGGACTCACGGGCCACCGCACTGAAGGACCCGGCCTCTACCACCCGGACGAAGCTGCGGAACAGGGAAAGCGGGTCGCTCATTCATACACCATACGTATGGATATGATGCGATCAAGCCTCTTTCCGGCCGATATCTGAATAAAGGATGGTGTGTCCAGCGGAGACGCCGTGGCAGGGCCGCGGCACTGCCCGAGGAAAGACCCCGATGACCACCCCGACCTATTTCACCCGCTACCGCACCATTCGCTTTGATCGCGACGCCGGCATTCTTATCACGGCCCTGCACCGGGACGGTGGCCCGCTGACCTTCACCGCGGACGACCACGAGGCCTTCGTCGACGCCTTCTATGACGTGTCGCGCGACCGCGCGAACAGCGTGGTCATCCTCACCGGCATGGGCGGCGACTTCATTCCCGGCATCGACTTCGGTTCCTTTGGTGACGTCTCGGATCCCGATGTCTGGTCGAAGGTGCATGACGAGGGCACCCAGATCCTCGAGAACATCGCCAACATCCGCGTGCTGATGATCTTCGCGCTTGAGGGCCGCGCGCATGTGCATGCGGAGTACGGGCTGCTGGCGAACCTGATCGTCGCCGGCGAAGGGGCGAGCTTCCATGACCTGCCGCATTTCGCGGGCGGCATCGTGCCGGGCGACGGCGTCTACACGCTTTGGGCGCATTTGGTCGGCCCAAGCCGCGCCCAGGCAATGCTGCTGGACCCGAAGCCGCTCTCGGCGCGCGACGCGCAGGCGCTGGGCGTGGTGGCGGAGGTGGTGCCCGACGGCATGGCCCTGACCCGCGCGCAGGAGATCGCGCGATCCTGGCTGACGCGCCCCGCGGTAACGCGCCGCAACACCCGCATCCACTTCGCCCAGCCGATCAAGGAGCGGATCGTCCGCGAGGTCGGCTACGGCCTGGCGCTGGAAGGCGCCTCCGCCGCAGCGCTGGTGAAGAGTTCCCGCGCCGCCTGAGCCGACCCATCCCCCGGCGAGGAGCCATCCCGATGCACCGCCAACCCAGCAACTCATCCGTCGCCGTCATCGCGCCGCGCCTATCGCCCGCGCTGCGCGGCACGCTCTGGGGGCTCGCCACGGTGGCGGTATGGGGCCTCTACCTCGCCTCCGCGCGGGCCGGGGTCGCAGCCGGTATCGCGCCCGTTGATCTTGTCTTCCTGCGCTACGGCACAGCGGGGCTGATCCTGCTGCCCTGGCTGCTGCGGCACGCGCCGCAGCGCGCGGGTGGCATTGGCTGGCAGCGCGCCGCGATGCTAACGCTCCTGGCCGGACCGCTGTTCACCCTGCTCGGCACGACGGGCTTCCGCTTCGCGCCGCTGGCGCATGGCGCGGTGGTGCAGCCGGCGGCGCTGACGCTGGGCGGCGTCTTGCTCGGCGCCTGGCTGCTGCGGGACCGGTTAACGCCGATGCGGCTGGCCGGTGCCGCGGTGATCCTGGCAGGGCTCGCGGCCATCGCTGGACCGGGCCTGTTGCAGGGTGGCGTCGCCGCGCTGCGGGGCGACGGTTTCTTCGCGGCGGCCGGGCTGATGTGGGCCGCCTTCGCGGTGCTGCAGAAGCGCTGGGGGGTCGCGCCGCTGGCCGCCACCGCCGTGGTCTCCGTCCTGTCCCTGGCCGCCTACGCGCCAGCCTACCTGGTGCTGCGCGGGCCGGGCGCGCTGCTCGCGCTGCCCGCCGCGACGCTGGGCCAGCAGGTCGTCATTCACGGGGTGCTGTCGGGCGTCGTCGCAGTCTTCGCCTTCGGCCGGGCCGTCGAGCTACTCGGCCCGCCGCGTGCCGCGACCTTTCCGGCGCTGGTGCCCGCCGTTGCCATCCTGGTCGGCATCCCGCTCACCGGCGAATGGCCGCTGCCGGTGCAGCTTCTCGGGCTCGGCCTCGTCACGCTCGGCCTGCTGGTCAGTCAGTTCCGCCAGGTGCCCCGCTTCCCCGCCGGCCAGCGCGGCCGGCTCGTCATCGCCGCCTAACCAATCAAAGGAGAACTCTCCGTGTCCCTGCAAGCGAAGCTTGACGCCTTCAAGGCCGATTTTGAGGCCGGTCGCCCTCCCTACAACGTGCCGCGCAGCGTGATCGAGACGATGCACCGCGCCACCGCCGAGCTGAAGGCCTCCGGCCTGGCGGAGCGCGCCCTCAACGTCGGCGACCGCGCGCCGGCTTTCAGCCTCGCCGATTCGGGCGGTGCGCTGGTGACGTCCGCGGGGCTGCTGGCGCAAGGTCCACTGGTACTGAGCTTCTATCGTGGCGTCTGGTGCCCCTACTGCAACATGGAGCTGCAGGCCCTGCAGGGCGTGTTGCCTGAGATCGTCGCCGCTGGCGCCAGCCTCGCCGCGACATCGCCGCAGACCGCGGCGAACAACCGTAAGTCGGTCCGCCAAAACGCGCTCGGTTTCCCCATCCTGTCCGATCCCGGCAACGAGGTCGCCGCCGCCTTCGGCCTGCGCTTTGCGCTGCCTGACTATCTGGTCGCGCTGTATACCGCGTTTAAAAACGACCTGCCGGGCTTCAACGGCGACGCGTCCTGGACGCTGCCGATGCCGGCGCGCTTCGTCATCGGCCGGGACGGCCGTGTGCTCTATGCCAATGTCGAGCCCGATTACACGCAGCGGCCCGAGCCCGAGGACCTGCTGCCGGTCCTTCGCGCCGCCTCCACCATCCCCGCCTGACCCAGCCCGCGACAGGAGAACGAGCATGAACATGTACGGCAAGCGCGTCGTCATCACCGGCGGGTCAAGCGGCATCGGCCATGAGATCGCGCGCCAGCTCGCCCGGAAGGGCGCCCGCCTGGTCCTGACCGGGCGGCGGGCCGAAGCGCTGTCCGCCGCCGTCGTGGCGTTGCGCACGGATACTGATGCTGAGATCCACGGCATCCCGGGCGATATCACGGACGGCGCCGCGCGCGATGCGCTGGTTCGCCAGGCGGTGGGGCTGCTCGGCGGGCTCGACATCCTGGTCAACAACGCCGGCGGCGTGCGTGCTGGGAGGCTCGAAGACACCTCCGAGGCCGAGCTGCGCACGATGATCGAGGTGGACCTCATCGCGCCGATCCTGCTGACCCGCGCCGCCCTGCCGGAGCTGCGCCGCGCGGGCGAGGCGATGGTGGTGAACATCGCCTCCGGCATCGCGCAAATGGGCGTACCCTTCTACGCCGGCTACGCTGCGGCCAAAGGTGGCCTTGCGCGCTTCGGCGAGGCGATGCGCCGCGAGCTGAAGGGCGAGGGCGTGCATGTCATGACCGTGTATCCTGGCGCCACCGACACGCGGATGATGTCGAGCTCCCGCGCCGATGCAAGCATGGGGTTTGCCGTGCAGCCGGTGGATGAGGTCGTGGCCTCCATCGTCGAGGGCATGGAGGCGGACGCCTTCGAGGTAGTCCGCGGCGGCGAGATGCGGCGTGCGATGCTAGCCCAGAACCGAGACGACCCTGCGGCGGTGGATGCCCGCTTTTTGGCGCTCAAGCCGCGCCTGGAGGAGGCCGTGCGCCACCATTCCGCCCTGTAGCCACCAGCATTCTTCGCAACGATCCGCTCGATGACCGACCGCCACCGTCAACTTGCAGGCTCTTCAGCTGCCGCGCCGGCATGCCGAAGGCAACACGCAGCAGAGTTTAGGCAGCAGCGGCAACCCAGCTGGTAGCCGGCCACCCCCCGAACGCCCGCGCCCTTACGGCACGATAATGGATGGCGACCACGTGGTCGCGGCGGAGATGGAAGAGGTTGGCGACCTGGTGGTGGGTGGAGAGAAAACGCTGGGCCCGCCGCGCTGGCTTGAAGCGCTTCATCTGCCGTTCTCGTCCTCGCGTCGGCTCTGCACCAGCATGTCGAGCACCACCCCGGTCTGGTCCACGGTACGCCAGAGCTAATGCTACACACTGGCAATCTTGATCGCGACCTCGTCGAGGCGCCACTTGTCTCCAGCATGGGGCAGCCTTCGCCGGATCCGATCGGCGAACTCCTGGCCGAACTCGAGCGCCCATTGCCGCACGGTCTGGTGGCTGACGACGATGCCGTGTGCTGACAGCACCTCCTCGACCATGCACAGGCTGAGCGGGAAACGGAAATACAGCCACACCGCCTGGCTGATGACCTCCGCTGGGAAGCGATAACCGGCATAGGGCGACTTGGCAGCTGGCGGGCTCATTCCAGGCCCCTACCGGACCGACCCTGGACAGCCAAGCCCCGCTCAACCTGACGGTGCCGGATGGCGACCGGCATCAGGCCTGTCCGGCAGCGAAGCGGAGCGTCGCGTCAGGTGGGCCGGGCAGCACCGTGACCTCACGCAGGCCGGCGTTGACGAGCAGCCATTCGGCATCCGGCAGCGTGGCGCCGCCGAGGCTCGCAGCGCGCAACCGGCCGAGCGGCGATGCGTCGCTCATGAAGGCCAGCAGCAGCCACCCGCCCAGGCGAAGGGCACGGCGGCTCGCGGCGAGGACAGCGGGCAGTTCGGCGCCTGGGATGAAGGCGCCGGGGACCCAGGCGAGGTCGAAGCGGGCCTCCTCCACCAAGTCTTGCGCTGCCTGCGCGCGGAGCGCGATGCGGGAGCCGAGGCCGGCCTGACGGATGGTCTCCCGCGCCAACTCCAGGGCGGGAGGCCAGCGTTCGAGGCCGAGGATGTGGAGCGCAGGCCAGCGCCGTGCCATCTCCACTGCCATGGCGCCGACGCCAGTGCCGACATCGAGGAAAGCGGCGCCGGGCGCGGCGAGGCGCGCCGCCAAAGCAGGAAGCAGCGGCATCAGCCGGGTCTCCAGCAGGGCAGGAAACCCCATGGACACGTCGCCGGCGGCCTGCATCACTGCAGGATCCGTTGGTGCCCAGCCGTCTCCCAACTCGCCCAGCGCGAGCCGCGCACCGAGCAGCAACTCAAGGCGGATGGATCCCAGCAGCGGCCGCAGCGCCGCCGCTTCCCCGGCGGACACGGGGCCACGCGGCAGCGCCGGCACCACCGCCTGCAGCGGTTCCGCCAGCTCCGCCGCAAGCTCTATGCCGGCTTCCCGGGCCTGCAGCGCCGCGCCGATGGCGGCCAGGGTGCGCGTCGCCGCGCAAAGGATCCCGATCTGGTCCCGCAGCGCGCTCATCCGGCGTAGCCGCCTTCGTCGAGATAGCGCTGTTCGACCGGTATCATGCTGCGGCCGAGGATCAGGTTGCGGTGCGGGAAGCGGCCGAAGCGACGGATGATGTCGCGGTGGCGCTCGGCATGAGACAGGCTCGGCTGGCCGAGGCTGCGGGCGAGCTCCACGGATCGCTCCTGATCCACAAGGTCCTCGGAATGGCCGAAGGGCAGGTAGACGAACAGCCGCATTGCCGGCTCGAGCGCCGCGTCGTGGCCGGCCGCGATGGCCGTGGCGGCGACCCGCCGTGCCAGCGGGTCGGTGGCATACATGCGCGGCGTGCCGCGGAAGGCGTTGCGCGGGAACTGGTCCAGCAGCACCAGCAGCGCCAGCGCTCCCTCGGAGGTGCCCGCCCAATCCGTTAGGTCGCCGCGCGCAGCAGCTTCGTGCAACGCCAGGAAGCGCGTGCGGAAGCGGGTGTCGAAGGCCTCGTCCTTGGCGAACCACAGGGTGGGGCCGGCGTCGCGCCAAAAGGCGGTAACGTCGGGAATGCCGGGCTCTGCCTGGGCGCGGATGGCACCGGTGGAAAGGGCCAGGGTGAGAAGCAGTTTGCGTTGGGTCATGGCGCCGGTATCTCAGGCCCATCATCCTGCATCCAGTGCTATGATTTCATCGATATGCTGCACGAAATCGATCTTTCTCGTATCGACCTGAACCTGCTGGTGCTGTTTGAGGCGGTGCTGCAGGAGCGCCATGTCGGGCGGGCCGCGGCCCGGCTGAACCTGTCGCCTTCCGCTGTCAGCCACGGGCTCGGCCGGCTGCGACGGCTGCTGGACGACCCGCTGTTCCTGCGCAATCCGAAGGGCGTGGTGCCAACCGCCGCTGCCGAGGCGCTGGCGGAGCCGGTGGCCGAGATCCTTCGCCGGGTGCGGCAGGTGCTGGCCGGCAGCGGGCGGTTCGAACCCGCGACCTCAACGCGCCGCTTCGTCATTGGCGCGCCGGACGGCATCTCCACCGTCATTCTGCCACCGCTGCTGGCCAAGATCGGGCGGGTGGCGCCGGGCATCGACCTAGTGGTGCGGCAGGCGATGCACCCCTTCGGGGCAGCGCTGGCCGACCTCGATGCGCGGCGCCTGGACCTCGCCATCCTGCCGACCGACGCGATCCCAGATCGCTTCGCCGCGCGGCCAGTCTATGCCGAGGAGTTCGTCATGGTGATGCGGCGGGGGCACGCGCTGGGCCCAGCGCCGACGCTGAACGCATATTGCGCAGCCTCGCACGTCCTGGTGTCGCAAAGCGGCGATGTGCAGGGCTATGTCGATGCGGCGCTGGCCGAACAGGGGCTGCGCCGGCGCGTGGCGCTGGCGGTGCCGAACTTCCTGCTGTCGCTGGCGGTGGTGGGGCAGACGGATTTCGTCGCGGCGCTGCCGCGCCAGCTTGTCGCCGCCTATGGCAGGCGCTTCGGTGTCGTGGCGGCGGAGGTGCCGCTGACGCTGCGACGCTTCCCCGTGCAGGCGATCGTGCCCAAGGTAGCGCTGCTGGATGCTGGAATAACCTGGTTGCTGGCGCTTATCGAACGTGGCGGCGGCTTACAGGAGCCCCTGTGAGAGTACATGGACGCCCGCCTTCCCGCACCCGCCGCCGGGAGTTGATCACATCCGCCCCAGATGGCTCAGCCTGTACCCGAACAGACTTTTGGGCCAAGCTATTCGGCCATGGCCAGGCGTAGCAGTGCGCGTCAAGCTTCGGTTCCTGCGGCGAGTGGCGTCTTGTAAGCCTTATTTTGGAGAGCCTTGTTCATCAAGAGCAGACCTGCTGACAACCGGGCCAGGTACCGCGCTGCTCGCATGCGTACGGCTTGCTGGTCGTCCTGATCCTCCAGCAGGGTGCAGCCGGCAAGCGTGATGGCGGTGCCAACGATGCGGGCTTCCAGCGCTGCGATCGCCTCATCGCATGACTTCGCCTTGGCATAGACGTGGTCGGCAAGCTCGCCGGCCTGATCAATCTCCGCCTCGACCTGGTCGCCGTCAGTCAGCACCGAGCCGATCTCCGCCGGAGGATCGGGCTCCTCTCCCGCGAGCATCGCCATGAGACCGATGGAAGCGACCAGGGTGTGAACTGGCCCATCGTCGCCGCCACGAGTGGCGAATGCTCCAAACGCCACCGCCAAGGCTGCTTCGCCCAGAACCTCGCCACCCTCGGCGTCCAGTTGGCTGATGACACCCAGGTCATCGCTGCCCACAGGCGGCTGGTCCGCCTCGTCCGTGGGGTACGGCAACTTGCCATCGGCGATCGCCTTGGCGACCACTGCCAAGGCTTGGTGCAGCTTCGGGTCAGGTGACGGCGCCATGGGAGTATCCTTGAGTTGGAGATCACCCGCCACCTGGGGATCTTGGCGCCCTACGGCAACGCCGACTTGGCAAGCTCGCGTCATTCGATGGCGCCTCGGCTGCCATGGCCACAACGTCTGCGGCATTCATCGAGCAGGGTCTCCCTGTCCTGCCGCCATGCCCTGGCGATGTATGACAAATCTGATGTCGGGAAGTTCGACAAAAATTTGTGTCGAACTCTTTTGCTTTATCCCACACTTGGCCGCATCTATCGACAAGCCGGTCAGCAGCTTGGTCACGTCGCTTTTTCGAATCTTTCCGCAGCAAGCGGAGGCCGCTCACCGACTTGGCGTCGGCGATGATGGGCGACAGTTCTAGCTGATCGTCCTTGCCCGGCATGAATAGATCGAGCACCCGCAGTATGGTTTCTGCCGGTTCTTCATGAATTCCAGCTGGACCTGCGCGGTCGAGATCATCCGGTCCCGAGCATGCTCGAGAGTGGTCAGCGTTTCGGCGAGGCTCTCGCCAGTGGGCCGCCGGCAGGGGGCCAGCGAGATGCTGGTATCGACGAAGAGCAGGTACTTTGCCGCGTATAGATCGGGCGGGTGCTTCTTGGGTGCCACGAGGAGGAAGATCCTCGCCCGGAAGTGGATGCGGTATAGCTGACGATTGCCGCGGGCGTGACACTATCAAGGCGGCTTCACCTCCATGCCGACCGGCCGCATGCCGCATCGATGGCAGCGCATCCGGTCCACGATTGGCCATAGCCGTACCGAGCCGGGCAGCTCGTGCTGCAGGGCGAGTGCCCTTCTGTGCAGCGTGGCCCTCGTCACGTGCCGAGCACCTGTGAGCTCCTCCGCTAGTCGGAAGAATTTATAACGGTTGTTACCAACGGCCACAGAGGTAGGGCTGACCGCGGCTCATCACTAAGCGGACCTAATCGCGCCCCATTCGTCCCAGGGAAAATATCGCATAAGAAACGAAAAAGTGCGGCGAGCCACCGACGATCAGGCAAGGCTTGCAGCGCAGTACCCGCACGGCCAGTACATTGTAATACAGCATCTTGGAGTCTGCTTTGATCGGGCGATTGCCTGAGTGTCCATCCGGGAACAGCTTGAGGCATCTGAATCGGTTGTGACTGGCGGGGGACGGCCGGCGTTGGAAGAACTGCGGTCATGTGGACGCAGGAGAACCGCGTTCGGTATGACCGCAGCAA
>JAESFM010000126.1_pt1 | contig 31821 bp, 31 predicted proteins | sample 9266171 | NCBI WGS metagenome assembly JAESFM01 (sample SAMN14505069, study PRJNA617099) | algae metagenome | isolation source: Hassallia sp. WJT32-NPBG1 and co-occurring heterotrophs from well developed... | place: USA: Mojave Desert, Joshua Tree National Park, California | collected 2006-06-22
ATTGTGCGAGCGATCGCACTTAATATCCTGCGCCGAAATGGTTATTCTTCTATCACCTCTGCTCAAAGATTTATGTCTAACGATATTGACAAACTCTTCTCGCTTGTGGAATGAAACAGCCCTGCCTATTAACAGGTGTTGCTGTTTGTACTTGGAGTGTTAATGCCAGCCTTGGTAGTGTAAGCGACATATCTGCTGTTGTTACTGGATAGTGTAAGCGTCAATCCAAAAGTGTAAACAGCAATTGCCGATTCCAAATTCAGTAGACCGAAAACTTTTGTAAGTTGACGAAAGAACAAGGGTTTCAGGCGACGTTTCTGTGACTGACGAGAGCGATCACTTGCCTGGGCTGGAGAACTGATCTACAACCCTATTGCTCAAAAAGCAGATATACGGGCATTCTGGCAGATTCTATAAACTCGGTCAAATGAACGCATGGTAAGCCTTTTAGAAATCTTTTCGGTCTACTGAAGGTAGGTTGCTACCTCTTCTGGGTTGGCGGCGTGCTGGGACAGTTGCGGCAGCAAGTCCGGCTGTAGAGTAGCTTCGATATCGATGTCAGCTTCGGGCAGGAAGTTACCGATAGGAAAGGGACCGCGCAATTCGGGTTTGAGATTCAACAAAGCCTCAGTGTCGATGCGCTGGTAGAGTTCCGAACTGATCCGCAAAGTGAGGCGGCATTCGTTGAAAGTGTCTTCCTGCTTAGTCAGGGACAAATCTACTACACGCACGGTTATGGAAGATTCCGAGCGATGCCTGCGGCTAGCTTCGCTAACGTATAGGGTCAGTTCGTTGTCTAACTGGTAATGTTCAGTCATTGTACTCATCTGTCCAACTGCCCTGCCACCTTAACGGTCAAAAATGACATTATTTCATCAGCAGCAGTTTTCGGTCCATTACTCTTTTTTAGCAAGTTTTTGAAGTTTTGAAGATGATTTTGGATATCAATGTCCTCAACCACTTTTTTTACAGCTAGTTTGACTTGGTTTGCTGTCAATTCAGAAGTCGATAAGGGAATGCCGAGTTTATTTTTTTTGACAAGCCACGCATTGATGTTCTGGTCGTTGTTGAAAGGGATAACCACCGCTGGAACACCCTGCGACAAAGCTTGATAGGTAGTACCATTCCCCCCACAATGAATTATTGCCTGAGACTGCTTCAGAATTTCTGAGCCTGGGATAAAGCTGGCTACATGAATATTTGAAATATTAGGTACTGCATCAGGATGTATAAAAGCACCAGTGGTTAAAACAACTTCATAAGAAGTGTCATTTTTAAATGCATCAATAACAAGCTGAATAAATTTCTCTTTTCCGGTATTACCTGTTGTGGCATAAATAAGTTGTTTTGAGCTACCGAGGTTTTTTAGGTAATCTGGAAATGTATCGTTCAATCCTTCCCAAATTAGCGGACCAATATAACGGAAGTTTGGCGGCAGATTTTCGAGAGGGCAATACTCTGGTAAGTCAGCTATTAAGTTTAAATCGCCTGTGAGAAAATCATAGAGAGAGACGAGCTTGTTGAGTCCGTATTTCTGGGCAACTTCTCGAAAGGGAGCCGCCAGTGTTCTTTTCTGAACTTGCTGAATGGCTTTTGATGCTACAGAGGCTACTTTGTGGTCAAAAGGTCTTGTATCTTTGGGAATCATGACATCGACGGGATCGAAATAATCCGTCATATAGCCATTTACGACCGATATGTAGGGGATTTTTGCAACTTGAGATGAAATAGCAGCACTAAGGCAGAAATCCCCGATAATAACATCTGGTTTAAAGGCTTCAATTACTTTTAACTCGTCTTTGACACATTGTTCGATTAAGGATGGTGTGTAAGCGGCAAAGACATTGCTACTGAAGTCTGTAACTACAACATCTAATACAGAGAAAAATTGAAAATTGTAATGTTTTAAAATCTGGTTTTTTTCTTTAAATGCAAAGGCTATTTTAGCACCTTGATGTTGAAGTTCTTGGGCAATTAGAACTAGGCGATTGAGGTGCGATCGACCTATGGCACTGGGGAGCATTAAAATACACTTCTGAGCTTTTGATGTATAATTCATGACTATTTATGTTGCGATTTTCTCTACTATTAAAGTTATGTTTATTTACCAACAACCATGTCATTATTAGCTCGGCAAAACCCAAAATTTTTGGTATCATTAAGTTGCTAAAATTCAAAATTCTAAAACTAGGCAGGCATACTCATGATTTGGTTTACTTCAGATACTCATTTTGGACATAAAAATATTTTGAAGTACACAAGTAGACCTTTTTCTTCTATTGAGGAGATGGATGAGGTATTGATCGAGAATTGGAACAGCAAAGTAGCTTCCGATGATGAGGTATATCATTTAGGCGATGTTGGTTTATACTCTCCTGGTAAACTGCGTAAAATTTTAGATAAACTAAACGGAAAAATTTATCTTATTAGGGGCAATCATGATGAATCGGCACAAACCTGTAAAGACCGCTTTGAATGGATTAAAGATTATTATGAACTTTTAATGCCCGATTCTGATGGATACCAAGGTAAACAATTAATTATTCTGTTTCACTATGCTATGAGAGTATGGCAGGCTTCCCACTATGGAAGTTACCACCTTTACGGGCATTCTCATGGAGAACTACCGGATGACCCTAATTCTTTATCTTTTGATGTTGGAGTTGACTGCCACAACTATGCCCCTATTAATTACGATGATGTAAAACGCATTATGAAAAACAAAAACTGGAAATCTCCTAAATTAAGAGGAGAGTAATTCAAAAGTCTGGATGTCTTATTATATGCTGTTTTTCTTTTTCTACTCCTTGCGAGTTTTCTTCAAAAAATTCAAAGCTGTATTTTAGATTATGAGCTTCTAAAGCAGAAGCTATTTCGTTCAGCAAATTTTGTGCTTTATCTAAATCTCCGTTATGTAAACCACTTACTAAATAATCATAGTTTCCTTTTGGATATTTCTCTCTTACGACACTATCATCTTGAATAAAAATATCGAAATCAACATTTTCTACATATAATTCACTCATATTTTCAATGCTATATGGGCAGTCATGGAAAAGCTGTTTAAATATCTTATCTAACTCATTCATATTAGTGTTTGCAACTATTCCAGATATATGAACATCACTCATAGCTTATTTGACCTCTAAAAAGGGTTTCAAATCAAAATTACCTTCTTTTGTCATGATAGAAATTGCCTCAATATTAAGTTCTGGATATTTGGAACTTACCTCCTTTGTTGCTGTTTTAAGCTGTTTGAGAATACGGGATTTAGAACTAATTATCCTCTCTTGCATTGCCTTAGCAAAGGTTCTGGCTTGAGCATTATATTTATTAGAAGAATCCTGTAGTATATCTTGAGACATTGCTAGTAATTCATCGTGAGACTTACCCGCTAATTCCAAAGCAGTACCATTGCTTAAACTTGCTCTACCAGCATATCGGTTTATTAAAATTTGATTGAATTCTGCATTATCGATAAATACCGCAATATCTACATCATTTGCATTTGGATTTCTTAAAGAAGAACCCTGTATTCTTACATCACTCGTTGATATTCCTGTATTACTGAGGCTAGACTTTAAGTCTCCTTTAAACGCCTCAAATTGATCGAGACTTGTAAACTTATAGGGATAACCACGTTTATTGACAACATTCACGTAATTATCCATTTGCGTAATTAAATCAGTTGGCGTTATTGGTTTGTCATTTCTGGAACCAACAAAAATCAAATTTTCAATAGTTGCATCATCTAACCCTAATCTTCTTCCTTGCTGGACAATATTATCTATCTCTTGAGCAGAGTATTTTAAAGTAAATTTACCCCCTCCTGTAGCACTAATCTTGCTGTTAACACCACTTGCGATTTCGTCAACTGATTTACCTGCTTTTGTTGGTGGTTCAGTTCCGCTCGTTGGTTGCTCAGTTTTACCCTTTGGTTCCCCGGTTTTACCTGTTGGTTGCTCAGATTTTCCAATCTCAAGCTTATCTTTCAGGCGATTCCATCTGTCTTTCAAAAATCCTAGTAAACGCTGTTTAATACCTCCTATTTTCTGCTTAATCCAAGCAAGGGCTTTGTCTTTCGCCAACTTCACCCCTTGACGAACCAGATTTGCAACGCGATCTCGTGCTTTCTTAACCAGTCTACGCCCTAAATCAGTAGCTTTCTTAACCTGCTGACTGCTCCATTGCCTAGCCTTTTGGGCTGCCTGTCGCCCTTTTTGAATCGCACTTTGCGTAAATTCTCTCAGGAGAGTTGTTGCCTTTTGCGTAGTATCAGCAACTTTGCGACCAACTTTTAATGCTATATCTTTTCCACGTTCGGCAGCAGCTTTCACCAAATTCACCGCTTGCGAAACGCGACTTTGGAGGGCGTTAAAAGCCTTTTGCGCCATTCCCATGAATTGCGCGATTGCTTTACCCATTAACCCTCGTCCAAGGCTTGCAACAGCACGAGCTTTTTGCATCGCTCCATTGACAAATCCGCTCACACGTGCTTTAAGTGCCGTAACCAGTCCTCGCGCTCGTTTACCAGATGCCCTAGCAAAATTCACAGTTTTCTGGGCAAATTGCGTCACGCCTTGCCGTAATCTTCCTCCTTGTCGAGATGCCCATCCCATGAATCGCTTACCGTAGCGACGCGCACCATTGAGCATCCCCTTGGCTTTGCCTAAAGCTGGACGCAAAACTTTATCTGCATTCTTCAAAGCACCACTCAGTGCCTTACGGATAGCTCCCTTTGAGCCTTTGCCAACCGCTTTGATCGTATCCCCAAGACCTGGGATAATACCAATACCTGTTAGGACGAGATTAATCCATGCATCGGGGTCTTTGTATCCTCCCTCGTGGAGTTTCTTGACATTGGCAATTATGTCTCGGATGTCAGCAGCCTGCCCAGCATAGGGAACAACCCCGATCGCAACCTGCCCGATGGTATTCCAGAAAGTTGGGTTGTCATTGAAATCTCCAACAATAGCTCCTTCGAGTAATTCTTTTTTGACATTAAAGACAGCCGCAGGTCCCGATTCTACTGCTTCCGCTAGGTCGTTTAATCGTTCTAATTGGCTGGGTTCTTGTACGGGCGCTGGACTAGAGGACTGTATTCCGCCAGCCGCTTTAGCCCGTTGGTTTTGTTCTGCTTGGATGGCTTGTGCAAAGAGTTGCCTTCTTTGATTTCTTGCCATACGGAAGGCAAGATATTCCAGCTGGAAAACATCCCAGATAGTAGGATTGGCTTGTTTATAGGCAGTTGCAATTTGACTACCGAAGTTTTTGACTGCACTCCACCCGCTTGAGGCTAAACGCATTAAAGGCAGGATAACGTTATTTTGTACCCAATCAAGTCCGCGTTTTAAAAAGTCTTTTCCTTTATCCAGTGCGCCTGAAGCAAAGTTACGGACACGTTCTACTCCTCCACCAACAACGTTCTTTGTTTTGTTCCATCCCTTTGAGAGCCAGTCGCCAACTCCGCGCTGAATTGATATTGGGCTTGGCGTGAAGCTTCCCTCTATTGCTTTTGCCTGAATAACTGGATTGGCAGTTTTTAGTGGTTGCTGTTGTAACTCCTTATTCAAGGAAAATCCGGGAGTGAGAGCGGGAAGTTCTTTAGCTTGAACTGGCTCGGCTTTCTGTTGTTCCTCCAACGGTTGCGAGCGCAGTTCCTTATTTGAGGAAACTTCGCCTGGGCGATCGCTTAGTTGTTTAGCTTGAAGCGGTTGTTCGTCTTGTTCCTCCAAAGGTTGCAAGCCCAGTTCCTTATTTGAGGAATCTTCGCTTGGGCGATCGCTTAGTTGTTTAGCTTGAAGCGGTTGTTCGTCTTGTTCCTCCAACGGTTGCAAGCCCAGTTCCTTATTTGAGGAAACTTCGCTTGCGCGATCGCCAAGTTGTTTAGCTTGAAGCGGTTGTTCGTCTTGTTCCTCCAACGGTTGCAAGCGCAGTTCCTTATTTGAGGCAACTTCGCTTGGGCGATCGCCAAGTTGTTTAGCTTGAAGCGGTTGTTCGTCTTGTTCCTCCAAAGGTTGTAAGCTCAGTTCCTTATTTGAGGAAACTTCGCTTGGGCGATCGCTTAGTTGTTTAGCTTGAAGCGGTTGTTCGTCTTGTTCCTCCACAGATTGCAAGCCCAGTTCCTTATTTGAGGAAACTTCGCTTGGGCGATCGCCAAGTTGTTTAGCTTGAAGCGGTTGTTCGTCTTGTTCCTCCAAAGGTTGTAAGCTCAGTTCCTTATTTGAGGAAACTTCGCTTGGGCGATCGCTTAGTTGTTTAGCTTGAAGCGGTTGTTCCTCTTGTTCCTCCACAGGTTGCAAGCCCAGTTCCTTATTTGAGGAAACTTCGCCTGGGCGATCGCCTAGCTGTTTAGCTTGAAGCGGTTGTTCCTTTTGTTCCTCCACAGGTTGCAAGCCCAGTTCCTTATTTGAGGAAACTTCGCCTGGGCGATCGCTTAGTTGTTTAGCCTGAAGCAGTTGTTCGTCTTGTTTCTCTTGCTTCGGCTGGCGGCGCACCCCACCCATCTGCTGTATTGTGTGCGTCAACTCATGAGCCGTCAACTCATTTCTACTAGGAGACTTCCCCGCACCAAAGTAAATATGATTACCATGCGTAAACGCTTGCGCTCCCAACTCTTTGTTCATCTGCACAGCGTTTGAGTCGGTATGCACCTGCACAGCACTAAAATCATTCCCAAACCTCGGCTCCATGAAAGAGCGCACGTCATCAGCTAAAGGACTACCTTCAGCCTTAGTACTTCTAAGCCGACTTTCCAGATTACTATCAATATCAAAGCCACCATTGTTTATTTGCCGTTGCAGCAATGGCAGCTTTTGTAATTTTTCTTCCTCTTCTTGTTTTTCACAACCTGCACATTTACGCTGCAAAACATCTTGGGCTATCGTCTCTTCAAAACCTGTCTGAGGCTTAGGTACAGACATACGCATCACCCTTTGAGCCATCAAATCTGCTTGTTGTTCGTAATAATCTCCTGGTTGACTAACAGTGAGCCTTGTTTGCGGACGCAGGGAGATGCGGCTAATATCATGAGCCAGAGGTTTTTGGAAAGGTTCTAATTCTGATAACTGCTCACTTGTTGCCTGCTCTTTTTCAAGATTTGCTGACTCTTTATCCGTCATCTCAGAAGCTGCTGTGTCTGGTTGCAAACCAAAGCCACGGGTGGGGGAAGCCAGTGTGGGAGTCGTGGGTGAGTTTAGCGGCGGACTCGCAAAACTTGATGTAGCTGCTTTCTTGCGTTGGGGCATCATGCGATCGCTCATCTCACCCACACCTCCTGCCATAGCTTGTTTGTAGCTAGCATCCTCAAGGGTGCTGCTACACAAACACAACCTGCTTCCGCAGACTTTAAATTTCTTGCCTGCGGAGACAGGGTTCGTTTCACTAGCCCCACCCTTCTAGGGTGTAGGCGTTTTTGTAAAACTGACATACTCCCCATTGGCTTTACCTATTTCAAGTAGCATCATTAGCTTGGTTATTTTGAACTTCTCTGATTAGAGATTCAAAATCGCTGTTGTTATTTCCACCTCTACTAAATAAAGCCCGAACTCTAGTTGTGACTGTATTATATAACCCTTTACCAAGGTTAATTGCCAAGTTTTTCAGTTTCTCAAACATACCCAGTTCTGCTGTAAGATACTTACTTTCATATGGATACACCACTTTTTCTTTTGCTGTCTCGTTGAAATTCTTGATTCTCTACTTCCGTCTGCATAACAAGTTTGTGGGAGGGACGTTGGGCTTTATCAGATGAGGGGCGCGACTTGAACTGACTTTGCTCTGATTCTGATTTAAAAGCGGATGAGTCAACTTTTTGCGGATTTGCAGCGGTTTTTTCATCGCTAATCTCAGAACTCAACAGTGGGTAACTTAAATATTATCTCAATTATCTCACTCACACATTGCCATCATCTTTTAGACTTTAGTCGAATTCCTGGCGTTGGGTTATTGTGCGATACGCGTAGCGTCAAGCCTCCGGCTTATCGTCCCTTGAGCGTCTCCAGAAGGCAGCATCGCTGATCTCACCCAATTCTCCAACAATAAGTTATTAGACCTCTTACAAAAAAATTTTGTGGGAAATTAAAGGGTTAAACAAATAGTCAAAAAGTTAGGTAACCTGAGTTCGGGTTAGTGTAGTGTTCAGCCCGGATGGCAAGACCATTGCCACTGCTAGTAATGACAAAACAGTTAAACTATGGAATCTGAATTTGGATGATCTACTGATACGTGGTTGTGATTGGATTTATAGCTATCTGAAGAACAACCCTAATGTTAACAATGAACCTATCCCAGTAATAATATTTTGTTAATCCAGATGTGGATAGTAGCAAGGTGAATGAATGCGTCAAAGTAAAGCTTTTGACGTTCCCATCTGACAACGAGACGGCGGTATTTGCGTTGATACCAAGCAAAACACCGCTCCTGTTGAAATCTAGGAGCAGAAATAAGGTTTCTAGCGAGGAATCCTATCAATTAGTTAACCGAGACAAGAGGAGAAAAGGGAAACTACAGTACGCAAGGTGTAATATTTAACTCTCATTCGTCTGTTTAACTGTTTGTTACATACCTGTAAATTTTTCCACCCACTTAGTATGAAAATCTTTAATACAATCGTTGAATGCATCCCAATTTTCTCCAAAATAATAAGGAAACTGCAATGCCGCAGCTACTTCATTAAAGAAGTCAGGAGTTGTTTTACTCTTATTGCCTCTAATCATCCTGATAATAGCCCCTTTATACTTGTCAAATAATTGTAGGTATAAACTATCAAGTGAGGCTGTATCTATTACTAATGTGAAAAAGGGAGGCTTTCCTACCTCAAATAACTTGCTATAGTTCATGGTACGCCGCCATATTAAGTGATAGTGAAAATGGGGAGAAAGTGCCATGTTACCAATCTTGGTTGCAGTGTTCGAGCGGTGCGGTACGATCGCTCGGCTATTTTCTACTACCACCAACCCAACTGATACCAGCATCTCTTGCAGCTTCTTCAGTATAGAAAATGTTCTTAGAACCACACGCCGAACCATCCAGGCTAATTACGCGAAACTACCAGCATTTACCCGGAGTATAAAACACTAAAAGAATATAGCCCTTAATTGCAGAAAAGTGCTGGATCTGCAATTGCTTCATCTTGCCATTGTGGGAGCGATCGCACACATCTCATCTGGTTCCGGTTTTCTGACGTGGTTGATAAATTTCTGCTCACACGTGCCAAAGGTTTGAAAGTTGATTCTGGCTTGTGTGAGGCTTAACTCTCCGTTTGGTCCACCCCTGATTACATCCTTGTCTTGTTCATCTTGTCCATCATCTTCCCAGAAACAGACTGGGCAGATTTCGTAGCCACTACGCTCTGATAATGTCTCGTAACCACAACATGCACAATGATAAGCCACGTCTTCTTGAGTCAGATCTCCGTTCTAAACGACCTCTCAGTTAGCCCCGGACTAAACTAACGCTAATAACCTCTACAGTAATTCACAAATATACCACCATGACATCTAAGGCGGTGCGGTGCTAAATTAAGCTTCTGTTGATTTATCGGTTTCGGGATAAAGTAATTTTTTCGCTTTTTCTTTTAAATGTTCAGGGCATTCATCAAGTAGGCGGTATTTGATATATTCACTTAAGTTTTGTACTGTAAGCCAAACATCATTATTCTCTGAATAAGTATTTCTATCGTAATAATTCAATACACGCCCATCATCATATAGTGTGTAATCATCACCAATGACACCTGTACGTAGATTAACGTTGCAAATTGCTTCTGGTTCTGACATATGTTTTATATCCTATTTTCTAGATAATTTTTGATACTTAACATATCGCTTGATTCTATCGGTGCGTTACCAATACATGAGGTAGTCTATGTAGTTGCGACGTATCACCTATGAAGTGATACTGGTTGTCCTGCAAAACGCAAACTGCCTTTTGATGGTTAAAGGAGCGGGGGCATAAGGCGCTCTAAAAATATCGTATCTTTTGGTTAAAAATGCTTTTAAGGCACTAATACCTTTTTTTACATTGAACTTAGATTTCTTAACATTCTTGACAACTTGCGAACAATTTTGCATATCTGTGATTTACTTCTTACGAGTGTGATTAAGTAAACATCGTAATACTTGGGGAAAGTGCAATGTCCGCAGTGAGTACTGGTTGGGGCTGGTTATGCTGATAAGGGCTATGACTCAAAGGAAAAACGTGCTGCTTTACGTAAACGTGGTATCAGACCACAATGGCCTAAGCGGGTTTGGAAGAAAAAGAAAAATCGGGGTAGACCAATTAAAATCTCAGTTCCACGTTTTCAGCAGGAACGTTGTTTTGCGTGGTTTCAACGAAAATATCGCAGGCTTGTTGTTCGATGGGAACGAATTTCCGCCTGTTTTAATGCTTTTCTTTCTCTAGCCACAGTTCACATTTGGATTAATAGAATTTTATTAGTGGGATAGGTTCATGATGACAGTCACCTTTGTGATGATATTTCTAAAAGAAAGTAACCTACCAGTACACATGTTTGTACTACTAGTGTAAGCGCCACTTGTATAGTGCAAACAGGAATTAGCTATCCTAAATTGCCTGTCGGGAATGCTATATACACTTACAAAGTCGTTAACAGCAAGAGTGTAAAAAGGAATTGGCAGTTGAAAATTGCAGACCGCGTGTCACCAACAATTGAGGCGACCGTCGATTTTCTTCAGCGCGATCGCTTTGGGGCAGCCTCTCGTAGAGAAGAGCGCCTTCGGCGGGTCTTCTCTCCGAGACGCTACGCGAATGACCATCGCTTGATTGCTCAATATGCGGCTATTGTACTACCAACTTATAAAAATATTCGTTACTTTGCACAGAGTTCTTACCACCCCATGTCAGTATTTCCAGTGGTGTGCATCCTCGCTGGAAACGCTATGCGATCGCCGCTGTCATCATATCTTCACTATCGTTGAATTGTGATTCATCGGAATACGCATCAGTTATCGCATCCTTGGTAGGAGTTATCGCATCCTTGGTAGGAATTATAGCGTCCTCTGTTGGAGTTAGCATATCTACCTTTTTTATTAATTCCTCGATGCCCAGCGCTTTCATTCTTAAATCATACATATCGTTTAACCCCGACGTTATTGCCCGTACCAATGTTGCGCCATTTTTGTCAGGGTCTAAAGATTGCGTCAGTTCCAAAAATTTATTACGAACGTAGTCACAATCTTTTAATAAATTTTTCTGGGTGCGTTGAATCTCGCGTAAATGCCAATTATAGTCGGTTAATGACTCTGACTCTGCCTGAGATAGTGAATCCACCTCCTCATGCCGAATCAAAGCCTCTAAGGTAGTTGCTCGCGAGCTACATTCCTTTGATACCTTAAATAGATCGGAAATAGTTTTACCAATCTGTGGAAGCATTCGAGGTGGTATATCATGTAAGTTTTCATGTAGGTGTGTAATCACGGCTTGGCAAATCGGAAATAAGCCTACAATCATATCGTCGGCTGATTGTGCCAGTTGCCTGTGTTTTTCAAGAGCTACACGCAAATTCTTGCTTTTTAGTGAGGCACCCGACGACGCCTTTTCGCCCTTTGCTGGGTCGGTTTCCTCAAGCAACTCGTTAACAAAATCAGCGTTTGCGATCGCCGCAATAAAATCTTCCTCCTTACTCCAGCGAATCACAGTTTGGCGTGAAACCCCACATTTATCAGCCGCCTCAGACTTAGTGAAACCTTGCGCTAATAGACGCTTGACCTGCTCGAGCTGATGTTTTTTTCGAACTGATGTTTCACCCATATGTGCACTTAGATGCCTATATTTTACATAAGTTACATTTATTTTAAGCGGATTTCAGCCTTTTTTGAGTGTTTATTACACAAATGTAGCGATAAAAATTACATTAAATCGCTAGCCTATGACGCACCGTTACACTTTCAATTACAGCTACGAGCTTGTGTAGGCAAAAGTTAATAGCATTGCTTCAGTCGCGTAGTATCTCGTTTGAATACTTACTTATATGTGTCACAAAAGAATACGGGACACAAACCCCACGACCCACCGCTAGCCGACTCACCGCACTTTCGCCACTGGATACTACTTATATATTTGGCTTTAACATCTTGATGCGATCGCAAACCCCGCCGAGCCACCAACCGCAGTCGATATGACCTCACATGGAACGCAGTCTCGCAACCTCAGCTTCTAGTCCTTTCACCCGCAGTTCCAATTCTTCGACCTTCCTCGACCCCACTAACTCCCCTTTAAGCACTTTTGAAATTAACTCATCCAACCGACGACTGCGATCGCCTGTCGCACCCAGCCATTCTTTTGACTCAGGCGAAATCGATAAGTGACAGCGAACTTTCCCTTGATTTCGTGCGATCGCTCCCAATCTCAAATTCGCTAGAGAATTCGGATTCATTTTTCTTGCGCCCATGAGTTTCGTTCCGTTTAGTTCCATGTTTGGATTTATCGGATCACAACATCTTTCCGTTTAGTTCCATTGATGGAGAGATTTTCTCCCGCCTAAAAAAATCTGACCTCCGACCGACCCGACCGCATCGACCACCATTGAATTCCTCCTTGGCTAATTTCCAGCCTTCCATAGTACGAGCAACTACATGATTTTGGGGCTAATTTCTCTGGCTTATTTTTAACGGGACGAAGCCTTATTTTTTTATAAGAAAATACTCTCGTTCGTCCCGTTGACTTTAGCTATTCTGGGCATAGGTTTCAGCGATTTGGAATACAAAAAAAATGAGACAATGATTTTTTTTCTAAAAACCCCGTTTCAGCCTTTCTGAGGCAGCCCCCGATCGCTCCGAACTGCTCTCCCAAAAACGCCTATTTGTAGTACATTCGATGGATGTTTCTGAAATGCTGGGAAATCGCTTGCCTCTCAGCCCTTCGTAGTACGAGCAACTACATGATTTTGGGGCTAATTTCTCCGGCTTATTTTTAACGGGACGAAGCCTTATTTTTTTATAAGAAAATACGCTTGTTCGTCCCGTTGACTTTAGCTCCTCTGGGCATGGGTTTCAGCGATTTGGAATCCAAAAAAATGAGACGATGATTTTTTTTCTAAAAACCCCGCTTCAGCCCTTCTGAGGTCGGTTGCCGTTACTCAAGGTTGCTCCTCCAAAAGCTCCTATTTGTAGTACATTATCTGGCTGCTAGCATCGCCTCAGAAGGAAGAAAAGCACCAACCATCCGACCGACCCCCAATAAGCCGCTCTTTGTGCCACCAGCGACCGCTACGACTGTTATGACCTAGTGTCACCCCAGTGACCGCCAGTGACCGCCAGCGACCGCCAGCGATGCGCCAGCGACCCAACCTTCATCCATAAATTTCATTTGGCTGCGATACGGAAACCGTCGCTAAAAGCGATCGCACCCCATGCGAGAAACTCCCCTTCTGGAATTGGAAGGGGAGAGGGTGTTAACTGCATGTTTGGTTGTTAACGGTGTTTAGATACGAGGCGGTACGAGTACCAATTCTTTGTTTTTGGCGTTTTTATACGCTAAGTAGTATTGGTCATTTTTCAGTTTGGTCTTGCAGGACAAACAACTTAAAACGAGAGATTTACCTTCTCCAGTAGTCAGCATGTAAGTTTTCGTAGTCTCGTTGTAATCATGCACCAGCCACTGTCTAGGCAGCGACAAATCCGGGGTGCGAGGGGTCTTAGAAACTGTTTGTTTTGAGGCATCCATATTTAATTCCTGTTAATTAACGATTAAGTTTGAGCCAAGGCATATCTTTCTTCCGTTTGCCAAAAATCCATGCAATCCTGCACCCACTGCTTTAGTGAGGCTGGGACTAATTCTGATGCTTTGATAATTACGGAATCAAAGAAGCAATCCCGCAAATCTGCCAGCATCTCAGAACTTTCGCAAGCGCCGAGTAAAGCCGCCGCATCAGCTACTTGAAGTTCGCTTTGAGCCGCAATTATTGCAGCCTCGTCAGTTTGATTGTTAAGGATAGAGTTAAGGCGTAAAACCCACTGCTTAATCTGAATTAGTCGTGGCTTAAGCAATGACTTGCAGGCTGCTTTGAGACCATAGTCCGGCACAATAGCGCGAACCCCTGCCAGCATTTCAGAATCTTCGCAAGCGCCCAGTAAAACCGCCGCGTCAGCTAATTTCTCAGGAGTTGTCCAGTCTTCCGTATTGCCCTCTGCTACAGGGTTCTGGACTAATTCTTCTGGCTTATTTTCATAAGACTGAACTTCATTCTTACTTAAGAGGATTTGCTCGGTAGCCCCGTTGGTAGCAATCTGGGCATGGGTTTCAGCAATTTTCGTTGCTTCATTTTTCCATTTCAAATTTAGAGCGTTAAAAACAGCTTGACGGTCTGGGTCGTTCACCGACTCCTCATCCAGCTTGTAGTACTTTATTTTGTTGTTTTTCTTGTAGTATGCTAACTTAAGCCCCAATCGCTCTAGGAGGCGATTAGCCAGCTTAATGGGAGGGATATCGTCTTTGACTGTAAAACCAAGTGCGGTTTTTATGGTTTTTTTGCTGGCTAGAGCTTTTTTGAGGAAGTTTTGACCACCGTCCGATTCACTGCTATATTCAGCCTCGAAGTCGTCAGATTTGATCCAATCTAGTACCCCACTTTTAATTATTGCCTCAATTTTAGGGGCATCTGTTCGCACGTCCCAGAGGCAAGTTACCCCTTTGCTAAATTGCAATAATTTGGACTTCCAGTGCTTTTGGTCCTTGTGAGCTAAAGCTTCGGGGTTCTGTAAGTGCCAATAGAGTTTAGTCTCGGTTAACCAGCTTCCATTGTCCTTGTGGACTGCTTTATAAACGAACTCTGGTGTAATTTCCAACTCAGGCAGATCGTGCTTTAGGAAAGCCTTATTGACTTTGTGTTCCTCTTCGGTAGTTCGGGCTGCTTTGCGCCGAAGTTCCTGAGCATCCTCAAAGGGGATATCTTCTGCGATCGCAGTCAATGTGGCATCGCGTCGCTTGATTTCTTCTTTGCCAGCAGTTACAGCATCGCCTGTATTGTTTGTCTCGTCGCCTTCCTCATCAATGATGTTATGCCCCTCTTCAATTAACTCTTGCCTTAGTTGCACCGCCAATTGGGATAATGAAAAATTCCTCCTGGCTGTCTGTTCGCAGTAAAGGTCAATATGTGGATTGTTCCAACTGCCATCAGCGTTCTGCATTCCTTGGATAATTTCTATCATCGCTGGGTAAATGTCTTTGTTCTCTGGGTTCTCAATTCCAGAAGCCTTCGCGAGAGCCTTTGCCGAGGCAAGGATTTGTTCTAAGGAAAATATCGCTGTGTCGTGGTAAGCAAGTGTTCTGCGCTTAATTTCTTCCGGTAAATAACTTGTAGATTCATTTTCAGACCTGCCACCGCGCTCCTTACACCACACGGTACGCGGTACTGGCTGTCTCACTCGCCCTAGCATTTGGCGACATTGCGATGGTTCTATAGTGCCAAAAAATAATCCATAAACGTGGCGAAAGTAGTGGACATCAAGAGAGCAGCCAACCCCTAGTGATGGAGTGTGAATTAGTATCTTGGGCAGATATTTCAGGATGCCTTCGTTCGGACGTTTGACGAACTCTCTGCCGAAATCTTGTTGTGTCTCTTTTGAATCAATCCGAATTAAACCTCCTTTTTCTTTACCTAAATACGGGTATTTTCGTATTAAGTGAATGCTCAAAGACTCAGCCTCTTTTTGATTATCGACCGCCACGATGATAGGCTCACAGTCGGGGTCTTCCAGATGTGATTCTATTTGGCGCAAAACTATGTCGCGCTTATCTGTGTAGTATTTAACCTGCCACGGGTCGCCTTTGAAATCGTGCTTAACAACAAAAGGTACGTGATTAGGTGCGATCGCTTTAAAATAATTTACGGATATATCGGTGAGATCAGCGTCAGCGCAAATTATCAGCCCGCCATTATCAAGACATTCCTTGGATTTATCAGCAATAACTTGCAAAATCTCTGAGCGCTTTTCACGGCATGTAGAGCTAGTCACAATGTGGTTTAAATCTAGCTCGGTTTCGTCGAAAACTACCAAAGTGTTTGACCAATCCCGATGCTTTAATTTAGCCAGAGAATCTGCACACAAGCCGATTTCGTCGATATTTTCAATAACGGATCTTGTCGCTAACTTTTCCCCTGCAAACTCACCTTTTCCTTCGGTATCTACGTCCTCAATATAAGTAAACTCCCATCGAACACCCTGCTCTCGCCCCAATGCAACGCGAGCAATGATGCTGATAAACTTCATTTTCCGTCCAAGATTCCAGACTCGCTCAATTATTGGTTCTGGGGCAGGTAAAACTTGTTGGAATTTAGCAAATAAATCTAGTTGCTCTGGAGGTAGTTCAGGTGCTTCTGGATGAATAGTTTTCTCTGACCAATAGCCGCAACATAAATCTTTAATCAACTTGATTTGACGCGATTTACCAGAACCTTTGGGTGACTTTATGCATACAAGTCCCGAAGTCGGAATTTTACCGGGCAAATCCGGTAAATATTTCTGTAAGGGATCGCAAATTAGGTCAGCAGCGTAGGACAAACTATGCAGTCTCTTTTGGGCTTCCGCTACACGTTCCGAATAATTAGTTGGAGCAGCTTTGAGGTCTTGACCTGGGATGCCCCTCCATTTGACGCAAAGTGCTTTAAATTCGTCAACCGACAAGTAGTGAATATCAGCTAACCTTTCTGGCGGTAGTTCATCGATATCACCAAAAGATTTATCAACTTGGCTCCACCAAGCGAATACTGGAATGTAACCAAGCGATTGCAGGACTTTAACAGTCCGCACGTACTGTCTCACAACGCTTGGATTGGAGACGCTTCCAGCATCAGGAATAATGATAATCTCGTCTGAGGGCTTTGCTTTAAGCTTGGTTAAGCTATCCTGTAAATGGCTGGGACTGCTAGCATGTTGCCCTCCTGAGGCTCCGATAACCGATACTCCTAGCCTTTCGCAAGCTAAGAACGGCTTCACCCCTAAGCCCTCAACTAGGGCGATTTTACTACTGTGATCGCTTGGGAAAACTCCTAAGGGTAGTTCGTCGTTGACTCGAATGTTGCTGTTTGTACTTAAGTGGTAGAAGCGATCGCTTTCCCCTTCGGCTAAATTCCGTTTCCGGACTTGCCACCCAACAACTTGCCCGTCAGCATTAGTTATTGGGATAAGGGAGCCGGGTGAGTGAGTGAGTAGCCCGTCACCTCTGGGATTGAGACCTGGCAGGTTTCCGGGATAAATCTTACTGAGCTTCTGCCATTTGCCAACCGATCTAAAGTTGGATTTAACGATTTGCTCCTCAGTCATACCGCGACGTAGGAGATCGGCTTTATCCTCTGGGTTGAGAGTAAGTTCAGCCAATACTCCGCGATTATACTTATTGCGATCTACGACTGGCATTTCGCCTGCTAATCGATTTTGTTTGGCGAGGTTCTCCTGATGTTGCCATTCAAGTTTTCGCTCTCTAATTTTTTCGCTAGTAAATTCTTCTTCTGTGTCGGGTAAAAGTTGTGACCATCTGCCCAACTTTTCGTCCCCAATAACTACGTATCCCTGGCTTTTCTCACCTTTTTTGGAACCAGCTAACTCCGCGCACAAGTGCATTTCACGGGTTTTGTGTGTCCGACATTTGCCTTTAAAGTCGCCGCAATGGATACAAGGGTTGCCGTGTCGGGTAGGAGCATAGCTCATAGCCCTGCCCCCTTTTGCTGTTTAGATCGATTGACAATCCACCCGCAAGTTGGACAGTAGTTTGCCGTCAGACCGGGGATGGCGATCGCATCTGTGTTGGCGATACCAGAACTCAGCCAATCTTCTCTGACCAGTTCGGGAGATGTGAGATGTAGGGTATTTCGTGATTTTGGCGCTATAATAGGGCTTCTTATCATTGCTGTCACTCCATAGATTTGGGGTGACAGTTTCACTTTTTCTGCGGTCGTTGAGATTTTGATTTACACCGATTTATTACCCACACCTTTCAGAAAGATTTATCATGAAAGGTAATTATATATCTTTGTTTTGTGAGCTTCGTGCCTAGGGAAGCTTATTTTGGCTTGGAACGGTGTATGTAGTAGATGCTGGAACCAATCAGTAAGTGAAACTGGCACGTTGTTTACTTTTTACATTGAAGCATTAAAAAAATTGTTCTTGAAAAAAGTTGTTTTCTTTTGAAACCATTGCTAGTCAAGGGTTTCAAAAATAGTAATTTTAATGACAAAATACATTTTATAATTTAAATGACATTTTTGAGGGTTTTTGCTTCTTTGGGCGACCTCTACCTATATGTGTACACAGCGAACCATTTTGAAGCCGTGTCCATCCCCATCGCTCTGACATCTGCTCAGTCACATCTTGTCTTAAAGTACTAATTAAGGGTCTCCAATAATTTTCAACGAATCGATCTGATTTGTCCGCTCGTACTACGGAAGCTTTAATAAGACGGTTGAATTCCACAGCTTTCGTATACTCCGTAAAGGGATTTTGAAGGTCGCGAAGTTGGTTAATTTTTTCAGTCTCTCGATCTGCTAGTGCTTTTTTATGGTTGTTATTAACGACTTCCAAAGATTTTGTTAGAATCTCTTCAATTTTTATTTCTATAAGGTCGTATATACAACGAGCAAACCAGGAAACTGTAGACCTTTTGATATCCGAATCTGGCGCTTTGATTTCTTTACAGATTTCCCACAAACTTTTAATAATTAAACCTTTCGGTCTAGTTGCTGTTTTAAAGACGCGGTTACCTTTAATTTTATGTTTGGAGTTCCAATGAGCTTTAAGAAAGTGATCTATACCACCAAACCAAGGAGAGATAATATTTTGAGCTATTTCTAATCGGAGATCCATATCTATTAAGAGGGAAATCTTTTCAGGTGTAGGGTCTATTATTATCGATTGTTCATCAGGGCATACCATGACATCAAACGGTTGTATTGGAAATATTATTGGGGTGTTGCGGAATGTATTAATTAAGGTGTTATGTTCTTCTACAGTGATTTTTTTACTCATTTTAAAATTCAGTTTTTGTACAGTAAATTTTGTGGGAAAGCATCTGATTGTATTCCAAAAGTCTAAAACGACAATAAATTTTGGCTTCACAATTGGTAAGCTTTTGTAGTTAAATTATACCGTTTCAACAATAGCAGGAGCACTCCTTTTGACTAATGTCAGATGATAAAAACTGCATCAACCAAAGTTATCTGATGCTTGAAATGTGTGAATTATTTGGGATTAAGGTTACACCGGGAAACCGAAAAATAGATGTATCGCAAACAAGCATCTATCCTAGTCAGATATAGCTCGAAGCCGTTGAATCATCAAGGGTTTCGGGTACATCGGGATATAGGCATTTCCCGATGCTGGTATCCGGAACAGGCGACAACATTGACAAAGCAGCAATAGCCCCCCGAACCTGGTCTGGTTCTACCTCAAGATAGCGTTGCAGCTGCTCAAGGTTACGGTGTCCTGAGATTTCCTGAATCACCCGCAGTGGGATACCAGCGTTACTCATCAGCGTAAGCGCGGTTCTACGGCAGCTGTGGGTACTAGATCCCTCAATATCCACCCGTTTACATCCTTCTCTAAAGATGGCAGCAGCAGAATCCTCATGGATGTGACCACGCCCCCATCGACCAGGGAAAAGGTAGCCATCAGCGGAAAGTGGCGGCTTGTAAACTGATAAGTACCGCCGCAAGTCATCTAAAACCGGAATGGTACGAGTAGCAAGTTTACCTTTGGTGTTGCCTTTGCGGATAATCAATTCGGGTCTTGCTCTCCTTTTTGAATCGTACACATCTTTAATTTTTAAGGTTACGCATTCCTTAACCCGGCAAGCCGTGTAAAGCATCACAGCACACAGAGTTTTGTCCCTAGCAGTAAGCAAGCCATCGGTAAACAACCGCTGGATTTCTGACTGAGACAAAATCTTTGCTTTCCCGTGGCGGTCAATTTTCACTTCTCATTACGCTGGCTAGGCTACGTTTTTAACCGAAATAATCCCCTCACTACACCACTGTTGCAGTAGCCATCTGTCAGATTCTCGGTCTAGCGCTGGTTTGAGACGCAAAGCAAAAAAATCTTCCCATGCTTCTACACCATGAATGGCGACAAACTGATTCTCAACTTCTTTAAAACTTTCCCAGTTGCGATCGCTTATGGCGGACAGTATTGGGATTAATTCGCTAACTGGTATCTGGGTAATTGTTTCACTCATCTGGATAGTCCTCAAAAATACAAATCATTGGTAAAGGTTTTTTCTTGGTGTCAATGACTTTAACTAATCGCATTCCCCTTTTTCTTCCTATCGTTTTACAGCGTTCCTCCGATGCGGCTGGTAGCCAGTATCTTTCTTCAGTCGAATAGTCGAACTCTCCCTCTACCCGCTCTATATCGTCGTTTGGCTGATTACTCCCACTCATGCCACGCCCTTTCCTTCTGCTTTGGCTTGAGAATTGGCGTTTTCTGTAGAATTAGCTTCTGCCTCAAACTCATCAATATATTTTTGCAGCGCTTTTTCGACCACTTCTGAGATCGTGGTTTCTGTGGTTGCAACAAATACCCGAAGCCTTTTGGCTAATTCGCGGTTTACCAACCCTGTAACACGCGAATATTCAGGGTTTTCTCTCCTGCCCAAATCATTAATTCCAACAGTTTTCTCTACCATTTTCACACGATATTTTTGAAACATTCTTTTTTGGCAACGTTATAACGGGTGAACGTTAGGATATACTATCACTTATAAATCCAAATACGTCAAAGCCCAATCACATCAAATCCTCACCATGCGAGAACTTAAACCAGTTCTCGTGGCAGATTTTGATGCTTATTCAGTACCCAATTATGAGTGAGGTTTTTTGAAGAATTATTACTGACTACCGCAAATAAGTTTACACCCGCGCTGTACAAGGCTTCTAAGCTTTGATTTCTTGAAACCGGGCATCCCTGAGAAAGCTACCCGGTTTAGTCCAACCTATTTTTAAGTCATTGAACCATGAAAATTTTATCAGCTTTGTTGATTAGCGCGATCGCGCTTCGCGTTGCCTGTGGCATCGCCTTAACCAGCCCCGTGCTTGTAGATAACTACCAGCCGGCAAACAACGGACATATCAAAAGCACAAGAGTATTTGATTGTGGCTATCGGGGTAGCGATCGCCGAGAGGGGTGTTCATGAAAACAGAAGATGCGATGTTAGCTTCTACATTGGCTGAAATAGCGATCGCTGCTGAAATCCTAGCCACGAAAATTGATTCGCTTAAAAAACTTGATACCGCTGGTTTTAATAAGTTGAATGATTTGGTCTACGAAGACTGCGATCTAGCTTTGAACGATGGAATAAACGTTCTTTACTCGGTGATGTACGTTTTGAATCAACCCAATTAAACCAGAAAGCGGGTGATAGTCTTACCTACCCCCGCCTTCCTTTAGATTTCCAGTGCCTTGTAAAATCCCGTTTTGGGAAAATTACCCATAAATACTAACATGCCTAAATCAACTCGAATCACTATTAGCGGTCGCAATCTTCAGTTTTTACAAGAGCTAGCAGAACAGATGGATGAGTCCAATCTAGCCTCTGTGATGACATATCTGCTCACCGATATTCGTGGGCTGGGGTATAAGTTCGGCGATAAGCCAGCACCAACAGCGCCGCAGCCACAAGCCCCCATTGGCTATAGCTTCAATCCAAGTGCTTTTGAGCCTGCCTTCGCACCTATCAGAGAGAGCGATACCGTAGGCGCGCTTCGCGATGGTCAAAGACCCGCCGCAGGCGATCGCAACCAACTAGAGATCGACCCAATCATCGCTCGGATGGCTTCACTTATTGAGGAGTTTTAATCATGGTTAATCGCATCTTAAATTGGATTGAAGATTTAAACTTTAACTGTTTAGAACAGCAGAAAAATCTAGAAAATTTCGGGTTTATTTCTGATAGAGAGAAGCTGATCATTCTTAAGCAGCAGCTTTATCGTATGGCTCGTGCTGGTGAGAATACTGCCGATTTACGACGTGCTATTGATTGTATTACTGAAGGTCTAGAAGCCGAAAATCGGGAAAATAATTCCTTTTTGAATCAACTTTCAGGAATTACTAACAGCCTGATTCTAATAGGCTTGATTGCTACTGCTGGAAGCTACACATTAACGGGCACGACGCCGCAAAAATACTAACTCTCAATTTTGCACAGATGCCAGCGTGATACCAAGTGCGATCGCTAACTATCTCAATGATTCCAAATAATTGATAGGCAGGAAAGACCGCGAATCAATCCTGCCACAATTCTAATTTGACCACATTAGAACTTAAGGATATTATCTCATGGCAGTTAAGAAACGAGAAAACGGTTCGCTAACTGGTAGCAAGCGCTATGCAGCCGAAAAAGGTAAAACAGTTGAGGAACAGACTCAAGAAAACCACGCCAAAGCAGTGGAAAAAATCAAAGCTAGATTCCAAAAGCCAGAAAACGCTGTTAATGTTCTTGCGGACGGAGTTAGAACGGTAGCCCAAGGTGTTAAGGGTGTTGAACGCGCCGCCCGGACTGTACGCCAAGCTGTGAGCGGTGGTAGTAGCACTGTAACTGATGACGCGAAACAATCACTTAATAAAGCATCTGAAATAGCATCAGAGTACGGCATTAAAGAGATTGAAATCAGCGACTTATTAGGGAGTGACCCCTATGCTGCTGATGCAAATATTCCAGAGATGAAAGCGGCTGATGCTAACCGTGAAAAGCTTAAGATTCAGCGTCAGAACAATGCTTTAGAAGTCCGGTTAGAAAAAATTAAACAGGGCAGAAAAGTCGTAGCGGTAGCAACGGAACAACGCCGATTAATTGGTGATTTTGTTGATTTCTCTACTATGGGTATTGAGACAGCTACCAAGGTAGTTAAAAATCAAATAGCTGATACTAAATACCAAACAGAGCAATCCAAGTTAGAAGAATCTGAAGAACTGCTATATCAGCAACGTGTCGCCACACAGGGAACCATGAATCTTACACATGGCATTGAGGATGAGTGGCAATTGAAATTCCAGCTACAAGCTACTAAAAATGACAGACTCAGACTTGATATTGAAGGCTCTCACCGTGACAACGATATTAAGCGAGAGGAATTAGAAGCGCGGTTAGTTGAAGTTTAGAAACAAGAGGGGAGAATATCTCCCCAGATGAATTATTGGGGACTTGTATGAATATTTCATTAAAATCTGCATCCCGCAGTCTTACTGTTGTGGCTTCTCTTTTATGCCTTGGCGGTTTTCTTAGCTTTATTAAGTCCGATGCCAAAATGAAGCCTTTAGCACTTAATATCATCGTTGCATCTGGTGCGATCGCGCTCTGTAATCAATTCTCTAGCCGATGGTATGAAGACGCTGCTAACAACCAACTGGCTGACATTGTTGCCAAACATGATAAAGAATGGCAAACCCTAAACACTAAGCATCAACAACAATCGCAGGTTTTGAAGGAAACTGAGACGCTGCGAGATGAATTACAGCAGGAGTTTTCTAAAGCTAGTGATGAGATTGTTCTTCAGAATCAGACCATCCAATTTTTGCAAGACAAAGTTAACCAGCTAGTTGTTAGCTTTGAAGTCAAAACTCAAGAATTAGATAGCAAGCTACAGCAAGAGGACATGCGATATCAGGAATTAATCGACGTTTTTAAAGGCTTAATATTTGAACATCTTCACGAGAGAATTTACAAGTTTTTCAATAGTTTAGATGAATCAATCAGTAAAAAACTCGACAGTGAAGACTACCAAGCTATCCATGATAATTTAATACCTTTTAAAGATAAACTACAGCTTCACTATGATACTCACTGCGAATTACTCAGAAGCATAGATGAAATTGACGGTGATCTGCCTGATATTGTCACTGACATTTTGAGCATTTATTCTCGCGTCGTAGATGAGCAACAGGCACTAAAAACACGCTTCAGAAACTTATTAAACCTTGATGAAAGACGCTCTCTAGAAGATGCCTACAATACCTTAGCTGACATGAGCAAGACTCATACACCTATAGCCAAAGCTAAAGATTTACTTGGCGAATACAACGCTTTTCAAAAAAAACAGCTTAATAACCTAGGCGAACAGTTAGAGGATAATGTAAATTCTTTGTCAGAAATGCGAGGTCAAGTCTTTGATTTAATCGCTCAAATAGAGCAAATATCTCTAGAGAAAGTAGCCTTGAAAGATGAGCTAACCAAACTTAATCAGCCTCAAACTTGGAGGCTTGCCCAAGGCAGTAATGAGCTAACAAAAGGCAACATCATTATTAACTATTTTTGGAGTAAAGGCATAAAGCTTGACCGGGCTTTTACGAATGGTGATGTCTATGAATCGAAAATCTACTTCCACACTGATAACAACCCGCGCACCATCGTTTTTAAAGAACTTAACGAACATTCAGAAGCGTTACAGCAATTGTGTTTGACTCTTAAGCCTATTACTTTCGAGTGGGACGCTGATAAAGGTTTGATGGTGGCTAACTTGACGTGGAAAGCCAGAGAGAAAGAAGAAAAGCTTGATGAGTTATCTGACAAAGCAATAGAGCGATTAGCGCGGTCTTGGGACACCTGGAAGAAATATGTTAAGAAGTGGAACCGCATCAGAATCACCGGGGGTAGTGGTGCGGGTAAGTCTCCTTTAACTGAGAGGATTGTGTCTGAACAGTTGCAGCACAAGAAAGTCAAAGCAATAGACGCTATCAAGTTGTACAATCCGCAAGCTGGTAGCCGCAAAGATAATTGGAGTTTCCCCAGTGTAGGTAAGACTCACCAAGATAGCATTCGCGGTATTGCAGAGTTAACCGCGTTGTGTGGACGCAAGTATCAAGGCTCGTTTGGCATCTGGGTATTCGATGAGATTGATAGTACTTTACGTCAAGCGCCCGGTAAGAAAAGACCGACAGCAGACGACCCTGAACCGGAACCAACAATGAGCGCTAACATGCTCTCAATCATCACCCAGATTGACCACACCTCACAAGCTGTCTTTTATCTTGGTCAAGGTGCGAACACTGGCAAGATTCCCAACACCACCAAAGGCGATTGGAATAACCTTGTGGCTATTCACATCAATGGGAACGCAAAGGACTACTTGAGACTTGCAGACCATATCGACACCGAAAGTAAAGACAAGTTGATGAAGCAGGCTGATTTATTACAAAAGTACTGCGATCGTAAAAACTCAGATTTAGGACTTGACCGCGTAGAACCAGGTGCTTACCGCTATGCCTTGATTGATGAGTTTGGAGAAAAACAATATTTTGTCATGTTGCCACTGTTCAGCGCTGATGAGTTTTTAGACTCACTCTCTACCCCCGCTCAAAAAGAAGTATCCCCTAATCCCGTATCTGTTCCGGTATCCCTGCCACAAATCCAGTGTCCACACTGCGGTTCCGAGAAATTTAAGAAGAATAGAGCGGTAACTGATGCGGATAAGTATAGATACTTATGCCTCAATCTTGAGTGTAACAAAACTTTCGTAGCAGACCGATTAACTAACAGTAATTAAGGATTTGTAGGTGTTGCCTCGGAGTTGGCTGATAGTTGTCTCCCAGCCAACTCCGGACAACTCCAGACAACTCACAGGCTGAAAATATTGATTTTGCGTGTTGTCTGATTGTTGTCTGGGATGTTGTCTGGCTGCATAGTGGGGTATGTCGATTTTGTTGTCTGCTAGCCAATTAATGTTAGTTAAAACTCGAAAGCGTTTTATTACACCCCTAACCAATACTACTCAAACTAACAGTAACTACATAATTTTCTTCTAATAGTTCAGTCGCAATTCAATCAAAAAATGCTCAATACAAGATGTAAGCGCCTGTAGTGCGCGTCACTAGACCGTCAATGTATCAATAAAAAGAACATACTTAGACATGAATTTTGAAACAAGCAACAATAAAGCCGACAGTACCGCGTCAACGACTGACACAAATTTCTCAAAGGTAGCACCAACCAAAAAAAGAAGTCATACAGCGAACAACAAAGCAGTAGACTTCAAGCTAGATATCGACGCAGGCGCTAAAAGAATCAAATGCCGTCTCAACGGTGTTTACAAATCGTTCCCAGCAGAAGCGAAAGAAATCAAATCAGAAGTACCACTGCGTAATGATGGCTGCTTTGGTTATCGCAAGCGTAACTATGTAGTGGGCAGTGCTATCGACCGGGTGAACGGAACTCTCATTGTGTCAAGCCAAGATAACAAACTAAGCCATTTAGATGTGTGGATACTTGGCGCTTTGACTCACTACCGCAAGGTTTTAAAGTCCGCTGTTGACTCCCGACGTAGAAAAACTCAACCCGTGCAGATTAATTTATGGTTGCGGGTTGTGACGCTCTCAAGCCCACAGCGTAAGGAACTTGATAAGATGCTTAAGCAAATATCTGATTTTACTTGGGAAGATTTAGACTTCAAGGTACAGGTTAAAGCTTGCGAATTTATTGATGAGGGTGAAGGCGCGGCGTTGGAAGTAGTGAAGCTTTACAATCACGAACGCTTTCACCTACTTGACCTTGGCGGTGGAACAATTACCTTCACAACCTACGAGTGGGGAGGGGAGGAATTAAGCACAGTTGCAAAAACACCTGTCAGCGGTGGGGGCATGACATCAATCATCAATCGGATATTTAAAAGTCTGACCCGGACTGACAGAGGCGCTATCCAAGCCGAAAACATTGATATCCAGGAAGCGTTAGAGCTATCCCAGATTGGAGAGAATAATACTTGGCACGTCCCCTTGAGAAGTAGCGGAAAGGTCAAAGATATTTCACCAGAAGTTGATGGGGCGTTGTCTGAGTGGGTAGGAAATAATTACGCAATCCAAAAATTATTTGACGCTATCTCTCAGAAATTAGCCAAAGGTGAATATTTATATTGTTCTGGCGGCGGTTTCGCTGTGGCTGTAATTGCTGAATGGTTGATGAAGTATTTAAGTAATGGGATTGATGGAGCGCGGGTCAAAATTCTGGATACTCCGCAAGATGTCAACTTGGCAGGCTTAAAACACCTAGATATCGCTGCTTAATAAAAAATCTGGGGTAAGTTTGAACACCTCCCCAGCATTCAAACACAAAAAAGATTTCTTCATTATGGTTTGGCAACAGAGAAATGATTCAGTCCAAGGGTATATCTATCTGCTTGAGCGTTCGTGATAAAGCTGCCTGATAGAAGGAGTGGAGGTTCCCAAAATGCTGCGCCACCTCCGATTGACGATAGTGTTGGTAGAAATAGCGAACTACTAGCCAGTTATAGCATTTATCATGAATCGTTACTCATTAGCAAAACGATGTTTGGCGGAAGCTCTAGGTACAGCTTGGTTGGTTCTGATGGGCGTGGGTACTGCGGTAATCTCTGGTGCAGTACCTTGGGTTGGAGTTACTGGGGTGGCGATCGCTTTTGGCTTAAGTTTATTGACTGCTGCTTATACTTTTGGTTCTGTCAGCGGATGTCACATCAATCCCGCTGTTACAATTGGTTTTTGGGTAGCCAAACAGTTTTCTTTCCGAGACGTTTTGCCCTATATAGGGAGTCAGGTTCTCGGCGGAATTTGGGGGACTACTATCCTGTTTTTGATTTGTATGGGCAAACCGGGGTTTACAACAGCTAACTTTGGTTCTAATGGGGTGGGAATTCACTCCCCTGGTTTATATAGCTGGTGGGCTTGTGCATTAGCTGAATTCACTGTTACCTGTGGCTTTGTGGTGATGATATTGAAGGTAACATCTTCTGCCGCTCTCAAGCTGTCTGCACCCATCCCCATAGGTTTAGGACTGACCTTGGCGCATCTTATCCTCATTCCTGTGACAAATGCCAGCGTCAATCCCGTGCGTTCGCTAGCCACAGCTATCTTTACTCGCGGTTGGGCATTGGCTGATCTTTGGATTTTCATTGTATTCCCAATTTTAGGTGGAGTTTTGGCGGGTATGGTCGTTCGATGGCTGCAAAAACCAGACATATAATACGAATCACAGGCGCACCCATAGCGATTACACCCAAAGCGCCGCTTATCTTCCTAAGGGAGATCCAAAAAATAAAATATCCAGCCGTGTATTGAAATAACTGGTTGGGTATCGCGGATCTAGGTTTGACGGCTGGATATTTTATTACTTGTAAGTGCCTAAACAACTGGTTAAAAATTTCAAGCAACTCTCAAGCGCACAATTTCCATACTCTGAAAGAAAATTGAAAACATTCGGTATTTACGACCACCGTACAAAAAAGAATTTAGTAGCTATATTTGTCTCTTTGAAGGCTAAAGAATTTAGTAAGCTAATGAGCGTTTAAGTTGCATAAAACCAGGTCTGAAGCTCTTAATACAAGCCAATCAGCGTGGAAAAATAAATGACGATTAGCTTATCTATATTTGTCCCTTTGAAGGCTAAAGATTTGATTTAAAACTCCTTGCAAAATAACACAAGCCCGTCCTAGCGCGGGTTTTTTGCGATGTCATCCTAGCAGCATTCCCAACAATACTAATCGCGCTGCTAGGTGTGGGAATGCTGATTGGGCAAAGTTTTCAGCCAGAAGCTACTTCGCAGATAAAAATCGAAAAATATGTCAAATCTAAATAAGTATTTGGTATGGACATTGCGCTATGTTAGCTAACACTTTGGCGGTAAACCTACCCTACTAAATTGATATCTGTGGTATTTCGGAAATGCAGTGATGTTAAAAGCTGGATATTGTGAGCCTAGACACTGATTCTTTTTGCCGGACTGATTAGAGTTACTAAGGTAATAATTATTTGCTTGTTGTTTGGCGTGTGCCTGTGAGCGTGCCTGTAGAATCCGTGAAGCTTGCACCCTGTTAACTGAAGATATCTACACTCCAAAGGGCTTTGTTAGACCACGGCTGATAATTCGCAAAGGCAATACGAAAGGCAAATTAGCAACGCGGTCAATCCCTGTTATTGAAGATTTACGCCTACTGCTGAATAATTACTACCCGATTAGCGGTGATGTTTATCTGTTTCCCGGTCGTAGTGATGGACACCTGGCTGAAGACAGCGCCGCAAGGATATTAAGGCAAGCGTGTAAGCAAGTGGGGATAATTGGTGTCAGCACCCACAGTTTTAGACGGACTGCCTTAACCCAAATGAGCAATGCAGGCATACCACTGAGGGTGATTCAGGAGATATCCGGGCATCGGAACCTAGAGCAGTTGCAGAAATATTTGGAAGTGAGCGATAGTCAGGTATTGGGCGCGGCTAGCACCTTGCGGATGTTGTCTCCTGTGGGTGAAAATGTTGGTAAATATGGTTAGACGACATTTCTCTTAAGCCCAAGCGATCGCCCAAAGTATAGAGAAAAACTATAGTTGATGACATAAGCTCATACCATTCTTTTTGACCTGTAAAAACTTTGTTATGAATCTATTTCAAAAAAATAGCTCACTAAGTACGTGGAGTAGTGACTGTATAACATAATCGAAAAAAAACGCTTCTTGCGAGTAGAAACGCCAGCAACTTTAAGTGTATTGATTTTTAATATTGTGGACAAATGTAACGACTCGACATCGATGTGATTGTACTTAGATAATCGTTGAGAATAGCTTTTTCTAAAAATGTCATATCATCTTTTTCAAATATTTCTGTGAATTCGTAAGAACTCTTTCCGGTAGATCGAAAACTACAATATGTATTACCGTGTTCTATTATTTGACTACTTGCGAAGTAGTTAGACAGTGGGTTTTTGTATTCGACTAGTAATCGATTAACAGCATTGAGATATCTGCTGTAGTCTTTTTCTGGCTCAACGTAATCGGCATTAGAGTAAGTAGCATAATCGCTACCATTTGCATACGATTGTTTATTCCGCCCAAGTTGACAAACTCTCTGCAATAAGTTTTGACTTCCCACTGAGTCGGCTGATACTTTTCGGCTCTGACTGTCAACTATCCACCCCGGTGTCGCTGACGAAAGCTTGCCATTGCTGCAACTCGCAGTCTTTGCGACACTTTGGCGTGTCTCGACACTACCCGTGAGGCGATAAGAGAAAAATAGCCAACCACCCTCACCCGATTTCGTTTGAACGGAGTTGGTATCTAGCGATAACGTTTCACCTGTGCTGGTTTTTCCGACGTTTTCCCATCGAGGTGCTGCGATCGCTTGAGGTGCGACAGCAAGAATGATCGCGCAAGCTCTTAGTAACTTTTTTAACATTTAAAATAATTTCTAAGTCGTTATCTAAAAGATAACTTCTGTATATAGAAGCACTAAATGGCTCACGATATATACACAATATTTAAATAGAATCTTCATTAAGTTAAAAATTTTAAGTTTTAAACAGAGGTTACGCCACGAGCTAACGCTGCTATGGCTCATAGATGTTTACACTATTGAGAAAAACCCTTGAAACTGTAAACAGCATTTGAAATAGTATAAACATCAGGTTAAGCAAGGTAGCGAAGATGACACCCGAAGATTTGGGCAAGGCAATTAAAGATTTACAAACTGAAGATGAAATTAAAGCTGTAGCGATCGCATTCGATAAGTGGGCGCGGGAAAAATATTCGACATTGGAATCACTCCGCACCCACATGACACCCTATAACAAAGTCATCAAAGCCATTCCCTTAGTCGAAGGTAAAAACGCTTATTATTACGAAAAACACACTGGTGAATCAGTTCTTAAGCATTTATTTTATAAATATGCCGGAGTGAAACCCGAAGAATATGCAGAACTAAATGCTAAGAGTAACAGCCAAAAAGAAGACCGACTAGACAACGGTACGCTTTTAGAACCAGAACCATATCTGGAAGACTTGGGCAAGCTGTTAACCAGCGATGAGGCTGATGAATTAGCTCTCGGCTTAATCGGTGCAACAGGTCGCCGTCCTTGTGAGGTTTTACTCAGAGGTGATTTTGTCCCAGCCAAGGAAGCTGATTTAACTTTCCCAGAATATCAACCTGTGAGCCATTGGCTTAAGTTTGCAGGACAGGCTAAGAAACGACGCAATACCGCTATTAATTACACTCCTATAGCTGTCCTGTTTCCCGCTGACTTCATCATTAAGTCTGTGAAGCGATTAAGGAAGATGTCTGAAGTTGCATCAGTCATCAAAGAAATCAAAGCAGAAGTAACAGCGCTAGAACTTCCCCGACTGCAAGAGCAATACAAGAAGGAAGATTTAGAGTATCAAATTGCTATCAAAGAAAACGAGTATTTAGATAATCGCTTTGGTTCTAAGCAAAATAAATTATTACAGACTCAGCTAAAGTCTTTGGACATCCGGCACGGGAAAAACAGTGTTACTCGCTCATCACTTCGCGCCGCCTACGCTCGATTAGCAGTTACAAGAGATTGTCCTGCTAGTAAGAGTGACTTGGTTTGGGCTAGTCGATTACTCGGTCATATGGACGAAAAAGCTGACCTAAGAGCAATCCTGACAACAATTGGATATTTTGACTACTTCCTAGAAAAAGATGCCTCAGTGCCTTTACTGGATACACCTAAGAGTGAAGTTACTACAGTCTTTCGCGGCTATGCCAACGATGTAGATGCTGTAAAAGCTTTCCAAGAAAAATTTGAAATTACCTCTCAGCAAGAAACTTTTCGCAAGCTTTGGGAGTTAGCCCAAGAAACTCTCCAAGCCAGAGAACGCCAATTATACACACAGGAGCCAGAACAAATGATTACCGAAGAATTGTTAGCTAAGATTGACCAGATCGTAGAAGAAAAAGTTAGTCATGCAATCGCGCAATTGAAAATCTCACCAGAACCATCGGTGAGAGGTTAAGATAAAGCCCCTTTTGTCAATCAGTTAAAATACTCAAAATAGTCTTATTGAAAATGATAATCGTGCGTGGGTAGGGGGAAGGAAGCAAGCGCCGCTTGCCTCCTTCC
>JAESFM010000127.1_pt1 | contig 31369 bp, 27 predicted proteins | sample 9266171 | NCBI WGS metagenome assembly JAESFM01 (sample SAMN14505069, study PRJNA617099) | algae metagenome | isolation source: Hassallia sp. WJT32-NPBG1 and co-occurring heterotrophs from well developed... | place: USA: Mojave Desert, Joshua Tree National Park, California | collected 2006-06-22
CGAATATCATCCTCAAACGAGTGAAACCATGATATATGCCGCTATGACGCATCTGATGTTACGCCGATTAGCCCGCAATCATCGTTGCTCAACTGCTTAAGAATTATTTTATAAACACCCTCTAAGATAAATAGTAAAAATCTTGGCTTGCTATGCATATGCCTTCACCGTTTCTAGCGATGAATCCTCAATTGTGGGCTTTGGAACTGCACTAGGAATTATTTGATTTTTCCTAATTTATTTCCCGATACGTGGCAATTAGAAAAGACACCTACAAGAGGTGTCCTTAGAGCAAATGTAGTAAATTCTAGATTAATCTAAAATGCCAAATTACTTGCCGTTACCGTTGCCGTTGCCGTTACTACCGTTCGTTAAGATACGTTCGGTGAGTTTTTCTGGCACCTCTTGGAGATGGTCATAATTCCAGTGGAAGGAACCGACACCTAAAGTAAGCGATCGCAACTCTACTATAAAGTCGTGCATCTCGGCTTGGGGTAAATAAGCTGAGATATTATCCCATCCTTGCCAATCGTTTCTACCTTCATAACCTAAAATTTGCCCTCGTTTGCCACTTAAAAGTTGCAGCGCTTTCGAGGTAAATTCGCTGGGGGTTGTCACTTCCACATGCAGAATCGGTTCTAGCAAAGTGGGTTCTCCTTGAGGTATTCCCGTTTGCATTGCTAATCGGGCAGCTTGCTTAAATGCTTGTTCGGAACTATCAACGTTGTGGTAAGAGCCATTCGTTAAAGTTACCGCTACATCGACGACAGGGAAGCCCAAGGGACCATGTGCGAGAAACTCGCGCACACCCATTTCTACGCCAGGAATGTATTGTTTAGGAACCACACCCCCAACAATGCGATCGCTAAAATTAAAGCCTTCGCCGCGTGCTAACGGTTTAATATCTAGAAAAACATCGCCAAATTGCCCGTGTCCACCGCTTTGGTGTTTGTAGCGTCCGTGAATTGAAGCCACAGGTTTGCGGATCGTTTCTTTGTAAGGAACTTGCGGCAAGTGGGTTGTCATTGGTAAGTTATACTTACGGCGCAGTCTATCTAAAGCGACTTGCAGATGTATCTCACCTTGTCCCCAAAGAATAACTTCGTGAGTATCACCGTGTTGTTCCCAAGCTAGGGATGGATCTTCTTCTAACAGTTTAGCGATCGCAGCGCTGAGTTTAACTTCATCGTTACGCTTTTCCGGAGTAATCGCCAGAGCATACACTGGTTCTAATTGTTCAGCTTTCGGTAATTCCTTCGACTGCTGTGTGCAAAGTGTATCCCCAGTCTTTACATTTTCTAAACGGCTTAAAGCAACGATTTCACCAGCATCAGCTTCTTGAAGCGATCGCAGTTGTTGCCCCATGAGGCGATAAATTCCCCCAGCGCGAACACCGTTGAGGAGAATACCATCAGTTAGTTTACCGCGCCAAACACGTACTAAAGAGAGTTTGCCACCTTGGGGAGTGTAATAGGTTTTCAGAACCTGCGCTATAGGAGTACCGCCTTTGCGGTCTTTTAAACGGCGTTCTGCGGTGGTTTCTGGTTCCGGTGCTTCTCGTAGTAAAGCTTCTAATAAAGGTCGGACGCCATAATCAAGTTCGGCAATACCAAAGAAAACTGGTACAACTAAATCTGCGCCTAATTCCAGTTTTAAATCTTTGAGAATTTCTTCTTGGTCCGGTTCGATATCTTCTAAAAGTTCTTCGAGTAAATGATCGTCAAAATTTGCTAAGGCTTCGAGCATCTCTGCCCGTGCTATGTGTTCTTCTTCTTTTAGGTTTTCGGGAAAGGGGATAGGATCGGCAGGAGCGCCAGGATGATATTGATAAGCTTGTTCGGTTACTAAATCGATAAAGCCGGTTAGTTGTTCCCCTTGCATAATGGGGTATTGGTGCGCTACCAGAGGACGGCTAGAAACAGCTTTAAGAGCATGTAAAGTTTCTAAAACATGGATATTCGCCCGATCCATTTTGTTAACAAAGACGATATGGGGAATTTCCCAATCGTCGAGGAATTTAAATAAAGGAGCTAGGGTGAGGACGCGCTCGCGTATGGGTTCGCAAACTACAATTGCTGCATCGACTCCGATTAAGGCATTGTAGGTTTCTTGGGCAAATTCCACCGAACCTGGACAGTCAATAAAGGTGAAGCGAACATCGTTATACTCTGTGCTTGCTGCGCCTACCTCTACAGTCATATGGCGATCGCGCGATTCCGCTGCACTATCTCCTATTGTATTGCCATCCTTGACATTGCCTTTGCGGGAAATTGATCCTGTGACAAATAACAAACTTTCTAATAACGTCGTCTTCCCGCTTAAATAAGGACCGACAATTGCAACGTTCCGCGAACCCGATTTTACTTTTTCGTTCATAAAACCTCCTTTGCGGTGAGCTACGCGTCTCCGCATTATGCTGATTTATTCTGGGTAACTAATCTTTATGCACGATTATTACCCCGTCTTTAATTTGTCATTATCCTCCCTTTAACCTGGGTAACAAAAAATCGTAGCTTGTTGTAAGATTTACCTGAAGAAAATTTAAGTTGCACAAACTTTAATGCAAAATTACAAAGTTTTGTAAAAACATTTTGTTTCAACCAAACTTTTTGTCAACTAAACGTCACTAAACATGTTACGAGGAGCGAAAAATCAATGAGATTATCATTCTATAAATATCGTAAAGCAGGGCTGGTAAGTTTTATTTTGCTGGCTGGTAGCATCCTTGCCCCCTCCCCCTCTCTCCCCCTCCCCCCTTCTCCCACAAAGCTGGCGCAATATAATAGTAATCAAACTGCTACAGATTGGTTAAATCAAGGCTTGCAGGCGATAAATGTGGGAAGGGTAGAAGATGCGATCGCTTCTTTTCGTCAAGCAATTCAGCTAGATCCAAATTTGGCACCAGCACACTATAATTTAGGGCTAGCGCTACGACAAGTGGGAGAATTACAACCTGCGGCAGATGCATTTTATCGCGCTACTCTAGCCGATCCAAAATTTGCCCCCGCTTTTGCGAATTTGGGTGGAGCGTTGTTAGAAGGTAATAATTTACAACAGGCAAATGATTACTTGCAACGAGCATTGCAACTCGATTCTAAACTCGGTTTTGCTCACTATAATTTTGGCTTGCTAAGAGAGCAACAACGCGATTGGGATAAGGCGATCGCATCTTTTAAAAAAGCGATGGAATATAGCCAGAATGCACCAGAACCAGCTTATCATTTGGGGATATGTTATCTGCAACAAAATAAAATTAATCAAGCTAAAGATGCATTTCGTAAGGCAGTAAAAATTAACCCTAAATATTCAGAAGCTCATTATAATCTGGGAACGATTTGGTATAACCAAAATAAGTCAAAAGAAGCGTTAGAAGCATTTAGAAAATCGGCTGAGGGAAACTCAAATTATGCCAACGCTTATTACGGGGCAGGGTTAGTTTTTATGCAATTAAGACAATATCCGGAAGCCGTACAGGTATTACAATATGCCAGAGATTTATATAATGCCCAGAATAATACTTTGTGGGCTAGAAACGCCGACCAATTGTTACAACAAGTACAGAATTTTAATTATCAACCCCGTTAAGGTGCAATTGCTTCACATTGCGTAACAATAGGATTATTGGTTGGGTTGGTGTAGTCGAAAATTGTTCGCCTGAGAATGCAAATGTACAAGCAAAAGCGCTTAAAGAGTCAATTTTTAGTAGCCGATCGGTGGTTTGATCGTCATTCAATCGTTCGTAACATGGAGGCTTTCCAAGACTTAATTGTCATAGTTCTGTGTTTGACTTTGTTCGTTGTTATGGTAATGCAGTTGTGGGGGATATTTACTGCACTCACGCAAACATTAGACTATAAACATGTGACTTCCAAGATACTGTTTATCTTGATTTTGGTCGAGTTATTTCGATTGCTAGTGGTTTACTTACAAGAACATAGTATTTCTGTTGGCGTAGCAGTGGAGGTAACAATTGTATCTGTATTGCGAGAAGTAGTTGTTCACGGAGCGTTAGAAATTTCTTCGATGCAGACAGCAGCAATGTGTGGCTTATTGTTTATTCTCGGTGCGCTACTAATAGTGTGTGCCAAAACGCCACACATGGATTGCATTAGTGCTAACACCAAATATTGCCCAATTAGGCATCGAGGAACTAGAGAACATCAAAATGAGTTTGAATTCTCCCATTCTCATCACTATGATGAAAATCAACCCGTTGCATAATTAATTTTATTAGTGCATGGGGCATCGGGCAGAAGCAAAGAAAGCTTATTTTATGAGCTTTGTTATCTACGTAGTGAAAAAATATCACCTTTGCCGCACTTTCATGCAATGCGGCTAGACGAGTAGTAATATTCAACAAGTGCCACGAGGCATCATACCAAGGTTGAGAATAATGTATCTGTAACTACGCTTTTGGGCAGATGAATGACTCTTTTAGAATAGGTAGAAATTAATTACAAACCTAAAGGAGTGTAAATCTATGACCACAGGTAACGGAAATTCTCAACCTATTAGCAATCTTGAGTACGATTTTATCACTGTACTGCACAACAAGGCGGAAGCAGTTAAAGCTTACGATTCTTACATTCAAGACGCACAGCAAGCAGGTTCCCAACCTTGTGTGGAGTTGTTTGAGAAGTTGCGCTCCTCTGATATGGAACAAGCACAGGAAATTCGCCAGCATCTTCAACAAGTGATGCAGCACGGTAAGATGTAAGATTAATCATCAAAGGTCTAAGCTTTGCGCGGAAATTTTGAATAGAATTAACAAAGCGATCGCTCTTTTTCCAACTTGTATTTGGAATTTGTAAGCGATCGCTTTTTGCCATCTGTTGCGATAAGCCTTATTGCTTCACGGTAGCAGCTTTAACAAAAGCAACCGCTAATGGGACTATTTTACTTACGACTTGATAAATAACCGCGCGATCGCTTTCTGACCAAACTCGCTTATTACCGTAAATACAAGGCTGTAAAACTCCCCAAAGTTGATTTTCCCAGCAAAGGTGAGCGTGAATTAGTGCGCGATGTCCAAACTCACTACGCTCAAACTCGCGGTTAAGTACTTTCGGATCAGCTGTTTCTACATCTTCTACAAAGATTGATGGCTCTGTGCGGAGTGCAGCGGCAAATAACGGATCTTCTTGTGCTAAATTGGCTGGTTCTGGTTTCCAATCTTTGTCTTTTACTAGAGGAATGTCTGAATTTAGCCGCCAACAATAATCAACTTTGCCCATTTTAGTTTGAGGATTTCGCAGGTAAAGAAAAATGCGATCGCACTGCAATATTTCCCCAAGCGTCGGCAGCAAAGCCGCAAACATAGCATCCGGCTCACTATATTTGTCTAAGATATTTTGTAGGTTTTCTGGGATTACGTCAGTCATATATTTAGGAAAAATCTACCTAATAGTAGATGCATTTAGAATTGAGCGATAAATCGGTCGCTACATTGTAGAGTAATATACAGTCTACCTATTTATGGAAGCATAATTATGATTTTTGCTGGCAACCGACCAAACAATTTAGGTGTGAACAATGGGAAATTAGCACCTTGCCCTAATAGCCCTAACTGTGTTTCTAGTCAAAGTTCAGATGTAGGTCATTCAATTGCACCACTTACTTACAGTTCTACCCCAGAACAAGCGATCGCTAAACTCAAAAGCGTCATTGAGTCTTTGCCAAGAACCAAAATTATCACAGAAAGCAATGATTATTTGTATGCAGAATTTAAAAGCGCTTTAATGGGATTTGTTGATGATGTGGAATTTTATCTAGACCCTAAAGCGAACGTCATCCAAGTTCGTTCCGCGTCGCGTTTGGGTCAAAGCGATTTGGGTGTGAATCGCAAACGCATAGAGACGATTAGAGCCAAGCTAGCCGAAGTGAATTGACATCCCACCAAGCTGACGCTGTGGATAGAACTTACCTTAGCTAGACGAAAATTAATCACTTTCTGTTTAGGATAAATAAGCAGTTCTTGTCACAAAAAAACCTATCATTATGACCCCAGCAGTTAGCACCGTAACCGTTGCCCCAATGGATCGGTATAATCAGGAGTTAATTGATAACCTGCATCCTCCAGATTGGGTTAACCCTGAACCTGCACCGAGTTACAACTTGGTTGTTATTGGTGCCGGTACAGCTGGATTGGTGACTGCTGCGGGTGCAGCAATGTTAGGTGCAAAAGTGGCTTTAATAGAAAAGCACTTAATGGGCGGTGATTGTACTAACGTGGGTTGTGTACCATCAAAAACTCTGATTCGTTCTGCGCGGGTGGTTGCAGATATTCATTACGCGCAAAAATTTGGCATTGACAAGCCTCGTCAAATTAATGTAGATTTTCCGGCAGTGATGGAGCGGTTGCGACGAATACGCACAGAAATTAGTCCGAATGATTCTGCTAAACGCTTTCAAGAAGAATTTGGTGTAGATGTATTTTTTGGCGAGGCTCGATTTAAAGATACTGATACGATAGAAGTAGGCGAGACTATTTTACACTTCAAAAAAGCGGCGATCGCTACAGGTTCGCGACCTACTCAACTATTGATTGACGGTTTGAATAAGGCAAAATATCTTACTAATGAAACAGTGTTTTCTCTGACACAATGCCCTAATCGATTGGCGGTAATTGGTGGAGGCTACATTGGTTGCGAATTGGCTCAGACGTTTCAACGTCTAGGCTCAGAAGTTACTTTACTACAAAAAGGCTCGCGTTTACTAAATCGTGAAGATGCGGAAGCAGCAGAGATTATTCAAAAAGCTTTTGTACGCGAGGGTATTCAGTTACTTTTTGAGTCTAAAATTAAACGCGTTGAACGCAACGATGCAGAAAAAGTTATCTACTATGAGATTAACGGACAAGAGCAAGCGCTTGCAGTCGATGAAATTTTAGTCGCGACAGGGCGATCGCCTAATGTTGAAAACTTAAATCTAGAAGCTGTGGGTGTGGAATACGACCAAAAGCAAGGAGTTATAATCAACGACTACTTACAGACAACTAACCCCCGGATTTATGCAGTCGGTGATGTCTGCATGAAGTGGAAGTTTACCCACGCTGCTGATGCTGCGGCTCGAATTGTAATTCAAAATGCGCTGTTTTCGATTTTTGGGCTAGGACGTAAAAAGCTAAGTTCTCTGATTATGCCTTGGTGTACTTATACCGATCCTGAGGTAGCCCATGTAGGGATGTATCCAGAAGAAGCTGAAGAGAAGGGCATTGAAGTTGATACATTTTGCGTACCTCTCAACGATGTTGATCGAGCGATCGTTGATGGTGAAACTGAAGGATTTACCAAGTTACATGTAAAGAAGGGAACAGATAAGATTTTAGGAGCAACGATAGTCGCTCGACATGCGGGTGAGGTGATTAGCGAAGTTACCTTAGCAATAACTAATAACTTGGGTTTGAGTGCGATCGCCAAAACAATTCATCCATATCCCACGCAAGCAGAAGCTATTCGCAAAGCTGCTGATAAGTATAGCATTGCCCGTTTGAACAGCTTCAAGAAGTTATCCTCCGCTTGGTTAGCGTGGAGACGTTAATGCATTGAGTGACAATGCGATTGTAACGACTGACAATGCGATTGTATCGACCCGTTATGCTAATGCATCAACCCTTTATGTTTTGGAAATTTGGCTAATCGTTGCAGCTTCTAATATCTTATTGATGGCAGGTCTTGGCAGGTGTGTAGTACCGCTACTAATCTTTAGTGTGCCCCTGTTTCAAAGAGATGTCGTCTAACTGGAGAGCAAAACTTTCTTATCTGGGATTGCATTCAAGCTATTAATTTGAGAATATATGTATGTATAAATTCGTAAATTTTTCATGAATATATTTCAAAAAATGACTGACTTAGTACGTAGAACACTAGCTGTATTGACTCTCGTTGCCGTGCTTGCTATGGGTTTTAGCGCACCATCATACGCCGTAACAGGTACAGTAAAATGGTTTAATGCAGAGAAAGGGTATGGTCTGATAGAGCAAGATAACGGTGGACCAGATGTTTTCGTGCATTATTCTGTTATTCAAGGCACTGGCTTTAGGTCACTTGAAGAAAATGAGCCAGTCAGCTTCGATGTCACTCAAGGTCCAAAAGGTCCGCAAGCCGAGAATGTAATACGGATTAATCAGCCGGCAACTACGACCACTAGCAACTGAGTACAGTTCCCCTCACATAACCAATAAATTAATCAATACCCCGTTGCTTAAACGTTTCGGGGTTTTGTAGTTTTTGGCTCAAATAGAGTTGTATTTAGGACTTATATCATATCCGTTTAATTAACGGTAATAAAAACATACCTACGTCGTAGAGACGTTCGATCCAAAACCTCTCTACAGTATGTGTGATAAGCCTATCATGATATTACGCATTGACAAAAATCTCAGGTATGGGGTAAAGGTTTGAAATTGTAACCTAATTCCTACCCATCTCTATATATTTTCCGCTCCTATGTCTAATGCATCGACCTGCATTGTTAATGCATCGGCTCGCATTGTTAATGCATCGACCTGCATTGTTAATGCATCGGCTTGCATTGTTAATGCATCGACCTGCATTGTTAATGCATCGGCTTGCATTGTTAATGCATCGACCTGCATTGTTAATGCATCGGCTTGCATTGTTAATGCATCGACTATTTTTTTTCAGCGCAGCCTTCTAAAACTGTGTTATTCAGGATGAGAGTTACTGAGTAAGGATACTGTTTGTCAGACATTCCATCGCTACAGGTACTTTCTTTCTTAATAATTAACATACTGTTGGGTTTACCCTGCAATCGGTAAACTCTTACTATGTCTGCGGTACGTCCTGCGGCTTTGATTGGTGTAACATAAGGAAAAGTTTGCTTTTTTGCATTTGGCGAAGAGTAGACAATTCCGCTTTTGCTTACAGTTACATTCCAAAACGGTTCAGTACCTACGATATTAAATTCATCAATTTTAGTGTTATTTTGAGCTATTAAAGGTGGTGCGTCATTGGCGAAACTGCGATTACTAATTAATAAGATTGCACTTAATTGGAGTAAAATCACACAGGATATTATGCTTTTCATATTTCGATAATCTTCAAATGGAACGTGTTTATTTACCTGCGTCCTAATACCGTTTAACTTTAAGGTTGATACAAATGGGCAGCAGGGGAAGAGGGATAGAGGAGGAAAAAGAATTTGCCGGAACGAATTTCGTCAAATGGTATAACTCACCTCTTGGGATATCGTCGGGGAAATTTCCACCTCTAATATTGTCTTTGCGACTTGGGTTAACTTTTAATCGCACCTCTGACTAAAATCACTGTACTCTCTACACTCGATGCGATCGCTTCGGGAATATTGCCTTTAACCGCGTGTTGTAACAATCCCTCTCGCGAAGCTCCTAAAACCACTACATCATAACCTTCGGTTTTTACTAATTTAATTATTCCTTCAGCAACCGATTCCGCTTTCACAGCTTCAGCGGTAACAGTGCTAGATAACTTGCGACGACGAATCAATTGACGAATCGATTGTTCTAAAACTGTCATATCTGGTTTTAACTCAGATGGTTTGAATACCCGTGTGAGACGAATTTTCGGATCTTTCCCTAATGTGACTAACGCAGGTAGCAATTTAATCGCCAATAAAGCATTGGGACCACCAGCCATCGGTACTAACCAGCTGTTGAATTGAGGAGCGGGAGATGAGGGAGATGACGAGACAAACTCTCCCTGTCCCCTGCCCCCTGCCACGCCAGATGCTCCACTTGGGGAAACCCCAAGACCGCACTGGCTCCCCTGCTCCCTGCTCCCTGCTCCCTTATCTCCTTGTCTCCTTGTCTCAACACTCGCAGCCAACTTCACCAGCAACAAATCGCAGGTAGCTTGCTTAATTAAGGTATCGACAACATTACCAAAAATCCGACCTGGGGTAGATGTATTTCCTTTCCATCCCATTAAAAGTATGTCTATATGTTGTTCGTTGATAGTTTCTAAAATTGCTTGGGCTGCATCGTGGGCAACGCGAATTTGTGTATGTAGAGGAATTTCCCACTTTTTCGCCATCACTTCAGCTTGTCTGAGCAAACGGCGACTTTTTGCGGTTCTGACTGACGTTTCTGATGGGGAACTGTGCCGGGATACGAGCATCACTTGGATGCATTCTATTTCATAATGGCGATCGCGGGCAATTGCGAAAGCCATTTCTAATAATGTCCCTGCTGTTTCGGGATTAGCTATTGGTACTAATAATTTGCCTCTGCCAATGCTAGGCGATCGCGTTTGATAAACTACATAAGAAGGTTCTGGTTGCGGTGCTGACGATGCATTTTTACCATTGAGATGATTTGCTTCCGCACGAATTATATCTGCACGGGTAATAATCCCAATCAGCTTTCGTCCTTGGAGTACCGGCAAGCGACTGATTTTATAACGATCTAGTAAATACAGTACATTGCTTAGGTTGTGAGTAGGTGATACTGTCACCGGACTGCTGGTCATGATTTCCTTTAAAGGAATATCATTTGCTAGATTGCCAGCGCCTATTTTTAGTAAATCTGATTGGGTGACAATTCCAACTAACTTCCCTTCTTCTACCACCGGGAAACCACGATGATGAGAACCGGCAAATGCCTGCATTGCTTCTTCTAAAGTTGTCTCTGCTTCTAGAGTTTCCACTCGTTCCTGCATTACTTGTTTTGCAGTTAACTGTGTCAATATCCCTTCAGCAAAGGCTTGTTTGTTGATATTTATACCATTCAATTGCAAAATTTTGTCATACAGTGACCCAGGCACAACTTTGTCAGCAACTAAGTAAGATGTCACAGAAACAATCATTAAAGGTAGCACCAGATTGAAATCTGTAGTAATCTCAAATACAATCACAATTGCTGTAATTGGTACTTTGGAAACCGCGCTGAAAAATCCTCCCATTCCCGCTAGTGCATAAGTTGTGGGAGAACCCCCACCCAAAAGGTGGAACTCGCCTACACCGACTAAATAGCCTAAAGTAGAACCTAAAATCAGACTGGGTGCAAATAAACCTCCCGGCGCTCCCGAACCAAATGCCACCAAAGTTAAAATAAACTGAGCTACAAAAGCGATCGCTGCCCAAGAAGCATTGGCATTGCCAGTAATTATCTGCTCCCTTAAGCCAGTATTATCACGGAAATACTCTGGCAGTGTTGCCATGATAATTCCGGAAACTAATCCAGCTAACGCCACCCGTAATGGTAAGCTGATATGCAGACCGCGATAAAATTTTATACTTGCAATTAAACCGCGATTAAATACCGCACCTAGCAACCCCGCTAGAACTCCCAACAGTACGAAAAAGGGAATTTCCGGAATCGAGAAACTGGTTGAATACTTTATTGATTCTAGGTTTAGTAGCAAACTGCCACCACCCAACAGTCTGGATATTACCCCACCAATAAATGAGGCGATAATGGCGGTTCCCAGAGTCATTCCCGATAAATCTTGAAGTAACTCCTCGACAATAAAGAATACACCAGCGAGCGGAGCGTTGAAAGCTGCCGCTAAACCCGCACCTGCACCCGCAGCAATCATTTGTCGGCGATGCTCCGGAGAAGTGGGAACCAAGCGACTCATTCCCGCAGCCAAACCCGCTCCTAATTGGACGGTAGGTCCTTGTCGTCCTAAAGTTATTCCCGAACCTAAAGCAATAATTGCACTAATTAACTTGACACCTGCGACGCGCCATGATAATTTCATCGGAAAATTAGCAAGCGAAGCTTTAACTTGAGGAATCCCACTACCAGAAGCCTCAGGTGCAAATCTTTCTACCAGAAAACCAGCGATAAAGCCAAAACTCACACCAATTGCTGGTAATACGAACCAGGCAGGAAAAACGTGCGATGTATGAACTCTCCATGTCCCTAACCATCCCGATCCGAATTTCAGAAATACAGCAGATAAAGCAGCGACGATACCAATCAAACAAGCTTCGGCGATCGCTAAACCTCTTCTAGGTTGCCAAAAACGGCGAAACCCCTGATTAAGAACAGCAAGCGACATAAAATTAAAGATTTAAATTAAAAAACGGTCATTGGTCATTGGTCATTGGGCATTGGGGAATAACCTTCTTACCTAATCGCTAGTCCCCAGTCCCTAGTCCCCATTTTCCAATCCTTCAAGTTTTTCTCCCGGTGGTAAAAAGTCCATCCACTATCAGAGACGGAGTGTAACAAGAACCATTCCAATCAGCATCGCCACCAAGTAGAACTACTTCTTTAAGAGCAGTATAGACATTACCTGCAACCATAGTATCCTTAACCCGCCCAATTACTTGACCATTTTGGACGCGGTAGCCCAAATCAATATTGATGGAAAAGTCGCCAGAAATGCCGTTACCGCCGCCCAAGATTTGATCTACAATCAAGCCACGATCCAACTTTTGAATCAAATATTGTAGCGAAGCTGAACCTGGCTCGATTAAGAAATTAAATAAACCAGGGGTAGGATAGCTACTTAAATCAGGGCGAAAACCGTTACCAGTACTATTTATACCTAATTGATGTCCGATAGTGCGATCGCCATAAAAATTTTGCAAAACCCCATTTTGGATAAATACCAAAGGCTGAGTCGGTGTACCTTCATCATCAAAAGGACAGCTGTAAGGTCCAGCAACCGGGTCTTGGTATAAAGTCAGAGTTGGTGCCATTACTGGTTTACCAATTCGTTCTGCCCAAGGAGAAGTTACCTCAATCACTCGTTTACCATTCAAAGCAGCTTGCACAGTACCCCAAAGCATATCAGCGGCTTTAGAAGTAAATAATACTGGAACGCGACCGCTAGGGGGTGAAACATTTTTTTTTGCCCACATCAAGCGCTGTAAAATTTGATTAGCTACTTTCTCAGGATGCAAATTATTCCGCTGAGTTTGACCATCGGCGACACTCAAAAAATCATCGCCACGTATCCATTCAGCCTCTACATAAGAATTAAGAGTTGTGTCGGTGTAGTAGCAATCTAAACCTTTAGTGTTGACAAGTCTGGTAGTTTCGACATCGCATTCCCACTCAGCCGTACACAGAACATCTGGATAAGCATCTCGAATGATAGCGATCGCTTCTTTGCCCCAGTTTACCAACACCTCTATCGGCACATCTTCCCCCAAGTCTGGGTAAGAAGGCTGAGATCTGCTATTTAATTCTACAGTTTCCGGTTGATTAAGTTGACTTAGAGATATCGCCCGTTCTACCATTGCGGCAGCAGTGACAGAACCATAAGCTACCGTAATTCCCGGACACCCATTGCGCCACAACCGTAGTGCTGTACCTTCAGCTTGATTGGTTTCTAGCTGTTTTAGACGATTTGCCTCAAAAAACACAGGTCGAGAAAGCGATCGCGACTGATACACCTCAGCCGCTTCTGCCCCCGACTTGATAGCTAGTTCCAACAACTCTTCTGCTAGTGTATCTTGTGACAAATTTTCAGAACCCATGACCCTTGATGAATTTTGGATTAGTCATTGGTAATTAGGTAATGGGTAATTGGGCAATGGGCACGCTCGATTGGGGGCATTGGGAATTGGCAATTAGGAACGTGCTTTCAAAGCTAATAATAAATTCTTTCCATGCCCATTGCCCATTGCCCCATGCCCATTGCCCCATTCCCCATTCCCAATGCCCTAACTCAATTTACGGCAAATTGACCTCTTGCAACAGCCAGAAGCCAGCAAAAGATTCGGCTTGGCGATCGGACTGTACCCCGATAAAGTGAACTCCGTTAGCTTTTTGCTTTGCTTCTTCAAAAGCTTTTGCTTCTGCTATAGTTTGGGGATTTTTCATATTCGCCAAAATCCAGCTTTCAGTAGCACCAGTTTCTAAAACCAATCTCGTGCCTTTACTTGTGTCAAGTCTCAACCAAGCCAACTCCAAACCAGACATCCAACCCGCTAAAGGTAAGGCTCGTGGTGAGAAAATTAACACACCAGGAATGCGGCTTTCCGGTGACAAGTTCGCCAATTCTATCGGGAAAGATTCACCAAAGGCGATTTCCCACTCATCCATTTCCGCAAAATCCGCACCTGTTAAGGTAACAAATATCCATTGCTGTCCTTCCAAAGCATCTGGTAAGCGTTGAGGTAAAGGACTTTCCAAACGCACTGAAGCATTACTTGCCTCTTGATACCCAGGTTCTTGAGGATACACTTCTTCCATGCGCTGTTGCAGCCATTGATTAAGCATCAAAGTGCGACGGCTAGCTTGAGCGGGAATGCCGACATCCTGGCAAGCTTTAGTAATCATATTGTTCATTTGGCGACGGAAAAACCGGATTTTCAGCGGTGGTTCTCCAGCTTGCTCGATTGCTTGTTGCAAAGCCGTCCGCAACCAACCAGAATTTACCTGCGTACTGGGGCAATACTGAGCATAGCGAAATAAAGAATCAGTTTTTGTGCGCGTATCCAAAGGACTCTCGCACACCAACATCTCCCAAATCTTTTTGTTGTTTTCGTCCAAAATTGGACGGGAGTAAAAATCGAGTTCCCAAATACTGCCCATGTTATGCCGTTTAAGTCTGGCGACTTCATATTTTTTCTTATATTTTCATGATATAGGGCGTTGGTTGCGAGTCTGCTGTTGAACTAAAGTTATTAATTCGTAGTAAGCCAGAAGAGCGCTTTTAATGGGCACTGAAGTCCCCACTACGTGTGACACTTACGTAAGAGTGTTCCAATAAATAAATGATCTAAAGCCTGTCATTGCGAGCGTAACCTAGTGGAGCATTCGCGTAGCGTCTCGAAGAGAAGCTATGCCGTTCGCGCAGCGTCTCCCTTTGGGAGAAGGCTTTACGCTCCATTCGCTTCTGACAATTGGGCATTTTTTTACTTGGAGTACTCTAATTCCTATATCTGATACGCAAGTCCACGCCTTGTGGATGATGACGATTTTCATTTATATTTATTAAGCTTTTAGAGAGATAAGCACAAATATGTATAGGAATATCTGTGTCAAACTAAAATGAAGCTACCTGAACTAGATTTAGAAACGATTGACAGAGTTATCGAAATGGCATGGGAAGATAGAACGCCATTTGAAGCAATTGAAAAACAATTTGCTTTGCACGAACAACAGGTTATTACCCTCATGCGTCGAGAAATGAAGCCATCCAGCTTTCGGATGTGGCGCCAACGTGTTGAAGGACGCAACACTAAGCATTTGCACAAGCGAGAATTTGTGGCTGGTCGATTTAAGTCAGATAATCAAAAAACTTAAGCGATCGCTCCACACTCAATACGGTTCGGTAAGGAAAGTTATCTCTTGAGGGAAGCAGGGGGTGCAGGGGGAGAGAAAAGCTTATCCGAACCGTATTGGCTCCACGCTTATTTTAATTAAGATACAGCAACCTTTATTGGCAAATACCTTAAGGATTTGGGATGCTCCTCAACCCTTGTAAACACAGAGGCGTTGACACTCCGAGCGCCTAAAGGCATGAGGATTCTTGCTTCAACCGTCCTCCCTAGATATCCAAATGCAAGCATTCAAATATCCCCGGAGCGGATACGTCCACAAGCGCACACGGACTGTCCGACCGCGTTTGAAAGGGTTTATCAATAGCTGAGTGTCTCTTTTCTACAGTATGTCGCACGAAGCTGAGCATTGTAGTTGGGGAGTACCCAATCTTGCCTCACGAGAGTCTTTGAGACTATGGGCAATAGTATAATCTCATGATGAGCGATGCGCTGTCAATCCTGGAAAAGCCGCCCTTCTAGGGCGGGGCTTTAAACCCAAATTTTCGGTAAAATAGTTCTATTTTCAAAGCTTCAAAAAACTAACTATGACGATGCATCCGATCCAACGTGCATTTGCTAACCGCGACGCCCTCAAAGTGATCAGCGGCTTAAATAACTTTGACGCCGATCGCACAGCCGCTATTGTTAAAGCAGCCGATCTCGGTGGTGCTACTTTTGTTGATATTGCCGCAGATCCGGCTTTGGTTCAATTAGCCAAAAAATTGACAAATTTACCCATTTGCGTTTCAGCCGTTGACCCAGAAAAGTTTGTCCAAGCTGTGGCTGCTGGTGCTGATTTAATCGAAATCGGCAATTTTGATTCTTTCTATGCCCAAGGACGCCGTTTTGAGGCTGAGGAAGTTTTAGCCCTGACTCGCGAAACTCGCGCCTTGCTGCCAGAAATTACCTTATCTGTCACCGTTCCCCACATCCTGACGCTGGATAAACAAGTACAGCTAGCTGAGGAATTAGTAAAAGCAGGGGCTGACATCATCCAAACCGAAGGTGGTACTAGCAGTCAACCCACACACCCCGGAACTCTAGGATTAATTGAAAAAGCTGCTCCCACTTTGGCAGCAGCTTATGAAATTTCTCGTGTAGTATCAGTGCCAGTGTTATGTGCTTCCGGCATTTCTAACGTCACAGTTCCACTAGCGATCGCTAGCGGTGCAGCTGGTGTTGGTGTCGGTTCCGCCATCAATCAACTTAATAGTGAAGTGGCAATGATTGCTGCTGTGCGTGGCTTGGTAGAAGCTTTAGCAAAAACAAGAGTGCTGAAATAACCCTCGGCTATACAAACAAAGCCCACCTAGCCTGCGGCAACGGTAAAGCCGAACGTGGGCTAAAAGTTTATTTAGACCGCGTAGGCGGTCTTTGTTTGTGTAGCCCCAGGAATCTCGCGCCTGTGGGCACCTTTATTTACGCCAAACAATCCTTCAAGGCATAAATTACTTGATCTTGCTGTTCTTGCGAAAGTTCTGGGAACATCGGCAAAGATAAAACCTCATTGCAGGTTTGTTCTGCTACAGGCAATTGTCCTGGCTTATAGCCCAGGCTTTGATAAACTGGCTGTAAATGCAAGGGGTGGGGATAGTAAATCATCGTACTTACACCCAAAGATTGCAACTCGTCGCGAACCCAGTCGCGATGTTTGGCACTGGAGCCATTTCGCCCTTCAGATAATACAAGAATTGTGTATTGATTCCAAACGCCTGAACCACCAGTTAATTCTTGAGGAGGGATGATACCAGGAATTGATGTGAGTAACTGATGGTAACGTTGGGCGATCGCTCGCCGCTGATTATTCCAACTATGAAGATAACGCAGTTTAATCTGAAGAATAGCCGCTTGTAAAGCATCTAAGCGACTATTTACACCTATTTCTTCGTGAATATAGCGATTTTTACTACCATGCTCTTTTAAGACCCGCAGCTTGGCAGCAATTTCCGGATCATTAGTTGTTATCGCTCCGCCATCACCGCAACCACCAAGATTTTTAGTTGGGTAGAAACTAAAACAACCGATGTGTCCAATGCTTCCTACTCTTTGCCCTGCCCAACTTGCGCCTGTAGATTGAGCGCAATCTTCAATTACTATTAAATTATGAACTTTGGCTAAATCCATCAAAGCAGTCATATCCACAGGCTGTCCAAACAAATGAACTGGGATAATTGCCTTTGTTTTGGGTGTAATTGCCGCTGCTATTTGCTGCAAATCTAAATTCAAGGTAGTAGCGTCAATATCAACGAAAACTGGCTTTGCACCCGCAGCGCTGACAACTTCTGATGTCGCAATAAAAGTAAAAGGTGTAGTAATCACCTCGTCGCCAGAACCAATTCCCAAGGCTCGTAGGGCTAAGTAGAGCGCATCAGTACCAGAGTTACAAGTTACACATTGGCTAACACCATGATAAGCGGCAAACTGTTGCTCAAAGCTGGCAACTACAGAACCGCCGATATAGCGTCCAGAAGCCAAAAGTTCCAAAACAGCCGCACTCACTTCTGCTTCAATAGTGCTGTATTGCTGTTTGTTATCAAAGGCAGGGATAGAATTTATGCTTTGGATCATGAGTTTTCATTTTATTTGAATATTGGGGGCTAGGGACTAGGGATTAGAGACTGTAAAAAATGAATGATGAAAAAATATACAATTCATAATTATTATCCAATCTGTAATTCCCAATCGCTGCACAAAACACTTTAACTGTCGATTTTTACGCTTTTGAATTGTTGATCAAAAAGCTATTGAAAAATTGTCGAACAGAATCTGCCTAAGTAAAGGTTTTTACTTAGATTTATAATTGGTAGAACCACCAATCGCTGGCATAAAAGGAAGGTGATATATATCAACCAAGATCCAACACCTCGAATTAAAGTTCCAAGTGTGTAGGCGAATGAGCAAAAAAAACTTCAGGAGGTAGACAATCCATGCAGGATTTAATCAAGTTGGATTTGGTTGATTTGGTTATTGCTGTGGGATTAATGGCGATCGCCATTGGTTTATCTGCGCTTTCTAAACTAGGACTAGAATTAAACTTAGCCCTTGCTACCGGCAGAACCATCCTACAACTACTGGTGTTGGGATACGTTTTAGACTTCATCTTTGCTTTTAATAATCCTTGGGCAGTTTTGGGGATTTTGGCAATAATGCTGACGATAGCAGCGATTGTCGCACGAAATCGCATCACTCAGAAAATACCCCAGGTTTTGCCGTTAGTCTGGGGAGCAATTTTCATCAGCACTTTTATCACACTGTTTTACATAAATTTCTTAATTATTCAACCAGATAGATGGTACGAACCGCAGTATTTGCTTCCTTTGGGGGGAATTATCTTAGGTAATGCCATGAATGCAGCGGCGATCGCCGGGGAACGCCTTGTCAGTACGATTAACTCCAGCCAACTAGAAATTGAAACCCACCTAAGTTTAGGCGCAACTCCTGTACAAGCAGTTACTAAATACCGCAAAGACGCCATCAAAGCCGGATTAATTCCCACTTTAAATCAGATGACGCTTATCGGTATGGTCGCACTACCACCAATCACCACCGGACAGTTGCTAGGTGGAGTAGCTCCCCTTGATGCTGTATCATACGAAATTTTGATTATGTTCGCGATCGCCTTGACCAACTTGCTGACAACTCTTTTAATTACTCGAGGTTTATGTCGCCAGTTTTTTAACTCTACCGCGCAGCTAATTAGGTGATGAGGAGTTTCTGACTTTGTGGGTGGAGGAGTAAAAAAGTAAATTAAGTAGGAAAAAACAAATTAATACCAAGTTGTAATCAAAGATAGCAGCCGTCATTGCAACACAACTGCGTGCTTTGATCGCCTTGGTCTCGGAGCTTGGTTCGCCGTAGGGGTAAGCTCCTTGCGTCGCGTGCGATTGATAAGAGAAGCGCTTATGAAACGAAGTGGAGCGGCGCAATCTAATTTATCACTACTACAATAGAACGCAAGGTGGTATAATTTAGTCAGTGCAATTAAAAAATTTATTTATTACGAAAAATTAAATTTTTTTGAAGACCGGACAAGCTTTGAGAAAGCCCCCGGTTAACAGCTTGCTACTTATGAGGATTTAAATATCTGAGTAGCTAGCTGAACCGATGAAAATTTTAGCAACTTTTTTGATTAGCGCGATCGCATTTCAAACACTTGCGCTAGCAGAATACAATTTGCCAAACAGAAGTAGCTTTGAGGAAAGCGTAGGTAATGGAACACGAGTATTTGATTGCACATATCGCGGTAGTGACCGCAGGGAAGGATGCTTATGAATTTAGACGAGATTAAAGGGATTTTGCACGATTGCGGAGAAAAGTTTGAATCAGTAAACGCTTCACCTGAGTATCAAAGAATCCCAGATTCCCCGGAATTGACCACTTGTAATAGACCAATGGCACTTATTTCGGGAAAGGGGTAGGAACACAGCTCTCTCACTTCGGGCCCCAAAAAAGAATAAGTGCTCATAGGTCTAATGATTTGGTTTTGAGTGATGCGCTTTAAATATAAGGTGCAACCAGCGATCTCTGATTAATTTTTAATACCAAAAAGTCCGGTTCCTAGGGTTGAAACTAACCCGGACTTCTTCAAACAGCTTTAGTAAAATCCCGCAAGTTAAAAGCTTTATCCATAAACTCTCCCAAAAAATCAATTCGTCTAATTGTTAATTCACACAATTTAGAATTTATCAGGACTTATATCGTTTGACTTGAAGGTTAATACATATAGGCAGCAGAGAGGCTTTCTAGCAGGGGGCAGGGGGAATACGGTTCGGATAGCCTTTTTTCTCTCCCCCTGCACCCCCTGCTTGCCTCAACAGATAACTTTCGCGATTCACCAACCGTATTGGTTTGGCTATTCCTTTAGTAATAAACCAAATCCCCTGCCATGATAACCACAGGTATAAGGCTTTGAAGCTTACACAGCGACATTATTCGACTTGAACCACCGCAACCATGCTAAAGTTACTGTAGCAATTCCGACGATTGAAGAATTAATTAACGCTGCATTAGAACTAAATTTTAAAAATTGTTGGCGGCAAAGGAGCGCGTATGCACTACTTGACCTTGGGCATCATAAACGATTAAAGGCAGGTTGGCATTTTCACTAATGGTACTCAATGCTGATTGCAATACTTGTAAGTGATTGCTGACATCAGCAAAAGAACTTGGATCTTGAGGATTGGCGTTAGCTAAACTATTTTGCAGTGCTTGTTCATACCTAGGGGTAATTTTGACGGTAATTCCTTTCTTGTCTAGGGTGAAGGTGCAAATCCTAATTTGACTAGAACAAGTTTTCACCAAGTCTGTGCGGGTTTGTTCGAAATTCCCGGCAATTTGGGCTTGTTGTTCTGCTTGTTTGAAGGCATCTGCATAAGGTTGAATCAAAAGTTGCGCTTGTGAGTGATAAAAGCTCTCAGCGGGAATTTGTTTGACGGTGTTCAAAGCCAGATACCAATTTGCCCGCGCTGCTTGCCATTGGTTTTGTCGCTCATATGCTTTGGCTTGGTTGGCTGTGTTAATAGCTTGTTGGTAAGATTTGGCAGCTAATTGTTCACTAGTTGCGCGATCGCGTGCGGTTGCTAGTTTCGGTCTATAATCATCTAAGAGCTTTTGTGCTTCTTGGTATTCTGGACTACTCTGGGGAATAATTCTTAAAGCATTAACTACTATCTGCCAAGTAGACTCCACTTTTTGCAAGTCTTTAAGAGATTTAGCTTTAGTTTCCCACTGTGCAGCTACATTAGCTACAGCTTTTGATGCTGCCAATTTTTTAGACCATTTTTCTTCATTAACTAACTGCTGATTTACAGTTTGCAATCTCAGGCGATACAAGGATAATTTTCGCTGCACCAGTCCATAAAGTTCGTTTTCAGGATTGATAGCTTCCAATGGAGCGATCGCCTGTCGCCAAAGTTGTTGTTTCTTATGTAGCTCTTGTATATTATTTACCGGAGTTTGAGTTTTTAGCTCTGCTAAAGATGCTGCTTTCAAAGCTTTGACAACTGAGTTAATTTTTTCAGATTGCCCTGATAAATGAGCGAAAAGTTGCTGTGCTTGTTGGTGTCGCAAGGACCAACCAGGAACGTTTTTTAAGTTGGTGCTGGCACTTTTAAATTGCGCGTGCAGCTTTGCCAATTCTTCCTTAGAGGTAGCGTTGCGCGTTAATTGCTTGGATAATTTTTGTAATTCTGTCGCTGTTTGTATTTCTTTACACTCAGAGATTACACAAGGACGAGTCAACAAGTAAGCACCGCTTAATAATGCAATTCCCAACAAACCTGTACCTATTAAAATCGGTTTGACAGAAAGCGATCGCTTTAATGTTGTCACAGAAGACAAATCCGGTGCATCCGTTATCGGGTCAAACGCTTCCTCCTCACTAGATGCAGAATAAGCTACAAAAGATGAGGCAGATGGAGAGACAAACTCCCTCTGTAAAGTGTCCCCTGCAAAGTGCCCCCTGCTCCCTTGTCCCCTTGTCCCCTTATCCCCCTTGTCTTCTTGTCCCCCCACTTTCACTATCAGAGAATGCTTGGCGTAAGGAAGTTTCTCTCCAACGACTCTGAGAAAAATTTCTACTTGTTGCTTTGTGCAACCCGGAAGCGATTCGAGTGCTTCCTCTAGCACTGCGAAAACTTGCTGGGTATGAGTTGTCACACCTAGAGGATGTTCACTTAAAATCATTAGCTGGTCATTTTTGAGAGCACACTTAACCCGGAAAAGCTCACCAGATAAGACTTCTGCATTTAAGTGTTCCTGCAAAATTGTTGCCAAAATTTGTAAATCTTCTTGCTGGATTTCTACTTTCATAGATCGATCCCACTGGTCTTCTATGTTGTTTTTACTATCATCGAGTGTATAGAATGAATAACTGCCGTTTTTTGATTGCAAATGCACAGTTTGATCAACCACAGCCTCAAAATCTCAATGAACAACTTTGTAACACAATTTACAATTTATTAGTAAAAATTAAACTCTCATAAAAGTCAATAATTTGTAAAGCTCGGTTTTTAACACTTGGCTCCAGACTGTTGCCATCAACTGTTAACAGTCGGCTTCTGGTTGTCTGTTGTTTTTTCCAACTCTAATTTGATAAAAAAATAGAAATTTCAAACACTTCTCATAATCTAACCATATATATATATGGTTTCTTTTTGGGTAGAGATGCGCTATTGTTGCATCTCTAGGTTTTTATACAACTAGATGGCGTTCTTATTCAATTCAATGGTAATTAAAAATTACAAACAAAAATGCGAAGAATACAATCTCTGAGCATTTTTACTACATTGAATGTGGCAATAAAACGCACAGTAGCTACCCTAGCTAATTTTATCGTAACAATGCCTTAGTAACAAAATTATCTAAATATGAGGCAAAAACTCCTTGAACAGTCATATTAGAGGAAAATGGTAGTTATATTAGATGCTGTCGATTTTACTGAGAAAATTAGTTATGTCTTCTTGACATTACAAGAATATATTTGTTATTGTCAACAGCTTGCTTGATGTAGCGAATTGGATAAAATTAATGAGAGAAAAATGTTTATAGCCAATTAAGACTTGATTTTGCACTCAAAATGCAGCTAAGAAACTTTTGTAAGTAGCTATACAAGGCGCGTGTTAATGGATTTATTAGAGTATCAAGTAAAAGAATGGTTTGGAAATATAGGCATTCCGGTATTGCCATCACAACGAATTGACCATCCCACAGATTTAAAACGTTTAAAAATCCGTTATCCGATTGTTCTAAAATCTCAAGTACATGCCCAAGAACGGGCAAAAGCTGGTGGAGTCAGATTTGTAGAGACTACCATTGATGCGATCGCCGCCGCGCAAAATATCTTCAATTTGCCGATTTTAGGCGAGTTGCCAGAAGTTCTGCTGGCAGAATCGAAATACGATGCCGATCAAGAATATTATTTAGCAGTAGTTTTAGATACTGCTCTTTGCCGACCGGTTCTTTTAGGTGGTAAAGAAGCGAACATAGATTGGGAACTAGCAGTCGAGAAAATACAACACGTAGTTGTTGAACAAGAATTCTCGCCATATTATGCACGAAGATTAGCTTTAAAAATGGGTTTGCAGGGTGCGATGATGCAATCGATCAGCACCGTGATGGAAAAAATGTATCAGTTATTTGTAGAAAAAGACCTGGACTTAGTGGAAATTAATCCTCTAGGTGTGAGTTCCTCTGGAAGCGTGATGGCGCTTAATGGTAATATCAGAGTCAATGATCGAGCGATCGCTCGTCATCCCGACATAGCAGCGATGGCTGAAAAAATAGGCACCCGTCATCCCGGTAATCATACAAATGGGCATTTCCGTGATTGGGATGGAATAGAAATGCACGGTAAAATCGGCATTTTGGGTAATGGTGCTGGTTCAGTAATGGCAACTTTAGATTTAGTAACTAATGCCGGCGGTAAGCCTGGTGTTTGTTTGAATCTGCGCCATGCTTTTCCTACAGACACTCCCGCAACTACTTTTAGCGATCGCTTAACAAAAGCTTTGAAAATCTTGGCAGCTGACAAAAGCATTCAAGTGATCCTGATTAACCTTTTGGGTACCATTCCTCAGCCTCCTGAAGTCGCTGAAACTCTTGTCGCGTTTTTGCAACACGACATGAGCGAACTAAAACCACATATTTTACGCTCTAGTGGTCATAAAAGCCGCCGAGAAAATGACTTTCCGCGCTTTGTTATCCGTCTTGGCGGTTCTGATTTAAATGCAACCAGAAATTATTTAGCAACAATAAAAAATCAGAGCGATGCGCCCATAGTAGTAGAAAATTTAGATGAGGCTGTAGCAGAAGCGGTTTATCTTGCCAAGTCATCTCATAAGAAGTTTTGACAATCTTATCCCCATAGATGGGGTAAAATTTTGTGCAAACCAGATATAAACTTGTGCTTACCTAGTTGTTGCATTAAGAGTAATGGAGAGTTTTGACTTCAAAGGGTTTTGGTGGTTGCCCAACAATCCTAGTGATAAATTAGCCGGAATTTGCAGTTTTACACCCTTTGAAGGTGGCGAATTAGAGGTAATAGGTGACTTCAGTAGCTTGACTGAATTTAATGATTTAGATCAGCCTTTACTTATCTTGGGAACCACTCTCAAGGGAGAAATAACTTTATACGATTGCTTTTTAATAAAAAAGGAAAAGAGACATGGAGGAATTCAAGTTTCTCGTTATTGCGTAAACTTAATTTTTTCAGGCATCCATTTTTGTATTGACTCAGATGTAAAGTTTAACAGTATTTCCATACATTACTCGTGTATGAATGAATGGATCAAGATTAAAACATTTGATTTTGTACGCTCAGAAGAGGGTGAAGTGCATTTAGTATACAAAAGCTGGGAGCAGCTTGCTCAAGCATCTGTTGACAGCAACTACCGCTTATCAATTGGTATTGGTTGTGAGCAAAGTGTTAACTATTTTGAAAAACTAACAGTTGATAGAAAAGTATTTTTAACCATAGAATCTGTTGAAGAAAAACATTATAATGATTATCGGAAAATAATGACTTATGTACGAAATTTTCTCACACTAGGAATCACAAAGCCAGTTTTTCCATTAGTAATGAACGGCTTGATATCAAAAGGCGATCAAACATCAGCTGTTCGGATATTAGGAAAGTTGGCAAGTTCAGAAAATGAAGTTACTGAATCTAGATTCTCTTGGCAGGAAATGCTTTTCACTTTCAGTGACATTTCAGAAAAATTTGAATTTTTTGTAAAAAATTGGTTCGATAAGGCAAAAGATTTAGAAACAGTTTATGAACTCTATTTCGGAATCTTGGAAAATCCTGATTTTTACTATCCTCAACAGGAGTTTCTTAGCCTAATTCAAGCTCTAGAATCTTATTGCCAAAGGGGTATGAACCCTGAGATAAATAAGTTTGAGAGAGATCAAAGCGAACATTCAGAGATGGTGCAAGCAATTATTGATCAAGCTCCAGAGAAGTATAAAGGATGGCTAAAAAGCAAATTAAAGAACAGTAATAGTCTCAGCTTAAATGCAAAATTGATGAGCCTATTAAAGAGTACAAGCTTTCAACAAATCATTAAGCATGTCAAAAAAACTGAAAATGCTTTCAAAATATTTTTAGATGGTAAGTCCAGGGAGGAATTCGTTAATAAAATTGTAAAAATTAGAAATAATTTGTCTCATGGTAGTGGATATGATGAAGATGTATATAGTAAGGACTTTGGCTTACACATAGAAAGGCTAAAAGTTCTTGTGGAGATATTGTTGCTCAAGGAATTAGGCTTTGATAAGGAAACTATTGGAACCCTACTTCTGAGGTCACGGGTAGGATTAAAAATATCTTAAAAGCGGTTAAAACCACCAGTGTCGCATGAGCATCTCTTTCTCTGAAGCCACGGAGATGAAAGGCTCCCGTCTGTTCTTTGTAAAAAGGTTATTCCCAATACCATCAGCAATCGCCAATATCCTGAAAGTCGGTGAAAGCTAATTTGCCCAAAGCAGTTAGCATGAAAATAAGTTTTTGTATAAAAATAAAAATTTAATGAAATATGGCACTGTGGATATGTTGTATTTAACTTTCAGCAGCTCAAGCTGCTGTGGTGCCAAACTTACCTGACTTTTTTATGAACTTAACGCCAGACAGCAAAGTACTAATTCAAGGCTTTAGTGAATTTATATCAGCAACTCATGTTGCTCAAATGAAAGCTTATGGCACGAATTTGGTAGCTGGTGTCAATCCTGGCTATGGTGGACAGCAGCTGGACGATTTGCCGATATTTGACTTAGTAGAAGAGGTTGTAGCTGAATTTGGACAAATTGACACTACGATTATTTGCGTACAGCCTTACCAAGTGCTGGATGCAGCATTAGAAGCGATCGCATCTGATATCCGCCAATTAATTATCATCTCCGCAGGCGTACCACCTTTGGATATGGTGGAATTACTTCGCAAAGCCGAAGCTAAAGAAACCGTAGTCGTCGGACCAAATAGTCCAGGAATCATCGTCCCCGGCAAAATTCTCTTAGGTACTCAACCTAGTGAATTTTATACTCCAGGAGCAGTGGGGATCGTCAGTCGTAGCAGCACCCTCACCTATGAAATCGCTTGGGAATTAACAAAAGCAGATTTGGGGCAATCAATAAGTGTGAGTATTGGTAGTGATGCGATCGTCGGTTCATCTTTTTTGCAATGGCTGCAAATTCTGGATGAAGATGATAGTACAGAAGCGATCGTTGTAGTTGGTCAACCTGGTGGAGGTAGCGAAGAAGTTGCAGCGCGGTACATTGCTGAGGCTATCGATAAACCGGTTATTGCTTATATCGCCGGCACACAAGTACCACCGGGAAAACATTGGCGTCAAACTGGGACTTTAGCAGCTGTTATCGGACGCGATCCTGACTTTGGCACAGCAAAAAGCAAATTAGCCGCTTTTAAAAAAGCAAATGTACCAGTAGCCGAACGTCCTTCTCAAATTCCCGAATTAGTAAAAAAGGCACTTAAATAAAACAAACAGATGGGACAAGAAAGAAGAATCAAAGTATTCTTCACTCTTGACCCTTCTTTATGCAGAAATAAGATTTTGACACTCCCCGACTATCGCGGTACGGGGATTCTTGGTTCATCGATATAACTTGCTCAGTCAGGGTTGCCCCAGACAAAGTAGAGGTTTCATCTCCTCAAGCGTGAATTCGGGAGTGCCCCTCCCTACTCGTTTCTTCAAAAAAAGATAGACTCGCGTTGTTCAAGATTTCGCAACCGCTAAAGCGTTAGCCTTGCATACGTGATACGAAACGTATCTATTCCGTCGTTACTTATACTTGAACCAAATCTATTTAAATAGTTGCACATTAACTCGGTATTTGCAACTAGCAAGGCTGAATAAATTCAGCCCCGAAGCTTATATCCCCTCGCCTAAAGGTGCGGGGTTTTACGCATCACGCCTCATAAAAAACTAAAATCTTACTCCCAATTGCCCATTGAATCCGCGAACAGAATTGTAACCCGCACCAACAAAAACATTGTCGGTAGCGCCTACCTGAACTCCTCCGGAAAGGGCAACACCTTTATCGGCTGAATACAATCCAACTCCTACATATGGTGAAATCACTGGCAAAGAAATGAATTTTAGTACATCTACGCCAGTAGAACCGTCAGGACCAAATCCCAACTCAGCCCCTAAATTCAAAGCTCTCGCTCCTACAGAATAAGTTATATCACCTTCTTGGCTACCCACAGAAACCCAAGGTTGGGGAACGATTTGAGCAGATGCTCGACCTGGGACAACTAAAGCTAATAAACTGAACGATGTAATTAGTGTTTTTACAATAACCGCTGTTTTCACGTTCTTCTCCTCAATTACCTGCATTTACCTCAAATTTTTCCCAAAATTAGTACTAAGTGCAGGTTGATTAACTAACCCCTATTGTGACGAATTTCACATCACTTGAGTGCCCAAAAAATTGACTCAGTTTTATCTCTACAGATAGTAACTAATACTCAGATTTATCCAAACATGCATGTGTTAAAGCTGACAAGATAATCGTTCTTCATTTAAAGACAAGAAGCCATGTTTTTCATAAAAACGACGTGCTTTGCTATTGTGTAGATGAACACTCGTATCAATGCGGCGAATATTTAATAGACGTAGTTCTTCTTTCAGAGAACTAATTAGTGTGGAACCTACTTTTTGGTTTTGCATATTTGTTGTAACAAATACATCATCAAGTTTTGCCACAACTGCCCCTATAGACGTAGAAATGGCAAAGCAAACCACGCAAACGCCTACAGGTTTTGTGGCATCATAAGCTAGCCAGACAAATCCAATCTCTGGGTGTTGCAAAAACAGTTCCAAAGCGTTTTGTAAAGCATCATTACCACCATCACCGTAAGCACTGCTGCTGTCAAGATAGTATTCGTCTTCCTTGAGGAATTCACTGAGTAAATCAAAGGCATCACTCAGTAATTCCTTTGTCATTTTGTGGCAATAAATCATACTTATTTCAAAATTGCCGTGCCCATTCATCGCGCCAGCGTTCAACTACTACTTTAGTTTGAGTAAAAAACTCTACTGCGTGGTTGCTTTGCCCGTGCAAGTCACCAAAAAAGCTTTCTTTCCAACCACTAAACGGGAAAAATGCCATAGGTGCGGCGACACCAATGTTGATGCCAATATTACCAGCTTCCGCTTCGTAGCGGAATTTACGAGCTGCTGCACCATTGGTGGTAAATAAACAAGCCATGTTGCCGTATTCACCGCTATTAACTAAAGCGATCGCTTCATCAATACTATTCAAATGAATTAAACTCAGCACGGGACCAAAAATTTCTGTGCGAGCAATTTCACCAACTGGATCTACATTTTGCAGAATCGTTGGGCGAACAAAATTACCATCTTTATAGCCTGTAATCTGAGGATTGCGGCCATCTACTAATAACTTTGCCCCTTCGTTTGCTCCTTTTTGAATTAAACTTTCAATTCGCGTTTTGCTGCGGACATCAATTACTGGTCCCATTTCTACGCCTTGGTCTAAACCATTACCGACAATGCGGTTTATTGCAGTTTCAGCGATCGCTTCTGTAAATGTATGACGCGCTTCTCCCACTGTCACCGCGATTGAAGCGGCTAAACAACGTTGTCCAGCACAACCAAAAGCACTATCAGCCGCAATCCGGGTAGTCATTGCTATATCTGCATCGGGCAAGACAATAATCGGATTTTTCGCACCCCCTTGACATTGAAGGCGTTTTCCATTGTTAGCCCCACGACTATAAATATATTTAGCGACTGGTGTAGAACCAACAAAACTAATTGCGCGAATTTTGGGATGATCTAAAATTGCATCTACAGCTTCTTTAGCACCGTTGATTAAGTTAATTACACCTTTGGGCAAACCTGTTTGTTCTAAAAGCTGAAAGATTTTTTGCATAGTTAGCGGCACTTTTTCCGAAGGCTTGACAATGTAGGTATTCCCGCAAGCGATCGCATACGGCAAAAACCAAAATGGAATCATTCCCGGAAAATTGAAAGGACAAATTACCGCTGCAACTCCTAACGGTTGCCGAATCATCATTTCATCAATGCCCTTTGCCACATCTTCTAAATTAGTTCCCTGCATCATCATCGGTATACCGCAGGCAACTTCTACATTTTCAATAGCTCGGCGCATTTCACCTTTAGACTCAGCCAAGGTTTTACCGCATTCTAGGGTAATTGTTTGTGCCAAATCCTCAAAATGTTCTTCTAACAGATTCTTGAGTTTAAATAAATACTGCACCCGTTCCGGTGGTGGAGTGCGTCGCCATGTTACAAATGCAGACGCTGCCGCATCAGCAGCTTGATTGACTTCAGATGCAGGCGATAAAGGGACTTTAGCTAAAATTTCTATCGTCGCTGGGTTGATTACTTCTAAGTATTCTGTAGCATTAGATGCATACCATTGACCATTAATGTAATTCTGTAAGGTGGGAATAGCGTTCATGTTTGAAAAATGTAGATGCAATAATATGACTATTTTGCCTTTACCTGAATCAAAGAGCGAATATTTCTCTTAAGTTGTTCTCCAATACCATTTCTCTATAAGAATAAGCCTGAACGCGATAGCGTGCGCTTGGCCCAGGGCGAATAAAGGGCAACATCATGCAGAATTGATATAAACATTAATCTTATTTAAGTAATGAAAATTTCAACAGCTGTATTACCGCCGTTTCTGATATTAGATCAATTGTTACAAAGCTGGTTAATCGAAGATATTGGTAGAGGCGATCGCACAACCCAAAGTCTTTTATTCCACAATACAACAGAAGGACAAGCTAAATGGGTGGCGAAAGCATCAGGGGTAATAGCCGGCTTACCAGTCGCTGCCAGAGTGTTTCAACTTTTAAACCAAAAGGTCAGCTTTGTGGCTGTTGCAGCTGAAGGGCAACAGTGCGAACCTGGGGAAGTAATAGCAGAAATGCAAGGTTCACTAGATACATTATTAATGGGGGAAAGGGTTGCTCTCAACTTAGCAATGCGTCTGAGTGGTATCGCGACTCTAACTCGTAAATATACAGCGGAAATAGCCGATTTACCAGCCCAGTTGGTTGATACGCGCAAAACTACACCAGGCTTAAGGATTTTGGAAAAGTATGCAACTCAGGTGGGAGGAGCAATTAATCACCGCATGGGCTTGGATGATGCAGTGATGATCAAAGATAATCATATCGCGGCAGCGGGAGGAATTGGCGAAGCAATTATCCGCATTCGTTCTCAGATACCTTATCCCCTAACAATAGAAGTAGAAACGGAAAATTTAGACCAGGTAAAAGAAGCCTTACAGCATAAAGCTGATATTATTATGTTGGATAACATGCCTCTTGATTTGATGCGTGAGGCGGTGCAGATGATTCGCCACCTAGATAACCGCGTCAAAATTGAAGCTTCAGGTAATGTGACTTTAGAAACTCTTCGCCCCATAGCTCAGACGGGTGTAGATTATATTTCCAGTAGTGCGCCGATTACGCAGTCAAAGTGGTTGGATTTGAGTATGAAAATTCATTGACATTCTCCCCACGGCTTTTAGCCGTGGGATTCTAAGAATTGCTTCAACGCAAAGTTAGTGTAATAAACAGGCAAGGGGAGCATTCAGCAGTCTTAACCAAACGCGCGATGTTCGTAACAACGATAGCGTTAAACCTTCATTAAATCCCACACAAACGCATAATCTGCCAGATCTATTGTCTATTAATTGATAGTGTGGTCAAGTGAATACGCAATACTTGGGAAGGGTGCAATGTCGGGAATAAGTAATCGTTGGGGCTGGTTATTAGTTACTGCGAGCTTGTGTACAAGTCTTTTTTCTCCAAACTGCCTTGCTCAACAAATTTCACCAGATGGCACTCTACCGAATAATTCTAACGTCAGATTAGAAGGTAACACCTTTAATATTACAGGTGGAACGCAAGCTGGGAGTAACTTGTTCCACAGCTTCCAACAGTTTACTGTTCCTACTGGTGGCACTGCTTTCTTCAACAATGCTACGGACATTCAAAACATTATTAGTGGGACTTAGACAAAACAGAAGGTAAAAAAAGGGTATAATGCAGTCAGAGCATAGCTTTAACGTCAAACTATCCCCCGATGAAAGAGACAACTCCCGCAGCCATCCCCCCTTGCTTTGAAAA
>JAESFM010000128.1_pt1 | contig 31238 bp, 29 predicted proteins | sample 9266171 | NCBI WGS metagenome assembly JAESFM01 (sample SAMN14505069, study PRJNA617099) | algae metagenome | isolation source: Hassallia sp. WJT32-NPBG1 and co-occurring heterotrophs from well developed... | place: USA: Mojave Desert, Joshua Tree National Park, California | collected 2006-06-22
ACAGGTTCGGGAAAAGCTGGAAACCTATTTTCAAGGCTCACAACTTCAAACCCCAAAACAAATTCAGAATACAATTCAACATATTTATGGTCTAGTTAGGTAATCTTAGAGTGGGAAGGGAGTAGCAGTGCTATCGAGCCATTCGATATCAGTCCGACGATTTTCACGACGTTGACGAATTTCCTCTAAAACTTTTAGGACATTTTGTCGTTTTTGTTCTTCTGTTTCTTGCGCTTGAGTTGTTAAGACTTGTTCTAACAAAGTGATAACTTGGGCATTTATTGAACGATGTTGAGATGCGGCTAACTCTTGCAGCTTTGCATACAAATCATCAGGTAAATTTCTTACATAAAGGGTAGCCATTGGTTGACCTCCAAGCAGGATTTGTCATCATGCTAGCATAATGCAAGCTTGGAGGAGAGAGGCGATCGCTCTCTTCACTACAACAATTTTCACGACTGTGAATAATACCTTTTTCCAAAGAAAAATACTGAATATTATGATGGAAGTGCAATATTAGCTAAATAAAATATGGGGATACCTGATTATCAGAAAATTATGCTTCCTTTACTTATGTATGCTAGTGATGGACAAGAACACTCTTTAAGAGAAACAATTGAAGCTCTTGCAGATAAGTTTAATTTAAGCGAAGAAGAAAGAAAAGAATTATTACCTAGCGGTCAACAAGCCATTTTTGATAATCGAGTTGGATGGACAAAAACTTATCTAAAAAAGGCACGTTTATTAGAAAGTCCCCAAAGAGAATTTATAAAAATTACTGACCGTGGGAAAAAAGTATTAAATGAAAAACCCTCAATTATCAATACACAATTTCTCGAACAATTTCCTGAATATATTGAATTTAGAACAACGAGAAGAAATGTAGATAATGGAAAATTAATTATCGAGCCAGATGTAGATAATACTCCTCAAGAATCGATAGAACGTGGATACCAACAAATACGCAAAGAAGTCGAGACAGAAATACTAAATAGAGTTAAAAGCTGCTCTCCTAATTTTTTTGAAAGATTAGTAGTAGATTTACTTATAAAAATGGGATATGGAGGTTCAAGACGTGATGCAGGTAAAGCTATTGGTAAGAGTAGTGATGGTGGAATAGACGGGATTATCAAAGAAGATAAATTAGGCTTAGATATTGTTTATATTCAAGCTAAAAGATGGGATAACACCGTAGTCGGTAGACCAGAAATCCAAAAATTTGTTGGAGCATTACACGGTCAAAGAGCTAGAAAAGGAGTTTTTATTACTACCTCTAGATTTTCTCAAGAAGCTAAAGATTATGTTGCTATGATCGATAGCAAAATTGTCTTGATAGACGGACAAGAACTAGCGCAATTGATGATTGATAACAATGTAGGGGTATCAACAGTATCTACATACGAAATAAAAAAAATAGATTCAGATTATTTTACAGATGAATAATGCTGAAGCCAGACGCAACTTATCCCATTCGTCCGCCTGATGATGCTTACTGTTGCAGCAGATACAATCTTGAAAGCCTTGGAAGCGGCAAACAATAACAATCATGCAGAGTGCTCAAAAGCTCTGCATCATAATTGCGATCGCTTAACCACGGAACTTTTACTTCAATAACGGAGAGGGTGAGATTCGAACTCACGGAACCTTTCGGCTCACTCGATTTCAAGTCGAGCGCATTCGACCACTCTGCCACCTCTCCAGATAAACTGTCAGCTAATAATCAAGCTGACCTATCATACTATATATCATCATCTACGCAGTTTGCACTACTTGATTGGATTGCTCATATAAAATTTCTTCTGAAGCGACGGTGAAATCTTTGCCAACCCAAACTAGGGAGACTTGCGAAACAACACCCGCTTCTAAGGTGACAATCGAGAAATTACGCAGTTTATCGCTATTATTTTGCACAATCCTCGGCACACTCGCTGCATTTAAGTAAATCGTGTTTTCTGTGGCTACAACCGACTTTCGCAACATCTTCTTTGTGTGTCGCAAGGTATGGTGCATGTGACCAAATGTTACCAAGGGAATGATTTTCCCAGAAGCGCGAACAGAAGCGATCGCCTCGGTAAAATCTGGATCGCCAAAGTCTCCACCTTTCGGTTCCCAATCTTTACCACAAGGATCTTCAGGACGATCGCCTAAACCAACTGGTCCATTGTGACCGATAAAAATAATTGTCTCATAAGCCGCGCTGTTTGCTGCCGCCACAATGCGATCGCTAGATTCGGCAAAACTCGTTACTGCATACCTTTCTTCGTAAAAATCATTATATTTCCACTGCGGTCCACCCCAGCTAAAGGGACGACTCCCCACCACAGATAAATTCAAATCGGGAAAATCCAGCTTGCTGTAACCTACATGGGTTTCACCTAACAAATCGAGTTGTTGCTGTACCCAGTCTTCGGTTTTGCGATCATAGGGACACTTTCTGCGTCCCCAATCTGTAGCGGAGTACCATGCATCGTGGTTTCCCATGACCGCTGCTTTGGGGATGTCAAGGGATGCGATCGCTTTCACCACATCTACCGACTCATTGCCAAAATCCCCCACAAACAGCACTAAGTCAATACCCAGATGTTTCAGCGCAATCCCATCTTCCTCTTCCCATTGGTCGTGAATATCTCCGACTACAGCTATTTTCACCATTCTTGTTTTTTTCTGACTGCTCATGCCATCTTCCTTGCCATCTTCTTCAAGCATAGGAAACTCAAGCTTATTTTGACACAATCCCAAAGAAGGAGGATTACCCGTCTTCTATTTTTGGTAAAAACTACTATAATTGATTCCACAAGACAAATATTTGCATCTCCTAGCAACTCCTAACTGTGTTTACCACTGCACTTGCTCAACGAGACAACACCCAACTGGGTGCATTACCACGCGATTTATTTGCAGCGATTGAGACTCTCAAAAAAGAACTCAACGCGGTTATTCTGGGACATTATTATCAAGAGCCGGATATTCAGGATATCGCAGACTTTATTGGAGATTCACTACAACTGGCAAATGCAGCAGCTAAAACCAATGCTGATGTAATTGTCTTTGCTGGTGTTCACTTCATGGCAGAAACAGCAAAGATTCTCAATCCTGACAAATTGGTACTTTTACCAGATTTGACTGCTGGTTGTTCTTTAGCAGATAGTTGTCCTCCGCAGGATTTTGCAGACTTTAAAGCCGCTCATCCAGGACATTTGGTGATTTCCTACATCAACTGTTCCGCCGAAATTAAGGCGATGAGCGATATTATCTGCACTAGTTCCAACGCTGTGAAGATAGTGCAGCAGATACCGAAAGAGCAACCGATTATTTTTGCTCCCGATCGCAATTTGGGACGGTATGTGATGGAACAAACACAGCGAGACTTAGTACTGTGGCAAGGAAGCTGTATTGTGCATGAAACCTTCTCCGAGAAGAAATTGGTGCAGTTAAAAATAGCACATCCTCAAGCGGAGGCGATCGCACACCCAGAATGTGAAACTTCAGTATTGCGCCACGCCAGCTTTATTGGCTCTACAGCGGCTTTACTCAAATATTGTCAAGAAAGCCCAACAAAAGAATTTATCGTGGCTACAGAGCCAGGAATCATTCACCAAATGCAAAAATTAGCACCGCACAAACGCTTTATTCCCGCACCGCCGATGAATAATTGTAATTGTAACGAGTGTCCGTTTATGCGGTTGAATACGCTGGAGAAGTTGTATTTGGCGATGAAAAATCGGACGCCGGAAATTACCATGTCTGAAGAGATACGGTTAGCAGCGTTGCGTCCGATGCAGCGGATGTTAGAGATGAGCGTTTAAGTATTTGTGGAGACGCGAGCGATCGCGTCTCTACGATAAATTAATTATTACTAGTATGATAAAAAATCAAACTTACAAATTTCTTCTAAGGCTTTTTGATGTTTATCGCTCTAAAGCAAAGATACAAACTCTTCCACTGGCAAACCGTCTTCTTCTAAAGCAGCAATGTAGGCTGTTATAGCCTCCTTAATATTTGACAACGCTTCTTCTTTTGTTTTACCCTGGCTAACACATCCCTTCAAGCTTGGGCATTCCACAACCCAATAGTTATCCTCATCTTTGTACATAATTACTTGCCTCATCTCTTGCTATAAATCCTCAAACTACGGTATTTTGCTATATGTAGTAAACTTTATCTTGTCGGTTGGACTTACAGAAAAAACCCAACCGATATTTACCGTCAACTTGCCTTTGGGTCGCTTAAAAGAGCGAGTCAAAGAGCGAACCCTCAGCCTTGTAAACTACAATATGTTTATGAAATCGGCTGTTATTGGCACAAAGGCAATATGATATCACCACATTTACTAGAAATAGAGTGTTCAATCCGTAGTTTGTCTTTAGAAGAACAAGAATGGCTTCTAGAACGTATTAAAAGACAAGTGCAAGAAAAGAAGCTAACAGCATATAAATTTATTGATAAAAAATATATGAACGAACAGGTAGCGCCAATGGCTAGCGATTTAGATACACAAACAGAAATTGTTGACATCAACAAGGAATTTCCTGTCACTGAAATGGATGGTCTAGAAAACCTGTGAGCAGTGTTAAATTTAGAGGATCACCGTTAAGTCTTGCAGGTAATACAGATGACACAAGAATTAAGCGAACTAAGAAATAGTATCCTGGAAGGAAGATACGCAGATGCTTTGGTGATTGTTGATGAATTAGAGGGCATGAGTAAACAAGGTATTCTGCGTAATATCCAATCTTATTTAAACATTCTCTTGATTCATTTGATCAAAAACCAACTAGAACAGAGATTAACTGGTTCTTGGGTAAATTATATTCGCAATTCAATCAAAGAAATTAGAAAGTTAAATATTAAAGACAATAAAACATCTTACTACATTAATAAAGATGAATGGGAAACGTTCATAGAAGAAGAAGTAATTGAAGATGCTATAGCTGATGCAAGTCTGGAAGTTTTTAACGGAAAATATACTCGCTCTCAACTATCAGCAATACTGGATAGAAAGCAGATTTTAACTACAACTACGTTTCTGGCTTTAACATATACTTATTCGGCAAAAGAATTACCAGCGATTATGGATGATTATCTAGCTCAATTAGCTGGTGGGGAAGATTGGATAAATAGGAAAAGTTAAAAAGCGATCGCTCTTTTAGTCAAGTGTCATCACATCAAATCTGATAAATATCTGCGATCGCCACGCAAGCATACAAAGGCATGGCAACGGGAGAAGTTAAATTTGATATCTATGCTGGAAAAGTCCGAATTGATGAAAATCAATTTGACATTCCTGTTCATGTAGGACAAAGAGCCTCAGAAGTTTTACTTGGTCGTCACCGGTTGAAAACTCGTCGCTTGTTAGTAGATATGGCTTCAGGAGTGTTAGTCTTAGGAAATTAATTGTACTATGCGTAGCAAACTTGAGTCAGATAGCTATTTTTCAGACAAGGCTTGTCAATCTCACATCCAACATCCATAATCTAAAATGATATGAGGAGTCGGAAAATGAAGCATCTTCCGTATTTAGTGTCAGTAGTTCTGGCTAGTTCATTTGTGAGTTTTGCCCAACCAGCACAAGCTCAAGTAGCTTATGGTAGCTATGTCGGTGTTGGTCCGACTGTTGGTCTTTCAGACGGTGGTCAAATTGGCGGAGTTCTTGCTGTCCGCTACAAGCTTCTGGAAAGTCCAGTTTCTTTTCGTGCCCAAGCTTTAATTGGTCAAAGTACAGCGGTTGTGCCCACAGTTTCCTACGACGTGCCCTTAAATTGGCAAACTGACGCCTATTTGGGTGCTGGTTTGGTCTTGGCTGGTGGTGATACACCTTCGCCGGTGGGTAATAAAATCAGCTTTGCTTTGCAACCGGGAGTTGATTACGTCGTACCGAATAGTAACACGGTGATTTTTGGTAACGCCATCATTGCCTTTGATGCTTACCGCGATGGGGGTGGCACTGCTCTGTCAGTACAAGGTGGTGTCGGTTTAAGATTTTAAGTTGTCAAAAGAAGTAAATGATTACATTCCCAAGTTTTTATGAAACGTGGGATTTTTGCTTGACAGTCAGTTCGTGATTGTGGTTTGCTACGTACGGTGTGATGGCAAATTTTTCTTTAGAGTCAAAAAGGCGATCGCTAATTGACCTGAGGAATCTTCTGAGAAACAAGATACGACAGGCAATTTTTTCGGTTTGGCGAAAGCCACAAATATTTTGAGCAAATTTATAAATTGGTCTTGAACTATTTGCCTTAAAATCAGGAAAGATAGTTAAAGCTTTTTCTAAAAATTGTAAATATTGTGAATAGTCAATAAATAAAGATTCTCGAGCCAATTCAAAACAACATCTAGCTAAAGCATAGCGATACTTGATTGAAAGTTTGTTCAACTGTAATAGTTTTTTTTCTGCCTTATCTAATACTAAATAGTGGCTTTTCACCCATAAGCTTTTAGAAGAACTAGAAACTGTTACATTACCGTATCGTCTATAAATTGAATAGCAACCTGGTTGATATACAACTTTGGCATCATTGATTACCACTGATATGAAAAAATCTCTATCTTGTGCAGCAAGGAAAGTTTCATCCCATCCACCACTATTTATTACTGCGCTTCTTTTATAAAGTAAAGAAGCAACAGCTGTCCACCAATTTGCTAGTAATGACTCTAAGATATCTGCTTGTGCTTTAGAAACTTCTATTTTATCCAAAAAACTTGTTCCGTTAGGCAAATGGCGTTTATGTCTCCAATCGCCATAAACAACATCTGCGTCAGTTTCCTCTAGAAAACGGACTTGCCTTTCTATTTTTTCAGGTAAAATGTAGTCATCCGCATCTAGGTACTGAATATACTCTCCTTTTGATAAAATAAAGCCTCTATTTCTGGCATGATTTCCTCCTATATGAGGCAGACTTTCCCAGATAATTTTATTTCCATAACTTTTGATAATTTCTAAACAATTGTCAGTTGAGCCATCATTAATTACAATAATTTCGATATTTGGATAAGTTTGTTGCAAGCAACTATCAATTGCTTCTGCCAACCATCTTTCCGCATTAAAGCAGGGTATTATTACTGAAACAAGTTTTTGCATCTGTATTTCCTTCAATGTGATTATCAAACTAGTTTGAACAACAATTGCAATAATGTTGCTGATTAGAGATGCTATGTGTCAAATTACCCTGCTAAGTTAAATATTATGCCTTTTATTCAACTAAGAATTTTTTCAATAAACTTTGATGACATTGTGGAGCAAATTGAGCAAATGTGTGAAACGGAGCTATTTGCATTGCCCAGCATAAGTTGAACAAAGCTGCACAACGTTGACCGAGCTCGTAGGATTTTAGAGCGTGTTTGTAGACAAAACTGGCGAACATCTTTGGATGCGCTTTAAAAATAGATTCGTGCTTACGCACAAGGCGTTGAAAGCTTTCTTGACGCAGCGTTAAATCCCGTGATACTCGCACCCCGTCGTGGGCAGTAAGCTGGTAAGTAACGACGGGTAAACCGAGAATCGAGCAAACTGGGTTGAGCCGCAAAAACAGTTCGGAGTGAACACGAGAGCGAAATTTCTCGTCCCAACCATTGATTTGGTGAAGCACTTCGCGCTCCACAACCAGCGTTTGTTTAGTGTTGTACGAATAGCCCGGTTCAATTTCCTCTAAGGAGAAGTGATTGCCGCGTGGACGTACTGGGGGGGGTAGACGCGTTACGGTGACTTGTCCTTGGGGGTTGACCACCTCCACCCCAGAAATTACTGCTATCGGTTCTGGTAAAGTGGCATTAGACAGTGCCTTTAGTGATGTAGCTACCATGTGAGGGAGAAGGCGATCGTCGTCATCAAGATATGTAACCCAGCGACCGCAAGCCGCGTTAGTACCTACGTTACGGACTGCTGCGCCACCTTGAGACTTTGATAAGCGGATCAATCGCAGTCGGGGGTGTTCGGGCAGGTTTAACGGCTGTGTTGAACCATCATCAACGACGATAACTTCTAAATTCTCTATAGTCTGTTCAAGGGCACTTTTTACAGCATGACTTACTAAATGAGGTCGGTTGTGGGTAGGGATGATAATGCTGAGTAGAGGATTGCTCATTTTTAATACACCCGGTTGTTAAATTTTGCATTAACAGAGTTTCACCTATTTACTGATAACTTGCCATTTACGTGGTTGATAAAATAAACATCGACTAATAGTTTTATTTGTTTTTACAGTAAATCTAAAAGAATCAACAATATCAAAGGAGTAAACATCCCTTCTAATATAGATCCTGGCGCTGTAAACACCAGGAATTAACGAACAATAAGGCATATACATTTGGATCTCTGATTTGCCAGGAGGTATTGTTAGTTCCTCATTGTCACTACTAGAAGTCAAATACAAAACTAGACCATTTTCTCCAGATAACGCTGTTACTAAAATACCTAAATTTGCATTATCAACTTTTTTATAAGCTTTGCATTCTACGCATAAATAAGCAGACTCACCAGAAAGCAGGGTTTCTATTGGATTTCCTTCTTCATTTTTAAAACCAAGAGAAACAATATCTAAGCCACAACTTTCTTTTTCTGGTTTTTCGGGCAAAACCATCTTACCTAAAGCATTTTCAGCCCCAACTAGACATAAGTCTTCTTCGTATTTACGAATTACTGATTCAGTATCTCCAGATGCGATTAACTGACCTTTAGAAAGATACACTGAAGTCTCACATATATTTAATACGCTATGTGAATTATGAGAAACTAATATAAAAGCTGTACCTTTTTCTCGCATCTTAGATAACTGGCGATGGCATTTCATTTTAAACTTAATATCACCGACAGCTAGCACTTCATCGATTAATAAAATCTCTGGTTCTATATGAACTGCACAAGCAAATCCCAGTCTTGCAGCCATACCAGAACTATAAGTTTGTACAGGTGAATCAATCGCATCCGCAATTTCTGCAAAATCTATCACATCCTGAAATCTATCTTCGATCTCTTGGGTTGATAAACCGAGAATTGACATATTTGCATATATGTTTTCTCGCCCTGTGAGAATAGGATTAAACCCCGCTCCTAATGCAATTAATGGAGCTACTCTACCCCTAACTTTTAGACAGCCACTATCAGGTTTTATTAAACCGCTAATAATTCGGAGTAGTGTACTTTTACCGGCTCCATTTGAGCCTACTAGCCCTAGTGCCTCCCCCCGACGTAGTTGAAAACTAAGATTATTCAGCGCCCAAAACTCTTTTGGGCGAAGAGTTTCGCTTTTTCTATTTGCCCCTACTAACTCTGTGGAAATATCTTGAACTGCATATAATAAAGATCGTTTTAAGTCTCTACAAAACTTTTTAGAAACGTTTTCTACCGAAATAACTACATCAGTATCTTTCGACTGAACAGCAATATTTTGCTCTATCAAATTAGTCATTTTTAGGAACTCACTCTCTCAACCACAAAAGGCATAGCCAGACGAAAGCCAATCCAAGTTAATAACAAACCAACCAGGGTAATTACACTTACGATCCAAAACCGCCAAGGATCTGATACTACTCCTGTTGTGGCTAACTCTCTCGCTGTTACTAACAGAGGAGTAACGGGATTTAGCTTTACTAAAAACCCAAAGGCTCCTTCATTGGGGACTGGATAAACTACGGGAGTCAAAAACAACCAAAAGCCTGTAAACAAAGTTAATCCCTTAGATATATCTTGATACAAAACGCCCAATGGAGCTAAGAAAATACCGATAAATGTTCCTAATAAAACTAAATGAATTAATGCCACTGGAGCTAAAATTACTGTCCAAGTCACCGAAACCTGAAACCAAATAAACAACGCTATTATTAAAATCAGCTTGATAGCAAAGTTAAAAAATACTTCGCCTATCTTTGCCAAAATCAGTGCTTCTCTAGGAAAGTTGACTCGCGCTAACATTGGTTTTGCGACTGCCACTGCTTGCACTGGACCGTTTAAAGCTTCGACAAAAGTTTGCCACAGTGCGGTGCTGAACATGACATACGCTGGATAAGGTAAATCTGTTTTGCCAACATTAATTACATTCGCATTACTAGCAAGCGTAAATCCAGTTGCCAGAACAATTGGCGGTATAAAAGCCCAAATTATTCCTAAAAAAGATTGACGATATTGAGCGCTGATATCCCGCACCATTAGTCGTCGAGCAAGTTCGCGAGAAGCTAGTAAGTCTCGCCACATTTGTTTGAACAATTCTAGAGGATGCCTGAGCTGACTTTCAGGTGTGTAAATAACCTCAGGTGGCTGAGATTTGGGACTTTTCTTTTGCTTCAAAATTTCTCACCCTTTGCTGCAAAGAATGCAGATATACGTTGTTGTAGAGCGGGTATTGCCCACTCTACTAATCAATATTTATTTATGATCTCATCTTTGGGAAGTTGTCATTACGCGCTTCACAGGCTGTGATGAGGCTTGGTTTTGCATCCCTTGGAGGTGTTTGTGGGCATAGCGATTGGTGAGATAACGGTTTAGCGCGTGGTCTAACTTGATTAGCAAGCTCTCTGCGCGGTAAATTCTTCGCCTCAAAACACTTTTAACCAGAGGAGTGATGATTGTATGATGCCGTCTTCTTCCTAAACTGTCGTATTTTCTTTGAAAGTACTCGTCCTCGGTCAGGTTCCACTTGTCGCGTAAACGTTTGAGGCTAGCCAGCTCCCACGCATCACTCCAACGCAGCATGTAGAAGTGTAAGTCTGACCACTCAAGAGGTGGTCCCGGCACATATGTTACGAGAGATTCGGGTTCTAGGTAGACTGAACCGCCTACTTTGTCGACAAGCATACACAAATCTACGTGTTCTTTGGTATTCATTAGACCTTCATCTAACAACCCAATCTGATCAAATATCTCTGTGCGTACAATCATGCAGTGAAACTCTGCAAGCCCAGTTTTTTGCCGTTGCAGTTGAGGAAGAATATCCTCAACCATTCGTCCTTGTTTATAAATTTTTTCTATTATTCGGCGTCTGGTTGTGTCACCTTTGGTTTCTACTTTTACCCCGGATTCTCCACCCGCACAATGCACTTCTGAATGTAGTGGCAGGCTCTGACAAATTAGAGGACTAACTACGGTGGCTTTGGTTTCTTCGGCACAATTTACTAACGCCTTCAACCAGCCAGGGGTGACTGCTACGTCGTTATCCATGAATACCACATACTTAGTATCGACTTGACGCAAGCCCAAGTTTCTAGCGTGGTTGGGAGAGAGATAGTAATCTGTACGAATCAGTTGAAATCCTTTCTCACGCGATTGCTCTTCGAGATAACGCCGGACATGAGATGGAGAATTACCATCTACGTAAATTAACTTAAACGGATATTCCGTATGCTGGTAAATGCTTTCTAACGATTCACGCGTGTAGCTAAAACGCTCTCTTGGAGCGACAATAATTGTAACTTGTGGGTCTGCAATTGCTGGCGAATTCATTTCCAAATCCTCTGTTGAACTAAAACAATTTCATAAGGTAGTTGCGAAGAAAACTAAGATAGAAAACACCCACTTTGGTTATGGTAGCACTTAGGTGTATAACTAATTGGCGTATTTGGGATTTACTAATGTATTTGAAAGTTGGTGATTATTTTGTAAGTTATTCGTCGCAACTTGGCGATAAATTTCCACTAGTTCATCGTTAAGCTTGTTGAGATTGTAGTGCGATTCTACATAAATACGACCTGCGCTACCCATTTGTTCCCAAACTTCTGGATGCTCAATGAAATAGCTTAACTTTTCGCTTATGGCATCAGCATCTTTCTCTGGGACAAGAAAACCAGAAATTCCATCTTTCACCAATTCGGGAATACCACCGTGGAGAGTACCTATAACTGGCAAACCCATTGCCATTGCTTCTTTCAAGGTGTTGACAGGAGCATCTTGATTGCCATCTTTAGCGGTGATACTTGGGGCGATAAAAATATGGGTCTTGTCGATAATTTCAATAATTTCTGGTTGGTTTTTCCAACCAACTAATTTCACTTGTTCAGCAACATCTAGTTCTTGAATGATTTGCTGTAAGTGTTCTTTTAATTCTCCGTCGCCGATAATATTGAATTCAATGTTTGGGTAATTTTTTACTACCTTGGCAACTGCGCGAATAGCGTATTCTATACCTTTTTTTTCGACAAGCCGACCAGTGGTGGCAATTCTGATTTTACCGTCTGGTTGGAGATGTCGTGGTTTAAAGGGAAACTGGCTGCAATCGATACCAGAACCGTGGACGACAATTTGATTTGCGTCACAACCTAGTTTAATTGCGCGTTGTCTAAAAAATTCGCAATTGGTTAAGAAAAAATCTCCTTCTGCAAATAGTGGATTATAAATATCTTCTCCATGTTCTTGAATATATCGACTGATATCAAATCCGCGAAAGGATGTAATCAACTTTCCTTTGATGATACCGATATCACGCATAACTACACTATCCAGACCAAATACTCCAAATTGGCTGTGGATAATATCGTATTTTTTAGGCTTTAAAAATGGTATTGCTAAGTAGATAAATTTTAAAGAATATGCTTTTTCTCCATATTTGAAAAAGTTAAGCGATCGCAACAACACTAAAGGAGCTTTATGAAAATTGAACAATAGCAATACTAATGCTTTAACTAAACGTAAAAAATAATTTCCCGGAATTGAAGGTATATAGTATGTGCGCTTCAATAATTGGTATTTTTCTACATCCGGATGAATTTTAGAGCAGTCATTTGGTTGACTGGCGTAAATATCAACTTCGTGCCCACGTGCAATCAAACCCGTTATTTGATTCAGGATGAATGTCTCTGATAAGACGGGAAATTGTCCGGCGATGATTGCTATTTTCATATCAATATTTTTTAGTTTTGACAAACTGTATTGTACGTCTAAGCTTTTTCTTTTTAATAGAAATTAATAATTATGCTAAATTACTGACTAAATCTAAATCCTCAAATAAATTGTTATCTGATTTTGCAATAAATTTCTACTAGTTCATCGTTAAGTTTGTTCATGTCGTAGTGTGCTTCTACATAAGCACGTCCTGCTCTACCCATTTGTTCCCAAACTTCTGGATGCTCAATGAAATAACTTAACTTTTCAGATATACCATCAGCATCTCGCTCTGAGACAAGAAAGCCGGAAATAGCATCTTTCACCAATTCAGGAATACCACCGTGGAAAGTGCCTATAACTGGCAAACCCATCGCCATCGCTTCTTTTAAGGTATTGACAGGAGCATCTTGATTGCCATCTTCAGCCGTTACGCTTGGAGCTATAAATACATGAGTTTTGTCTAAAATTTCAATAATTTCTTTCTGGTTTTTCCAACCTAGTAATTTCACTTTGTCAGCAATACCCAATTCTTCAATGACTTGCTGTAAGTGTTCTTTTAATTCTCCGTCGCCGATAATATTGTATTCAATTTTTGGATGAGTTTTTGCAACCTTGGCAACTGCACGAATACCGTATTCTATGCCTTTCTTTTCCACAAGGCGACCAGTTGTAGCAATTTGAATTGTACCGTTAGGATGGGGATACCGCGCTTTAAATGTAAACTTACTGCAATCTATTCCTGAACCATGTACAACAATTTTTTGTTCATCACAACCTAGTTTGATAGCTCTTTTTCTAAAAAATTCGCAATTTGCTAGAAAAAAATCTCCTTGAGTAAATAATTGGTCGTAAACATGTTCACCGCGCTCTTTTACATACCAACTTATATCGTAGCCCCGAAACGAAGTAATCAACTTACCTTTGATTGCACCGATATTACGCCACGTCAGTCCCTCAAGGGCAAATATCCCAAATTGACAGTGGATAATATCGTATGGATCAGCGTCTAATAAGGGTATGGTTGCATAAAGCAACCTCATGGAAGCGGCTCGTTTGCCATATTTAAATATGTTAAGCGATCGCAGCAATACTAAAGGAGCTTTATGAAAATGACTAAATAGTAATCCTAGACCTTTTAGAAAGCGCCAAAAGTAATTTTCGGGAATTTTGGGTTGATAGTAGGTATGTTCTAATATGTGATATTTTTCTACATCTGGATGTACTTTAGAAATATCATTTGGTCGATAACCGTAAATATCAACCTCGTGTCCACGGGAAATCAAACCTGTAATTTGGTTCAGAATGAACGTCTCTGATAAAACTGGAAATTGCCCGACTATGAAAGCAATTTTCATATATAAAATTCCCAGTTACTAGCTTTTTCAATCTTATTAAACAAGGATAATAAATTTATTTTATCGAGTAATGCTTTTTAATATATCTTTATGAATTTTTTAAATAACCTTAACCCAAAATTTATTTAAAGAGACTCTTTAATTTCATTACTATTAGCTGTTTGCTTTCTAGGTGAGAATCAAGCTTAAAGGCTTATAGATAGTGTGATTTACGCGTCTCTAAAATCCGCTGTTATTTTATGCGACTAAAAGTTATTTATCTAAATTGAAATGCACTTTTTGTTAAAACCGTAAAGTATCACAATACAGCTAGTTAAATAATTATTAGGTGAAAAAATTTACAAGGTAAAGTCCTACAAAGATACGATCAAAAGTAGTAACTTAGCAGAAATTAAATTTTATGTCTTTAACTGAAGAGATACTTTCACAATTACCGAGCGATGTTTTGGGAGGATTGCGTCGCTGCGATCGCACTTTGGCATCACTGAGAGAAAACAACGCATCCATACCGATGGTAGTCAAAGAAAGTCAGCAGTCTTTGGGTGTTGTGGATTGGGATGTTGTCATTTGCGGTGGCACTTTAGGCATTTTAATTGGTTGTGCCTTAGCTTTGAAGGGATTGCGGGTAGCGTTGATTGAGCGCTCGATTTTGCGTGGTAGAGAGCAAGAGTGGAATATTTCCCGCAAAGAGTTAGAAGTATTTTTGGAATTAAATTTGCTGACACAGGAGGAATTAGAACAGGCGATCGCTACTAAATATAACCCAGCGCGAGTCAGCTTTCAAGGCGGTACAGAAGTCTGGGTAGAAAATGTACTTAATATCGGCGTAGACCCAGTATATCTACTAGCAACCTTAAAAGAGCGATTTCTTGCCGCTGGCGGTAAATTGTTTGAAAACACGCCATTTACAGAAGCAGTAGTTCATCCAGATGGTGTGATGTTAGCTGGCAGCAAGTTCAAAAGTAAATTGTTAATTGACGCGATGGGACATCTTTCTCCCATTACGCAGCAAGCACGACAAGGACAAAAACCAGATGCTTTGTGTTTAGTTGTGGGAAGTTGCGCTCAAGGATTTCCGGAAAATGATTCTGGTGACTTGTTGTTATCATTCACATCCTTGCAGAATCAATGTCAGTACTTCTGGGAAGCTTTCCCGGCAAAAGATGGCAGAACCACCTACATGTTTACCTACATGGATGCACATCCACAACGCTTGGGTTTAGAAGCTCTTTTCGAGGATTATTTTCGCTTGATGCCAGAATATCAGGGTGTGGCATTGAGTCAGCTGAAGTTGCAAAGAGCGCTGTTTGGCTTCTTTCCCACTTATCGTCAAAGTCCTCTAAAAACTCCTTGGAATCGCATTCTACCAGTGGCAGATAGCAGCGGTAATCAATCTCCCTTAAGTTTTGGTGGTTTTGGGGCAATGGTGCGTCACTTAAAGCGTTTAACATTTGGCATTTATGAAGCGCTGGAAACAAATCAATTATCTGCAAAGTCCCTTTCCATACTACAACCATATCAGCCAAGTTTAACTGTAACTTGGCTATTTCAAAAGGCGATGAGTGCAGGTATAAATCAAAAAATTGCCCCTGATCAAATTAACCAATTACTCTCTGCGGTGTTTCAAGAAATGCAACAGTTGGGCGAACCAGTACTTAAGCCATTTTTGCAAGATGTGGTGCAGTTTCCTGCACTAACGCAAACACTGTTAAAAACTGGTTTGGCGCATCCAGGATTGATTGCCAAAGTCATACCGCAAGTGGGTTTAAGAAGTTTGCTAGATTGGACGGTGCATTATGGTAATTTAGGTATTTATTCGGCTTTATTTTCGCTGAGTCCAATGCTAGAACCGTGGATAAAAAATCTGCCAAGCGAACAACAATATTATTGGCATCGTTTGGTTGATGCTTGGAAATATGGTTCTGGTGGTGACTATTCTGATTGATGGTTTGAGATAAATTCAACTTAAACAAGGTTTGTGAGAATAAGATGATAGAACGGCAATCTCAAGGAATAAAATACTTTGCGGTACTAATTGGCTTATTACGCGATCGCCAAGCATTTCTAGAAGAAATTCGCGAAAGAACGAGATTACCAAGTAAAATCATTTCTCTAGTAGTTTGCAGTTCGATATTTATTGCGATTTATGGCGGAATCATTGGTGCGTATCATAGTTGGATGCAAGCTTTATCTTCCGCTATAAAACTGCCATCTCTCTATTTAATCACACTGCTCATTTGTCTCCCGACATTGTATTTTTCTAATATTATTTTTGGTTCAAGGCGGAATTTTCCTCAACATCTTGCTTTGGTGCTGACTGCGGTTTCGGTAACTAGTGTATTGTTATTCAGTTTTGCGCCAATCACGCTGTTTTTCTTGATAACTACTAATAATTATCAGTTTTTAATTCTGTTAAATGTCTTTATCTTTGCTTTAACTGGATTTTTTGGTATTTCTTCTTTATATCAAGCAACAAGCTTGGTTTTAGAACAAGATAATCAGGGTAGCGATACCCGCAAGAAAATTTTACAATTTTGGTTATTACTTTATGCTTTTGTAGGTAGTCAGTTAGGATGGACTCTCAGACCATTTTTCGGCACACCTGATTCTCCTTTTCAACTGTTTCGAGAAAGGGAAGGCAACTTTTATTTGAGCATTATTCAAGCTATTGGCTATCTTTTAGGATTTCGTTAATGGATAGTAGATAGCAATGTTTGAACTAACAAATAACAAATAACAAATAACAAATAACAACCAACAAAATCAATATGCTTCATCAGCAATCTCGTCAAATCAAGCACTTTTCTGTTCTGATTAGTTTATTACGCAATCGCCAAGGTTTTTTAGAAGAAATTCGTCAGGGAATGGGATTACAAAGTAAAACTACTTCTTTGTTTGTTTCGAGTTCCATTTTCTTTGCCATATATGGAGGAATTATTGGTGCATCTCATAGTTGGGCACAAGCGTTATCTAGTGCGATTAAATTACCAGCCTTTTACTTATTAACGCTTATAATTTGTTTTCCAACTTTGTTCTTTTTTAATGTTTTGTTTGGTTCCCGTAGCAGTATTCAACAGCATTTTGTTGTGTTACTTACAACTGTGTCAGTAATTAGTGTTTTGTTATTCAGCTTGGCACCAGTTACGCTATTTTTTATGGTTACGGCTCCAAATTCTTATCAATTTTTCAAGCTGTTGAATGTCTTAGTTTTTGGCATCACAGGTGCATTTGGGGTTAAGTTTCTTTATGAAGGAATGCAGTTACTTTCTCAACAAGATGAAGTAGGAAAACGAACCCGCACAACTATTTTAAGATCCTGGTTATTTCTCTATGCTTTTGTTGGGATGCAGTTAGGATGGTTCCTCAGACCATTTTTTGGCGCACCTGGAAGTAACTTTGAGTTATTTCGAGCAGTGCAAGGTAACTTTTATCTTGATATAGTTGCGGCAATGTCAGAAATTTTAGGGTATCGTTAATAGTGCCCTCACCCTACAAGGGTGAGGGGCAATAAAATTACCCCAACAATTCATTAACTGATACATTGAAACCTTTTAACATTTGAGTGCTGACAATTTCATTATCAGTAAACACAACTCGCTGATTTTTCGTAATAACAATTATCCAACGATTTTCCGGAAACACTAACCAAACTTCTTCGCATCCAGACTGCAAATATTCTTGAGATTTAGCAATTACATCTTCAGCCAAATCTGTAGGAGAAACTATCTCAGCAATTAGTGGGAAACTTTGGGGTAAAACAGCAGGTTCACCAAACTGGGTCATTAGTTCTGGTGTGAGATAAGCAACATCAGGGACACGTCCTTGTTTGTTGGTGCGACAAGGTACTTCTGTATACACTTCTCCCCCTTGCCCGCTAGACTCTGTATAACTTTTCCAATAAGAGCCTAGTTTTAACTGTATCCGACTGTGCTTCAGTGTCACTCCGTTTTTCTCCACTAATTGCCCATCCACCCATTCTTTATTATCAGGGGGATTTTGCATCCAGTCTTCTAATGAAAATGTTGATACATTTGCAATAATTGTAGAAATTACCATTAATATCTATTCTCCTTTGACAGCGCTTACTAAAATTATGACTGATTATTTATCAAAGCATCCATAGCTGTTTGTACTTTCTCAATTTGTTTGGGTGCTTGCATTTCGTGAAAAAGAGCGATCGCACTCTCAAAATTTTCTCTACTCTGGTTACTTCACCCCTTTTTTGATTAGTTAACGCTAATTGATAATAAGCTTCAGCTAAATCACATTTAGCGCCTATTTTGTCAAGCGTTTTTATTGATTCTAAATGATGTAAAAGCGATTTCTCAAATTCTTGCTGTTCTCGATAAAGTTCCCCTAAACAACTTATCGCTTTCGCTTTAACCTGAGCAAAATGATTATGTTCAGCATACAATATAGCTCTTTCACATAGCTCGAAAGATTTCTGGATGTTTCCTAAATTTTTATAAGTGAAACATAAAAATAATAAATTATATCCAGTTCCCCAAGCTGTCAATTTAGTTGTAGACATAGCTGTTTCCACCTTTTCAGCTAGGGAAAAAGCCTCTTCTCTTAGCTCCAAACATGAGTTAACGAAAGCCAGACAGCATTCCGAGTAAACAATATACTCATAAGAAGTTTCAGTTTGTTCTGCAAGTGAGCAAACCGAATTGAAAAAGAATTTAGCTTCTTCAAGCTCCCATAACTCCATTTTACAAAGTCCTATATTAAACAATGGAGATATTTTTGGGATATTCAGTTCAAATTTATCTACAATCGTCCTTGACTCTTGATGGCATTCTAAAGCTGTAGAAAGTCTGCCAATTAGCCGATAACTATAACCGAGAATATTGTAAAGCCTACTACGTCGTTCATGGCAGCTAATATCGTTAATTATCTGTGTAATTACAGAAATTACTTTTTGAATTAAACCTAATTGGTAAAATGAACAACCTAAAGGCAAATTAATGTTTTGTTTATTATCTCTTCTATAAAGAATCACACCACCCGCTTGTTCAAAATCATTAATTTCTACAAACTGATAATAAGCTTCTAAAGCACTTAAAGCATCAGCTGTATTTTCCACTTCTGTAATTATCTGCGTCCAAAAACCTGCGGCTTTACGATTGACTAATTCCCATTCTTCAGTTACTAATCTGAGTCTGCCAATAGCTTCATCTCTAATTACCGGGTGCAGCCAATATTGCCCTTTTTTAGCTTCTATCAACGATAAGTCTTGCAAGGCTTTAATAACACGTCTGCGTTGTTGTTCAGGTACATCCCAAAGCAAGCATAAAACTCCCTCGATAGGTACTGAAGGGATATCTTGATAGCGATAGCATCCCAAACGACACAAAAGGCGATAAGCTTCTAAATCTATTTGTTGCAATCGATTAAATTGGCTAGCAACTAAATCTTTTAACTCTCTTTCGATTAGCAAATCTGTACAGTTATCTTGCCAATATGCATCTATATCACCCTGAAAATCTGTTAATATTGCTCCTCTGAGAATTTGCATTGCTTTGGCATTACCTCCATAAGCTCTGCACATTTCATTCAGGACGGTTGAGTTGCAATTTATCTTCCGACTACTGAAAAATTGTTGCCATGCCTGCTCATCTAAACCTTCTAATGGGTAAAGATCAACCTCTATACTTGACTCACGCAGACGCTCACGACTTGTTACTAAAGTAACTGAATGCACATCAGAATCAGTTAATACTCTTAATAACTCCACATAAGGACGACGAGATTCTAAAAACTTGCCATTTTTATCAAGAGCAGTTTCCAAATTGTCAATAAACACCCCAATTCTTCGAGATTGATTTCGCAGCTTTCGCCGCAATCGCTCTAAGTTAATACCAAAGTCTCTTCCTGGTTCTTCGTTAAAATCTCGCCGCAACCATTCTTCAACTACACTCTCTACAGGGGTAAGGTTTTGGATTTCTGTTGCCATCCACAGTTCCAAAACAAAGTCGAAGTTTTGTACTTTGAAATACTTACGAGCTAGAGTTGTTTTTCCTACACCGCCTTGTGCTTGGATGAGAATTACTTTCGCACCACTGTTGATGATGCTGTGAAGTTCAGCTATTTCGCGATCGCGTCCCAAAAAGTTAGAATCAATAGCTGATCTAACGCCATTTGTCAAATCTTCAATACTTGCGCTGCCGTTGCCATACTGCTGTTTCCATCGTTCCAGCGCACTTTGAAAGCTTCCCTTTGTGATTTTTTCTCCCAATACCTCTGAGAGTAACTGCCAGAGTCCCGCTCCAACTTCTTTTAAATATACAGACGAGTACGCACAACTATCTGCAATGTCGTGATATGTTTTTCTTTGATCCTGCCATATCAGAAAATATAATCCTTTGGGGTTGTTCTAAGTGTTTCCCTGTCTTTACAAACACCAATCTGTCGGCAAATTCTAAGGCTTCTTCCGCACCCATTGGTTATTGAAGTTGAAGTATCGTTTTTTCTTAAATGTAGCGTGATTTTTCCTACTTTTTCCAACTTCTTCTAATACAACCTACTTTTACCCACAAATTTAGTCAGTAAAACTACCCACTTAATCCGGCTGACAAGCTATAAATTATTCAATACACTTTATAGTATGAAAGATAAAGTTTACTACCCAGCTTTAAAGGGCACAATCTCCAGAAATGCTCAGAGTTAATTTGGTGAGGAGATATTTTTTATAACTCTGATATTGCGGTGAAAGATGGAGTGTTAGTAATTGTGCCAACAGTACATGCATGAATGACTAATTAAAGCTGTGTTATCTAAAACTACCTGAGGTATTTACTGACTAAATTGAGGAAAACGTCCGAACATTTGCTATCTAACTCTTGATTACGGGGTTAAATTATGTTCCAAAAAGACTGTCCTCACGATTGCTTTCGCAATCATTGTCCTTTTGCACAAGACACGCATAATCCTAACAGATATGTCTGCCTTAAATGCGGTTTTGATAGACAAATAGATCGAAATCGTTTTGATTTTGGTTCATTTCTGCTGCTTATTTTCACTATGTTAATAGTAGTGTCATTGCTAGCCAATGATGGTAAGCAAGGTAAAAAATCAGTGCCAGAAAAGCCAAAAGAATCTTCTTTCTCATCCATCATCTTGTAAACGCTATTTAGCATTTGCTTTTTTTGTTCAGCAACATAAGGGGCTTGTAAAACTATGACTACGAATCAATATACGCCTTTAATGAGATTTGTTTCCAAAATTCTCAAGTATTTCTTGTTGGTAATGTTAGGCTTTGCGATCGCCTACATTTTATCAACGGCTTTTAATGCCTTACCTATTGCAAAAATACTACTACCTTTAGTAGTAACTTGGTTTCAAAAGCTAGGAATTATTCTCTTGTGTTTGTTAGCAGCAGCAGTAATTCTTGAATCTTGGCGATAGATATCGAAAAAATAGGGAATAGGGAGATTTTCCCTATTCCCTATCTCGTTTTAGCATCTATAAACTTGAGTTGTTGATATCTCATATCCCCGATTTATTTAAGAAATCGGAGATATAAACAGCGTATTTTAATTTATGTTAAATTAGTAATTTATTCACTTTAGCTATATGCTAAGGTTAATTACGTTATCTAAAAATATATTAAATATAAATAAATTCTTAAGATGTTGACATTATCCCAACAAATTAATGCTCGATTTTAATACCATAACTGAGCTATCCCGCGCCAACTGCGTGACTATTTGTGCATTTCTCGTGCCAGCCAACTTAATGGCTACATTCTCGACAATCATCTTGGCAGCACTACGGCGCCCAATACATCAAGTATGGCAAGCATGTGGAATTGCCACCTTTTTTGCTGTAGTCATGATATTGCATGTCTATACTTGGTTCATGATCGGTGTCGTCATGGCTCCTACTTATATCCTCATGTGGCTAGCAATCACCTGTTTGCTATCTAATTTTGGAGCGATTCTGCTGCAAAGACACATTCCTAAGATCCTCAGCTTCGGTAGATAAGACACCCTCCCGCCCTCACGCCCTCACGCTGAAGCCTGGGGCTACACTAACAAAGCCTGCCTCCGCAGGCTAAAAGCTGTATAGCCTGCCTCCGCAGGCTTTGTTCGTATAGCCATACCCTTCTAGGGTATGAAGAGAATATGTGTGAAAATCAATTACTAACTGAGTGGCAATTGATGGCTTAGAATAAAAAGGTTGTCAAAAATTGCGATATCTGCTGTCATGGCTGTTCCTAAGAAGAAAACATCAAAGTCCAAAAGAGATAAACGCCGAGCTACCTGGAAGCACAAAGCTGTAATTGAAGCTCAGAAAGCTTTGTCTTTGGGCAAGTCGATTTTGTCTGGACGTTCTACATATGTCTATCCAACTGCTGAAGAAGAGGAAGAAGAGGAATAATTTCCTCTTGAATAGGTAGTCCGGAAACGCTAATCAGTAATTGGGAATTGGGCATTGGGCAATGGGCATTGGGCTTTTCCCCTCTTCAATTTTCCCTGCCCGATACCCTATTACCTGTTACCCATGACCGATGACTAAGGCGCAAATAATCATATAAAGATAACTAACTATCTTCAGAAAACTTATTTTTCTTAAATTATGCTAGGTAAATTTTTTCAGAAACCACAAAAAGAAGAAAGCGATCGCGTTCCTCAAGGGCAATATTTAACTAAGGGCTTCCCTGTCTTAACTTACGGTGCAACGCCCAAAATTAACATAGATGAATGGGAATTTAAAGTTTGGGGTTTGGCAAAACCTGCGACTTTTACTTTGTCTGATTTCATGGCATTACCCCAGCACCAATTTACAGCAGACTTTCACTGTGTAACACGTTGGTCAAAACTCGATGTCAAGTGGACTGGGATTAAAGTTACAGACTTTATGAAGTCGATTGAGGTAGACCCGAAAGCGGCTCACATTATGGAACACTGCTACGGTGGCTACACTACTAATATTGCAATGGAAGACTTTGTGCGCGAAGAAAACTTCTTTGCTTTTAAAGTATTTGATGAAGATTTGCCAACAGAACACGGTGGTCCAATACGGTTAGTTGTTCCCCACCTTTACGCTTGGAAAAGTGCTAAATGGATTAATGGTTTAGAATTTTTAGAGCGCGAAGAACTTGGTTTTTGGGAACGTAATGGTTATCACCGTCGTGGTGAACCTTGGGCTGAAGAACGTTATAGCAATTAATAATGGGCAATGGGCAATGGGCAATGGGCATGGGGCATGGAAAGAATCGTATTAGAATGGCATCACTTACAGCCGCTTCTTTAATTTCCAATGCCCATTGCCCAATGCCCTATCCTAGAATTCGCTTTAGTAAGGATAATTTACCTTTGTAGGGAGGGTACAGCCATTTAACGTCTAGTAGGAAAGGCTTGTATAACACGCTTTTGTAATGGGAGAATGTGTCAAAACTAGCTTTACCGTGATATTTACCAATACCGCTTTCACCTACACCGCCAAATGGTAAAGATGAGACACCAACTTGTATTACTGTGTGGTTTATACACACTCCTCCAGATGAAGTTTGCTGACATACTTGCTTTTGGAGGTTTTTGTTTTGCGAAAATAGATATAAAGCCAGGGGTTTTGGTCGAGAATTAATTAAGGCGATCGCTTCACCAATATCTGTGTATTCTATAACAGGCAAAATGGGTCCAAAAATTTCCTCCTGCATCACTTCATCTGCTAAGGAAACTTTATCAATCACCGTTGGGGCAATATAAGATTCTTCAGAATTACTTTCTCCACCAACAATAATTTTACCATCTTTTAAGAAGTTAACCAACCTGTTAAAGTGTTTTTGATTAATAACTCTGGCATAATCAGGACTTGTTGCCGGGTTATCACCATAAAATTCTTTCAGGCATTTTTGGATGCCAGCTAACAAATTATCTTTGATTTTTTTATCAACTAAAAGATAGTCGGGTGCAATACAAGTTTGTCCAGCGTTGAGAAATTTGCCCCAAGTAATACGTCTAACAGTTTGTTCCAGATTGATGTCAGAATCAACAATGCAAGGACTTTTACCGCCTAATTCTAAAGTAACTGGTGTGAGGTGTTTTGCAGCAGCTTCCATCACTATTTTACCGACTGCTGTGCCACCGGTGAAAAAGATGTGATCGAACTTTTCTGCTAGTAGTTGTTGACTTGTTTCTACACCTCCTTCTAAAACTGTAATATAAGCCGGATCAAAAGATTTGCTAATAATATCCGCTAAAACACGAGAAGTATGAGGTGCAAGTTCTGAAGGTTTGAGAATTGCACAGTTGCCGGCAGCGATCGCACCCACTAATGGTGAGATAATCAAGTGCAATGGATAGTTCCAAGGACCAATAATTAAAACTACTCCCAGCGGTTCGGGATAAATTCGTGCTGATGCAGGGAAAAAGTCAATAGAAACTGGTGCTTTCTTAGGCTTAGTCCAATTTTTAATATCTTTTATTGCTGAATCAATCTCCTTATATACTAAAACTTCTGTTGCATAAGCCTCAAATTCTGGTTTCTTTAAATCTGCTTGCAGTGCTTCGAGAATAGCTTGTGTATGCTCAAGAACAGCTTGCTTGAGAGTTTTTAATTGGGCAACGCGAAAATGAATATTTTTGGTTTCTCCTGTTTGAAAAAACTCACGTTGTTTGCTGATAATATCAGCGATGGATAAGTTAGCAATCATGTTTGTTTCCTGATTCAATTAATATTTAACTCACTAAATAAGAGCTTTAATGGATTGACACCGACACCTTAAAAGGTGCGGCTACACAAACAAAGCCTGCCTTCGCAGGCTATAAAGTATCCTATTTTGATGCCGACACCTTAAAAGGTGCGGCTACACAAACAAAGCCTGCCTTCGCAGGCTATATAGAGCATCCTAGCCTGCGAAGGCAGGCTTTGTTCTTATAGCCCCAGGCTTATAGCCTGCGGGTTTTTTTGCAAAATTGATATGCTCCCTTTTAATCGGCGTTTATCTGCGTTTATCTGCGGTTAATTATTGATTGTTGCTAATAGATGTAATCTCCTGTTTAACGGGTAGATTTACAATAAATACACTACCTTTACCGAATTCAGAATTGACTAGAATAGTTCCTTGATGTGCTTCGACGATTCGACGAGAAAGATAAAGTCCTAAACCACTACCAGAACTTTTGTGACTTCCTTGCCGAAATCGTTCAAATAAAGTGGCTTGTTCTTCGGTTGGAATACCTGAACCTGTATCTGCTACTTCAATGGTAACGATTTGGGCTTGAGAAGTCAGACGGATGGTAATTGAACCGGTGTCGGTAAATTTGATAGCATTGCCTACAAGGTTGGTGAATAAGCGATGTAGTTCTAAGCGATCGCCTATTATTTTACTAGTTAACTCGTCTGTCAAATCTAGATTTATACAAAGTGATTTGGCTGACGCTAAAGGTCTTAATTCTCCAGCTACTTCTTCTAGCAACGATCGCAGATTAACTGGTTGAAAGGCTAGGGTTTTGCGACCGGCTTCAAAGCGGTAAACTTCTAATAAGGTATTCACCATCGCTAGCAGGTTGGTATTGCTGCGAGCCATGATGGTGATAACTTCCTCCATTTGCGCTGAGAGATTTCCTAAAGCACCTTGCTGAAACAGCATTAGTATTCGATCTGCTGCTACTAAAGGGGTGCGTAAGTCGTGGGTGAGACGGGAGACAAAATCTTCTCGCTGTTTTGCTATTTCGTCACGTTCGTCTATGCTGTGTTTGAGTCGCAGAAGCGATCGCACTCGCGCTAATAATTCATCGACTGTTACAGGTTTGCGAATAAAATCATCAGCACCCAAATCTAATCCTTGAGCAACATTGGGTGCATCATGAGCGGTAATCAGCAGAATCGGGATATATGGCAATTGCGTATTGCCACGCACACGTCTTGTAACCTCGTAACCATCCATTCCCGGCATCATCAAATCTAGCAATACCAAGTCACAAGGAAATGTTTCAATTTGTGCTAACGCTGAAGCACCATTTTCGGCTGTGCTGACAGTGTATCCTTCTTCCTCTAAAATGCTTTTGATTAAAAACACATTATCAGGAGAATCGTCTACAACCAGAATTTTGTCAGATTGGGAACTCATATAAAAGCAATATATACGTAAATTTAAATTACAACGTTAATTAGCTAGGCAGTCCGAGCGATCGCTATTTTACTTTTAATTATGGTTATATACAGCAGGAGTTAGGAGTTAGGAGTCAGGAGTTAGGAGTTAGGAGTTAGGAGTCAGGAGTTAGGAGTCAGGAGTGAAAAAGGCTTTATATATAGCTTTATTTCCCTAGATGCTGTACTTCATAAACCTACAATCTGCTGCAAATGTTGCATCGGGCGATTTTAATCGTCCGGGCAGGTGCTCCTTTATTGGTATCATTATTAAATTTAAACCTCCCCCCCTCCCCCTGCCTCCTCCCCCCTGCTCCCTGCCCCCTGCCCCCTGCCCCCCCTCCTCCCCTCCCATGAAACCACCCCACCCAAAGTATGAATATCAAGTTGGGGGAAGTCTACCGGCTGATGCTCCCACTTACGTGACGCGGCAGGCTGATGATGATTTATACAAAGGATTAAAGGCAGCGGAGTTTTGCTATGTGCTGAACTCGCGACAGGTGGGCAAATCTAGCTTGCGGGTAAGAACTATGGAACGCTTGCAAGCAGAGGGAGTTGCTTGTGCTGCCATTGATATTACCGCGATTGGGACTTGGGATATCACACCTGAGCAATGGTATGCGGGGGTGATTGATAGTATAGTTGGCAGTTTGTATTTATACGATAAGTTTGATTTAGATAGCTGGTGGTCAAGTCACTATTTGCTTTCTCCGGTGCAGCGATTCGGCAAGTTTATCGAAGATGTTTTGTTGGTGGAGATTTCTGGACAAATTGTCATCTTTGTGGATGAGATTGATAGCATCCTTAGTTTGAGTTTTTCGATAGATGATTTTTTTGCTTTAATTAGAAGTTGTTATAACTTGCGGGCTGATAACCCAGAATATAAGCGGATTACTTTTACGCTGTTTGGGGTTGCGACACCTTCAGATTTGATTGCGGATAAAAAGCGGACGCCGTTTAATATTGGCAGAGCGATCGCACTCACTGGTTTTCAATTCGATGAAGCTCAACCATTAGCTGATGGGTTTGTGGGTCAGGTGAGTAATCCGCAAGCTGTGCTGCGAGAGATTTTGGCTTGGACTGGTGGACAACCGTTTCTCACGCAGAAGGTTTGTAAGTTGCTGCTTCAAGCAGACAGACCTAACCCCCCAACCCCCTTCCCTGCAAGGGAAGGGGGAGAAGAGAGGGAAGGGGGAGAATTTCTCCCCTCCCCTCGCAGGGGAGGGGTAGGGGGAGAGGTCAGTATTGTCGCGGTGGAGTGGGTGGAAGAGTTAGTCCGATCGCGCATTATCAGAAATTGGGAATCGCAGGATGAACCGGAGCATTTAAGGACGATACGCGATCGCCTTTTACAAAATCAGCAGCGTGCTGGCAGGTTGTTGGGATTATATCAGCAAATATTGCAATCTTCCCAACCCCCCTTTTCAAAGGGGGGAGAAGGGGGGATCGCAAGTGATGACAGTTCTGAGCAAATGGAATTGCGGCTTTCCGGGTTGGTTGTGAAGCAGGAGAAATTAAAGGTTTCTAACCGCATTTACGCAGCGGTTTTTAATCAAAGTTGGGTCGATCAAGCATTTGCCAAACTGCGTCCCTATGCACAAGCGTTAACAGCGTGGTTCGATTCTGGTTGTCAAGATGAATCGCGTTTGTTGCGGGGGCAAACATTGCGAGATGCTCAGACATGGACAGTGGGCAAAAGTTTAAGCGATCAAGATTATCAATTTTTAGCTGCTAGTCAACAGTTAGACCGGCAAGAAGTGCAAATTGCCTTGGATGCGGAAATACAAGCCAAGCAAATATTAGCAGATGCACGACAGAAAGCAGAAATCGCTTTAGAAGAAGAGAGACAAGCGAATCAGCGGTTAGCGCAAGCGCAACAAAAAACACGACGACAAACTTATATTGGTGCTGCGATTTTGGGAGTGTCGCTGCTGGGAGCTGTCGGAGTAGCAGCACTGGTAGAACAAGCCAGACAAAGGGCTTTTAGTATTAGTGAAGTGGAACAACAAGGCAGCTATGCTTTAGAACAGTTTAAATCGAATAAAGCTGAAAGTGTTCAAAGTTTAGTCATGGCAATGAAAGCTGGGCAAACCCTTAAAGGGATGGTGAAAGAAAAGCCCTCGATTGTCGATTACCCTGCTTTGAGTCCCATACTCAGCATCCAAGAGATTTTAGCGGAGATTCAAGAAAAAAATACCTTGGAGGGACATTCCTCAGGTGTAACTAGCGTCGCATTTAGCAGTGATGGCAAAACTGTTGCTTCTGGAAGTTGGGACAGGACGATCAAAATCTGGGATATCTCCACCGGCAAACTAATTCGCACGCTTACGGGACATTCCCAAGTTGTAAGTAGCGTCGCATTTAGCAGTGATGGCAAAACTGTTGCTTCTGGAAGTTGGGACAAGACGATCAAAATCTGGGATATCTCCATCGGCAAACTAATTCGCACCCTGAAGGGACATTCCTCATATGTCAATAGCGTCGCATTTAGCAGTGATGGCAAAACTATTGCTTTTGGAAGTCGTGACAAGACGATCAAAATCTGGGATATCTCCACCGGCAAACTAATTCGCACGCTAACTGGACATACCGAATCTGTAAGTAGCGTCGCATTTAGCAGTGATGGCAAAACAGTTGCTTCTGGAAGTGACGACAAGACGATCAAAATCTGGGATATCTCCACCGGCAAACTAATTCGCACGCTTACGGGACATTCCTCACTTGTTTGGAGCGTCGCATTTAGCAGTGATGGCAAAACCGTTGCTTTTGGAAGTGGGGACAACACCATCAAAATCTGGGATATCTCCACCGGCAAACTAATTCACACCCTAACTGGACATACCGAATCTGTAAGGAGCGTCGCTTTTAGCAGTGATGGCAAAACTGTTGCTTCTGGAAGTTACGACAACACGATCAAAATCTGGGATATCTCCACCGGCAAACTAATTCGCACCCTAACTGGACATTCCTCACTTGTTTGGAGCGTCGCATTTAGCAGTGATGGCAAAACAATTGCTTCTGGAAGTTGGGACAGCACCATCAAAATCTGGGATATCTCCACCGGCAAACTAATTCGCACGCTTACGGGACATTCCCAACCTGTAAGTAGCGTCGCATTTAGCAGTGATGGCAAAACAATTGCTTTTGGAAGTGACGACAGCACCATCAAAATCTGGGATATCTCCACCGGCAAACTAATTCGCACGCTTACGGGACATTCCCAACGTGTAATTAGCGTCGCTTTTAGCAGTGATGGCAAAATTGCTTCTGGAAGTTGGGACAGCACCATCAAAATCTGGGATATCTCCACCGGCAAACTAATTCGCACGCTTACGGGACATTCCCAACCTGTAAGTAGCGTCGCATTTAGCAGTGATGGCAAAACTATTGCTTCTGGAAGTGACGACAAGACGATCAAAATCTGGGATATCTCCACCGGCAAAGTAATTCGCACGCTTACGGGACATTCCGAATCTGTAAGTAGCGTCGCTTTTAGCAGTGATGGCAAAACTATTGCTTCTGGAAGTCGTGACAAGACGATCAAAATCTGGGATATCTCCACCGGCAAAGTAATTCGCACGCTTACGGGACATTCCGAATCTGTAAGTAGCGTCGCATTTAGCAGTGATGGCAAAACAATTGCTTCTGGAAGTTCTGACAACACGATCAAAATCTGGGATATCTCCACCGGCAAACTAATTCGCACGCTCACGGGACATTCCTCAACTGTAAGTAGCGTCGCTTTTAGCAGTGATGGCAAAACTATTGCTTCTGGAAGTTCTGACAACACGATCAAAATCTGGGATATCTCCACCGGCAAAGTAATTCGCACGCTTACGGGACATTCCTCAACTGTAAGTAGCGTCGCATTTAGCAGTGATGGCAAAACTGTTGCTTCTGGAAGTGCCGACAACACGATCAAAATCTGGTACTTCGATTTAGATAATTTACTTTCGCGAAGTTGTCATAAGCTCAAAGCTTATCTGATTACCCATCCAGAGGCTTTAGAACCACTGACATTTTGTCAAGAACAAAATCCCGATATTTTATTGGCAGCAGTCCCATTCATGGTGACAGCCGGAGAAACTTCCGCCAGAAATGGTAATTTTGAAGATGCCCTTGCTAAGTTCAAAACAGCTAAAAAATGGGACTCTAAATTAGACATTAATCCAGAAGTCAAAACTGATTCTCTCCGCTTGGAGTTTGAAGGTAGAGAGTTAGCCAATAAAGGCGATTTTGATGGTGCAATAACCAAGTTTAAACAAGCAAAGCAACTAGATGCCAAAATTGACTTCGACACAGATACCGATGGTGTGCAGAACGATCCCGAAAAAGTTGCCAAACAACTTGTCAGTCAAGCTTTAGTTAAACAAGCCGGAGAAATAGTAGACAAAGGTGATGTTGACGGTGCAATAGCCAAGTTTAAACAAGCACAGCAACTAAACGCGAAAATTGACCTTGATAATTATACTGAAGGTGTGCAAACTAACCCCCAAGCTGTTGCCAAAAAACTTGTCAGTGAAGCCTTAGTTCAACAAGGTAAAGACTTAGCCACACAAGGTAATTTTGATGGTGCAGTTGCCAAGTTGAAACAAGCACAGAAACTAGATGCGAAAATTGACCTCGACACAGATACCAAGGGGGTGCAAACTAACATCCAAGCTGTTGCCAAAGACTTTACCAGCAAAGGATTTATTGCTCAAGGCAAAGAACTTGCCAGACAAGGTGATATTCGCGATGCAATTGCCAAGTTTAAACAAGCACTAAAACTCCAACCCCAGGTAGATATCAATCCAGACACCGATAGTGGACAAAATTACCTCGAAAAAGTAGCCCAAGGCTTTTACATACGGGAGCATCTCACCTTTGCAAAAACATCAGGCAGCAAGCTGGCCGTTGAGATAAGCACATCTAAGCTGTAGCATCCGAGGCACATTTTCTAATTTCCACTGTGCGCCAGAAATTTTTAAACGTTT
>JAESFM010000129.1_pt1 | contig 30151 bp, 32 predicted proteins | sample 9266171 | NCBI WGS metagenome assembly JAESFM01 (sample SAMN14505069, study PRJNA617099) | algae metagenome | isolation source: Hassallia sp. WJT32-NPBG1 and co-occurring heterotrophs from well developed... | place: USA: Mojave Desert, Joshua Tree National Park, California | collected 2006-06-22
AAATCTAATTGGCGATCGCTTAATTGTAAAGTTCTGTTTCGCATAGATTTACCTATATATCACCTCTGTACTACCAGCGTAGTATATTTTCCTCTTTTTTAGGTAATCTTCTGCCGGGAAGGGAGTATGATCCGAGAAGACCGCGATAGATGACTACTCCTTTTAGGTGCGTCGTGGATGCTAGTGTAGGCATTAAGCAATTCATCCCTGACCCGCTAACCCCTAAAGTTAATCAACTGTTTGCTCACCTGAGCAATCCGCAAACAGAAATCTTTGTGCCAGATTTATTTTACATTGAGTGTGGCAACATCCTTTGGAAGTATGTCCGTGCTGGACTTTATGCTGTTGCTGATGTCCCAGCAGATTTAGCTAGTCTCAAAGCTTTTCCGTTGCGTGTTGTTTCCACTGCTGATTTAATGGCAGATCCTGTAAATATTGCTTTGGCTCATGGGATTTCGGCTTATGATGCTTCTTATGTTGCGCTTTCACAACAAGTTGATGCTACTTTACTGACTCTTGATCAAAAGCTTGTTAAAACTTTAGCAGCTACTTCTTACTATGTTGTCTCGTTCAACAACTTTGAGGTTCCGCTCTTGTCCTGAATTTAAATGCCGATCGCTTACTCCTCGATTACTTCAACTAAATCCTCAATCATCACATCAAAGACGCGGGCTAATTTTTGGATTGCAGTAAAGTCAACCATTGACATCCCAGGCGAACGGGCATAGGTTCTTAAAGTACTGTACACCACGCCGGAACGATCTGACACTTCCTTGATTGTCCAGCCTTTTTCAGCAGCAAGTTCCCTAATCCGTAGCCTAATTACTCCCATTTCCTATTGACAATTGACTATATCTAGTCGTATGATATGACTATGCTATAAAACTATCGCCCTTTGGCGTAGGAAACGCTTATAACGATCGCCAGTTTACAAAAACCATATTTAGTCAAACGAGAATCCTTTAAATCAAGAGATATCTCATTACAACATCAGGTTTACTTTATGTTATCACTCAAACCAAAAGCGATCATCATCCGTGAATCAAAAATAGTTCACAAATAGCGTATTCGCCACTTTAACTGGCGATTTCTCACACAAGAGGCGGTGACAATGATGTTTTACATCAACCCATGAAGATATTTATGTAGTCAAATCAGAAGCGATATGTTGATTAACTTAAGTTGCCTACTCCCGTACTACCTCTACTAAATCCTCAATCATCACATCAAAAGTGCGGGCTAACTTCTGGATGGCTGTGAAGTCAACAGTTTCTAATCCAGGCGATCGCGCATATGTTCTCAGAGTGCTGTAGACCACGCCTGAACGGTCAGATACTTCTTTTATCGTCCAACCCTTCTGTGCAGCAAACTCTCGAACCCGCAGCCTAATCATTCCCATAGTTTACTTGACAAATGATTTATATCAGTCTTTAATAATTATATAGTATAAAACGATCGCCCTCCGGCCTAGGAAACTGAGAAGGCGATCGCATTTCAACAAAAACAATATCCAATAAAACGGATATAATTTTCGCTCAATTCTGGTCGCAGATACTTTTTATACAGATATCCGGTTGCAGATACCTTTTACATAAATATCCGGTTGCAGATACCTTTTATGTTATCATCCCTGAAGCCAAAAGCGCTCGTCATCCGTGAATCAAAAATAGTACACAAATCGTCCATTCGCCACTTCATCTCGCGATTTGTCACAGAAGAGGCGGTGACAATCATGTTTAACATCAACTTTGAAGATATTTATGTAGTGGAATGCTGGCGATATATAGTTTACGTCCACGCCAAAGGTGTGAGTAAATTTGTCAGCTACGCTGATTTCCCACCAATTGTGGGAGTAGAGCCACCCACAGCCGCCGACTTCATCAAATGGCGCAAGCGCTGGAAAAAGCAAAATGAACCGGGTCAAAGAAGCAAAGCGCCTGAGTTGTGGGTGAAATTTTTGAAAAACGAGTTTTGGCAAGCACCCTCAGAATTGGTGTTGTACACTTGGGGCAAATTGGTCGCGTTAATTAAATTTGCTTTTAATGAAGAAAGATTGCAGGAACTGCGAGACAGCTATCGTCAACAAAATAAGTGGTTAGTGGTTAATAGTTAGTAGAAAAACAACTAACAACTAACTACTAACAACTATTAACTAGCTTCCTTCAGCTTTATTATTAGCTCGATTCGCACGCGCTTCGGCTGAAGCCATTACTTCGTCCATATTCTCCAGAATTTCGCCTGGGAAATTTTCCAAAACCCTAGTCGAAAGAGCAACCCGACCTTTACCTTCATCCAAGTCAATAATTACAGCTTTAACCTGCTGACCAACTTGAAAGACTTTTTCTAGATTTTCAATAAATTTCTGGCTAACCTGCTTGATGTGGAGTAAAGCGCTAATACCTGACAAATCAACAAACACACCAAAAGGCTTGATCCCAGTAACTTTACCTTCCACCAACTGACCTAAAGCCAACAGAGTGAAGCCGGCAGAACGAGTCGCCAAGCGCTGAGAAAGTATGAGCTTATTATTATTGCGATCAATTTCTAAAAAGCCAGTAGTCAGAGTTTGACCTTTAAGAGCTTCTAAATTATCACGCTCAACCAAGTGCGATCGCGGAATAAATCCCCGCAAACCTAGCAGATCAACGGTGACACCACCTTTATTCACACCCATTACCCGCACTTGTACCGTCTGGGTATTTTCCTGCATTTGCACTAGTCGTTCCCAGATGTGCTTAATTTCCAGCTGTTTGCGAGACAGGGTAACTTGACCTTCTGCATCCTGTTCTCGGATAATTATAAATTCGAGTTCTTCGTGTAGCGGCAACACCTCCGACAAATTGGTTACTGCTCTCAAAGAAGCCTCATCGAGGGGAATAAAAGCTGACGATTTGCCGCCAATATCGACATATGCTCCATCATGGTCAAGTTGGAACACTTTACCGTGTACCACCTGTCCCTTTTGAAACTGATAGTCGTGTTTTTCCAGTGCTTTGGCAAAATCGTCCATTGTGAACGGCGAGTTGGCTTTTTGAGAGAGGTTCGCTTCGGAATTCATGATCTTTGAAGATAAATTGCTATATTGAGCTGATGCCACTGGAGTTTTATTAACCGCCAAACAACGTCCACTTAACACCTCAGTAGTGGTTATGCTTGCAGTCAGGCGGTTCGATGTGAGCGATCCGAGCCTGTGCTAGTTTTTAGCAATTGCAAGGCGTTTCTTTCTACACCGCCAACTGGCTGTTAAACAGTTGTTTCACCTGCTCCCAAGCATCAGCCGCAGCTTTAGGATTATAGCTGGCGCGATGGTCACAGAAAAATCCGTGGTCAGCTCCATCGTAGCGAAACACACGATGCTCGATTTTATATTTTTCTAACTCTGCCTCAATCTGATTTACTTGCTCTTGGGGAATGCTGGCATCTTCCATGCCAAAGAAGGCATATAATGTGCCTTTAATATCTGGGGTGAGGGTGAGGGTGGGAGCGCCGCCTCCTGGTGTGCGAACCGTGATGCCTGCGCCGTAGAATGAAGCGGTAGCTTTGATATCTGGTAAACTGGAGGTGAGATATGCTACATGACCACCAAAGCAAAAGCCAATACAGCCAAAACCATCTTTTTTCACTTGGGGGAGGCTTTTGAGGTAATCAATCGCTGTCTGAATATCGCTCAATAACTCTGATGCTTTGGTTTGCATGGCATAGTTTCTGCCAGTTTCAATAGCTTCTGGGGTATAACCAGTTTCAAAACCGGGGGCGATACGTTCAAAAATGGCTGGGGCGATCGCTACATATCCTTCTTTCGCGATACGTTCTGTAACTTCGCGAATATGGGCGTTGACACCAAAAATTTCTTGCAAAACGATAACGCCTGGGTAGGAACCGGGTTCTTGTGGCTGTGCCAGGTAAGCTTGTATTTCTAGATTGTCTTGCGAAAGCTTAACCGTTTTGGTATCGATTGCTTGAAGAGTCATAATTATTTTTACTCATGCCTTGTAATTATCAGATATAACTATGCCAGGATCTTAACTTGATCTCAAATCAAATTACCCTCCAGGTTCGCAGTTCCTTCTCCTGTTCGAGACGCTACGCGAACAAGCCAGCAGAGCCGACGGCAGGTGCGTGAGTGCCGGGAAACCCGCGTTCTTCGCAGTGGCTCCCCTTGGCGAAGCGCCTCTCTATGAGGGAGAAGACCGCGCTGCCTCTCCCTCATAGAGACGCTACGCGAACACCAACGCACGGACGCACCAACGGACTGCTCACCAATAAGCAAAAACGACTGCATAATAAATTGCCAAGCCTATCAATTCCATGTATCAATAAAATATTTGACAAGTAGCATATGCAGCTGGTCGCATACCACTAGTAGCACATGATGGAGGTTTGGTGATGATTCAATTCCGTATTCAGCCAGACAGTGAAATACCCGCATCAAACCAACTGTTTAATCAAATCCGGTTTGCGATCGCTTCTCGGCAATATCCACCTGGATATAAATTACCAAGCACACGGGCGCTGGCAATGCAGACGGGGTTACATCGCAATACGATCAGTAAAGTTTACCGCCAGTTGGAACAAGAAGGATTTGTCGAAAGTCTTGCCGGTTCTGGAATTTATGTCCGCGCTCAAGGTCATGAAGGTGGAAGTCGGCTAAAATCCCCAATTCTTAAAGAACATCCCGAAGCATACAAAGTTGTCCAACAAGCACTCGATGAATTACTCTCCCAAGGCTGCTCGCTCAATCAAGCTCGTGAGATATTCTTGGCAGAAATTGACTGGCGCTTGCGTTGTAGTGCGCGAGTACTAGTGGCGGCTCCAGCTCAAGACATTGGTGCTGGCGAGTTAATGATGTATGAATTGGAACAATCCCTAAAAATACCAGTACAGTTGGTAGCAATGGAAGAATTAATTACTGTGCTAGATCAAACTTCTTCTGCCACCGTGGTAACAAGTCGGTATTTCATTGGCGAAGTAGAAGCGATCGCCGCTCCCAAAACTGTGAGAGTGATTCCTCTTGATATCTACGACTATGCGAAAGAAATGAATTTAGTGAGAAACTTACCAAAAGACAGTTGTGTGGGCATAGTCAGCCTCAGTTCTGGCATTCTCCGCGCCACAGAAGTACTAATTCACGGCTTCCGGGGTGATGAACTACTGGTGATGACTTCTCAACCAAAAGATGGCTACAAACTTCAAGCGCTCGTTAAACGTGCCGAAGTGATTTTTAGCAGCGATCAAGTCAGTTTTTCCGCAGTACAAGCCGCAGTACAAGCCGCTCAAGAGGACATTATTCGTCCACCTAAACTGATTCGCAGCGACAATTACATTGGTACTAAATCGATTAATTTGCTTAAAAGAGAGCTAGGTCTGGGGTAATCTCTCGATGGTTAGCACTGATTACCCGACGAGTGAACTCGCGGCTAAAAGAACAAAGTCCCTTAGGGTGAATCCTGCGGATACGCTACGCGAGCGCCAGTCGTCTGCGGAGGGAAACCTCCTGCAGCGCTGGACTCACCGTCTACGCGGACTTTATGTTTCAACTATCAAGCAACAACTAACTAATTCAAAAACTCTCGCACCACCTGTAAATAAGTTGGTGCGTCTTCCAACATCGGGAAATGAGCAGTACGCTTAATCATGGCATACTCAACTTTATCGTTTAATGACGCTGCTTGATGCCCCATCTTAGCGGGAATAATCTTGTCATACTCTCCCGCCACAAGTAAGGTAGGAACTGTGACTTTCGCGAATTCATCGGGCATTAACTCAGATGCCGCTTTACTTACAGAAGTAAAAATTGTGCCTAAGGCAGCATCGTAATCTGCTACCAAAAAATCTTGCAAAAAAGCCTGACGCTCTGCTGCTGGTATGGAACGATGTAAAAATCGTGCCATAAACATTCGGTCAACAAATGGTATTTTTCCTAACCATTTGGGACGGAATTTAACAACGTAGCCACCGAATTTATGAAAGGCTGCAAATGCTTTTTCATCGTACTCAAAAATGCCGCTACAAGTCAAAATTGCTCGTTCTACTTGTTGGGGGTAGCGGTTAAGAAACAAAGTAGCAATTGATGCGCCCATTGAATGAGCATTAATATAAACGCGCTGTAGTTGCAACTTATCTAGCAACACTTTCAAGTCGTCAGCATATTCTTCTAATTCATAGGTTAACTCAGCGATCGCCTGCGATTCTTCTTCTACTGACTGCGACTCAACTGACTCAACCACAGATTCACTTGCTTTGGCTACAATTGGTTGTCCCTTGGAACGCCCAAAACCGCGCAAATCGTAGAGTAAACAATCAAATTTATCTGATAAAGCATGAGCGGTGCTTTGCCAATATTTAGCTGAACCTGCCCAACCATGAACAAAAACCATCACTGGTTTCACCTGGGAACCAGATAATTTTTTTATCCACTGGTAATAGTGCTCAACACCCCTAACGCTAATGTAAGGCATCTAAACTAAGTGTCAACTGTAAAACTCAAAGGATGAAAGATTAGATTTTATCATTCATCCTTCATCCTTCATCCTTGATCTTTTTTAAGCTGATTCTGGCTTGGGTAGTGAGGAGGGATGCATGAGCAATTCGGCTGTTGATCGCTTCTCTACCATCTCCCGCGTTACTGAACAGCGAGTTACATCTTTACGAGAGGGTAACTCGTACATTACATCCAGCATCAGTTCTTCGATAATACCGCGCAGCGCCCTAGCACCTGTTTTGCGGCGATAGGCTTCTTGAGCGATCGCCTTTAAGGCATCTGGTTTAAAGTCTAGCTGCACGTTATCCATCTTCAGCAGTTTTTGGTACTGCTTCACCAAGGCACTACGCGGTTCGGTCATAATCGCCATCAGTGCTTCTTCATCCAACGGATCTACTACTGCCACCATTGGTATCCGTCCAATGAATTCGGGAATCATCCCAAACTTCACTAGGTCATCTGGTTCTAGATGGCGCAGAGTATCTGCCACCCGCTTCTCTTTCGATACACCTTCTCCGGGTTGGACAAAGCCCATTGACTTTTTGCCAACTCTCTGATCTACAACTTTTTCCAGACCGACAAAAGCGCCACCACAGATGAACAGGATGTTACTTGTATCAATTTGGATGCAGTCTTGATACGGATGCTTGCGTCCTCCTTGGGGTGGTACGTTGGCGATCGTTCCTTCTAACATCTTCAGCAAAGCTTGCTGCACGCCTTCGCCAGAAACATCCCGCGTAATCGAGGGGTTCTCGCTTTTGCGAGCAATCTTGTCTATTTCGTCGATGTAGATTATCCCTCTTTGGGCTTCTTCCACATCCAAATCTGCTACTTGCAATAGTCGCAGCAAGATATTTTCTACATCTTCTCCTACATACCCTGCTTCCGTCAGCGTTGTGGCATCAGCGACGGCAAAGGGTACATCTAAGATTTTCGCCAAAGTTTGTGCTAAAAGCGTTTTACCGCAACCGGTCGGTCCCATTAGCAAAATGTTGGACTTTTGCAACTCTACAGCATCATCTGCCCCAGCTTTGCCACTGCCTTTAGACTGAATGATCGCCAACCGTTTGTAATGATTGTAAACCGCGACTGACAGCACTTTCTTGGCTTCGTCTTGACCTATGACGTGTTCGTCGAGATATTTTTTAATATCTTGTGGCTTGGGTATCTGATTAAATGAGATACTGTTAGAGCGAGCGCGACGTTTTTGAGGCGGCTCTGACCGGGGTGCGGCTGGTGGTGTTGCCGCACCATTCGTGTCGAGTAACTCCTCATCTAGTATTTCATTACACAAGTCAACGCATTCATCGCAGATGTAGACTCCTGGTCCAGCGATTAATTTACGCACCTGCTCTTGAGACTTGCCACAAAATGAACATTTTAAATGGGAGTCGTACTTAGACATACCAGCCTCTTATTTCACACTAGTGACGTTTTCCCCAGCGGTGGGTAGATTTTGTCTGGAAATAACTTGGTCGATCAAACCGTAGTTTTTCGCTTCTTCTGCCGACATGAAGAAGTCCCGCTCGGTATCAGCCTCGATTCTTTCTAAAGGTTGACCAGTATGCTCAGACAATAACTGATTCAACTTCGACTTAATGTAAAGAATTTCTCTTGCCTGAATTTCTATGTCAATTGCTTGTCCTTGAGCGCCACCGAGCGGTTGGTGAATCATAATGCGGGAATCCGGTAAAGACATGCGCTTACCAGCGGTTCCAGCAGTCAGCAGAAACGCCCCCATGCTCGCAGCTAATCCAAAACAAATAGTGACAACATCCGGGCGAATTTGTTGTATTGTATCATAGATTGCCATACCCGCGTAGACGGAGCCGCCGGGAGAATTGATGTATAGTTGAATGTCTTTTTCTGAGTCTTCAGCATCCAAAAACAACAACTGAGCAACAATTGAGTTAGCAACAATATCGTCGATTGGCGTTCCCAAAAAGATAATCCGCTCTCGCAGCAAGCGCGAGAAGATATCGAAAGCTCGTTCTCCCATACCAGATTGCTCTACCACCATCGGGACGATGTTGCTAGGGCTGCTTTGAGAGTTAATTTGTCTTAGACCCAAACTGTTGATTGGGTCATTTCCCGACTGCGATATAAGCATAAAAGAACGTTTGAGAATAATTAGGACAAAGATTAAAGCAGCTTTTGCTGGCTTTGAGAGGCAATTTGATTTGTATTTTAGCTATGTGTTAACCATTATGCCTTATATAAATAGCTCTCGTGTTACACACTATCAAGCTAAGGCGGTAATTTGGGTAGTTATTCATTTAAGTTTTCTGAAAGCAGAGGAGTCAGGAGTTAGGAGTTAGGAGTTAGGAGTCAGGAGTCAGGAGTCAGAATCTCCTTGCCCTCCTTGTGCTCCTTGTGCTCTACTCTCCCTGTGTTAATTCTGGAGTAGATTCGCCCTTTTCTTCCTCTATCTCAGGTGCATCTGCATCTTCTGACAAAGGTGATTCTGCTTCTTCTTGAGGAGTCAGAGAACCTTCAGGTACAAGTTCAACTGATGAGTGTTCTATCAGCCAATCGACGATTTTTTCGGTTGAGAGTTCATTTTCGACTACTGCGCGGAGTCTTTCGGGATCAACGTCTTGATCGGCGTACTCTTGCATGAGTTCTGTGACTCTAGCTTCGAGTTCTTCGGGTGTGACTTCAATAGACTCGCGTTTACCGATTTCGATGAGTGCAAGCGATCGCTTTAAGCGTTCAATTGCTTCTGGGCGCGATCGCTCTCGCAACTGAGGAATAATATCTTGGGTAAACAGCTTCTTGACATCCAACCCCTGTTGAGAAAGTCGCATTGCCGTTTGCGTTAGCATCTGATCGACTTCTTGCTCAATCATCGTTTCTGGTAAGTCTACTTCAACGTGCTTGAGCAGTTCTGCTAACAAAGCTTCCTGCTTATTCGCTTTTGTTTTGGTAGCAGCCTCTTTTTCATATCGCTCTTCTAAAGAAGCACGCAATTCGGCTAATGTATCAAAATCGCTCATTTCTTGAGCAAAATCATCATTTAATTCCGGTAGCTCTTTTTCCTTGATTTCTTTGAGCGTTACCGTGAATTTGGCGGCTTTTCCGGCTAATTCTTCGTTCGCATAGGGGTCGGGAAACTGAGCGGAAATTTCTTTAGTTTCGCCAGGATTCATCCCTACCATCCCCGTCACAAAACCGGGAATAAACTTGTCTTCCTGCAACTCTACTTGAAAATCTTCGGCTTCACCGCCAGGAATTGGCTCAGGTTCTGCGGTTTCGTCTTCTCCTTTGAAGTACACACCTTTAAAATCCACCACAGCCACATCGCCGATTTGCGCTGCACGTCCTTCCACAGGAATTAATGTTCCCATTTCCTGACGTTCGCTCTCTAGGACTGTATCCACTTTCTCTGGATCGGATTTTACTTCTTCAGCTTTAACTTCAAATTCGGTATACTTAACCAGATTCACTTCCGGTTCTACATCTACACCGGCGGAAAATATCAGAGCTTTGCCCGGTTCATAATTATTAATCAATTCCTCAAACGACGATCGCAGTCGCGGTTGTCCGATCGCCTGAATATTTTCTTGTTTTACCGCTTTCTCGATACCATCTTGAATTAATTCTTCCAGCGCTGCTGCCTTAACTCTAGCTGTACCGATACGCTGTAGCAATATGGGGCGAGGCACCTTGCCTTTACGAAACCCAGGAATATTAGCATCTTTAGTGAAGTTCTTAATGACCTTTTCGTAAGTTTGCTTAGTCATTTCTGGCGTAATCTCTATTTCCAGCCCTATTTGGCTAGCGGGAAGTTTTTCCTGGGTTACTTTCATGCTTCGTCTGTGTTGTCTGCTATTTTTACTCTGAGTGGACTAGAGACGCATACGAGTAGAGCGTCTAGATTGAAAAATGGATGCCCTTCAGCAGAGATCCAGTTTACTGCTAATCCCAAAGCACTTAAGACTTTAGCGCAATAACTTTACTTGGGGACTCGGCAATGGGGAATGGGCAATGGCAATTTAAAATTAGGAATGAGATTCTTTCGATGCCCGATGCCCACTTTGACGATGCCCAATCCCCAAATTCATTTTTCGCTCTGGGGCTTACAGCGTGATATTCTGGTTCTCAACCAGCTGTTCGTACTTTTTTGCTTTTTGCCTCAAACGCTAGCTGCCTTGAGGTCTAGCTCAAAAACGTCCATTTGCATCATAGTATATCCATCATGCTGGCAACCTACTTTACACAGAATGGAAGATTAAGGCGATCGCCATCCAGCTTCTAGGGCAACAAGAGTGCATATATCAAACTTGTTTAAGCCCTAAATATGACAGTTTGTTATATAATATTTATTTTAAATTGGTAAAATTTAAAATAGTAATTATTAGAAATTGCAACATTACTTAAAATGACCAATAAAATAAATAATGTATTAGATTAAAAGATACCTAACTAAAGTATTCAGATTTATTTTATATCAGAAGATTGATAATTAAATATGGATAAATCAGCGATTTGACCAACAAGAAATTACAAATACTTATGAAGTCAGGAGGAAGCAAATTTGTCTAAATCCTATAGTGTAGCTATTTTAGGAGCAACTGGTGCAGTTGGCAAAGAATTACTGCAACTGTTAGAAAGTCGTAATTTTCCAGTTTCTAATTTAAAGTTATTAGCATCCGCTCGTAGTGCAGGGCAGATTCTGCCGTTTAAAGGGGAAAATTTAATAATAGAGGCAGTAAGCGATCAGTCTTTTGATAATGTAGATATCGTGCTGGCTAGTGCCGGAGGTTCGATATCCAAACTTTGGGCATCAAAAGCTGTCGCAGCGGGTGCGGTGGTAATTGATAATTCCAGCGCTTTTCGGATGAATCCAGAAGTACCTTTGGTAGTTCCAGAGGTAAATCCTCAAGCCGCAGCTAACCATCAAGGCATTATTGCTAACCCCAACTGTACGACAATTTTAATGGCGTTAGCAGTATATCCATTGCATCAAGTTAAGCCTGTACAGCGCATTGTCGCTGCAACTTATCAATCTGCAAGTGGCGCGGGTGCCAAAGCAATGGCAGAAGTAACAACCCAAACAAGCGCCATTTTACAAGGAGAAAAACCAGTAGTCGAAGTATTTCCTTACCCCTTAGCATTTAATTTATTTCCGCATAATTCCCCATTGAATGATTTGGGATACTGCGAGGAAGAAATGAAAATGGTTAATGAAACCCGAAAAATATTTGGAAATCAAGATATAAGAATTACCGCAACTTGTGTACGGGTTCCCGTACTTCGGGCTCACTCCGAAGCAATTAATTTAGAATTCGCCACACCTTTTGCTGTGGAATCAGCTAGAGAAATTTTAAGTAATTCGCCTGGTATAAAATTGGTAGAAAATTGGGAAACGAATCATTTTCCCATGCCAATTGAAGCTAGCGGACAAGATGATGTTTTAGTTGGGAGAATTCGTCAGGATATATCTCATGCGTGCGGATTAGAACTGTGGCTGTGTGGGGATCAAATTCGCAAAGGTGCGGCGTTAAATGCAGTGCAAATTGCTGAGTTGTTAGTAGAAAAGAATCTACTCAAACCGATGGCAAGTTACGTTTCGAGTTAGCAAAAAAAAGTAAATAAAATTTGTAAAAATTGCTAACTAAGATACAGAAAAATAAATGTAAATGTGCGAATCACGCTCTCATAGCAATTTGCAGATCAGTTATGACAAGAGAAAGCCACCAAGATAGAAAAAAATAGCATCCATGTAATGAGGAGTGAAAAGAGGGTGGTAGATTTTGGTAGAGTTTTAACCGCGATGATTACGCCGTTTAAAGCAGACGGCAGTGTTAATTATGATGTAGCCGCCGAACTTGCAGCACATCTAGTGAAAAACGGTACAGATACACTGGTGGTATGCGGGACAACTGGGGAATCGCCTTCTCTTACTTGGGAAGAAGAATATCAGTTATTTCTCGTGGTGTCCGAGGCGGTGGCAGGAAAAGCTAAAGTGATGGCAGGATGTGGTTCTAATTCCACCAAAGAAGCGATCGCTGCTACTCAAAAAGCCGCTAAAATAGGAGTAGATGGATCTTTACAAGTTGTACCTTATTACAACAAACCACCGCAAGCCGGACTAAAAGCGCACTTTCAGGCGATCGCTCAAGCCTGTCCCGACCTCCCGATGTTGTTATACAATGTCCCAGGTCGTACTGGTCAAAACCTCAGTGCAGAAACAGTAGCAGGTTTAGCCGAGGTAAACAACATTGTCGGCATCAAAGAAGCTAGTGGTAATATAGACCAAGCAAGTGAAATTCGCCGCTTGACACCGAAAGAATTTCAGATTTACTCTGGAGATGATTCCCTAACTTTGCCTTTGTTAGCGATCGGGGCAAAGGGAGTAGTCAGTGTGGCGAGTCATCTGGTAGGAACCCAACTACAGCAGATGATCCAAGGCTTTACAACTGGAAAAACTCAAGTTGCTACTGAAATTCATTTGCAACTATTTCCGTTGTTTAAAGCTTTATTTACCACTACAAACCCCATTCCACTTAAGAAAGCTTTGCAACTTCAAGGTTGGGAGGTAGGTTTAACTCGTCTACCCCTGTGTGAAGCCGACGCAGAAGTTACTCAAAAATTAAAGACAGTTCTTCAGGAACTTAATTTAATTCAAGCACAAACTTGATAATAAAGAAGCAAATTTTGACTTTTGCAGTTATTGAGAAAAAGACGTAATTTTAACCAGCTTGCACAAACAAGCCTGTGCTAAGACTAACGATATAGTATGAAATTTCAAGAAAGTAAAGTCGATTTTATTGAACAACAGTTCGATCTGAATTAAAAATTCACGCTCTTTCCAAGTGACATAAAACACAAATACTATTGCCTGTAATAGAAGACAGCTTACTTACAACTTATTAACCTTAAACAACAATCCAGGAGAAAATGGCTAAAAACGAAGCTAACTCCGCCCTAAAAATCATTCCATTGGGCGGCTTACATGAAATTGGTAAAAATACCTGTGTTTTCGAGTACGACGACGAAATTATCCTGTTAGATGCAGGTTTGGCTTTCCCGACAAAGGCGATGCATGGAGTAAATATTGTTCTCCCAGATACAACTTATCTACGGGAAAATCGCCACAAAATTAAAGGTATGATCGTTACCCACGGTCATGAAGACCATATCGGCGGTATCGCTTTTCACTTGAAGCAATTTGACATTCCGGTGATTTATGGTCCGAGACTAGCACTGGCAATGCTAGAAGGTAAATTAGAAGAAGCTGGTGTACGCGATCGCACTGAATTAAGAACAGTCAGACCTCGTGATGTCGTGCGCTTTGGCAAATCATTTGTAGTTGAGTATATCCGTAATACTCACTCTATCGCCGATAGTTTTACTGTGGCGATTAACACCCCCGTTGGTGTAATCATTCACACAGGCGACTTTAAATTTGACCACACCCCAGTCGATGGTGAACATTTTGACTTGCAAAGGTTAGCCGAACACGGCGAAAAAGGCGTACTTTGCCTGATGAGTGACTCAACCAACTCAGAAGTACCCGGATTTACCCCTTCAGAACGTTCAGTTTATCCCAACCTAGAGCGCATCTTCATGCAAACACCTGGGCGAATGTTCGTGACCACCTTCGCTTCCAGCGTGCATCGCATCAACATGACTTTACAGCTAGCGCAGAAGTATAACCGAGTCGTGGCGGTTGTCGGGCGTTCAATGCTGAATTTGATTGCCCATGCGCGTAATCTTGGTTACATCAAGTGTGAAGATAATCTTTTGCAGCCGTTACACGCTGTTCGGAATTTACCAGAAGATAGAGTATTGATTTTGACTACGGGTTCTCAGGGTGAACCTATGTCGGCAATGACACGGATTGCTAACAAAGAACACCCCCACATTAGAATCCGACAAGGCGATACAGTAGTCTTCTCTGCTAACCCGATTCCCGGAAATACGATCGCTGTCGTCAACATCATCGATAAGTTGATGATCCAGGGCGCAAATGTAATTTACGGTAGAGAAAAAGGAATACACGTTTCCGGTCACGGCTGTCAAGAAGACCAAAAGCTGATGATGGCGTTGACTAGACCGAAATTCTTCTTGCCAATTCACGGCGAACATCGAATGCTGGTGAAGCACTCCCAGACGGCTCAAAGTGTCGGCATTCCCCCAGAGAATATGGTGATTATACAGAATGGCGATGTAATAGAATTAACTGAAAATTCTATGAGCGTTGCTGGGAAAGTGCCCTCTGGTATAGAGTTGGTGGATACTTCCAGTTCTGGCATGGTCAGCGCCAAAGTCTTGCAAGAACGGCAACGCATGGCTTCAGAAGGTATCGTCACCATCGCTGCGGCTATTGATTGGCATGGCAAGCTGATGGCAAAACCAGAAATTCACTTGCGCGGGGTGGTGACAAGTATAGAGCGATCGCTCCTGCAAAAGTGGGTGCAACAGCGGATTGAAGAAATCCTCAGCGTGCGTTGGTCTGAATTTACCAATTCTGGCTTTGAAAGCGAGCAATCAGAGATGGACTTGGGTGGATTGCAAGGCATGTTAGAGCGCGAATTGCAACGATCCATCCGTAAAGAACTGCAATGTCAACCATCTGTAACTTTGTTGATGCAAGTTCCTGATGAGCCTCCTGTGAAAGTTGCCACCGATGGCAGAAGGCGTCGGACTCGCACTACTGCTCAAGTCGCTTCGTAGGAAGTTAAGAGAAAAGGCTCACGCAAAGACGAGGACACTTGCGTGCGGGGGTTCCCAAGCCACTGCGTTGCGGAGCCAGTGCCGTGCGGGGGTTCCCCCCCGTTGAGGCATCTGGCGTTGGGTTAAGCGCGCTATCTGCGACTGCCGTTCCGTTGAAGCATGTCGCGTCCCCGTTAAGCAACGTGTTTGTCGCAAAGACTCAAAGTTTTTCTTTGCGTCTTTGCGTTTTGGTGTGAGATTTACCGAAGCACAAGCAACAGGACTTCTGTTTAGTTCATATAAATTCAGTGAACCCACAGATAAACCAGAAGTAAAGTACACGCAGTCAGTGGTGCTCCAAAGCGCAAATGCTCCCAAAAAGTCAGCTTGTAACCCAACTCGCTAGCAGCTTCTGCGACTATTAGATTTGCCACGGAAGCAAACAAAGTGAAATTACCAGCCAAGGTTGATCCAGCTGCTAGTAACAGCCAGCAATGTGTGTCATCTTTAGGAATCAACGGTTGCAGCAGAAGTACCGCTGGAACATTAGAAATCAAATTAGACAAGATAGCTGTCACCCCTAACAAAGAAGCAGCAGAGTTGATTGCATGGGTAAACGGCTGCAATAAATTTAACTTTTGCGTCACTCTTGTCAGGATAAAGAGTCCAGAAAACATTACCAACAGATTCCAATCTACTTTTTTGAGGATGCGTTGGGGTTTGACTCGGCGAGTAATTAGCAATAAGCTAGCAGCGACTAAGGCAGATTCTGCCAGGGGTAAGCCGGCAACAAAGGCAATCAGTAATCCGGTGGTGACTATTAAAGTTTTTTGATATAGCGGTTTGAATATGCGTGGTTTTGTGGTGAATAAGCGATGTCTGACGACAAGTCGCTTTGCGTCTACGCTTGAAACGTGCGATCGCACATCTGGATAAAGCAACCACAGCAATCCTATTTGAATTATCAAGCCAATCACGGCAACTGGAACTAATGCCCATAAAAATTCTAGGTAGCCGATACCTGAAAACGAGCCGATCAATATATTTTGCGGATTTCCGCTTAAGGTTGCTACCGAGCCAATATTAGTTGCTCCCGCAAGAGCTAGTAAATAAGGAATCGGATTGTAAACCCAAAGCTTGAGTCAGGCTTAATGTTAATGGTGTAAAAATCAGCGCTACCGTGTCATTGAGAAAGATGGCGGAGAGGATACCACTGCCAAAAGTTAAGGTTATTAATACACCTAGAGGACTCCGGGTAAAACTCAATAAGACCGATAGTGCCTGTGGGAAAAATCCTGCATAAAATAAATTGGCGTTAACTACCATCATGCTCAAGAGAAACACGATGGTTTTAGGATCAATTGCTTCCCATGCTTCCTGTAAAGTCACTACACCCAAAGCAATTAGAAAGCCAGATCCAACTAAAGCGATCGTGGCGCGGTTCATCCGTAACCCAGGTAGGCTACCCAACGCTAACCCTAAGTAAGTCAACCCTAATACGCCATAAGTTCCATATTCAACGACAATCACTTTTTTACCGAAGACTGGGAACAAGAGAGTGGGAATTCAGGACTAGAGAATGGGAGACAAGGGTACAAGGGAGACAAGGGAGAATTTATTCGATTATCAATGCCCGATGCTCCATACCCAATGCCCAGTAAAAATACTGGCACAAGCAACTTGCATTAAGTTTTGTAAATGTTACAATAAAACCTGTCCAAAGGCAGATGTCTTTATTAAAATTTAAACTATGTCAAGTTATCAACAAGATAGGACTAGTAGACTTCCAGTTCTGGGAAAAGTGCGGTTAACTTGACGTAGTAACAAATAGATTCTGATTCTAGTAGCTACCTAAACATCAGAGTGTGTCCAAGTCAAAACACGATTTTCTTATTAAAGTAATTTACACCTTGTAGAGAGTCATCGGACAGTTCTGTGACCCTCACAAACACAGAGGAGCGAACCATGAAGGTATTTCATAGTACCACGCCAAAGATTTTTTTAGCAAGCTGGGTATCGTTAAATCCCGCAAACGCATCTGACACTAATGTAACCGGGCTGTACAGTCGTTCCTCAGAGCCTGACCGTGACATTCTTCAACCACTGCGGCTTCGGATAGACAATATTAAAGTAAGCGATCGCACTTTTGCTCACCGCTTGTGCAAATTGATTCCTGCTCAATGTCCCTTTGAGCGCGATGTAAAATTATTCGGCAAAACCCTGTTTCATATTCCACCAATGTGTAAGCTCAACCCCTTATACGAGGAAGTGGTTGGATTACGCTTTCGAGCGCTGTGCTATCTAGCCGATGATTGCGGCGAGGACATATCACAGTATTGCTAATAAAGTTAGGACTAGAGACGCGATGTTCCTCGCGTCTTTACAGAGCTAGGAGTTACAAGTTACGAGTGAATAAACACTCGTAACTTGTAACTCCTAATCGCATTTCTCCATAATAATAAATAAGCTTAATTAGCCCACGAAGGTGGGCTTTGTTCATATAGCCCTAGGCTTCCAGCCTAAGGGCTATAAAGCGCAACTATTTTTTTTGCCATTTTTGAATCGCTGTTTGAGCTTCCTCATAAGGAGCTGTTACCTCTGGAACTAAAAGAGCGGTTTCAATTGCTGTTTTTAATTGGCCTCTAGCGGCACGCTTTTTGGCGAGAGATAAAATTATTTGGCTCCATTTATTCATCGATTTTTGTGCTTCATCGAAGCCTGGTTGACCGGGTGATACTTTTTTCGCTACTTCGATCGCCCGATTATAAGTAGATGCCTGTCCGGGCTGAATTAAGCCATTAGCTGCGTCTAAAAGTGTGCTATTACTTACATACTGCTTTGCTTCTAACCGCCATTGATTAATTGCAGCTTGAGCCTTGGGATAAAACGGCTCGCTTTTGGTGATTAATGCAGCTGCGGCGATCGCACTCCCATATTGTTTTTGCTTGGCGCGACCCTCTGCTAAATCTAAAATCATCTGGCTCCAAATCTTAATATTCTCCTGAGCTTGATCGTAGAGCGGTTCACCAGCTTTGATTTTCCGAGCAGTAAGAATCGCCATTCTTAAATCGCTTGCTTGAGTTTGTCTGAGCGACATTTTCGCCAAGTCCAATACAGCTTGGTTTCGCTGTTGCGACTTAGAAATAAAGCCTGTTTGCGAGTTTGGTTGATTTTTTGGTTCAACTGGTGGGATTGTCTCGGAGATAGAGCGGACATCTGGTGTCTTGACGACGTTTATATCACTAGTCGCAGTGCTAGGTGTTTTTGGCAATATTTCCGCAAATCTAAATCCTGGTTTATTGCGGACACAAACTAGCACGATTGAAGTTAGTAGCATTGTGGTGCCGACACCCCACAATACAAGCTGTTTCCACAATCGAGCATACCTCCCCCTTTTTTGGGGAAAGTTCGTTGTTTGAGAAGGGGATAATTGAGAGACGTAGGGTTGAGGTGGAGGTGAAGGAATAAATCTTCTACCTGTAGTCATCTGTGGCGAATCCAGAGTAGAAATATTTTCTGAAGTTGCTTGACCTCCTCCGAAGCTACGAGATATAGAAGTTATGGTTGGGGTTTCTCCCCACATTGCCTGCTCAAGTGGAACTTGTTGTAACTGCGCCGAATCTCTATCTTTAAAAGAATTTTCTTGGAGCGAGGGAGCTGCAACCGCAACAGCAAAAATTTCTTCTGTGGGAAAAATTGAGGCTTCGTCACTTTCGCTTGTCTGTGCTTGGTAAGGTAAGATATGTTGCAGTTTTGATGGAATAATCACAACAGGGTTTTGTGTCGGACGCCAGTAGTGTTGAGAAAATTCTGGCGTGCGGACGCTCAAATAACTTCCTAATTCTGCCAAGCTGCTACCATGACCGGAATGCAAAGCTGCTAAAAGCGCTTCGGTAAAAATTCCGTGACCTAGTTCGCTACTTTCGTAAGAGAATTGTTCTGGTTGGCAAGAAAGAATTGTGGCTATTTGTAGTTCTTGCGCTAGGTCTAAAGTTTCTTGCCCAACGGCAGCATTGCCTTGTGCGCCAAAAGTGCGGTTCATATCGAACACTAGCACAACATTCAAGTTAGCAAATTGCAGACTCTGCATGAGCGATCGCACTTGAATGCCAGTATGAAGCACCTGAGCCGGATTTCCTTCTACTGGCATCAAATAATCGTTGCCGTTGTAATTAACTCCATAACCGCTAAAGAATAACCATACATAGTCTTGCGGTTGCCAAAATTTGGCTACCAAATCCTCAAACAAAATGAGAATATTTTCTTTGCTGGGATAGGTAGATCTATTGCCAATAGGCGGCGAAGTATCTGTCATCAACAGACACTGTTGTGGCGAAAAACCTGCTTGTGTAACGAAAAAATCTAAGAGCGCTTCCGCATCTGCTTGCGCGCAACCTAAAGGCTGAAAGAATTGATATTGATTGATGCCTATAGCGATCGCCCAATGATTTGCCATCGCGCTTTTCAGTGTTATTGTTTACTTGCATAAAATTGCGGTTGGCTTTGCTGAAAAAACAAGGCTAACCTATGTCATATAGTCGAGGTGATTCTGAATGAGTCTTCTGATTATAAGTAATCTTTATTACATTTTTTTAAGCAAAAATACTTTGACTTATTTCAAATTACAGATCATCAGTAAGGAGCATAAAGTTATGAGCAGAAGTGTTGCTCACCAACTATCATTCATCATTCCCTTTCAAGTTATTAGCCAAATTGCCAAAGAAATCCGGATAGTTCCTTTAATTGTTTTGCTTGGTACTGCGATTCCGGCGTGGTTTGTGTGTGAAGCGATCGCACCCCAGAGTGTGCAAGCTTATACCGCGAGAGTGGACTTGGCGATTGACACCTTCCCAGAAGAAAACTACGAAACCATATTACGGAGGGCAGAAGCAGTGGCTAGGGCAGCTGCTCAACGCAGCTTTGACCAAGATATTTTAGTTACAGACGTTTCCGTAGTTGTATCCGCCCAAAATTATGGTGCGATCGCTCCAGTTTTGGCATTAGAAGTTAGTCGTCCCCAATGGCGAAATCGCCCCGATCCACAAGTTTGGGCAACTTACTTTAAAACTGCGCGATCGCTACTATTTTTTGAACGAAATTCTACAACTACGAATTCTCCTCCAGTAGTTCCTGCTACCCCGACACCAGCCCCACAACAACCCCCAACTCCTGATTTGAACAAAACGCCACAACCTATTAATGTTCCCCTAGTTCCACCACCTCTAGAGAACACGCAACCGAAGCGTTGAAAATTGGGAATTGGGAATTGGGCATTGGGCAATGGGCATTGGGCATTGGGAAAGGTGGGGGAACCCCACCCCTACTTGTTTGCCTTGTTTGCCTTGTTTGCCTTGTCTGCCTTGTCCCCTATCTAGCTTTCGGTACAAATATCAGATAAGTACCTCCCAAACCTTCGACAATTGTGCGGGTATTTGCAGTGATCATTTTCTGGTAGGTTTCCCCCTCGCTTCCTGGTTCACCCAAACCATCGGTAAAAAGTTCTCTTTGTGAAACTTTTACTCTGGCTTGTCTTGCTACAGACTGAATTAAGTTGGGGTTAATTGTTGTTTCGGGAAAAATTGTCGGCACTTTCGCTTGCTTGATATTATTCACTAAGCTTTTGACACGCGCATCTGTAGGTTTTTTTTCGGTGGTGATACCTGACAAAGTGCCTTTTAGTGAAAGACCGTAAGAAGAAGCATAATAACCCATTGCATCATGGATTGTTACTAATTGACGTTGATTGGCGGGTATAGTTGTAATCCTTGACTTAACCCAACTATCGAGCTGAGTTAGCTCACTTTTGATTTGACGCGCATTACTGCTATAAAGCGTCGCATTTTCTGGTGAGACTTTTTCTAGGTTGCGGCTGATGACATCCACCATTGCGATCGCATTCTTGACATTATGCCAAACATGAGGATCGTTTATCTTGCTATTTTGCTGAAACTGCTGTGGTTTGGGAACCACAACTTGACCTACAGCAATTTTCGGTGTACGGTTCTTAGTAGCTTTAATCAATCTAATCAAACTCGGTTCCAGATTGTAGCCGTTATATAAAATAAGGGAAGCCGTCTGCATCGCTTCCCGGTCTTCCTGCTTAGGTTGATAAACGTGCGGATCTGCCCCAGGGGGGATCAAGCACGTCAGATTAACTGAGTTTCCCGCCACTTGTCTAGTGAAATCACAGAGGACGTTTGTAGTTGTTACTACTTGAGGCAAATTATTATTTCTGGTAGTGGTTTGCGTGAAAGCGGTGTTTGTATTTTGATTACAGCTAGCCAATCCAATCGCTAGAGCAACAAGAGCAAGTCGCAAGGAATTATTTGATGATATGTTTTTTGACATCACTAACTCCTCTCTGCGCTACAATAACGATAATCTTTATCATGAACGTGAAGTGAAATCCCAGCATTTTCAGGACTTGGTTGTCAAATAGCGAAGCGTTAACGCACTCGCAAAATCTTAGCTGAGGGTGAGGGTGAGAATAAGATAATGAAGGCGTGTAAAGCTTCTATTCCCGTTCCTTCAAACAGCAATTATGCTGAATAAAGCTAATGTGGCGCAAAAATCCCAAATTGACTGAAATAACACAGCTAATGTTGGGAATGTGGTGATTTGGCGCGTATTACTCATACAAGTTGATTTTACAAACCAAGTCAGGCATCTGTTGGAAATTGTAGCAGTGGGATTCACATCGAAGCAAAATTAATAGGGGCACAGCGGTGCGCTGTACCCCTACTGCATAACTTATAACTTTTTAAATGCCTGCAAATGGTAGCTTACCTTGCAGTATCTGAGAATTAGGTTTAACGCAACTAGCGCAATTACAACCAAGTTGATCTTTGATAGGATCAGATTCTTGAGTTAACTTTGGTGTCAGCGATTGGGAAATTGGTTGTGTAGATACCAAAATAACCTGGGCTTTAGCAGGTGCATTCACAATGGATGCAGCCGCAGGATTAGCTAGTATCAATGTTGATGCCAAAACTACAGGAAAGGCAAGCAAAATCAGTTTAGCTATCTTCATCATTTATAGATTACAGAGGGTGTTGCAGATACAGCATATCCCAAAAAATTCTTTACGATCAACTGAGAAAGCTGAATGTTACTTGTTTGGCTTATTGAGGCTGAGGCAAAGTACCTTGTAGCTTTATTTGACTAGTCTCCAGTCCCCAGTCCGCTTAACTTTGCCCAAATCCTTGACCGTCCGTAACTTTTGACCAAACGAATAATTCGCCATTGTCCCCACCAGCTGCAAGTAATTTGCCTTGGGGATGCCAAGCTAGACAGGAAAAGCCTACTAATGCACCTGTGAGGACTTGCGATACTTGTTTGGCTTCATTCCACAAACACAGCCAGCCATCACTAGCGGCAGAAGCGAGAATAAAGCTGTTGGGTGCAAAAGCGATCGCCTGAATTACATCCACATGATTTGTTAATACTGCCGCTTCCCATCCCAAAGACTCATCCTCCAGCTTTTCCCACGCGACAATTCCTTCAACGCTGGAAGAAGCGAGAACCGGCGCACCTACTTTGGTGGTAGCTTCTGACCATGCCAAATGGCGAATTTTACCAGGAAAGCCACGCATTACCCAAGGGTCGGGATTATCCCATTCCAACACAGTGACGCTGCGATCCATATTGCCAGAAGCCAAAAATCTACCATCAGGCGACCAAGCCATAGCTACACTGACAGTAGGCATTTCCAAAACGTATGGTTCCTCATCCCAATTTTGAGAATTCCAGACTTTGACACCGTGATAACCGCTAACAGCTAAGTATTGTCCATCACTTCGCCAGTCAATAGCCAATACTGAGGAGTTTTCAAAATTCACCGTGACGACAATTTCACGAGTATCGGCATCCCATACTTGCACGTAACGCCCCAAACTAAAAGCTAACAGATTGCTCGTATGACTCCAAGCGAGCTTATCAACCCAAGCGGGGGCATTTTCGAAAGTAGCAATTAACTCACTTTCCCGCCAAATTTTTACCCGTCCATCCTGTCCCCCAACGGCTAAAAATTGCCCATCTGGGGAAAACGCTACACAGTTTAGTGATTCACCATTACCACTTTGCAAAGTTGTTAATTCGCCATCTCGCCAAAGCGCAACTTCCCCAGCAGCGGACGTTGCAGCTAAAGTTGTATTATTTGGCGACCAGGCGATCGCTGTCACATAATCTGAAAGCGTCCCGGAAAAGTGCTGGTCGAATTCTTTGGAATTGGCGGTTAGAGGGTTCATGGGAGTGGAGAAGGGAGACAAGGGGACAAGGAGACAAGGAGACAAGGAGACAAGGAAGACAAGGGAGAAAAAGGGAAAGCTTGTTTATCTTTCCCCACTCCCTACTCCCCATTCCCCACTCTCTTTTAAATTAGACAAGCACGGAAATTTTCTCTAAGTTTGGCTTCGTCAAGATTGCGACCGATGAAGACAAGTTCGTTTTTGCGGGTTTCGTTGGGTTTCCAAGGGCGATCGCCTTTGCCATCAAATATCATATGCACTCCTTGGAACACAAATCGATTATCTTCCCCAGCGATATTCAAAATGCCTTTCATCCGGAAGATATCTGGTCCTTGAGTACGTAATAACTCTGAAAGCCAATTGTTTAATTTTTGTCCATCCACTGCACCTTGTTCCACCAAAGCCACAGAATAGACGCTTTCATCATGTACGTGAGCATCTTCACCTAAGAAATTCGGGTCAATTTCTAAAGCGCGATCCAAATCAAAGGCTTTCACCCCCAATAAAGCATCCATTCCTAATTCAGAATTGCGGGTACGGTGAATTTTCGCCATCGCATTCATTGAACGTATCCGCTTTTCTAATTCATCCAACTCTTCTGGTGCTACCAAATCAGTTTTATTTAACAAAATCACATCAGCAAAGGCAATTTGCTCTTGTGCTTCGTCTGCATCCCAATGTTGCCAGATATGCTTGGCATCAACAACTGTCACCACAGCATCCAAAGACAGTTGACCTTGCATATCTTCATCAACAAAGAATGTCTGAATCACCGGCGCTGGGTCTGCTAATCCAGTAGTTTCAATTACCAAATGGTCAAATTTATCACGTCGCTTCATCAAATTGCCGATGATGCGAATTAAGTCACCGCGCACCGTACAACAGATGCAGCCGTTGTTCATTTCAAAGATTTCTTCATCCGCATCGATAATTAATTGATTATCAATGCCTACTTCCCCAAATTCATTGACGATGACAGCAACTTTCTTGCCGTGTTCGTAGGTGAGGATGTGATTGAGAAGTGTTGTTTTCCCTGCACCCAGGTAGCCTGTCAGAACGGTTACAGGCACTGTATTCGGTGTTTCCGTAAACATACTCTGAATGCCTTTTTCTTATTTAATGATAATCATTATCTGCCTATGATAGCGTCTTTAAGAAGCCTAATACTTCTTGAAGAACTACTCCTGGGTATTCTTCATGCAGTCCCAAAGATCCGGGAATTATGGCGCTTCTTACTCCTGGTAAAGCTGCCAAAGCTTCCATATCTGCCCGTGATTTGGGGGGGCTAGATTCGCCAATTATCACCATCAGCGGCACAGACAAACGCTTTGCAAGTGCGAGAAAATCAGCTTGGCTATGTACTGCGTCGAGGTTGCCGGTGACGAAAGCTGCAGGAGCAAATCTTGCACCTGGCTTTTGAGTGTTGCGCCACTTATGCTGAATGAAGCTGGGTGTGAGTATAGCAGGGTCAGCGTAGACGTGGCGACGATACATCAAACTTAAGAAAGATGGTGTAGTGTTGAGCTTGTAGAGAGCTTGACCGAGAATAGGCGATCGCACTAATCCTCTCACCATACCCGCAATCTGGTGACTTGCCCCCATTGTCGGCAAAGGACCTCGCCAAGTCGGGGCTAACAACACAATCCGCGAAACAACATCTGGCTGATTCACAGCTAATTGCAGCACGTAACCAGCAGCATGTCCAGCCCCGATTACTGCAATTGGCGTATTAAAAATCGATTTAACAAAATCTTGCAAAAATTGCTGATATAATTCAGGTCGGTAATCTAAACTGCCACGTGAAGATTCGCCAAAACCAAGCCAATCGACAGCTACAACTTGAAAATGTGGAGATAAAAGCTTGGCAACTTCGCCCATTTCCGATCGCATGGAAACAGTACTGAAAGCTGGAAGCAATAATATCGGCGAACCTGTACCCAAAGTTTCATAAACAACGCGCAATTGCTGGTTTTCCCAGTTCCAGAGATATTCTTGAACTACACCACCAATGCCGACAGCGGGAGATAATAAATCAGTTGACATCAGACTCAATTTTGGTAATTGGGCAATGGGCATTGGGCATTGGGCATTGGGAAAAAAGAACTATTTGCCTCATCTCAAGAATGCTCCCCCTGCTCAAGAAAGCTCTCCCTTGTCCCCCTTCCCAGTCCCCAGTTCCCAGTCCCTTAATTAGACATATCTAACTTACATTCCAGCGCCTTTTTTTGCATGGTTTTGAAAATGTTGTAAAACCCATTAGCGCGGGAAGGTGTCAGGCTAACATTTAAACCAGTCTCTTGGATAAAATCTGGAGTCAGTTGGACAATTTCTGTAGGTGTTAATCCATTCAACCCTTCAGCCAAAAGCCCTACTAATCCTTTGGTTAACTGGGAATCAGAATCACCCTGAAAAATCACTTTATCATCATCCAGTTTTGCTGTAATATAAACCTGAGAAACGCAGCCAGGAACTTTATTTTCTGGTACTTTATCAGCTTCGGGGAACTCTTTGAGCTTCTGTCCATACCAGATTAACTGTTCGTAGCGTCGCTTCGGTTCAGAAGCGCGTTGAAAGCGTTGGACTATTTTAGCAAGAGCTGGTGGCAAGGAATCTATAGTCGAGGACATAACAAAGGCAGGAAATAATCGCTATCACCTTGAGTTTAGATTATCCTTGGGATGTTGGTTGCGGCTAAATAAGAATTCAGTCCTTCGGAATTGAAGAGTCAGAATACACTTTAGTCAAATATTATACTTTTATTTTATGTAGATAGAACCGCCCAAATATTATACGATTTCGGCTCTGGTGAGTCTTAAACTTTTTATTGATAAGTAGCTTCGCACATAATTATCCAGCAATTTTGACTTCTAAATTCTTTCTTGATATTTTTTATTATTGTCCGATTAATACACCCTGAAGGCAGTGTTACTAGTGACTGGCAGATTTATGCAGTTTAAAAGTTTGAGCATCCCAAGCCCAAAGCTGATAATCTTCATCTTGGGGTCGTTGGTAAAATATACGATATCCACCATCAATGCTTGCACGCTTGCAACCAAACAGTAGCTTTATCATCTGCTTACAGCCTTCTGTCTCTACAAGCATTTCGCACTCGTAATATTTGACATTTGAGATGGTGCGGATTCCCTTGTATTTTAGCGTTTCACAGTAAAACTCAATATTTTCCTCTTTCTTTTGCCAAGCAAAATTAGCGGTTCCGTTGTGGGCTAAAACGAACGTTCCGATGTTGGGTGCGAGGTAGACTATGTTGGGCGCTGGACTAGCGACAAAGTTATAGTCTACAATCGCCGTGCCAATCGTTTGGAGAAACATAAGACTTATTAAAATGAGTTTTCTGTCTTATTTTGGGTAATGTGTAGATTTTCTGACAGTACCCTTGAGAGTACCTTTTTTGACATATCTTTCGTGCAATTCTCCTGTCGGGGTGTGGAAAGCTATTACGATAGTAAAAAAAGGACATACAGCGGTAAACAAGCAAGTGAGAAAGAGTAAGACGGTGATTATATGAATTTATGACAAAATATGTAAATAAGTGATGCAAATTCCCAGTTTACTGTTGAATTTGTTTGCAAAAAATTCAGATTATATTTTTAATCAATAAAAAATTTTGGAGAAAATAAGTTGATTACATCTACCTTGCTTGCTGCCCTTGCCACAACAACCTTGCAATAAAGTCCCACAGTTGGGATAATTATGATTCTTTGCAATGTGATTGCGATCGCCTTCGGTAAATCCAGTATCAAGTATCCCAGTTCCGAACCAGCTTTGCCCTCATCCAACTTTTTTGGTGGTTTTGGTTTACCTGCGCTGTTAGCAACTACTTCTTTTGGTCATCTGTTAGGTGTAGGGGTAATCTTAGGGCTACATAACCTCGGTAAACTCTAAACTTTTCCTGATTTTTGTCTGATTTTAATTGTTTTAAGACAGAATAAGAGCCAGAAAAGTTACTCTCTGGCTCTTTTTAAAGTCATTGTTTCTCAGTAAGTTAGTATTTTAAAATACTAATAGTACATATGACGCTAAAATAAAACGAGCGTTCAGAATAGACAAAAAGCTTACTCTACAAGCTTTCTTACCTTCTGACTTCCGACTTATTATACTAACTTGCCATCTGAGTTAACCCGTGAATCTGACGTACAGCATTGATGCAGGGAGGACAATCACAGCCAAATAATTTTATTGCTTCATCGCTTTCTTGGTCGGTGAATTCTAGCTCACTAATCTGATTTGCTTCAACTGGTGCGACTTTGACTGCTGGTTTAGCTTGGGTAGCATTACTATTGCTAACTCTTTGACATGCAAAGCGAGGAGTGGCTGTGTGGGGATCTCGCACGCATGAAAGACGGGTTACCGCTGGGGTGCCTGTTTGACTTGCATGAGCAGGCTGGGTCATCATGACTATAGACAGGATGGAGCTAAACAGTATAGGACTGGAAAGCAAGGTGAGAAAAAATTTTTTGTTCATCTACTTTGAATAATATGTTTGTAGCTACCGGCATCTGATTAATCTTTTCACATCATTTGGTTCTTAATTAGTACGACTTATACAAATTTGCAAGAGCCAAAATCATGAAACCCTGGAATATGTAAACGCTTTTGTTCAAGACTTGGACTAATTTAGCATTACTCAAGTTCCTTCGTTATGTAAAGTAAGTCACAATAATAAGTGTAATTACACCAGAGATTTGAAAAGCGAACCTCTAGATAACCAAATTCTTCTACAATTCGCTTGTGAGGTTTACAAGCATTTCTTAAGTTATGGCACAAGCTCCTATTCCAGTTGTTGTTATCGGTGCTGCTGGCAAAATGGGTCGTGAGGTAGTCAAAGCAGTAGCTAGCGCACCAGACATGATTTTAGTCGGTGCAATTGACACAACCCCCGAACATCAAGACAAAGACGCTGGGGAACTAGCGGGTTTAAGTGAACCGTTAGAAGTACCAATTACCAATCAGCTCGAATCGATGCTGGCGTTTGCGGCACAGGAAAAACAACCAGGGGTAATGATAGACTTTACCCATCCGGATTCAGTTTATGACAATATTCGCAGTGCGATCGCCTACGGTATTCGTCCTGTAGTTGGCACCACTGGCTTAAGTCCCCAACGAATTCAAGACATAGCAGACTTTGCCGAAAAAGCAAGTACCGGATGTCTGATTATTCCTAATTTCTCAATTGGTATGGTGTTGCTGCAACAAGCAGCCGTAACAGCATCTCAATATTTTGACCACGTAGAAATTATTGAATTGCATCATAACCAAAAAGCTGATGCTCCCAGCGGTACGGCGATTCAAACAGCGCAGATGTTAGGGGAAATGGGTAAAATATTTAACCCCCCTATTGTGGAAGAGACGGAGAAACTAAAAGGAGCCAGAGGAAGCATAGCAGATGAAGGGATTAGAATTCATAGCGTGCGCTTACCGGGGCTGATTGCCCATCAGGAAGTGATTTTTGGCGCAGCGGGTCAAATTTATACTTTAAGGCACGATACAAGCGATCGCGCTTGTTATATGCCAGGAGTACTACTGGCAATTCGCAAAGTTCTACAGTTAAAGTCGTTAGTATATGGCTTAGAAAAAATACTTTAGTCAACTCTAAACTCAGCACTCAGCACTCAGCACTCATGTTAGTTCCACTGACTCGCCAGAAATTTGAACAACTCGTTCCTTGGATTGCTAGTTCTTCGCAATATAAATACTATTGGGGGAAGTTTCCTGATTTGTTGCAACGGCTATTAATTTCTGTAGTATCTGCGGCTGTTCTTTTGCTTGTGAAATTCCTTTTCGGGCTTGATTTTGGGGCAATAATATTTTTGCTTTTCTTTGTGGCATCTTTTTACTGGTTTTGGGGACCAGTATTTTGGGCAAGTGTGCGTAATGCTAAATACCGCAGTTATAAATATAGTGGCTTTTTTCGCGGTCGAGTGCTGGATTGGTGGCTTACAGAAGAGTTGATTGGTAAACAGGAAACAGTCAACAATAAAGGCGAATTGGTGATTGTAGAAAATAGGGAAAAGTGGATTAACTTAGAACTCGGCGATGATACAGGATTTACCGTTGAGTTTAAAGCACCACTACGCCCTTATCATAAAGCGATCGCTCGTGGTCAAATTGCAGAAATGCTTGTCATGTCCAATCGCTCGGATTTAAGCACAATTGACCAAATCAGCGATATCTATATTGCCAGTCGCGATTTGTGGGTCAGCGATTATCCTTTTTTGCGCCGGGATTTCTTTAACGAGGTGAGCGATCGTTTACGTGATGACCAAGACTCTAGACCCAGGCGTCGTAGGTCTGAAAATGCCGAATACAACTTGCCTGATGACCAAGACCCTAGACCCAGGCGTCGCAGGTCTGAAAATGCCGAATACAACTTGCCTGATGACCAAGACTCTAGACCCAGGCGTCGCAGGTCTGAAAATGCCGAATACAACTCGCGTGATCGCCAAGACTCTAGACCCAGGCGTCTAAGGTCTGAAAATGCCGAATACAACTCGCGTGATGACCAAGACTCTAGACCTAGACGCCGGCGTAAACCAGAGGAATGAAAATTATCTTTCCCTAGCCCCTAGTGCGTGTTTTCGCTCTTGCCCGACACCCCAGAAGGGTGTGGCTATACAAATATAGCGGTTCTCAGTTGGGTGCAATATAGTAACAACAGTGAGTAAACCATCCAATAATGTCCTTTTTAGTCACTGCATCTAGGGCATTGGTGATGGCTTGATCTAATTCTTCATAGGTTCTGGCA
>JAESFM010000130.1_pt1 | contig 29928 bp, 32 predicted proteins | sample 9266171 | NCBI WGS metagenome assembly JAESFM01 (sample SAMN14505069, study PRJNA617099) | algae metagenome | isolation source: Hassallia sp. WJT32-NPBG1 and co-occurring heterotrophs from well developed... | place: USA: Mojave Desert, Joshua Tree National Park, California | collected 2006-06-22
CCCGTGCTGCCAACGACTCACTCAGCGCCGCATTATATGACACAGTAGTACTAGCTCAGGGTCGGGTCCAGCCGGTCGCGCAACCAGTCGCCGAGCACCGAGACGGAGAAGGTCGTCAGCACGATCACCGCCGCCGGCGAGAGCAGAATCCAGGGGGCACGGGTGAGATATTCCCGTCCGTAGCCGACCATGGAGCCGAGCGAGGTCTCCGGCGGCTGCACGCCGAGGCCGAGGAAGGAGAGGCCGCTCTCGAGCAGGATGATCTCGGGGAAGGCGAGCGTCATCGAGACGATCAGCGTCGAGGCGATGTTCGGCAGCACGTGCCTGCCATAGACGCGCCAGGGCGAGGCGCCGAGCTGCCGCACCGCCGCCGCATAGCCCTGCGCGCCGGCGCTGATGACGAGGCCGCGCGCGATCCGCGCATAGCGCTCCCAGGCATGCAGGCCGAGCAGGCAGATGAAGAGCGTCAGTGAGTTGCCGAAGAAGGCGAGCACCGCAAGCGCCAGGATGAGGAAGGGCAGGCTCGCCGAGAAGTCGACCAGGGCGAGGACGACCTGCTCCACCAGCCCACGGAAATGCGCCGCCAGCACGCCGAGCGAGGTGCCGATCAGCGCGCCGATGATGGTCGCCCCGAAGGCGATCAGCAGGCTCATGCGGATCGAGAAGATCAGGCGCGAGAGCACGTCCCGCCCCAGCTCGTCGGTGCCGAGCGGGTGCAGCATGGTCGCCCCGGGCGGCGCCAGGCGGTTGCGGAGGTCGAGCGCGGTATAGGCATAGGGCGCGATGACATCGGCCAGCAGCGCGATGCCGAGCATCAGCGAGAGCCAGGCGATGGCGAAGACCACCAGCACCGGCCAGCGCCGCCGCCGTTTCCCCTCGCTGATCAGCCCGACCGGAAGCGTGATCCCCGACATTTCAGGCCGTCCTCTGCCGCAGCCGCGGGTCGAGCGCGCCGTAGAGCAGGTCGACCACGAGATTGGCCGTCACCATGGTCGCCGCCACCAGCAGCAGGATGCACTGCACGACGGCGAGGTCCCGGTTGGCGACGGCCACCACCAGCAGCCGCCCGACGCCGGGCCAGGAGAAGACGCTCTCCACCACCACGGCGCCCGCGATCAGGCTGCCGACCATGAAGCCGATGATGGTGACGGTCGGGATCGCCGCATTCGGCAGCGCATGGCCCCAGACCACCGCCCGCCAAGGCACGCCCTTGGCGGAGGCCGTGCGGATATAGGGCTGGCCCAGCACCTCCAGCATCGCGCTCCGGGTGAAGCGCGCCAGCACCGCCGCCCCGCCGACGCCCATGGTGACGATGGGGAGGATGGCGTGGCGCCAGCTCTCCTGCCCGCCCGAGGGCAGCCAGCCGAGTTGGACGGCGAAGACCAGCACCAGCAGCAGGCCGAGCACGAAGGAGGGCACGGTGAAGCCGGCGACGGCCAGCATCATCACCGCCCGGTCGATCAGCGAATTGCGGTGCAGCGCCGCGGTGATCCCGGCCGGGATGCCGAGGCCGAGCTTGATCAGCAGCGCCGGCACCGTCAGCGCCAGCGTCGCCGGGATGCGCTCCACGACCAGGGCGATGGCATCCCGCCCGTCGCGCATGGACCGGCCAAGGTCGCCGCTGAGGATGGCGCCGAAATAGTGGAAGTACTGCAGCCAGAGCGGCTCCTCGAGCCCCCAGGCGCGGCGGAAGGCGGCGATGGCCTCGGGCGGGGCGTCGGCGCCCATGATGATCTGCGCCGGGTCGCCCGAGAGGCGCAGCACGACGAAGGCGAAGCTCACCACCATGACGATAGTGATGGCGGCGCGCAGCAGGCGGAAGCCGAAGAAGCGGAGCATCGGTCAGGCCGCCTTCCGGGCGGGAACATCGCCGTGGGCGACATGGCAGGCGACGCGGCGGCCGTCGCCGGCGCGGGGCTTCAGCACCGGGTCCTCGCGCGTGCAGACCGCGACGGCCGCTGGGCAGCGCGGGTGGAAGGCGCAGCCGCTCGGCCGGTCGGCCGGGTTGGGCAGGTCGCCCTGCAGCAGGATGCGCCGCTGGCGGCGGCCCGGATGCGGGATGGCGGAGACCAGCGCCTGGGCATAGGGGTGCGCCGGGTCGTGCAGCACCGCATCCGGCTCGCCTTCCTCGACGATGCGCCCGAGATACATCACCGCCACCCGGTGGCTCACCTGCCGCACGGCCCGCAGGTCGTGGCTGACGAAGAGGATCGCGGTGCCGAGCCGCGCCTGCAGCTCCACCAGCAGGTTCATCACCTGCGCCTGGATCGAGACGTCGAGGGCGCTGATCGGCTCGTCGCAGACCAGCACCGCCGGGTCGGTCGCCAGCGCACGGGCGAGCACGGCGCGCTGGCGCTGGCCGCCCGAGAGCTCATGCGGGTAGCGCGCGGCCTGGTCGGGGCGCAGGCCGACATCGCGGAGCAGGGCCGCGACCCGGTCGGCGCGGTCTCCGATGCCATGGATCTCCAGCGGCTCGGCGATCTGCGCGCCGATGGTCATGCGGCGGTCGAGCGCGCCGAGCGGGTCCTGGAAGACCATCTGCATCCGCGCCCGGAGCGCGCGCCAGGCCGGCGTGCCGGGGCCGGGCATCGGCCTGCCCTCGAAGGCGACGCTGCCGGCATCGGGCCGCTCCAGCCCCAGCACCAGGCGGCCGGTGGTCGACTTGCCGCAGCCGCTCTCGCCGACCAGGCCAAGGGTGCGGCCGTGTTCGAGGCCGAGGGAGACGCCATCCACGGCCCTCACCTCGACCGGGCGGCCGAAGAGGCCGCGACGCATGGCATAGCGGCGGGTGAGGCCGGTGGCCTCGAGCAGGGGCGTGCCCGTCATGCCGGCACCAGTTCCCGCGCCGCGCGCAGGCAGGCGGCGGCATGGCCCGGCTCGACCGGCACCGGGGCCGGCACGCCCGCGGCGCAGGCGGCGGCGGCATGCGGGCAGCGCGGGGCGAAGGCGCAGCCGGGCGGCATCGCATTCGGCTCCGGCACGCTGCCGGGGATGGCGGCGAGCGGCCGGCGGGGCCCGTCCAGCGGCGGCAGGGCGCCGAGCAGTCCCTGGGTATAGGGGTGGGTCGGCCGGGCGAAGAGGCGGTCGACCGGCGCCTCCTCCACGATCCGCCCGGCATACATCACGGCCACCCGCTCGCAGGTCTCCGACACCACGCCGAGGTCGTGGGAGATGAGCACCAGCGCCATGCCCGTCTCCCGCCGCAGCGCGCCGAGCAGGTCGAGGATCTGCGCCTGGATGGTCACGTCGAGGGCCGTCGTCGGCTCGTCGGCCACCAGCAGCTCCGGCCGGCCGGCCAGCGCCATGGCGATCATCACCCGCTGGCTCTGCCCGCCCGACAGCTCGTGCGGATAGGCATCCAGCCGCCGCCCGGCATCGGGGATGCCGACCTGGTCGAGCAGCCGCCGCGCCTCGGCCCTGGCCGAGGCGCCACGGAGCCCGCGATGCAGGCCGAGCGCCTCCGCCACCTGCCGGCCGATGCGGTGCACCGGGTTGAGGCTGCTCGCCGGGTCCTGGAAGATCATGGCGACGCGGCCGCCGCGCACCCGGTCCAGCAGCGCGGGCGGGGCGCCCAGCAGCTCCTCGCCGCCGAGGCGGACGCTGCCGGCGATGCGCGCCCGGCCGGGCAGCAGGCCGAGGGCGGCGAGCCAGGTGACCGACTTGCCGCAGCCGCTCTCGCCGACCAGGCCGAGCGCCTCGCCCGGCGCCACGGCGAGGTCGATCCCCCGCAGCGCCGGCGCCCCGCCGAAATCGACGGTGAGGCCGCGGAGGGCTATGAGCGGCTCAGACATCCCAATTGCCCGGGCGGAAATCCATCAGGAAGGACTGCGCCGCGCGCCAGCGGATCGCCCGGCGCTTGCCGGTGAAGTTGGCCGCCCGGTGCAGCATGGCATAGGCCGGGTCCTCCTCCTCCAGGATGGTCAGCAGGCGGCGCATGGCGGCGCGGCGGCGGCCCTGGTCCATCTCCGTCTCCAGCGCCTCGACGGCGGCGAAGGCGTCCTCGTTCCGCCATTCATTGGTCGCGGGGTGGGAGCCGTTGCGGCCCCAGACGCCCGGCATGTTGGAGACGGGATCGGCGATGAAGACGGTGCTGGACCAGTCGCGCAGCGCGCGGCCCGGCCCGGCTTCCAGCACCTGGCTCCAGTTCTCCCGCATCTGGATCTGCACGTTGAGGCCGGCGGCGCGCCAGCCCTCCACCAGCACCTGCGCGGTCGGCGTCTGCGCGGTGTAGTAGTTGTTCAGCAGGCGATAGGGGATCGTCTCGCCCTTGTAGCCGGCGGCGCGGACCAGGGCGCGGGCCTCGGCGAGGTCGAAGCGGGGCTGCGGCCAGTCCTCCAGGTACATCCCGCCATAGAAGGGGAACTGCATCCCGCGCGGCACCTCGGTGCGCCCGGCCCAAAGCCCCTCGATGATCGCGGCGCGGTCGATCGAGAGCGAGAGGGCGCGGCGGATGCGCGGATCCTTGAGCTGCGGATGGGTCTTGTCGAAGGTGATGAAGCGGTGGTTGGCGATCAGCCCGCCCTGCACCTCGAAGCCCCGGTTGCGCTCGATCTCGGCGATCTGGTCGGGCGGGACATCGCAGGCGAAGTCGTATTCGCCGGAGAGCAGGCCGGCAATGCGCGCCGAAACCTCCGGCACTTCGAGGAAGCGGATGCGCCTCAAGGGCGGGCGGCCGCCCCAGTACTCGTCGAAGGCCTCGAGGATGAGGGCGTTGTCAGGCCGGAACTCCGCCACGCGATAGGGGCCGGTGCCGACCGGGCGGCGGGCCCAGGCGAGCCAGCTCTCCGCCTCCTCCAGGCTGCGGCGGGAGGTGACGATGCCGATGCGGTGGCCGAGCCGCTTGTCGAGCGCCGGATCCGGCCGCTCGGTGACGAAGCGCATCCGGTGGCGGCCGAGCACCTCGACCGAGAGGCCGGGGAAGACGGCGCGGCCCTGCGCCCGCACCTCCCTCGGCACCCGGGCGGCGATGCCTGCCTCGCCGCCGAAGAGGCGCTCCGGGCCGAAGGAGGCGGCGACATCCTCCGCCGCCATCTCGTCGCCATTGTGGAAGCGGACGCCAGGGCGCAGCTCCACCTCCACCCGGCGCTCATCCACCCGGTCCCAGCGCAGGGCAAGGCCGGGGCGGGGCTTCAGCGTGCCGATCCAGTCGGTATCGACCAGCGGCTCGGTGTAGCAGGCGAAGTGGCGGGTGCCGACGTTGGAATTCTCCCGCGCGATGTCGAGCGTGTTGCTGTTGGCGATCTTCTGCACCGCCACGGTGATGGCGGGCCGCGCATCCTGCGCCAGCGCCAGCCGCGGCAGGGCCGGCGCGGCCAAGGGAACAGCCAGGGCCGCCAACGCGCTCCGGCGGGAGAGCACGGCTCAGACCCCCCAGTTGCCGCTGCGGAAGTCCATGGCGAAGGCGGGTGCGGACTTCCAGCGGATGTCGCGGCGCTTCGCCGTGAAGGTCGCGTTCTGGTGCAGCACCGTATAGGCGGGGTCCTCGCGCTCGGCGATCTCCAGCATGCGGCGGAAGACGGCCTTGCGCCGGGCGCGATCCGTGCTCGTCTCCAGCTCCACCGAGAGGCGGTTGAACTCCTCGTTCGTCCACTCGCCGACCTGCTGCTGCTGCCCGTTCGGCCCATGCTGGTTGACGAGGGAGGAGACCGGGTCGCTGAACAGGCCGGAATTCGACCAGTCCCGCACCGCCCGCGTCGGCGAGCGCTCCAGGATCTGCGACCAGTTCTCCTTCATCTCGATCTGCACGTTGAGCCCAGCGGCGCGCCACATCTCGGTCAGCACCTGCGCCGTCGTGGTCTGGTTGGTGTAGTAGTTGTTCAGCAGGCGGTAGGGGATCGGGTCGCCCCGGTAGCCCGCCTCGCGCAACAGCCGGCGCGCCTCGGCCGGGTCGTAGCCGGGCACCGCCCAGTCGGCCTGGAACATATCGCCGTAGAATTCCCATTGCAGGCCGCGCGGGATGCTGGTGCGCCCGGCCCAGAGGCTGTCCACGATCGCCTGCCGGTCGATCGCATGGGTGAAGGCGCGGCGGATGCGCGGGTCGCGCAGCAGGGCGTGGTTCCTGTCGAAGACCGTCAGCCGGTGGTTCGGGATGGTGCCGCCCTGCACCTCGAAGGCGCGGTTGCGCTCGATGCCGGCGATCTGGTCCGGCGGGATGTCGCAGGCGAAGTGGTACTCGCCCGAGAGCAGCCCGTTCACGCGGGAGGAGACCTCCGGCACCTCGACAAAGCGAAGCTGCCGCAGCGGCGGGCGGCCACCCCAGTACTCGTCATGCGCGACCAGGGTGAGCGAGTGGTCGGCGCGGAACTCGGCGATCCTGTAGGGGCCGGTGGTGATTGGCTGGCGCGACCAGTCGAGCCAGGTGGCGACCTCGGCGAAGCCGCGCCGGCTGCCGATCTCGGAGCCGGAGCGCGCGAGCCGCCCCTCCAGCGTGACGTCCGGCGTGCGGTTGATCCAGCGCACCGTGTAGCGGTCCACCACCTCGATCCGCTCGAAGCCGGGGAAGGAGCGGTTGGCCACCGCCGGCACCTCGATCGGCAGCTCGCGGCCGGCCCGGCCGGGATTGACCTCGCCGACCCGGATGGTGCTGCCGCTGTTCGGCCCGCCTGGGCCGAACATGCGCTCGTTGCCGAAGGAGAAGGCGACGTCCTCCGCCGTCATCTCGTCGCCGTTGTGGAAGCGCACGCCCTGGCGGAGCTTCAGCTCCACCACGCTGTCGCTGATGCGCCGCGCCTCGGTGGCGAGGACCGGGACGGTCGCCAGCCGGTTCGCGTAGTCGCGCCCGAGCAGCCCCTCCCAGATCGAGGTCAGCATCACCCGCTCGCCGACATTGCTCTGCTCGCGCAGCGGCTCCAGCGTGTTGGAGTTGCTGATCTTCTGCACCGCGACGGTGATGCTCGGCCGCTGGTCGGACTGGCCGATGGCGAAGCGCGGCAGGCCGGCCGCGAGCGCGGTTCCGGCGATGAGGCTGCGACGGTCGATCATGCGTGGGTCCCCCGGTCTTCGAGCCCATCGGGCGTGGCGCGATAGGCAGTCAGCGTGCGTTCGGCATGGCGCAGCCGCCAGGACAGGGCGCGCTGCGCATACTCCTTGACGAGGCCCGCATGCTCCGGGCTTTCGGCGAGGTTGGCGAACTGGTGCGGGTCCCGCTCCAGGTCGAAGAAGAGCGGCGGCAGGGCGGCGAAATGCACGTATTTGTACCGCCCGTCCTGGATGGCGCAGAGGCTGCACTCGTCCATTGGCAAGCCGAGGTCGCTCTCCGGTTTCGAGTAGAAGACGTCGCGGAAGTCGAACTCGTAGTGCAGCGCGTCGCGCCAGCCCTCGGGCGCGCCGCCCTGCAGCAGCGGCGCGAGCGAGGCGCCGTCGCAGGCGCGCGGGATCTCGCCACCCAGCGCCTCGAGGATGGTGGGCATCAGGTCGATGCTCTCGGTCGGCGCGCTCTCCACCGCGCCGGGGCGCGTCGGCCGCCCGGCCTCCTTCACCACCAGCGGGATGCGGAAGCTCTCGTCGAAATAGCCGATCTTGCCGAGCAACCAGTGGTCGCCGAGCTGCTCGCCATGGTCGGAGGTGAACACCACCATGGTGTCCTCCCACTGCCCGGTCTCCTCGAGATAGGCGAAGACGCGGCCAAGATTGTCGTCGATCTCGCTGATCAGCCCGGCATAGGTGGCACGCATCAGCCGCACCGAGGCCTCGTCGAGTCCCGTCGCCGCGCCGCCCGCGCCATGGAAGAAGGAGCCCTGGCCGATGCCGCGCAGGTAGAAGTCGAGCAGCGGGTGCTGCCTCGCCTCGTCGCGCCAGTCGGCGGCGCGCACGGGCCCCGGCATCTCCGACGGCGCGTACATGGCGTTGTAGGGCGCGGGCGCGATGAAGGGCGGGTGCGGGCGGTAGTAGCCGAGATGCAGGAACCAGGGCTTGCCGTTGGTCCCCTTGAGGTAGGTCAGGGCGCGATCGGTGAAATAGGCGGTGTCCGACAGCTCGGCCGGGATGCGGCAGGGGCGGTCGGTGGCGCCGGGCACGGCATCCTCGCCGGCGGGCAGCCAGATGTCCTCGCGCCGCTCCGGCAGCGCGTAGCCCTTATGGGCGAGCCAGCCGAAATAGCCGTCCATCGTCGGCTCGAAGGCGCCGACGCTGCGGAAGCCCTCCATCAGGTCGCCGAGATAGGTGAAGCGCGGGTCGCGCGGGCCGGTGGTGCGCGGGTCCGGCGTCGTCGTCGTGTAGCCGATCAGCGCCGGGTCGTAGCCGATGCGGCGCAGCGCGCGGCCGAGATTCATGTGCCGCGCATCGAGCGGCACGGTGTTCTGCACCGCCCGGTGGTTCATCAGGTAGAGGCCGGTGAGCAGGCTGGCCCGCGCCGGGCCGCAGGGCACCGTCGTCGTCACATGGTTGCGGAAGGTGACGCCCTCGCGGCAGAGCCGGTCGAGATTGGGCGTGCGCAGGAAATCCGCCCCGAGCCAGGGCACGAAATCCGCCCGCCACTGATCCACAACGATGAGGAGCACGTTCCGCGGTCGCTGCATCATTTGTCCCTCTCCGAGCGGGGCCGATAGCGCATGCCGCTTGACGGGCGGATGGCGGTTCGGCGTCCATTCGATGACAGCTTGCGGGTTGCCCGTCTTGGGCGGTTGAATGCGTCAACAACCGGAGGAAACGTCGATGCGCGCAGCCATCTTCCGCGGGGGCGATCTGGTGGTGGACACCATCCCCGACCCCGAACTCGGCGAAGGCCAGGTGCTGGTCCGCACCCGCGCCTGCGGCATCTGTGGCTCCGACCTCCACGCCGCCAAGCACGCGCAGGAATTCGCCGAGCTTTCCGCCCGCAGCGGCGGGCGCTTCGGCATGCCGGCCGATCGCGATGTGGTGTTCGGCCATGAATTCGTCGGCGAGGTGGTGGCGAACGGGCCGGGCACCGAGGGGCGCTTCCCGCCCGGCACGCTCGTCACCTCCATGCCGCTGACCATCCGGGGCACGACGGTGCAGGGCATCGGCTACAACCCGGAGGTGGCAGGCGCCTTCGCCGAGTACATGCCGCTCGCCGAGCGCATGCTGCTGCCGCTGCCGGAGGGGATGGAGCCGGACCATGCGGCGATGGTGGAGCCGATGGCGGTCGGGCTGCACGCCGTCAACTTCGCGCATATGACGGAGGCGGACGTGCCGCTCGTCATCGGCTGCGGGCCGGTCGGGCTCGCGGTGATCGCGGCGCTGAAGCTGCGCGGCGCGGGGCCGATCATCGCCTCCGACTACTCGCCGGCGCGGCGGGCGCTGGCCGAGCGGATGGGGGCGACGGTGGTGGTCGACCCGGCCCGCGACTCACCCTATGCGGCGCTGGAGGCGGCGGTGACGCCGGCGGGGTTCGATCCCGCGCGCTATGCGCAGCTCTTCGGCAGCGGGCCGCGGCGGCGGCCGGCCGTCGTCTTCGAATGCGTCGGCATTCCCGGCGTCGTGCAGCAGATCATGGAGGGCGCGCCGGCGGGTGCGCGCATCGTCGTCGTCGGCGTCTGCATGCAGCCGGACCGCATCGAGCCCTTCTTCGGCATCATCAAGCAGATCAGCCTGCAATTCGTGCTGGCCTACACGCCGGAGGAGTTCCGCGAGACGCTCGGCCACATCGCCGCCGGGCGGATGGATGTGGCCCCGCTCGTCACCGGGCGGACCGGGCTTGATGGCGTGCGCCAGGCCTTCCAGGACCTCGCCAATCCGGAGCGGCACGCGAAGATCCTGGTCGAGCCCTGGCGCTAGCCCCGGCGCAGCAACCGCCTCGCCGCGGCGAGGCGCAGGCGGAGGCCCGGGCCGCTGCCGCCGCGCAGGGCGCGCCAGCCTGTCGCCAGCAGCGCCCGCCCCGCCGCGCCGAGGCGATGGACGAAGGCCCGCGCCGCCACCCAGGCCGGGATGCCCTCCAGCAGCGCATGCCCATAGGCCAGCAGGCGCACCGCGCGGTCATAGGCCCAGGCGAAGGCGGGCACCTGCAGCATCTTCGGCCGGGCGATGGCGAAGAGCCGGGCGGAGAAGGCGACGCCCAGCACCTTCGCCCCCAGCAGCAGCAGCACGCCGAGCACGAAGTGCCCGTGCAGGAACAGCCAGAGCTCGCCGAGCTTCAGCAGCGGGATGACGGCGAGGAAGGGCAGCACGAAGACGACCACGACCATGCGCGGGCTGAGCCGCGCCACCAGCCGCTCCGCCAGCGCGAAGACCGGCAGGCGCGACAGCGCCTGACCGAGCGCCATCAGCCAGCGCCAGAGCGTCGCCTCCAGCAGCACCGCGGCGAGCGCGAGCAGCATGATGGGGGCATGCGCGATGCGGCGTGGCAGGGGCCGGTTCATCCGCTGGAGCCTAGCACGGGAGCCTCAATAGATCCCCATCGCCAGCCCGGCGCCGAGCGCCGCGCCCAGCTCCTCGCAGCGCTGCAGCTCCTCGGGCGGGATGGTCTTGGGGGCGAGGATCGCCTCCGGCGTCTGCGCCCGCGTGCAGAGGATCAGCGGCTCCGCCACCGGCCGCAGCCGCCAGCCGGTGGCGATGCGGGCGATCTGCCGCGCGGCGTTGCTGCCGTCGCTGCCGGCGCAGATCATCGCCGCATAGGGGCGGCCATTCACCCGGTCGAGCACGGGGTAGTAGCTGCGGTCGAAGAAGTCCTTCATCAGCCCGGCCATGGCGGCGAGGTTCTCGGGCGTGGCGAAGACGTAGCCATCGGCCGCGAGCACATCCGCGGGCCCGGCCTCGGCCGCCGGCAGCAGGCGCACCTGCACCTCACCGGCGGCGCCGCGGGCGGCGGCCTCGGCCATCTGCCGGGCGCCGCCGGTCATGCTGTGCCAGACGAGGAGGAGCGTCCTCACCGCCTCAGGCCGGCGGCCAGGACACCGCGACATCGCCGGTGACGATGGCCTGGCAGGCCATCCGCCAGCCCTCGGCGAGCTCCGCCTCGCCGAGGTGCCGCCGCTCCCGCGGCGTCACCGGGTCGAGGTGGTCGCGCCCCTCCTCGATCCGGCAGCGGCAGGTGCCGCAGACGCCGCCGGCGCATTTGAAGGGGATGCCGCCCGCCTCGCGGATGGACAGCCGCAGCAGGCTGATCGCCCCGCCCGCCTCGGCCTGCCGCCCGCTGGTCAGGAAACGGACGGTGATCATGGCTGGCGCGGCGGGGCGCCGGCGCCTTCGGCCGCGCCGCCCGGGTCGGGGGACTGGCCGCTCGCCGGCGTCATCCGCTCGCCGAGGGCCTGCATCTCGCGGCGCTGCTGCGCGAGGCGGGTCTCGGCCTCGGCGATCTCCCCGGCCAGTTCCTGGCGCCGCTGCTCCATCTCCGCCACCTGCGTCCGCAGCGCCGCCGCCTGGTCGAGCAACTGGGCGGCGTCGCGCCGGGCGGCCTCGGTGGCGCGCACCTGGGTCTCCGCATCGGCCAGCGCCGCGCGGCGGGCGGCGAGCTCGGTCCCGGCCGCCTCCGCCTCGGCGCGGACGGAGGCGAGGCGCCTCTCCTCCGCCGCGGTGCCGTCGCGCAGCTCCGCCAGCCGGCGCTCGGCGGCGCCGACCTCCTGGCGCAGGGCCGCGCTGCGCTGCTCGAGGCCGCGCAGCGTCGCCTGGGCCTCGTCCCGGGCGGTGGTGATCCGCGTCAGCTCGGCCTGGGCCTGCTCGACGGCGCCGCGACGCTGGGTGAGGGCGGCCTCCGCCTGGCCCAGCTCCTGGCGCAGGCCGGCAAGGCGGCGGTCGGCCTCGCCCGCCTGCTGCTCGCTGGCGCGGACGCGGCCGGCGGCCTCCTCGGCGCTGCGGTTGGTGCTCGTGAGCCGGGTCTCCGCCTCGGCCAGGGCGGTGCGGCGGGCGGCCAGCTCGCGCTCCGCCGCCGTGGTATCGGCGCGGAGGGCGGCGATGCGGCGTTCCGCCTCGCCCCCGGCCTGCTGCCGCTGGGCGAGGGCCTGCTGCGCCTCGGCGATGGTGGCGCGGAGGCTCTGCAGCCGCGCCTCCTCCTGCGTCGCCCGCTCGCGCTGGCTGACCAGGCGGCGGTCCTCGCCCGCCACCTCGTCGCGGAGGCTGGCGAGGCGGCGCTCCGTCGTCGCGGCCATCTCGCGCAGCCCGGCGAGGCGGCGCTCCTCCGCCACCGCGCGCTCGCCGAGGGAGGAAAGGCGGCCATCCTGCGCCGAGGCCTGGTCGCGCAGCTCGGCAAGGCGGCGTTCCGCGGCGGCGGCCTGGTCGCGCAGGCCGCCGATGCGCGCCTCGGTCTCGCCGAGGCTGCCGCGGCGGGCGGTGCTGGCCTGCTCGAGCTCGGCGAGCTGGCGCTCCTCCTCGGCAAGGCGCTCGCGCAGCCGCCGCGCTTCCGCCTCGGCGCTGCCGCGCGAGCGCTGGGCATTGGCCAGGGCCCCGCGGGCGGCGCTCAGGCGCTGCTCGAGGGCGGCGAGTTCGCCGGCGGCCCCGCGCTCGGCAGCCAGCGCGGCCTCCAGCTCGGCGACGCGGCCGCGCAGCACGCTGCTCTGGGCCTCGGACGCCTGCAGGCTGCGCTGCATCGAGGCGACGCGCTCGCCGCGTTCGACGGTCAGGCCGCAGCCGGCCAGAGGCACCAGCAGGGCAGCCAGCGCCGGCCCACGCCAAGACAGCAGATAAGACATCCAATCCCCCAAGCCCAACGCCGCCTATGGCGCCTGTTCCGGCGGTCCGGGTCAACCACCGGTCCGTTGCATCATCGCATCCGATCTTCACGAGAGGGTTGATGTCCTCCGCCATGCGGCGCCCGCCATTCGGGCCATGGCGGCGGGACGGAAGCATGCACAGATAGGGGGCATGAGCGACGCCCCCTCCCAAGGCCTTCCCCTTGGCCTCACCGCCTTCTCCGACCAGCTCGCCAGGCTCGGCGCGCTCGGGGCCGCCCGCACCGTCGCCGTGCATGGCCGCGACGGCAGGGCGCGCTCCGGCCTGCTCTGGGCCGATGGGCTGGTCGTCACCGCCGAGGAGGCGCTGGAGCGCGACGACGAGCTCGCCCTGACCCTGCCGGACGGGCGGGAGGTGGCGGCGAGCCTCCTCGGGCGGGACCCGGGCACGGATGTCGCCCTGCTGCGGGCCGAGACCGGGCCGCCGCCGGCGCTGGACCTGGCCCCGGCGGAGGCGCTGGCGGCCGGGCACCTGGTGCTGGCGATCGGGCGGGACGAGCACGGGCCGGTGGTCGCCTTCGGGGCTGCGGCGCAGGTGGCCGGGCCCTGGCGGTCCATGCGCGGCGGGCGGCTGGAGCGGCGGATCCAGCTCGGCCTCAGGCTCGACCCGGCCTGCGAGGGCGGGGCGGTGCTCGACCATGCCGGGCGGCTGGTCGGCATGGCGGTGCCCGGGCCGCGGCGGCGGGCGCTCGCCATCCCGGCCGAGACCATCGCCCGCTCGGTGGAGCATATCCGCCGGCATGGCCGGGTCGCCCGCGGCTATCTCGGCCTCGCCCTGCAGCCGGTGCGGGCGGAGGGGCTGCGCGGCCTCATCGTCGTCGGCATCGACCCGAAGAGCCCGGCGGGCCAGGCCGGGCTGCTGCTCGGCGACGTGCTGGCGGCCTGGGACGGGACGCCGCTCGGCTCGGTGCGGGAGATGCTGGCACGGCTCGATCCGGAGAGCATCGGCACGGAGGTGGCGCTCGACCTGATCCGCGGCGGGGAGCAGCGCCGGGTCACGCTGCGCATCGGCGAGAGGGCGGCCGCCTGATGGCCGCCGCGCTGCTCGACCGGCCGCCCCATGGGCCGCCCCCGCGCCGCCCGGCGAGCCTGCCCGCCGTCGCCGCGCATGCCGCCGATGCGGAGATCGCCGCGCGCCTCGCCGACCTCCCCGGCATCCGACTGGTGGAGGAGCCGGCGGTGGCCGAGGTGATCGTCACCGACCTGCCCGCGGTGGAGCCCGGCGGCCCGCCGACCCTGGTGCTGGCCGACGGGGCGGCGGCGCTGGCCGCGCTCCGCGCCGGCGCGCGGGCCGTGCTGCCGCCGGATGCCGCCCCGGCCCTGCTGGCCGCCGCCCTGCCGGCCATCGCGCGGGGGCTTGCGGTGCTGCCGCCCGCGCAGCTCGCGGGCCTCGCCGGGCGGGCCCCGGCCCCGGCGGCGATCGAGGCCGGGCTGACCCGGCGCGAGCGGGAGGTGCTGGACCTGCTGGCCGCCGGCGCCTCCAACAAGGTGATCGCGCGGCGGCTCGGCCTCTCCTTCCACACGGCGAAGGCGCATGTCGCCGCGGTGCTGCAGAAGCTCGGTGCCGCGAGCCGGGCGGATGCGGTGGCGCGCGGCGCGCGGGCGGGGCTGGTGCTGCTCTGAGACTTCCCCACAAAGCCGCTGCGCGGCGTCGCGGGGGCCCCGGATCGTCGCCTCATTCCCACTGTCTCGTCCCGCCTTCCGCGGCCAAGCCGCGGAAGGGCGCCAGGGTAGGGCCGTGTCAGCCGGGCAGGCGGTAGAAGACCAGGCCGCCGACCTCGGCCGTCGGCACCTGGCCGATCGCCCAGCCGGGGAGCGAGGCGCCGTCATGCCAGTGCGTGGCACCCGCCGTCGGGTCCGGCAAGGCGCCGCCCAGGGCACGGGCGGCGATGCGGCGGCACATCTCCATCGCCGCATCGGCCGGCGGCTCGGCCCGCAGCCGGCCGGACTGCCAGCAGCGGAACAGGAAGGGCGCACGGCAGGCCTCCGCCAGCAACGCCCTCCAGCCCGCCCCGGCCTGGGCGCCCGGAGTGAAGCGCATGCGCGGGGCGGGGGCTTCCGCCGCCATCCGGGCGCGGTTCACCACCAGCGCGGCGAGCGCCTCGATGGCGCGGACGGGGCGGGTGCCGACCTCGGCACGGAGGGTCATTGCCAGGATTTCCGTGCTCACGACTCATCCCCCCCGAGCCTGTCACGCAGGCGCAGCGTGCCGACGGCCTCCAGCTTCTCCTCGATCCGCAGCAGGTGCTGGGACAGGCGGCGGTCCACGTCCCGGATGAGCGAGAGCGGGACGTAGCTGCGCGCCACCTCCAGCTTGAAGTCGGCGAGCTCGTCGCGCGTGCGGCGGACCTGGTCGCTCTCCCGCTCCGTGGTGCGGTCGATGCGGTCGTGCAGGTCCTTGCGCAGGCCGTGCAGCATCCAGAACAGGGCGGCGACGATCGGCGCCTCGACGGCGCTGATCCACCAGGTGGGTTCGATTGACATCGCGGCTCACATGCCTCCTTGAACGGGCGTGCCGGGACGACCACCCTCGGGCGGCACCGGAACGCGATGGAACAGTGACGATCTGGAACGAGCCCTATCTCGAGACCTGCTGCCGCGCGGCGCTCCACCGGCTGGTGCTGGTGGGCGCGGGCGGCCGGCCCGACGGGCTGAAGGACGGGCCCTGCCTGGACCGGCTCCAGGGCATGGGCCTCGCCCGGCTCAGGACGGATGGGCGGTACGAGCTGACCGCGGCCGGCCGCGAGCGGCATGCCGAGGAGATCCTGAAGCTGCGGAAGGCAGGCTAGCCGCGCCAGGCCACCGGGCGCGGCGCCGGCACGGCGGCCGGCAGGCGGACCGGCTCGGCGAGCAGGCAGCCGGCCAGGGCGTCGAGGGCGTCGTCCCGCTGCCCCGGCGCATCCGGCCGCCATGCGGCCATCTCGCCGAGGAAGGGCGTGCGGAACACCGCCTCATGCGCATGCAGCCGGCGGGCGGCGAGCGCCGGCTCCAGGGCGGCGAGGATGCGCTCCGCCTTGGCGCGGCGGCTGGCATGCTCGACCACCGCGCAGGGCGCGCCCGCCTCGGCCAGGGCCCGGCGGAGCAGGGCGGGGAGGAAGCGGCCGAGGCCGTTCGTCTCCACCCGGATCACCGGCAGCAGCAGCTCCCGCGCCAGCCGCGCCACGGCCCGACATTGCTGGGTCGCGGGGTCGACCGGGCTGTCCGGGTCATGCGTGAGGTAGGCGAGGCGGTGGAGGTAGTGGTTGCCCTCGCCATCCGCATAGGTCGCCGCCAGCACCGAGGCATCGCCGGCGCCGGGCCGGCCATAGGCCGGGTCCCAGAAGCCGCCGCCCGCGGCCAGCCGCCGCCCCAGCAGCGAGAGCTGGGCGCGGCCGCCCGCCTCGCGGTAGTCCGGCTCCTCCCCGTAGCGGATGAGGAGGGCCGGATTGAGCCGGAGCGTCGCCTCCGCCACCGGCTGGAGCAGCATCTGCCGGGCGAAGTGCAGCGGGCCGACGCGGTCGCGGAGCGCCGCCACCGATTGGGGCGTGAAGCGCTCCGGCCAGGCGCTGCGCCCTGCCGCATCGAGCAGCGGCAGGGTGAGGCGCCGGTAGCCGCGGAGGAAGGCGGCCGGCTCCTCCGGCGGCAGGTAGAGCGTCTCCGCGCAATGCGGCGTGCCGACATAGAGGATGGCGCCGCCGGGGACGAGGACGAACTCGCATTCGCCCAGGCGCTCGCGCAGCTCCTGCCGCTTCCCCGGCGTGTCGCAATTGCCGGCGACCTCGACATCGTCGCAGATGATGAGGTCGGCCCGGGCGCCCGTGATGTTGCCGCCGATGCCCTGCGCGAGCATCGACGGGTCCCGCAGCACGGCCTCGCGGGCGACGGTGAAGCGGTCCGCCGCCCAGGCCTCCGCCCGCTCCGGCAGCAGCGTGCGGCAGAGCGGATGGCGCTCCAGGATGCGGCGCACCTGGGCCACCATCTTCACCGCCAGCACCTGGTCGGCCGCGAGGACGAGGATGCGGGTGTCCGGCGTCCGCAGCAGCCGCCAGGCGCAGAACATCCCGACCAGCGTCGACTTGCCGCAGCCGCGGAAGGCCATCAGCAGCAGGCGCCGGTCCCCGCACTCCCAGCGGCCCTGCAGCCAGCGGGCCATGCGCCGGTGCGGCGCCGGCATGCCCTGGTTCTGGACCGCGTTCCAGATCCAGGCGAATTCGAGGAAGTCAGCCTCCGGCGCCTCCGTCATTCTCCTCCTCCGGCAGTTGCGGCATGATGCGGCGCCATTCGGCGAGCACCTCGGTGACGGCCTGCTGCTGCGCCTCGCAGCCGGCATCGGCGGCAAGCTTCAGCAGCTGCTCGGCATGGGCGAGGGCGGTGCGGCCCGCCGTGTGGCGGGAGGCGAGGGCCTTCACCACGGCCTCGTCGGCCCCTTCGGCGCCGAGGCCGACGAAGCGGCGGTAGTCGGCGAGGACCAGCGCCACGGCGCCGGCGAAGTCGGCCTCGATCCGGAGCCTGCGCTTGGCGGCCATGCGCGCCTAGACCCGCGGCTTGACGGCGCAGACATGGAGCGTGCCCGCGCCGAGGGTGATCGAACCACCGCTGAGATTCTGCGCCGTGACGCGTACCTGGTTGGTGCCCGCCGTGCCGCCGACCGCGGCATGGAAGATCACGCCGCCATTCTGGAAGCCGGCCGACTGCGCGAAGCCGGCGCGGACGAAGTCCCCCTGCCGCACGCCGGGCAGCGTCACGTCGTAGGTCGCCGTGCCGCCGGCGGCGAGCGCGGGGATGGTCCACCCGCCGTCGCTCACCGTGTACTCCCGCCTGCCCCAGGCGCGCGAGCCGCCGAACAGCACCCGCGGCGCATGCAGGGCCGAGGTGTAGAGGCGGAGCGAGCGCAGCACCGCGCTCGCCGAACTCCCGCGGATGCCGATCGCGGCGTATTGCGCATCGGCGCTCAGCGTCACCCGCTGCAGCCTGTTGAGCGCGAGCCCGCCGGTGAGGCTGTCGAGATCCGCATTGCCCTCCCACCAGAAGGAGGGCGCGCCCTGCATCACGACGTTCATGTTGGAGAAGAGCACGGGGCTGCCCGCGCCGAGCACGTTCTCCGCGCCGTCGAACTGCATCACCATCGGCCGCAGGCCGGTGCCCTCGGCGGCGATGAAGAACTCCTTGCATTGGCTGCAGTCGACCACATAGGCCAGCGCGCGGGAGGTCGGGATCGTCACGTCGTCGGCGTTCAGCGTGAAGGCGTTGAGGCCGGGGAAGCAGAAGCCGTTGAGCGTCGAGGGCGAGCCGGAGGGGTTGCCCGAGAGCACCGCCATCTGGTCGAAGCCGATGCCGTCGGTGACGGTGATGCTCTGGCGGAAAGCGAGCGTCCGCAGGTTCTCCGCCCCCGCCACCAGCCGCGGCGTGGCGATGGCGGCCGTCGCCTGGTGCATCGGCACCACCGTCCCGCCCGCCCGCGTGGCGCCCTGGTACTGCACGGAGCAGCCGAGGAAGCCATAGGTGCCGACATAGGTGAGCTCGTAGCGCGCATCGCTGAAGCCGCCGGTATGCCGGGCGACGAAGGGCGAGCAGCCCTCCATCCGCATGCCGGTGGCGATGAGGCAGCGGCCATCCACCTCGACGAGGAAGGGGATGGCATCCACCGTGCCCGGCGTGCCCTGGCGCTGCAGCTCGAAGGCCGGGCCGTTGAAGAGATGCGCATTGTGCAGCCGGTAGGCGCCGGCGGCGGCCGAGAGGCGCACGCCGAAGCGCCCCAGCGTCGGGTTGGTCGCGCTGGAGCAGGCGAAATGCCCGCCCTGGTGGCGGAGCGAGTTCATCCAGCCGCCCGCCGTCAGCGTCCGCAGGTCGAGACCGATGCGGTTGTCGATCAGCCGACCGTAGCGCAGGTCGCTGTCCTCGCAGCCGCGCCCGTCGCCCACCAGCTGCACGCCGATGGTGAAGCGCTCCGCCCGGCGGATGTCGACGAGGCTGGCATCGATGTTGCGGATCAGGATGCCGACATCGCCCTCATTCGACCAGTCGCTCTGCGCAGCACGGATGACGGCGAGGCCGGTGTAGACCTTGCCCTGGTTGTTGGCCATGCCGCCATCGCCAAGGGTCAGCGCCGGCAGGCCGGCCGGGCCGGCATAGAGGATGGTGCCGCGCATCACGAGGCCCGCCGCCGCACCCGGCAGGGTCAGCGCCATGGAGGTGCGGAAGGTCCCCTCGCCGATCTCGAGCAGCTTGCCGCTCGCCGCCGCCGCCGTCATCGCCGCCTGCAGGGCCGGGCCGTCATCGGCCGCGCCGTTGCCGGTCGCGCCGAAGTCGCGGGCGGTGAGGCGCTCGGAGAGCTTGTCCTCCACCGTGCGCGGCACGCCGCCGGGGAAGCCGATGGTGAGCAGCCCCTCGTCGCGGCCGAAGGTGGCGATGTTGCCAAGGCTGTCGAAGCCGAGCAGCCGGTTGGCCCGCGCCCCGCGCAGCGGCAGCGCCGTCGGGCCGCTCTCCGACGGATCGAGGTGCAGCGCGTTGCCGAGCCCGTCCTTCACCTCCTGCAGCACCGCGACCTGGTAGTCCAGCTCGTCGTTCAGCGTGCGGGCGCGGAGGATGCCGTTCGACTGGAAGTCCGTGGTGCGCGCCACCACCATGTTGCGGCGGAGCGTGACCTGGGTGCCGGCGCGCGGCGGGGCGTAGAAGACGACGCTGCCGCCCTCGCTGGCGCCGGCATTGGTGACGACGAAGCCGCCGCCTTGCGGCACCCCGTCCAGCCGCACCTCGATATCGGCCGGCGCGAAGATCGGGAAGGGATAGGTGAAGCCGGTCTGCACGCCATCCGCCCGGTACTGCACCCGCGGCGCGACATCGCCGATCCTGATATGGTCGTCCATGCTCCGCTCCTAGTCCAACAGGGTCTTGGCGATGGCGCCGAAGCCGCGGCCGGAGCGCAGCAGCGCCGTCACCGTGCCGTCCGGGTTCAAGAGGCTGCTGCGGCCGCTGGCGAGGCGGGCGCGCAACGTCGCATCGTCCGCGCCCTGCGCCGCCGCCGCCTCGCCGGCGAGGCCGCCCGTCACGGCGGCGGCCGAGCCGTCATCCGGCGAGACGCCGGCCGCGGCAAGCCGCGCGCGGGCGGAGGCGACGGTGCGCGCCAGCGTGATCTGCCGCTGCAGCGCCGCCTCCTGTGCCTGGGCCAGCGCGACCTGCCGCTGCGCTGCCAGCTGCGCGGCATCGAGGTGCGCCTGGGCCTTGCTCGAGGCGCTTTGCGCCTGGGCCTGGCGGACCTGGCCGTAGATCGTCGCACCGGCGCCGAGCACGGTGGCGAGCGAGGTGAGTGCGCCCATCAGTCGGTCATCCTCGTATCGGTGGTGACGGAAAGCAGCGTCATCGGCAGCGGCGTGTCGTCCTCGATGCGCCAGAGCGGCCGCATCGCGTCGCTCCGCCAGCCGAGGGCGCGCAGCCGCACATCGCCGGTCAAGGGCGCGGGCGGCGCATCGAGCATCGGCGTGTCGAGCCGGCGGAAGGGCACCGGCTGCGCGCCGCGGCCAAGATCGACGGCAAGCGCCGCTGTCTCCAGCAGGCGGAAGGTGACGGCGACGAGGCGGACCGGCGCCGCGCGGGCACCGATCGCCGTGCTGAGGTCGACGGGCAGCGGCTCGATCACATGGGTGAAGGCAAGGCCGATCTGCACGCTCGTCGCCGGCGGGTCGACGGTGACGCCGCCGGCCTGCACCACGGCCGCCTCGCGCCGGGCACCGCCCGCCACCACGCCGACCGCCTGGCCTTCGAGATGGGCGAGGCCCGACCACCTGTCCTGCGGCGCCTCGGCCGAGCCGGTCAGCGCCGCGTCGAGGCCGAGCGCCTCGTCGAAGCGCTCGAGCCGGATCGTCCCCGCCCGCCGTACCGCGGCCCAGACCGTCCCCTCGATCTCGGCAAGCGCCAGGAAGGCGCCGGCCGTCTCCTGCCGCGTCCAGGCGGTGACCTGCTCGGCCCGGTAGAGCGTCAGCGTCGAGAGGCTGCCGTCCGCCATCGCCACATGCAGCAGCCGGCGGCGCTGGTCGTAGCACATCGAGACCGGGTCCTGGACGAGGTGCTGCGCGGCGAGGCCGAGGTCGTTCGCCTGGTAGATCTGCTGCAGGTCGGTATAGGTGAACTCGAAGATGCCGCGCCCGCTGCGGCTGGCGAAGATGGTGGAGCCGTCGACATCCACCGGCGGCACCATGCGCGCCGTGATGGAGCCGGCGCGCGTCTGCCGGTCGAGCTGGATGCTGCCCGGCGTCAGCGGCGCGCCGCTCACCATCCATTCCGTGCCCGAGGTGAAGACCTGCAGGTGCTGGCCCGAGAAGACGGCGCGGATGGCATTCACCTGATCGGAGAAGAGGCCGAACTCGATCGCCTGGTCGTCGAGCCCCGTGCCGGGGTCGAAGTTGAACAGGTCGCCCGTGCGGGACAGCCAGAGCCGGTTCGGCAGGTCGCGCGAGCCGCCCAGCACCAGCCGGTCCTGGTGGAAGCAGAGCGTCACCGGCCAGCCATGCGCCGGCGAGAAGGCCGCCTCCTCCCAGTCCGCCGTTGCCCCGGTGCCGGAGAGCGTCTCCTCCACCACCGCATTCGCCTGGGTCGGCGAGACGACGCCGCTCACCACCAGCCGCCTGCCGCCGATGCGGAAGCGCACGCCCGCATGGCCCGCGGTGAAGACGGCGGCGGAAGCGGTGAGGGTGATGCTGCCCGTCGTGCCGCTCGGCGCCAGCGTGACCTCGGGCGCGGCGAAGCGGTGGAAGGGCTCGCGCAGGAAGCTCCAGGGCGCGATCGTCCAGTCCACATGGCTGGTCCGCGTGATGCGCTGCGGCGGCAGGCCAGGGTGGCAGACCAGCAGCGTGTCGGCGCTCTGGGTGAAGGCGAGCTGCGGCAGCATCGCCGCCGTCCAGGGCGCCGCGAACTGCGCCACTTGGCCGTCGTCGACGAAGACCTGCAGCAGCCCATCCGTCAGCACCAGCAGATAGGCCTGCTCGGTATTGAACTCGAAGGGGATGAGCCGGGCAGGCCCGGGCAGCATCGCCACATGGCGGAGGCCGGGCCGGCGGGTGACGCCGCCGGTTGGCTGGATGAAGACGTTGCGCATCCGCCGCGCGCCATTCGCATAGGCGCGGAGGTCCGGCCGGCCGAGCAGCGTCGGCGCCACCTCGCCGGCTGTGAAGCTCGTCTTCAGCGTGCGGGCCTGAACCATGCTCAGCCCCGCACCGTGACGAGCGGGAAGTCCTCGATCGCGCGCGGCGTCGCCTGCTGGCTGTCGGCGCGGCGGGCATTGCGCAGCTCCACATCCGCCTGGGCGAGCAGCAGCTGGGCGCGCGAGGTGTTCTCCGTCAGCGGGATGCAGAACTCGGCGGCCAGCCGCGCCGCGAGCGCCGCGGCGAAGAAGGCCGGGAAGGCGGCCTCGTCCGGGCGGAAGATGTAGCTGAGGACGACCTGCGGCGCATTGCAGTGCAGCCGGTCCTCGAACAGCCGGTAGGCGAGGCCGCGGCCGCTCCTCGGCACGCCGGCCGAGAGCACGCGCAGGAAGCCGGCGGGCAGCTGGAAGGCATGCTGGAAATCGGCGACCGGCGCCGCCGCCAGCTGCGACAGGCGGGCCTGCCCGGTGGCGAAGCTCCAGGGATGCGAGGAGAGCAGCGCATCGCGCGTGCCGGCATAGAGGTTGGCCGCCACCTCGGCCTCGGCGGTGCCTTCGTCGAGCGAGGCGATCGGCTGGGCGCCGATCTTCAGCAGCGCGCGCGTGCAGAGCGCGAGGGCGGAGAGGGCCATCGGGACGGGAACTCCGGCGGTGAGGAAGGAGGAAGCCCCACCCCGCTGGCGCGGGGTGGGGCAGCGGCTGCGTTACTCCTTGCAGCGCATCCGGACGACGCCGGTATTGTCGACCAGCACGGCGCCCTGGCTCATCATCGTGTTGACGAAATGCGCGGCGCGGTCGCCGTGCCAGGTGACGTCGGTGGAGATCTCGGCCGCCGCGGCATGGCCGACCGCGGTCTTGTGGAAGAAGTAGCAGTAGCGCAGCGCGCCGTTCTTGGTCAGGCCGCTATGCGGCATCCAGGTGGCGCCGAGCCAGCGCTTCGCCTGCGTGCCCTTCCAGGGCAGCTCGTCCGGGCCCATATACTGGGTGTTGGCGAATTCCTGGATGGTCAGCAGCTCGCTCCACTGCTTCCAGCCGACGACGGCGAAGCGGTTGCCGTCATCCGGCACGTCGGCATTGCCGAGCGCCTGGAAGGCGAGCAGCACCTTGGCGCGCGTCATGCCGTCATTGTCGGTCTCGCCGGAGCTGGTCCCGATCGCCTCGCTGGTGGCGGAATCCAGTGCGGCGATGATCAGCTCGTCGGTCTTGCGGCCGAGGGCATAGACGCCGGCATTCGCCACCACCGCGCGCTCGTCGATGTTGGTCTTCAGCTCGTCCATCCGGTCGACCCAGTCGCCGGCGTAGTAGTCCTGCAGGAAGCACTCGACATTGGTGTGGTCGATGTTCATCACCGGGACCACGCCGTTGCGCGCCTTGGCGGCGGCGGTGCCGCGGCCGACCTTCTGGAAGATGGTGGAGGCGCCGCGCACCTCGGACTTGCTGCGCACCAGCGGGCGCAGCTTGCTGCCCTGGCGCTGGTAGGCTTCCTGCACTTCGGCCTGGTACTGCTTGATGAAGGCCTGGTCGATGGAGCTGGACATGGTCTGCCCTTCGGCTTGGGGTCTGGGAAGGCCGTGGCGCGGCGGTTTGCCCCGCTTGCGGGACCGCCCCGGCACGGCACGCCGCGGCGCCGCCCGCGCAGGGCGGGCGGTGTTGTTCGCGGCGGAAAGGGGATGGGGCGCTACTGGCCGACGAGGCGGCGGAAGCCCTCGGTCACGCGGGTGACGAAGGCCGGCTCGCGGGTCCGCCAGTAGCGCGGGTCGCGCATCATGGCGCGCAGCTCGGCCTCGCTCTCGCCCGGCGTCGTGGCGCCCTCGCGGGAGAGGCCCGGCTCGCCCGCCTGCATCATCCGCTCGAGCGCGAGCACCCCCTCGGCGGTGGAGGAGAGCGCGGCATAGACCGGCGCCGGGAGCTTCGCCTTGCCCCAGGCGGAGAGCTGCGCCGCCATGGCCCTGAAGCGCTCCTCGCCGCCGTAATGCGCGGCGAGCTTCTCGCGCTGGCGATTGGCCTCGAACTCGGCCGCGGCCTCGGCGATCATCGGCAGCAGCCGCTCGGCCGCCAGCTCATAGACGAGCTGCGCCTGGCCTTGGGTGAAATGCGCCGCATGCAGCCGGCCGTTCACCTCGGCATCGGGGCAGCAGAGGTCGTGCGACGGCGTGATCTCGTAGCCATCGGGCGAGTCGGGGATGCCCATCGCCTGGCGGAAGCGGCAGAGCTCCTCCGGCGCCGCATCGGAGCCGGGTGGGGCGGCGCGCTGGGAGGGGCGGCGCGCTGGGAGAGGCGGCGCTCCAGCTCGCGGTAGGATTTCAGCAGCGCCTCGGTGCGCAGCGTGCCGGTCTCGGCATCCCAGAACTTCTCCGGCACGTCGGCCGGGCGTGCCGGCGATGCGGCCTCGTCGTCGGGCTGCAACAGGTCCTCGGGCATCTCTCGGGTCACTCCCGGTTGGAGGAGGGTTGGATCGGCGCCAGCACCTCGGCCGGGGCGCCGAGGGTGCGGGCCAGCCAGCGCGTGGCCGCCGCGGCATCGACCTGCCGCGCGGCCTCGCCGCCGAGCTGGCCGACCGCCTGGAGGAAGAGCAGCGTATTCGCCGCATCGGCCCGGCCCTGGATGCGGGCGAGCGGGCTCTCGTAGCGCAGCGCCACCTCGCGCCCGTCGAGCAGCAGCGGCGGGATCTCGCCGCGCCGGCCAAGGATGCCGAGGCAGCGGGTGACGAGCGGCGTCAGCAGCTCGGCCTGCAGGCGGCCATAGGTGGCGCCGAGCAGGCGCGCCGTCTGCGCGCTGCGCTCCAGCACCTCGGTCGCCGTCATCGCGCTGCCCTGCATCGCGCCGAGCCGGTCGGCGAGCAGCGCGCCGCGGATGCGCGTCCGCAGGTCCTGCAGCACCAGCTGCGACACGTCGAAATTCCCCGGCGCCGCCAGCGGCGTCAGCCCGGCGCTGCCGGGGGCGCGGGGGATGATGGCGCCGGGGACGAGCTTCACCGTCGCCGGGTTGAGCACGCCGTCATCCTCGGCCTGCCAGATGCCGGTCGCGGCGATGGAGGCGTTCTTGAGGACGAGCTCCACCACCTTGTTGGCGGTGCGGATGTCCGGCAACGCCTTCATCACGGGGCCGCGGCCATAGAGCTCGCCCGGCACCTTCAGCCAGCGGAAGGCGATGCAGGGGCTCTCATGGAAGCGCCCCTCGGCCAGCAGCAGCGGCCGGGCCGGGTCGGCGGTGAGGATGGCGGCGTAGCGCGTGCCGCCACGCTCGGCCCAGAGCGCCTCGAGCAGCGGCAGGGGCGCGGCATCGCTGCCCGCCCGCCCCAGCTCCGGCGGCGTCCCAGGGAAGCGGGCGCGCAGCTGGGCGGGCGTCAGCCGCGCCTGGCGGTGGATGGTGTCGAGCCGCCCGTCCGGCCCCTCCTCCAGCACCGCGCTCCGCAGCGGCAGGGCGGCGAAGCGGAAGGCGGAGGCCTCGCCGAGCGGAGCCTCCTCCACCAGCAGCAGGCCGGTGCCGGTGACGACCAGCTCGACGAAGGCCTGGTGCATCTCGACCGCGAAGTTGGAGCGGTCGAAATGCCCCTGCAGCGCGGCGGCCGCATCCTCCAGCGCCTCGGCCATGGCGCGGCCGGCCTCGCCCTCGGCGAAGGGCCGGGCGGGAGAGAGGCCGAACCAGCGCGACCAGGGCGGCGTCAGCTCGGCGAGCAGCGAGGCGGCGAGCTGCTCGGCCGCATCCGCCGCCGTCGCGTCGAACAGGGCGCCGCCCTGGCCGATGGGAGGCAGCACATGGGCGTAGCAATCCTGCCAGACGGGCTCGAGCGGACGGCGGCGGTCGAGCGCGGCCTGGTGGCGGGCGAGGATCTCCTCGGCGGTCATCGGCGCTACTCCCCGAGCAGGGATTTGCGGGCCACCGCCGGCAGCGGCGCCAGCACGCCGCGGTCGGAGGTGGCGATGGTGCCCTCCAACCCGCGGCGCGAGCGGGCCCGCGATTCGGTCTCGGCGGCCTGCTGGGCCTGGGCTGGGGTTGGCGCCACGGCCGCCGGCGCGGGCGCCGGGGGCGCCGCGACGATCACCGGCTTCGGGGCACGGAACAGGCCACCCATGCGCGTCACCTCGGGTCTCGGGGGATGGAGGGCGATCCGGCGCCCAAAAAGCCCGCGGGCCCGGTCTGGTGGACCGGGCCCGCGGCAGTCGGGAGGATCGGGAGGAGGCCAGCGGGCGCAACTCGCCCGTTGACGAGGGATGTTCTACGTCGAAGCCGACGCGGCAGTCAAGATATTTTTCCTAATTCCGACAATTTTGATAAAAGAATAGAACAATCCGAAGGGAGTCACAGCGAAGGGCGCATCGCTCCCCAGGACCGCCCGGCACAAGGCCACACAGGAGACGGGCTCGAGCGGCGGCAGTCGCCGCGCCCGCGGCTCGCCGGGCAGGAAGGGGCCAAGCACCAGCAGCCCCGCCCGCCGGTAGAAACCCGGCAGGTCGAAGCCGAGCGGCACGCCGAGGCGCGAGACCACCAGCCGCCCGGTCAGTGGGTCGAGCACCGTCCAGCCCGTCTCATCCGCCAGCGCGGCGAAGCAGTGGCGGAAGCCCGGCCGCAACAGGCGCAGCCATGGCTGGCCCGCCCCGTCGCCGAAGACGATGAAGACCTGCTGCGCCGCCCCACGCCGATGCGCCGCGCGCATCATGCGTCGCTGTGCGGAAAGCCGAGAATGTCCGCCGGTTTCGCCACCGGCAGCGGGCCGGTGACGATGCCCTTCACCCGGAGCGGCCAGTCGAGCCGGCGCATCGCCTCGCTACATAGCCGCCAGTCGCCCGCCTCGCGCGGCTGGCGCGGATCGGGCGCCTCGCCCCGCTCGCCCCAAAGGCGCATGATGCGGGCATGGGCGAGCTCGACCCGGCGCTGGCGGCAGAGCCGATCCAGGCAGCGGATCACGTCGTCCGGCTCGCAGGGCTGGGCGATCAGGCCGGCGCCGGAGACGATGCGGGCGCCGTCGCGGCGGGCGACCAGGGCGGCCATGGTCCAGAACCAGGCCTCCTCCACGCTGTGGAAGGGCTGCTCGCGTGCCTCGGCGAGGCGGCCGGGCGCGCGGCTGGGCTGGGGGCTCGGCATCGGGGACTTTCCTCTCTGCTCAAACGAGAACATTCCGAGAATGTAAAGCCTTGCTCGGCCGGATCGCAAGGGAAAAGAAAGGAAAATTCGCCTAATTACCCCTTTGACAAAGGAGGCGAATTTTTAATGACTTACAGGAACCCACAAGGCGAACAGCCTGAGGCTGATACGCCCGTCGAAAACGACACAGGAACATTGTCCGCGTCGCTCGCGGTCGAACCTGACAGACGTTCTGGCACCGAAGGTTTGGTGACGGCGCTTGGAATGAGCGAGGACCACCTTCGCTACGTCTATGCCGCAGTGGTTGGTGCCCTCATGGAGGAGGGGACGTTGTTCTGAACCTCTCCCAAGCTCCTGACGAATCTCAGGCGCGCTGCCTAGCAAATCACGTGCTCGCTCGGTTAACTCTGGGGAGATCCGACCCACGAGCAGATGAAGATTAGTGGCAAGCCACTCGGCCCGCTTCGCATCCGTATAAGCCTTCTTCATATCAGACTGGCGATATACTCGCACGAGCTTCGGATCTATGCGTGTTTGCATTGCCCATTCTCTAACAAGGCGATCAAGTGCTTCATTTGAATGGTCGCGGGACGCTTCAATGTTATTGCGAAAGAAGGTATCAAATGTGCGCACGTCCGGCGGCTTGGCTTGGTGCTGAATTTCATCTCTGGGATCGAGCAGCATCAAGGCGTCGGGCAGATCATCCGAGTAGCCCCAAATCCAGTGAGAAAACTCGTCCCGCGCCCTGTTGAGCCGCCGCAGCACGACAAATGTGGCCCTAAATAGGCGCTGATCTTGCTCGTCCAATGCCGCAGACGCCGCGCCATCAAGGGCCGCGCTCCTCGCCGCAGCACTGTCAATCCGCGCATACATGGCAGCTACTGGCACCGCATCGGCGGAGAGCATTCCAGTCAAGGCATTTCTGAGTTTGGCCTCGGTGTGGGACCATGCACCAATGGTGCAGGCGATCCAGACTGCCAACTTCGGCCTTTTCGCAAGAGCATCAGAACCCCAAATAACAAAGGTATCCGGGCGTATACGAGAAAGAGGATTGGGCATCCCACTATCTAAGGGTTGGTGGCGCCAACCCTGCAACCCACCGGTAGTGTCTCAGTTTGAAATGCGGGGGCGACCCTGCCACGTGGCATGATCGTTTGCGCCTCATTGGACGGGAGATCGCCATCGTGCTGAAGACCAACACGCTGTTCATCGCCGCGCTGTTCAGTGCATCGCTTGCGGGGCTGGCCCAGGCCCAAACCCCACCCGGTGATGCTGGCCAACCGCCGGCGCACCACGGCATGCAGCACACCATGCCGATGCAGGGCGGCATGTGCGGTCCCGGCGGCTGCGGCACAGGCGCCCCGGCGCAGAGCACACCCATGCAGGGCATGACGCAGCAGGGTCAGAGCGGCATGATGCAGGGGGGCTGCCCGATGATGCAGCGCTCCGCGGCGCTGGAGCGGCGCCTGCGGCAGCTGGAGGAGCGGATGGGCATCCCGGCGCCGCAGCAACCCGGCTCTCCGGGCTGAGGCGTCGGCTACGGGCCCGGACGTGCCCTAAGCGGACTTCCCCCGCAAAGGTTCGCGCGTTCAGCCCACGCTTCTACCGAAGCGTAGAAGCATGATGCACCCCACCTCCCATGCTTCTTCGGCGCTTCGGTACGAGTAACCCGCCACCTTCCGCGGGTAGAGGTGGCCTTCTTGGTAGATCGCCCAAAGCCACGGATTAGGCGGCCTGCCCTGGCGGTGAACTTTGACGTAGAGCTTGCCCTTGTTGCCGTCGGAGAGGGGCGGCTCCATCTTCAGTTTGCTGGCCGGCGACACCTAGGCGTTCCCTCTTGTCGGTTGCCATACCGTAAAGAAATGGCAACAGACATATCAACGCAAGATCAAGGGAGTACCCAGGCTCCTTGGGTGAGCCGCACAAGTGATCCATATAAGCCAATTATCAACCAAGGATGCTGCGCCGTGGCTCAGGACGAGAAGCCCACCACAGACGAGGAGCGGCGCGATGCCGTGCTGCGGCGGATGCTGGCAACGCCGAAGCGGCCAGAGCCGCCGCAGCCAGTCGGCCACGTCGTCACCCCAGCCGAGAGGCGTACCCTGGCGGAGGCTGTCGCAGTCGAGAGGCCACGTCCACCGCCTCGCACAGCAGACATTATAAAAGCCGAGTTAGTTGAAGCGCAGACCGCGCTTGGGAGCGTGAAGGATGCCTTCGACCGCTACTCCGGCAACAACCCGAGGAAGTACCAGTCAGAAATTCGGAGGGCAGCCGATGCGGTTCGGCGCCTTAAAGGTGAGCTTGAAGCGCTAGAGGCACAGCGTAAGGCTGCGACTTTGGGTGCGGCCGCCATCAAAGACCAATAGCTCGGGCACTGGCGCATCCAGAGACCCGCTGCGCTCTAGCCATCCCCGCCTCGCCCGTGCGGCAGCCGTCATGTCGGTTAGGACGCCAGGGGACGCCAGCCGGGCAGCAGTTCTGCTATTTGGTAGGGTGACAGCAGAACAACCCGCTCCACTATCGGACCGGGCATCCCTGCCTCAAGTCGCTTTACGGTTCCGATGGTGAAGCGGTCTACAATGACTGACGCTCGGCCTAAGAGCGGCAGCTTATAAACAGGACCGGTGTCCTCAGGCACGTCGGCGCGTCCGATCAAGCGCGGCTCGCCACCGTCAACGACATAGACCTTCATGGGAGGCTCTGACTTTGTGGATAACACTGGGGATGCAAAAGGAGGCACCGTTAGCGAAATACCGCAAACAACATTCAACCACAAGCTGTTAGATGCCCAGACAGCTTTCCGTTGCTGTTGTGCATAAAAATGCAGCATCGTTTCATCCGCATCAGCATGTCACTCAGCATGTCGCTTAGGCCATTGCGGATCGGGTAGTTAGTACTACTGTGTCATAGAATGCTTGTCTGATGGGGTATCGCTGTCCTACAGGTTGCGCTTCATGTGTGGAGGGGCGTTAGGTGGCTCCCCTTAGTGTCCATCCGGGAACAGCTTGAGGCATCTGAATCGGTTGTGACTGGCGGGGGACGGCCGGCGTTGGAAGAACTGCGGTCATGTGGACGCAGGAGAACCGCGTTCGGTATGACCGCAGCAAG
>JAESFM010000131.1_pt1 | contig 29776 bp, 26 predicted proteins | sample 9266171 | NCBI WGS metagenome assembly JAESFM01 (sample SAMN14505069, study PRJNA617099) | algae metagenome | isolation source: Hassallia sp. WJT32-NPBG1 and co-occurring heterotrophs from well developed... | place: USA: Mojave Desert, Joshua Tree National Park, California | collected 2006-06-22
ACAAAAAATGAAACGTGCCGCTATGGATAATAATTATTTAATTCAGGTTCTCAGTTGTTTCATCAACAATACATTAGATTCTTCTGATTCCTTGTGTCAAGCCTGATTGAGATGCTCTTACCCTGTACACTTAACCCCGCCGGCGAAATCTCCCTGTGTGGCAGAATATTCTTTTAACTTTCAGTTAGCACAACACTATTTGAACGCACAAGGTATTAGATGGAAAATCAATTCAAACAAATACTTGCAAATTGGCGATGTAGAATTTAAAGAATTAAAATCTCATACTAGCGGTTATCAAAAATTCGATGCATCCGGTTATCAAATATTGCTGAATTATCGTTCTTTACTTTCTCCACAAAAGATTGCTCGGCAAGTAGCTTTAAAAGATATTTTAACCGAGCAAATTAAGCCTGAGTTAATCGAATCACTAAAGAATCGCATCGTTTTAATTGGCGTTACAGCCTCAACAAGCAGTCCTGATTATTGGAAAACCCCCTACACCAGCAAGGCAGCAGACAATGATAAGCGAATTCCGGGGGTATTTGTCCAAGCACATATGATCAGCCAAATTATTAGTGCAGTACTTGATAAAAGACCTTTGTTGTGGTGGTGGTCTGGGTGGATGGAAACGCTTTGGGTGTCGGCATGGTCATTGCTAGGAGGAATCATCGGTTGGAGGATTCAGCAACCACTTTATTTAGGATTAGCGATCGCCATATCGCTTTACGCAATTTTTAGCATCTGTTTTAGTATATTTACACTCGCAGGCTGGATACCACTTGTTCCATCAGCATTGGCGTTAATTGCAAGTGCACTTCTCCTGAAAATATTACCGCATTACCGTATAAATAAAAAACATTTAAATTCGTGAATATGAATAAAAATAAATCATTTAAAAAGCAGATAAAACTTACTTTTATTCCTTTACTATTTTTTAGTTTGGCGACATCACAAGTTCAAGCGCAATCATTGAATAACATAATTTCTAACAAACAAAATAAACCCACCGATCAACAATTCTCCGATGATGATGCTCCTACAGGTCGTCGTCGAGGAGGAGCAAGCCGGCGTGGTGATTGTCCTAATTTAAAAACGCCGTTGACAGCTTTAGTTCCTGGTGAGGAAACTAACAATAAATCCTTCTTGGGAACAACAATCAGCGAGTATCCTAGCTTTTGGGTTTATCTTCCACAGTTAGCCAGCGATATCCGTTCTGGAGAGTTTGTCTTGCAAGATCAAGAAGGTAACGATATTTGGCGTACACCAATTACCTTACCAGGAAAACCGGGAGCAATTAGTGTCAAACTACCACAAAATCCTCAATACGCTCTTAAGCCAAACTTGAAATATCATTGGTTTTTCAACATTTATTGCAGTCCGACTCAAAAGAGTTCTGTGTATTTTGTTGATGCATGGGTACGACGAGTGACAATAACCCCTCAACTGCAACAACAGTTAAATAACGCAAAATCGCAGAAGTACAAAGTTTATATAGCTAATAATATTTGGTACGATGCGATAACTAATTTAGGAGAATTACGCCGAAATAATCCAGGCGATAGCACCTTTGTTGAAGATTGGACTAAATTGTTAAAATCGGTTAATTTGCCAGAACTTGCATCAGCACCAATTGTGCAAATTTACACCCCCAACAAATAGATTGGAAACTGGGCATGGGGCATGGGTAATTCCTCCTTGTCCCCGCTGAATTACAGTTCAAAATTTTCTCTAACACTAAGCTCGTCCAAACTAACTTCAACGCTAAAGCGTTTACCTCTTTCGCCTTTAAAAAGCTTTAGCTGAATGTAATTATCTTGACCTCTAGCTTCGACTTGCTGAAGAATATTCCCCGCTTTAGATAATAAAGTAACTTTGATATTTGGTGGTAAGTATTTTTCTTCACCGATTGGATGCAATTGTATGGAAATAGATATTTTTTCTTGAGCTTCTTCGGTAATATTCATTAGTAACGCTACAGTTTGATGACTCAGCTGTATTCCTAAGTCAATCAATTTGCCTCGCTTTGTTGCTACTTCAACACTCCTAGTGCTGAAAGCTAAATTGGCTTCTGGGCTAAGAAGCGTATCAATAGCTTGCCAAGTTTCATCAATTACACCTTGTAACCATTGGCTTAATTTAGTTGTAGTTTCTTGTAGATATACAACTACATTTTCTTCTGCTTTTGTTTCTGTAAGTAGAGGTAAAGGAATAGCTTTAGGTTCTAAAAAACGCGAGTAAAATATTAGGTGATTTGGTTCTGGATCAAATTCCGCTAGCGGTAGTCGGTAAAAACCATCTCGTGGTTGTAGTTTGACTTTTGTTTTGTAATTAACTAGTTCATCGTAACGTAAAAAGCCTCTAATTATTACTTCTTCTTGCTCTTCTAATACCTCAAGTAATACATAGAAATGAGCCGCTAATTCTGGTTTTTCAATGAAATCTATTGCTAAAGTTACCTGTTCGTCAAGTAGATTTTCAGTAGCAATTAGACAAAGTTTAAATTCACCAGCTGTGAGATAGTTAATATTTGAATCACGCTTGATTGGTTGCTGGGTAATGCGTCTACTCAGCCATTCTTCAAAACCAAGTAGCGCTAGTGCATTCAGATGAGTTTGCCATTTATCAGCTTCGTTATTAACGCGATCGCCGTTGGCGGAGCCTCTCGCAGAGAAGGCGGGTCTTTGACCATCGCTAATTTTTTTCGCTTCTTCAAAATGTTCTGCTTCTAACCAAATAGATTCGGGTAGTAACAGTCTTATATTACTATAATTAAGCATATCTTTCGTACTCATGCAGATTTTTGATTAATTAAATTCAGGCGAAGTACCTGTGCATATAAGCTATCCATAGAACGGTTTTTTCCCGCTCTAATTTCTTCTGCCGCTTCTTGAAAAATTTCTGCATCAGCAAAAGCTTCAATTTGCTCAACCACAGTTTTGAGATATTCTATTTTTGGGGGAATTTCAGTTAGACCTTTTGCATGAGCCTCTGATAAAATTTTTTCTATAACTTGTTGTACTGTCCGAGTGCGAACTTTGGAAAGTAACTCTCCGGGATTTAATATTCGTCTAGTTTGATCCCAACTTGACATACCCAATTTAAGACCAACTTCTTTCAAAGGCATCTGCTGACAGTAATAAAGTTGCAATCCCGGAATGAACTGATTAGCGAGAGGAGCATATTTTCGGCTCTTTTGCAACTCGCTTAGGCGATCGCTAATCTGTTGCTTAATTGATTCAACTAACGAGCTTTTCAGTTGCTCATGCAAAAACTCTATAATTTCCCGTTGTTCTACATCTACTTCATCTTGAGAATCATTAGGTAAATCCGCTCTGGTTGTATAATTTCCTGTATCCGGGTCTTGAATTTCCAGAGGTTCTCGGTAACTCCAGATGTCATACTGTCTGAGTTGAGTTACTACATGTTTTAGTTCTTTTGTCAACTCAGCAGGGGTGTTAATTATGACACCTCGTTCCTGCAAGCTTTTTAACATTTCTTGCAGTTGGTCGCTGTTAGGGTCAGGACATCTTTTTGCACCGAGTTGGCGGTGATTCTGTCTGTCTCGACGATAAACTGCATGAAAGACTTCGACTAAATGGCGATCGCGTACAGATAACCTTTCAATCTGTTTCGGTCTAGCTCGATTCATCAAAGCCCAGTCACTGAGATTCTGAAAACCAAACTCTGATAAGAAATCTTTAACTTCAGAATTTTGTTTAGTTTGCAAATATGCCCAATTATCTAAGCTCATGCTAGAGCCATCAGCGTTATATGTTCGCAAAACCTCAACCGTAAAAAATTTAAAAGTTGATGTTTTCGCTTCACCGTTTGCATCTAGCAGAAGTTGAGTTTTGCGATCGCTATCTAAGATAATCGGCGTTTTTCCATCATCATTCAGTACAAATGGTAGTAAATCCTTGTACGTAAACGACTTGTCACCACTAAACAGACTATCTATCTTTTGACAAGCTTTGAGAATCGGCTCGCTAACATAGCACCGCAAACAAAACCCAGCTTCAGCACGAGTTGTAACATCAACTTTAGCCGAGTTCTTAGCCTGAAAATACGATAAAAGAAAAGCTTGCATCTCCCTAGCTTGAGAATTAGGAACTTTTTGGTGACAAAATTCCTCAGCGATGGGAACTAAACTGTATTCATATCCAGCCCTTTGACTCTTAAGACTAATTCGGCAAATGTGCCAGTATCTTGATGTCGCACTCATAGATCCTGGTTCTCCTAGTGTTCGATAACTTTTATGTATCTTTCTATGCAATAAATAGATGCCTGCATATTCAGCTTATGCAGCACCTATTATTTAGGTTGTCACTAATAACTATTATTAGTCAATTCCTGGCAGAGCAAAACCCAACAAAGTTCAATTACATCTGCCCTGATAAAGGTTTGTCGGGCATGAGGGGCTAGCAAATGATTGCATTTTGTAGTGAATCTTAAAACCGGAGAATGTATCTGTCCGTCCTACGGAAAGACACACCGATGGGCTTTCTGCTTTCAATATTGTAAAAAGGAGGAAAATTAGAGAAAATGTTATGTAGTGCCAAATGTTTGGTATGATATCAGATTTGATATGAATATCTCCTGAATGAGCTCTGGGTGGGGCTGCGGAATTAGGCTCTTGATCGTCAGACATAGGTGAAAAAATCTCCTGTCAGTAGATCACAAAGTTTTTTATAAGTCTTCCCACATGGACATTCGGTGGAAAACGCCTGGACATTAACAAAGCACGTTTTAATGAATATTTCAGCCGATACCATTGGGAGTCTTGAAGCGATCGCGCATTAAAGGAGTGCTCTAGCACTCGTTGTTCACGAGGGCTGAAACCCTTATTTTTCCGTTATTTCCTGAAAGTTAGTGATAAAGCTGACTGTGATGATTATGTTTCTTTACTTCAAACCAAAACATGGCATTAACTTCTTTTCTGATGCTTCCCACTTGACCATCGCTCATAACACGCTATACATAACAAAAAAACAATCCCCAACCTTTTACTCCTAATCAATGAATAACTTGGATAAAAATTTTTGTCGGCTTTATGGGCGATCAACTGCGGGGCACGAGTAACAATAGATATGATCAGTAAACCAAGCATGAAAATTTTTACGCTTGGTTGTTTTATGATTAGGATCGCCTGAGAGAGTGCTGTTTTTTTGTCGCAATGGCGAGCGATCGCCATTACTGACTTGGTGTAAAAATCAGCGTTTCGGGTATGGTAGCAACTAAATGTAACTTGCGAGAACCTATTTGTGATAAGTAATCAAAAATTTAAAAAGGGACTTATTACAATATTCAGTAGGAATAAACATGGAAAATAATCAAACACTCTTTCAAGCCGTCGGAATCATTAAAGGCGATGTCGAGATCGCCTCTGAACCTGGAAAACCCTCTATTATATCAGTCCAAGGCAAAGATTACGCTCTTCTTTACATTCCAAACAAACAAGGATTCAAAGCGCTTGATGCTCTAAAAAGAGAAATAGAAGCCACAGGCACCAATCAGCGATTAATAGTGTATCCAAAAATTACTCACTTCCCTGGTAGAGACAAAGCGTATCAAGTAGCTTTTCAGCTTGTGGGATTTGACCGAGGTACTCAAGCTGCTGGTATTGGCGTTGATTTAAATGATTTTGAATTTAAAATAAGCGGGTTGTGGCAATTTATACCAGTTTGCCCTACTCCGTGTATTTCGGTATTTAAAAATTTTACAGACGAAAGATTGGAGTATGTTAAGCAATCTGAAGTTTACAAGCGTGTCAAATTCATGAAAGGTAGTCACATCCCTATTTTGTGGAAAGATGCACCTGTAAAGCCTTTTAGGTTTAATCCCAAGATAGAGAAAGAGGAACAAGGCAAGCCTGTATTTGTAGCTGTTAAGGCTAAATTCTTACCGAATAGGAATGTATTCGGTTTTGATTCACTACTAGGGATGCCACAAGAAGATGCTCCCAAATTCTTTAAAGCCAGCAAGAAAATGAAGGCTCTTGCGTTGCAAGAGTCTAAAAGTTTTAAAGCCGCTAAAAACTCTGAAAAAATTGAAAAAGTTGAAAGCGCGGAAACACCATTACCCAAGCCTAAAAAGGCTGAAAAAGTTGAAAGCTCAGAAAGCTCTAAACAACCGTTGCCGATGCCCAAGCCAAAATGTAAAAACTGACTTACGTACTGTTTCTCTTTTGGAGAAACAGTACCAAGCGATCATCGCTCTTTTGAGGTGTCCTCGTAGAGAATTTTGGCGATCGCCTGGATATGCTCTTGTCGAGCTTGTTGTTCAGGGATCACTAAAAACCGCTGTCATCTAATCCCAAATCTACAGCAATGCGATGAGCGCAGGCAAACCCCGAAAACGCCACCGCATTCAAACCCTGACCCGGAAAACTACTATCCCCCACACAATAAAGTCCAGGAATATCTGTACGATTAAATGGCATCCCCAACAAACCCCGCAGTTTACGCTGGGGTATTGGTCCATAAGTGCCATCAACACGACCTAAAAAGCGACGATGCGTCCGAGGTGTTCCCACCTCTAAATAATCCAATCCCGCATCTAAACCGGGAAAAATCTTCTCCAAACGCTCAATAATTCCCCACGCAGCTTCTTCTTTCTTCCCCTCGTACTCGCTCGCAGGCAAGTTCTGCCAATCTGCAATCGAGTGCGGCGTAAAAGCATGAATTATGTGATAGCCTGTCGGTGCTAAATCTGGGTCAAGCAGAGTCGGAATCGAAACAAAAATTGTCCCTTCCGCAGAAGCCATTTTTCCCCAGTCTTCCAGCAAAATGTGATGGCATTCTGTGCCCTTGGGCAACACCGAATTTTTTACCCCCATGTGCAAACTAAGAAAACTGGGCGATTTTTTATAGCGCTGTTGCCACTTTTTTTCACTTAGGGGCATTTCTTCTGCTGGTAGTAAGTTTTCAAATGTATCCCAGCGTGTAGCATTAGAAACTATGCGTTTTCCCAGGTATACTTTACCGTTAGCGAGTTGCACGCCCACGGCTCGTCTATTTTCTTGGATAATATTTGTCACTCTGGCTTGATAGTGAATTTCGCCCCCAGCTTTTTCTAGACCCTCAACCAGTTTTTGGGCAATTTGTCCCACCCCCCCTTTGGGGTAGTTGACTCCTCCATAATGCCTGTCGGAGAACACCATTCCCGCATTAATCATCGGTGTCATGTCCGCTGGAACCACCGACCAGCAATAACACTCAATATCGATAAATTTTAATAACTCGGGGTCTTTAATATAGCGTCGCGCCAAATCTCCCGCATTTTGGGGCAGATACTTAGCTAAACCGAGACAGGCTAATGGATGCTGCAAAAATACCCGCAACAAATACCGAGGTTCTTCCAAAGACAGCAAATCCATGCTGTTGAGGCAATTAAAGACTTTCCAACATTCGTCATAAAAACGACGAATCCCTTCTTTTTCATGAGGAAATTTTGCAGTAAGATTTTGCAAAAATTTCTCATAAACTCTATCAACTTTCAGGTCGAAGTTGTTGGGCAGATGATAATGAATCTGCACCGGGTCGGGAATTGTCTCTAAACTGACATTTACCAATTCAAGGGCGCGTTTTAATAAGTTGGTGGTGCCGCGATCGCCAAAGCCGAAAATCATCGACGCCCCAACATCAAATTTATAGCCTTGCCTTTCAAAGTAACCAGCACTACCACCAGGAATTAGATAGCGTTCCAGCACCAGCACTTTAGCACCCTTTGCGGCTAGCTGAGTTGCTGTCACCAAACCACCAATTCCAGAGCCAATGACGATTACATCAAATGAGGGCATGGGGCATAGGGTATGGGTCATAGGGCATTGGGCATGGGGCATGGAAAGAGTTTCTCACACAATCATGCATAAATGCTCACGGGATGTAAATAACGTTTTACTCAATTCCCCGCTTGCCCAATGACGGCAGATGCTTCACTTGGGGAGACACGCCACATGCGCGTCTGCCGGGAAACCCGCGTATAGCGCAGTGGCTCCCCTTGGCGAAGCGCCTCTCTATGAGGGAGAAGACCCTTACGGGTGACGCTCCTGCGTCGCTAACGCTACGAAGATAGGCAGTTACTCTACTTGGGGAGACCCCTTGGCGAAGCGCCTCTCTATGAGGGAGAAGACCGTACTGCCTCACCGCACTGCCTCCCCCATGCCCATTGCCCATTGCGAGCGTGCCCATTCCTAAAAAAAAAGAGGGACGAGCCGTCATATTGCTGGCTAATCCCGTCTGCCGATCCTTAAAGAGAGGAGAACACTTGAAACCAATATAAGCTTGATTGAGAATAGATGTCAACTATTATTGAAAAATACTTGCAATAATTTTGGAGATGTAATTTTAGCTTTCAGTGGTACGTGCCGAAAGAGTATTATGAGGTTTCAGCTGTTATATAATGGATAGTCGCCAAAAATTGAGTTATGACGCTCCAATTGCGTATTTATGTTCCACCCCATCCTTTAATTAAGCACTGGCTGGCAGTCGCTCGTGATGCTGCGACACCTTCAGTTTTATTTCGCAGTGCGATGACTGAGTTGGGACGCTGGTTAACTTATGAAGCTGCTCGCGAGTGGTTGCCAACTCAAGAAACAACTGTTGAGAGTCCTTTAGCTTCCTGTCCTGCGACTTTGATTGACCCAGAGATGCCGATCGCAGTCGTGCCAATTCTCCGGGCAGGGTTAGGATTGCTAGAGGGAGCGCAGACGTTGCTACCTTTGGCTTCTATTTATCATTTGGGCTTAGTGCGAAATGAAGAAACTCTGCAACCTTCGTGTTACCTAAACACATTGCCAGAAAAATTTGACCCCCGAACACGAGTATTAATTACCGATCCGATGTTAGCAACTGGAGGATCGATTATGGCAGCGATGGCAGAATTGACACGTCGGGGTGTCGATCCAACTTTGACGCGGATTGTTTGTGTGGTGGCTGCTCCCCCAGCTTTGCAACAACTAAGTGCTGCTTATCCGGGTTTAATAATTTACACCGCCACAATTGACGAAACCGTCAACAACCAGGGGTATATTGTACCGGGATTAGGAGATGCAGGCGATCGCATCTTTGGGACTTAAGCTACTATGCAGCTATAACAGTTAGGTGCAATTAACTTTAACTAGTTGAGAGATGCAGGCGCGTTTCATCAAGGCGGTAAAGATATGAGTCAGCGTGATGGTTTTGCTAGTGGTTTTTTTGCTGGGGCAATTGTCGGCAGCGTAGTCGGTGGCGTTGTGGGTGCCCTGATTACTCAAAGGCGCGATCTCGAAGTAATAGAAGAGGAGTCGGAACTGACCAATGGAACAGGAGAGGCTAAAAAAACAAATATTTTGAAACGGCGTACTATGAAAGCCGCAGAAAATGAAGGTATGGAAATAGAAACGGCACGGCGATCGCTCGAAGATAAAATTGCCCAGCTTAATGCCACAATTGATGAAGTCCGCAAGCAGCTGGGAAATGTCAATACTAACTCTACTCAGTCAATAAGCGATCGAGCCTCGCTCGGTGATGAGCTTCGCTAACGTCTAATCAAGGTAGGGGTGAGTGCGCCGCGCATTGGCTCCTAAAAAAGCTAATGTTGAGAAAATACCACTTGTGGTATATGTTATGACAATCCGCACACACGATGACCCAGGCTCAATTAAAATCAATATTAAGACCGATGCGTGACACCTAGCCGAAAACGGATACATCCATGAACTTACTGGTTACTACTCTAGCTACTTTTGTACAGATTTATGGCGCCCTGCTACTTATCAGGGTTCTCTTGACTTGGTTCCCCAATATCAGCTGGTATAATCAACCATTTTCTGCTTTGAGTCAGATCACCGACCCCTATCTGAATCTTTTTCGCTCAATCATTCCTCCATTAGGCGGCATGGATTTTTCACCAATGTTAGCGATTATACTGCTTCAGGTTGTAGGCGGTGGTCTTGTTAGTTTGGCACAAAGTTTGCAGTTTGCCTCACTTTGAAGTAAAAGATTTTGGGTCTGGGCTAACCAGCCCAGACTAAAACCTACTAACGCCGGACTTGACCGCTAAATCCGGCAGCTTTAAACTGCTTCAGCTTCAATGGCGTAGGCTGATTGGCAGCCACAGAAATTCTCAAATCAAAATCACTGATACCTGATGGTATTTCCGCAATTGAACCAAGACGGGTACGATTTTGCATTACCGAATCGCCGTTAGCATCATAGATGCGCCCAAAAATATCTGCATCGTAAACTGTCTTGTTAGTATCATTCTGAGCTTTACCAGTGACAATAAAGCAGTTAGCAGCCCTAGAACCGCTACTCGTAACAGCTCCATTTGCCAGTTCTGCTGGACACTCATGATAGGAAATATCGAATAGTTTAACCTGTGTCAGCGCTACAGCGGGCGGAGTAAACACCCACGAAAGAACCCCGATGACACAGCAAATGAAAACAACCGTGAGTGAGCGCAACCGCATAAAAGACACCGTAAATAAATTCAACAATAAGCAAGTTTAAAACCCAGCTTACCTTGAATTTAACTCCAAAGGGAGTTGGAGAGTTGTATTTAACATTTGTAATAATTAAGAAACATATTCGCTCAATTGCCATGAAATTATGAGTCCTGATGAGATTGAAGCAGCCTTGCAAGCAGCCTTTAATAGTTGTGATGCAGCCAGCTGTCCTCTCACTGATATGCAGAAACAGATATTACTGCAAGTGATTGAGGAAATTCAGGAAAACTCTTATGCTGGTGTTGCAGATCTTCGCAATCCGTTAGACGAACTTACACCGGCGGAATTAGAAGCATTTTTAGAGTTCGTCAAAACACAAGAGCAACACAATCGCACTTGGAAAGTACAATTACTTAACGATTGGCTGCAACAGAAGGACTCTGGAACAGTAAATTTTGTTCGCAAAAGCTACGGTTTGCAATGGCTAAATCGCGTTGAGCCATATCATTTTGAAAAATATTCTTATTTTGAGGATGCACTAAAACTTAGGATAGGCGATCGCATCGAAATTTCCAATGCTCTATGGGAATGGGTACAAGAAAATGGTCCCTGTACCCGCGAATGGTTTCCCTGCACAGTAATTCAAGTAAATCAAATTGGCAATGGCGATGATACATACACCAATTGCATCATCCGCTTTCCCAACGGTACTGAATACGAAATTCAAGGAATTTACGAATGGAATCGTTATAACTGGCGCTGGTTGAGGAGGTAGCAGGGAGTGGGAGAGTTCTTGAGGGGGGGACAAGGGGACAAGGAGACAAGGAGAAATCTGCTATTCCTATCTCCCCCACTCCTCCCCTCCTCCCCTCCTTTACTCCCCCCTCACCGCCAACCGAGGTGATTTCTTAGTGTTTGACGCATTATATCTACGGGGACAGATTCTAAATCTAACCAGATTCTTAAGGCAGATGCGCCTTGCTGGACTAGCATTTCTAATCCGTCAATGGCGATCGCACCTTGTTGTCGTGCCAGTTGGAGAAATCGTGTTGGGCTAGGATTGTATATTAAATCGTAGGCGATCGCTCCTCTGGGCAAATCCCTCATTTGGGAAGCAGTTAAAGGACACTCTTCAAGGTTGGGATGCATTCCCATTGGCGTTGTGTTTACCAACAAGTGTGCTTGCGGAATTATTCTTGACATATTATCCCATTTATGAATCTGCAAATTTATTTCTGGCGATAAATTGTCCCAACTATTGCGAAATTCTTCTAACTTTTGCTCATTGCGCCCAACTACATGAACGGACGTACAACCTAGCTGGATACAACCCGCTACAACAGCGCGAGATGCACCACCATTACCTAAAATTACTGCTACCGTCTGCTGCCAATTTCGCCTATACGTTGTTTGCAGGGGAGCGATAAATCCTTCTATATCAGTGTTTGTCCCAATCCAATGGTTATCTTTACGAAGAACAGTATTTACAGCTCCTACAGATTTAGCAATTGGATGAATTGCCGATAAACAACTCATTATCGCCTGTTTGTGAGGAATTGTAACGTTAAAGCCTGTAACGCCAATAGCAGAAAAGCCTTGAATAGCTTTGGGCAAATCATCTGGTTTGATGGGAAAAGGCAGATAAACGTAATCTAATCCCAAAGATTCTAGAGCTGCATTATGCATCAACGGTGACAGCGAATGTTCAACCGGATGTCCAATTACTCCTAACAGTTTTGTTTTTCCACTAATCAATCGTTGCATTTTCGTAAATAATTTGAATGAGCAACCCGCCAAGGACGCCTAAAGATAGAAATTTAGTTGTTGGTGCTAAAAGGCATTGAATAACCAGCCTATCGCCTGAGAATGCCGAGCTACAATTATTAAAGGTTACTTAACATTTCGTCATATCATGCAGGCAACTACACGCCGAGCTACAACCCCTATTCCGGGAAAATATTGGCAGTGGCGAGGGCACAACGTTTACTACGTAAGAGCGGGAGAAAAAAATTCTCAACGTCCACCCTTGCTGTTAGTGCATGGGTTTGGTGCTTCCACAGACCACTGGCGTAAGAATATCACAGGACTGTGTAACGATTTTGAAGTTTTTGCGATCGACCTTTTGGGATACGGACGTTCCGCTAAACCGAAGTTGGAATATAGCGGTGAATTGTGGCGTGATCAACTTTATGACTTTATCACTGAAGTGATTGGTGAAAAAGCGGTTTTAGCAGGTAATTCCCTTGGTGGCTACGCTTGTTTGTGTCTAGCAGCGCAACGTCCTGACGCGGCAGCTGGTTTAGTCTTGCTTAACAGTGCTGGACCTTTTAGCGAAAATCAGACTTCATCAGAACCGGAAGCCTTACAACCAGAAATTCAGCCTCCCAAGCAAACAGATACACTGCAAAAACTATTTGGTGACGTTGTTAAATGGATTTTTCAACAACCGTTAGCGCAGTTTCTTTTATTTCAATATGTGCGACAGCGTTGGGTAATTCGCCAAACTTTAGAGAAAGTGTATCTTGATAAAAGCGCGATTACAGACCAATTGATAGAAGAAATTCATCGACCTTCTAGCGATCCTGGTGCGGTGGATGTATTTGCTTCGATGTTTAGCACTCCTCAAGGAGAGAAAAATGATGTGTTATTGCAGCAATTAACTTGTCCATTGTTGATGTTATGGGGTGAAGCTGACCCTTGGATGAATGCTAGAGAACGTTCTCAGAAGTTTCGCCAATACTATCCTCAACTGACGGAATACTTCTTGCAAGCTGGTCATTGTCCCCACGATGAAGTACCAGATCAACTAAACCCACTTTTACGAGATTGGGTTTTGTCTATTTCTCGGTGATATTAAATCTAGTTTGTAGTAAGCGCAAAGCGTGAGTACAGCGCTTACTATAAAAATGCAGATTTATTTGAAAATGTATGACTTAATTTCTTGATCTATTTGGTCGCTAATAATTTCAGCGCCGATCGCAAGTTTATTAAGATTAACTTTGATAAAATTTATCTTGTCTTGTTCTGTAAATTTTTTATCGTTATCAGAGTCTTCAATAATTTTTAGAAAAATAGCACCAACACTTTGAACAATTGTCCAACTAATGAGTTGAGTATTGTTCGGGGTAACTTGCTGGAGATTCCTTCCTGACGAATCTGAGATATATCCAATAATGGCATCTTGCGAGTTGAGTTTATTATCTTTGTTTGTATCGTTTTCAATTATTCTATACAACCAAAATCTTGTTGATGGCTTTCCCGCTTCTTTTTTCTCCAAAAAATCAAAGGAACTTATAATTGCTTTTTTATTTATTAATAAATGTGATTCACCATTCTTTTTATTTGAAAATATAATATTATATAATTCAATTTCTTTCTCAGAATAAGCTGAAGAATCTAAAGAAATTTTTCTATTAATTGGATAATAATTTTTGATATTGACTGGAATCATCAGATCATCTGATTGTTCTTTAAAGATTAAATCGCCGTAGACAATATTGGGTTGTGACTTTTCCTCGGCAATTGCTTTTGTTTTTGCCTGTTCTGCTTTTCTAAAAATATTTGCCTGACATGACGAAGAAAGTATAGCGACGATAATAGCTGTAGTAATTTTCTTCAACTTATGATTTATCATTAAATTTCAGCCGGATGTCTTGTCCTATTGTATTCGCGCTTGACAAAGTTGCAAGCTAAAAACAGCTTACATGTGCTGGTTAGTTGATAGGTGAAGCATCTTGAGCAAAAACTTTTAGACTTCTTGAACAGACTAATTTGTAATTGTTAGCGTTATCTTCTTTCTGCCGTATAGATAATAATCATCGTATTATTCATCATAAAAAGCACTAAAACACTCAAAAACCTGGTCAAGGTTGACCAGGTTTTCCGAAATTTGCGATTCTCAAATTTTTAAACTTGCTAAGTAATAGAATCAGTCAATAACTAAGGTGGATACAACAACGGGCAAACTCAGCATATTTACGTTTTTCCGTTTTAGGATTTGGCTTCCCTATTCAAGTTAGGGGCAGTGCCACTTATTTTTTATGCTGTTATTTGCTTGGGCTGATGACGGGGGACACTAAGTCATTTGCCCTTTGACTTTGGTTGTGGTTTCTTTGGTGTCCTACTATTTAAGTTATCACTCGAATTTTAGATTGGAATAAGTTGTTTACTAAAGTTGACGTTTCGTTTAATTTTGAAATATATAATAGTTTTTGGAGAGATAAGCAAGCGAACTGAACTATATTGGCAAGCGTAGACGCAAAGCGGTGAAGCAGCGCGGTCTTCTCCCAAAGGGAGAGGCGCTTCTCCAAGGGGAGCCACTGCGTTGGAGGGGTTTCCCGGCTTGAAGCATGTGGCGTGGTTTCCCCCATGAGCGACTGCACCAAGCCGAAGGGCTTGTCGCTAGACATCGCCTAAAGACTTAATCATTGCCACTGGATAATCAGGGTTAGCTGGATTCGGTATCAAGCGCTGATTTTTGCAATCTACCAGTAAATCTAACTGTTCCAAAATCACCTGACCAATCAACACTTTATTACCCACAACTAAAGCCTCTGCTACAGTTTCACGTCCTTGACACTTAATGATTACAGGTCCAGTTACTCCCACAATTTCCTCACTTCCACTAGCATATTGAGCAAGTCGCTGACCTCTAATTCGCTCTCCCCAGCTGCTCTACAATCTCTGTAGGAATTACTAAAGACACTGCCCCTGTATCAACTAACCCTTGAGTTTCATGCTCGCGCAATAACCTTGGTGCTAGCAAACCTCGATTTACTAACTCCTCATCTACAGCATTTGTTAACTTTACTTTAGCGTGAACTGCTCCCATCATTTTTTACTAACACTTTTTTTTTAATTGTATATTTATTTTTTTGACCTTAAATCATAAATGAAATTAATGAAAACGTTTAGATAAATATAGGTAAAAATCAAAATTTAATTTATTCTTATCTACGAATAATACCCAATCCAAAATCTAAAATCTGTCTGGCAAAGTTATGCTCGCTTGTAACCTCCGCTCATACTTTCCGGAAAATCTCAAATAGACCCATCTTTTGCTAGAAATAGCTAAGATCAGAATGTTTATTTATTGACGTTCAAGTTTTGGCTACTGTATCTTGTCCCCGTTGTCATCAATCCGTTGGCAGTGAAGCTGTCACCTGTCCCCATTGCCGTACAACTCTCAAAGCATTCGGACATCCCGGCATTCCCTTACACCGTGCCACTGGAAAAGAGTATTTGTGCGACAGTTGCACCTACCACGCTGACGATACTTGTAACTTCCCTCAACGTCCTTATGCTAAAGAATGTACTCTCTACCAAAACATTGAAGAGAGCAAATTACAGTTACAACAACAGCGTGAAAACACCAGCTTTGTTGCAACTGTCAAAAGCTGGGTTAAACGCAATTCCTCTTTGTTATTGTTACTAAGTTTAGTATTAGTTTGTTTGCTTATAGCTCTATTATCATCATGAAATAGCAAGCGGATAGTTATTGATTCTTGGTCAGCATTACTAGAAAATCTAACAAATAGCAACCCTGAACTAACAATTAACAACTATCAACCAAAAAATTAAATTACATTTGCAGCCTCAACAACTACTGGAATTGCATCTTCATTAAAAACTGTTAAATCAAACCAAAAAGTTGTACCAACGCCAACTTCACTCACGAGATGGACTTTACTGTGATGCTTTTCTTCGATGATATTTCTGACAATCGATAGTCCTAAACCAGTGCCTTCTAAAGTGTGAACTCTGTTTTCAACCCGAAAGAAACGGTCAAAAATTGCTTTTTGGTCTTCTGGGGGGATGCCAATACCAGTATCGGAGATTTCTACCCGCACTTGACCAGGCTGACTGTGATTGAGCTTTGATTCTAATTGGTAAGTACGAATTGCAACTTTGCCACCCGGCAGAGAAAATTTGAGGCAATTACCAACCAGATTTGCTAACACTTGCAGTAACAAATCGTAGTTACCGACTACTAGCGGCAAGTTAGGAGCAACTTCTTGAATAAGTTCGATGCCTTTATCTCTAGCATTAAGTTGGTAAGTACGTAGAGTTTGGTCGATCGCTTGCGCCAAATCGACTCCATTAAAGTGATAATTGCGACCAGATTCCAGCTTAGACAAATCCAAAACATCATTAACCAGACGAGTCAGGCGATCGGTTTCATGGTTAACTGTTTCTAGAAATTCCCGCCGTTGATCTACACCCAAATCTTCACCGTATTCGTGCAAGGTTTCGATAAACGATTTGATATTAAATAAAGGAGTTCGCAGCTCGTGGGAAACGTTGCTGATAAATTGGCTTTTTGCCTCGTTTAATTCTACTTCGCGGGTAATATCTTGCACAGTGATGGCGATGCCTTTAATATTCTCGCGTTGCTGGTTAAGAACTGTAGTTAAAAGAATGCGAATGGTGCGGTTAATCGGTTCGCTAATTGGGATGCGAAACTCAGCGCTTTCGCACTCACCTGCTGCCATTTCATACAAGGGACGGGTAATTTCCATTTGCACTGCTGAGGGCAAATGAGACAAAATACTACTACCTTCTACATGACTATTTTCCCAGCCAAAAATTCGCCGCGCTGTGGGGTTGACTAATATGACCTGCATGTTGTTGTCAATCAGCACCGCACCATCGGCAATGGTGGAAACCAAAGTTTCTAACTTGGCTTTTTCTGCCGTTAGTTCTTCAATATTTTGTTCTTCGTAACTCTCCAAGCGCTCTGCCATGTCATTAAAGCTTAAAATTAACCCTCCCAGTTCGCCACCTAGTGGTAAGTCAATTCGCTGCTGAAAATTTCCGGCGGCAATTTGTTTTACGCCTGCTAAAAGTTCTTTAATGGGCTTGGTAATGGTCAAAGCGTTGACTACTCCTGCCAAAATCACCATTACCCAAATCGTGATAAATACGGCAATGGTGACATCGCGGGTAAAATTGGTGGAAATGACTGCGGTTTGATTGGGGTTAATGCCGATCGCTATTACACCCAGATATTTGTTCTCAACAATCAAAGGCACAAATACATCAGTTACGACTCCATCCGGCGACTGATGTTGTCGCACCATCGGCTTGTCTGTATTGACAGCATAATCATCTGGTAGCTGTATCCGCCGCTCAATTGCTAGGGAGTTTTGTAGCTCCGGTTCCCCAAAGGGAATTCCCAAAAAGATTTTTCCAGTTTCATCAGCGTAGAGCATATAACGCACGCTAGAGGTGCTGTTGTAAAAGCGTTGGGAAAATTGGGCGACCTCGGTGAGATTTTGGTCAGCAATTAGCGGTGCCACGTTAGCCGCCAGAAGCAGTCCGAGGTCACGACCAAAGCGTGTATCATTTAGACGTGCATCCTGCTGAATCGTATTCACCGCCCAGAAGGTTAGACCACTCATAATTAAAGAAACCACTAAAGTGGCAGCAGCCAAAAGCTTGGTCTGGAGAGTGAACTCCGACCACCAATTGGCGATCGCTTCTCGGATTGTTTTTAAAAAAGCCAGCATTTTAAACAAATTGTTAGTAGTTTCTCTTATAAACCCCAACAACTAAAAATTAACAGTTAATTTGACAAAAATGTTAATGGGCTAGGGAGTAGGGACTAGGGATTAGGGGCTAGGGACTAGAGGTTATGAGTTAAAGGCGCTTAGATTAGGGGTGAGAATTCCTATTCCCCATCCCCCCATCCCTGCATTCCTCCATTCCCTAGTCCCCAGTCCCCATTACCCGATAACCAATATCGCGCCGATAATAAATTCCCTCAAAGTGGATGCATTTGATGCCGGCGTATGCAGAAGCGATCGCTTTCTCAAAATTTTCTCCTATGCCCGTGACATTTAAAACTCTACCGCCATCTGTCAATAGTTGCTGCTGGTGCAACTTTGTCCCAGCATGAAATACATTAGTTCCTGCGGATAAAGCTTCTTCAATGCCTGTAATTACTTTTCCTTTCTCATACGCCCCAGGATAACCGCCTGCGGCAGCGACGACAGTCGCAGATGCCCCCGCTTTCCAAGCAATGGGCGGCATGTCTCCCAGGCGCTGCTGCACGCAGGCAATCATTAATTCTTCTAGGGGTGTTTCCAACAGTGGGAGAATGACTTGCGTTTCCGGATCGCCAAAGCGACAGTTAAATTCTAAAACTTTAAAATTGCCATCTGGCGCAATCATTAAGCCGGCGTAGAGAATGCCTCGGTAGTCGATGTTTTTGGTTTTGAGGATAGCGATCGCTTTTTCCAAAACTTCTTTTTGCACGCGTTCCATTAATTCTGGTGTAGCGATCGGTGCTGGGGCATAAGCTCCCATTCCCCCAGTATTATCTCCTGTATCGCCCTCCCCAATTCGCTTATGATCCTGAGCCGGTAGCAAGGGACGAATTGTCAACCCATCTGTCAACGCTAAAACCGATACCTCCTGCCCAGCCAAACACTCTTCAATAACCACAAATTCCCCAGCCCTGCCAAACTGCCCCTGAAAAATCGCATCAATAGCCGCCTGTGCCTGTTCCACCGTTGTGGCCACAGTTACGCCCTTGCCAGCCGCTAAACCATCAGCCTTGACAACAATTGGTGCGCCCTGCGATTTCACATATGATTTAGCTGCTGTTGCCTCCGTAAATACCGCAGCTTTTGCTGTGGGAATTCTCGCTTCCTGCATCAAAGCTTTTGCCCAAGCCTTACTCGCCTCAATTTGCGCTCCCGCTCTCGTCGGACCAAAAACCATCAAACCTTTATTTTGGAGATAGTCGGTAATTCCATTTGCCAGGGGTACTTCTGGACCAACGACCACCAAATAAATATTATTTTCCAGACAATAGCGGCTGATGCCTTCAAAGTCATCTACCGTCAGAGGTAAATTTTGGCAGCGTTCTAAACTTGCCGTACCACCATTTCCCGGCACACACACAACTTGCTCCACTTGCTTAGATTGCAGCAGTTTCCATGCTAGAGCATGTTCCCGCCCTCCATTACCAACAACTAAAACTTTCACGCGCTTTCCTTGCTTGCGATGATTATGCCTTAAGTCTTTTCGCCAATCAATTTTTCCATCAATTCTGACGCTGATGCAAGCCCCCTATCAAGAATTCAACATTCCCAAAACTTAGGTAAATAATTTCGTAGTCAGCACGAAGAGTGCTGAAAAAGTGCTTAATATAAGCGCTATTCACGCTTATTACGTAGCCCATAATAATCATTCCTTACTCAGCGCTGAGTATTCCTCCATCTGGAAGTACTGATTTTTAATGTATTTTTTAGTAACTTTTAAAATTATTTTATTAGTATATTCATGGATAAAATCTTAGATAAAAAAATCAACAAATATACTGATATCTTTTCCACAAAACCACAGTATTTAAGTATTTCTAACTAATCAGTTTCATCTGCAAGTAATTGGTAAAAAAAATCATCCTAAAGTATGGCATTTACCTGGGTGTAAAGATTAACCTAGGTATATTCAAATTGATAAAATATAAAAAAATCACAGAACATGGCTAAAGTTATTGTCACCGGCGCGGCAGGGTTTATTGGTTCTCAGCTTACAGAAACATTGCTGAAACAAGGAGAAGAAGTAATCGCAATTGATGAGTTTAACGATTACTACGACCCAACTTTAAAGCGCAATAATGTTGCACACTTACATTACTTCCCAGGCTTTGAATTAATTGAAGGAAATATTCAGTTTTTAGATTGGCAAACACTCCTCAAAGACGTTGAAGTAGTTTACCATCAGGCGGCGCAGGCGGGAGTACGTGCCAGTTGGGGTCAAGGTTTTCGTCTTTACACTGAACGAAACATCAGCTCTACCCAAATTTTATTGGAAGCGGCAAAAGATGCTAAACACCTGAAAAGGTTAGTATTTGCTTCAACATCTAGCGTGTATGGTGATGCGGAAACTCTACCCACCGACGAGAAAATTTGCCCAACACCGGTTTCACCTTACGGTATTACCAAGTTAGCAGCTGAAAGATTGTGTGGACTTTATCAAAAAAACTTTGGCGTGCCTTTTGTTGCGTTGCGCTATTTCACAGTTTACGGTCCCAGACAGCGCCCGGATATGGCGTTTCATAAGTTCTTCAAATCGATTTTGCAGGATGAGGCGATTCCCATTTATGGCGATGGACTGCAAACGCGGGATTTTACCTTTATTAGTGATGTTGTCGCTGCCAATTTAGCCGCTGCCAGCCTACCGCAAGTTGTAGGCGAAATCTTCAATATTGGTGGTGGTAGCAGGGTGGTGTTAAAAGAAGTATTGGACACAATGGAAGAAATTGTCGGCAAACCGATTAAGAAAAATCATATTGAAAAAGCGATGGGAGATGCGCGTCACACGGCAGCGGATGTATCCAAGGCGCAGAGAATTTTGGGATATCAGCCAAAAGTTTCTTTGAGGGAGGGGTTGATGCAGGAATGGGAGTGGGTAAAGGCATTGTATTCAGTATCTTAATAAATGGAAATACATGCCCACCTACAAGCTTCTAGCGTGTAGCTACACGAACGAAGCGCGTCTACGCGAGCTATGTATGAAGCCCACGAAGATGTAGAGAAGTCTGAGCCCAGGTTACGAGCGTAGATGCGCGTGCGGTGAGGCAGCGCTGCGCGCGTTTCACATGCAGAGTGCGTGTCCCAAAGGAAAATACCTTGTCCAAGAAACCGGGATTTTTATTTCTCACGAATGATTTAGGACTGATATATATAAAGATTATTTTGTCTTGCACACTCGTAGCAAGCAAGAGCATTAAGAAAAAGAATGAATGCAAAAAGCTTATCTAATAATTGTCTTAAGTAAGAAATGCACCCTGAAAGTAAGAATTTATGCACAACCGTAATTCTTCGGTTTAAATTGTCCACCTACTTAAACCGGAGCAAAAGCCCCAGGTGGAATTGGCACAAGCTGAGGAGTTGATAAGCAGGTTCCCTGTCTGTACCAGATACCCTCAACCTCAAATGCCTCAAAGTGAGTTGTTAAAATTGCCCAAGCTTGCTCGTTGAGTCCAGCAGAGTAAGTCCATGTAAACTCACTATTATTGTGTAGTCTTTGTTCTAGCTCTGCCAAATCTTCAGGAAGCCAAAATTGAGTCATTACTCTTTGGGTAGCAACCTCTGGGGGAGTATCTAACATGTCAGCCATTGGTTGGTTGACAATGATTTGCTTGCGGTTGTCTTGTCTGACAATGCTAATCGGACGCTCATTTTCAGCGGCTGCAACCATTCGGTACAGTAACCCTTTTGGGATATGCACTTGGCTGCAAAAGACTGCACCCCCAGAATGCAAAATACGTTCCGCAGTTTCTGAGGGTGTGGGGGTACCAGAAGAAGACATCCACCCGAAAAATTCGATTGGATTTTTACAGCCTCTCCATTTAATTCGCACCTTACCATTAAGTTTTGCCGCAGTTTCACTGAGAGCATCTCCGTAGCTTTGGGCGAGGTCGGTAGCATCCCGCTTTGTGGGCGCAAGGATGGAAACTCCCTCATGGGACATCTTATAGTTCCAGCCCGGTAGGTTCAATATCCGAAGAATACTCGTGCTCATCTTCTTTTATACTTTCAGACTCTTTACATATATTTACACCCCGGAAATCGGAAAACACGGAAATTTTGAAAGTTTCTTGCCAAATTATTTTCCGTTCATCCTCAGGAATACCTAAAGCTGATGTGATGATGGCAAAGTCTCCTGGTGTGGGTAGTACTTCGGCTTTGGCGATCGCTCGCAAGTTTTTTACACCACAGCCCTTAAGTTTTGTCATGTTTGCCTGAATTACCTCAGCAATTGTTTTTGGACGAGCAGGTTCGGGAATTACTGAGTGGACACCTGTTCTTTTGCCTAGCCACTCACGCGTCATCTCTTCTAATGCGTCGCTTTGAGACACTCCTTCGCGAGCGCAGATGCTCTTAAACTCCCGCGCTAAGTCTATTGGAATGTAGCCGCTAACCTGCTTGTAGTCGTCAGAACGTCTTCTATCAGTCATAATTTGAACTTCTCAACACTACTCCTACCTTTTATTTTCTCTCATGACATCTCAATAGCAGGACGATTTTGTTAGTCCTTTTTAAATGACATATTGACAAATAAAAATGACAAGATTAAGATTAAGCTGTGAAGCACTAAGTCACTGAAGCCGAAGAATTAAAAAAAAGGCAGATCACCCTAAAAGCCAGCTTTTCACTCTTATAGCTAGCTTTTAACTTCAAGTAAGGAATCCAAGGGTTTTTTGTCCCTCTTCTGTTCAGTATATGCTAGCACACATTTAGCAACATAAGACAACTAAAAATTGCGTATCCGATTCAACAATTAAGCGAGATCAAAGAGAATTCGCTTTAGTTGTGTAAAGGTAATGTAATTCAAGGAGAGCCACTCAATTCCTTATAGGATGAGAGTGAGAATGTACAAACGATGATGCAAGTTGTTCATCAGTTGATAATTGCCCGAACCCGCAAAGCGTCTTTAAGCGCGATGTCTGACGACAAGCCCTTCTCCTGTCGGAGACGCGGAGCGTCTACGCACTTCAAAACAGTAACTTTACCTTGTTTTGGTCTAAACCGAAGCGTACTGAGGTAAACCGGCGTTACCTGGAGTTTGAACTTATTCAAGTATCGATTTGATCAAAATCATGACCCAATTAACTTTTGACCAGTTCGTCCATCCTCTATCAGACTTCCCCCAAATTGTCAATAACAATGGTGATGACCCAATGTTAGATATGTACACTATGGCGGGAGTAGTGCTTTACACGGCTTGTGCAAATAATAATCTTAAGGCAAGTGAAAATACAGTGTTAAAATCAGCAATTGAGACGGGGCTGGTGGATGTTCATTTGTTATTTGAGCGTTGCAAGACGGGTGATAGAGCCGCAATTTTACAGATGATTTCCCTGATAGTTTCTGGGCTGGAAACAAATATTGAAAAGCTTAAACTGATGTAAAAAAACACAGTTTGAGGATGGATTAAGAGCGCATAGGATGAAAAGGCAGAGGCATTAATTGAAATGTCTCTGTTTTTATTTCCTTTTTTATTACTACGAATCTATTCCCATTCTTGAAATCCACCACTAGTGTTGCGAAGTAAAGAATTTATTTGAGCGCGACGCCTTTCAAAGTTGGCTGCAATGGAAATCAGTACGATACCGACTAACAAACCAATCACCCATTTGAAAAAGGGATATCGCAAGCTGAAAATTATCAGTTGATAGACACTAGTAATGAAAAAAGTCGCTGTACCAACGTAAAGAAAAGCCCGCACTCGCAAAGCTAATCCGGCAAATATGGCGATGAGGCTGAAAATTCCCGGTACGATCGCACTTTCTTGATGAAATAAAATTGCCCACCCACAAATTATGCTGCTCCCTAGCAGTCGTAAGTAGTGACGAGATGTTTTATAATCTGCAAGGGTGAGACTTACATCAACTTGAGCAATATATAGTAGTGATAATCCGATTGGTGTGATATACCACAAAGTATCTGTCAGATGTAAATCCCAAAACCAGCGAAATAGCGCCCAATCAATCAAGGCGACGCTGATGTAGGTAAAACGAATATTTTCGCGAATCTTGGCGAGGAAGATGTAATACCCAGCAGCGATCGCTATCGTAATCGGGTAGACATGCAGTCTAGTTTCCCATAATATTATCAGTGGAATTATGTATGCCGCGAGTTGCCAAGGTTTTTTCGACCAGCCCCAACTCTCCCAAGGTAAGATGTAGAGAAAATAGGCAAATACACAAGCGATCGCACCATTCCAAGGAACTAAAACACCACTTAATAATTGTCCTACTGCCGTTTCGCGCCAGTAAATTCGCATTCCTGCAAATTCTAATAAACCCAGGTAAACCCAGATTTCCTCTGTTGTAATTCCCCAGAGGCGAAGAGTTGGGGAAGGGGAAGTAGGGGAACGGCGTCCTTGGAAAATGGCGTAGCGAATCAAAAATGCACCTGTTGCTAATCCTACAAGGCGATTGACGGCAATGGGGGCGGTAATGGCTGCCATTAATAAGCAACTACTCCAAGCCCAGTGAAAATGAGCGATCGCTTTTAATTCTTGGGGTGTAAGACGTAAATACTTAATTAGCCAAGGCGACAGTATACGATAAGCATACATGATGGTTGCACCCAAAGCTGACATGGCAATCAATCCATCACCCCTAGCACCTCCTGAAGCTTGGGACATTTGATAAAACAAAAGTTCATAAGCGGAAATTGATACGCCTAGAATTCCTAAATAAAGTAATGGTTTTAAATCTTGGTGGCGTCGCCCTACACCAATAATAATTAAAGCTACACCTAAAGAATATAAACCTGTCCACTCAGTAAAGGTGTTTAAACGCAGCAGTACGCTGAATGCACCATATATTAAAGGTAGAATGTGGAAACTACTGGGCATTGTTGATAATTGATGTCGCCCTCGGCACCATTCGCCAAAAAGCTGCGCGATTAAACCTAAGGCGATGTTAGCAATAGCAATCTTGATAATATCGCCTTTGCCAAAGCCGAAAATTTGAGCTATCAACAATTCCAGACACCAACCGATGCCATAAAATGCGAAATTTGTCGGTTGTCGCCAACTGCGATAAACGATTGCAGCCAAAGTTATCGCCGTAGAAGTTAAGTATAAAAAACCGGGGGTAGCAAAGTTTTGGTAAACAAGCAGCGAGTGCAGTGTCAGACTTAATAACTCAAAGCTGCATAATGCGATCGCCCATTTGTCGGTGACAATTGCATATATAGCGGCTAATTCTTCACCTCGACTCAGCGCTTTGCTGACAAGCCATAAACTGAAAATAGCGATCGCTCCCACCACAAACCATCCATCTAACGATAGATGCGGTAAATTAAAAACGCCATCCCACAGCAGCACAGCAACAAAACTCAGCCCAAAACCTACCGTAGTTCCCGCAGATTGATTGTTTCGCAAATAGCGCGTGTTTGCAAACATTAAAGCTGTACCCACACCTAAACCAATTAATCTGGTTCCTGGCAAAGGTAAAATAAGTAACTGTGCCGCTAACAAACTTAAAACGCTGAAGTAACTGCTAGTAATGCGGCGCTGTCCAGAGGTGCGGCTAGCAATTCCCGTGAGAGTAATAGGGGTAATTAACCAAATTAATCCCCAATTCTGATTGTTGATTATACCGCCTGTCCAAGACGCGGAAGCATTCAGCCAAAGTAGTAAATAGCTAGTTACCGCCAATGCAAAACCGATGTGCCATGCACTACGTCGCCAGATTTCATGTCCGACACTTTGCAACCACTCTGTAACCATCAGGGCTAACAAAATGCTTGCCCCGACTTGAGTATGCAGATTTGGAAACAGCCAATCAATTGTAGAGCAAAGTGTTAGTACTCCAGTGATGTGTGTCAGATATATCAGGGTAATAGGGCATTGGGCATTGGGCATTGGGCATTGGGCATTAGGTAATTCCTCCCCTGCTCCCTCTGCTCCCCCTGCCTCCCCTGCTCCCCTGCTCCCCTTGTCCTGGTAACTGCGTCGGTGGGTGAGTGCTGCGAGAGTTATTGTGGAAAAGAGTAAATTTAGCGATCGCAATATCGGATTGACTAGAGCGATCGTTGTTAAGAAAATTCCAAATAATAGCGTTAAATTATCCCCAAAAGTAGCTAATTCCCGCTTTTGGCTGCGATAAATTCGATCCGTTAACGCCACCATGAAAATTAGGTAGGGAAATAAAGCTACACTTAGTAACGCCCAAGGTTCATTTTGCGAATTGGTAAGTTTTGTTGCAATAGCGATCGCTGATTGTTGTAATTCAGCAGGTATCAAACGCCAAGCTAGCCAAACTGTTTGTAAACCGATAACGAAAATCGCTGCTAAATCAACTTTGAAAGCATGTTGCTGCAAACGACGGTTGAAAAACCACAAACTCAAACCGCTAACAGCGATCGCTTGCCAAGGTGATGGTACCACCGAAACTAGCCAACCGAGGAAAAGTAAGATTCCTCCAAGCTTTTCCCACGGTAGTTGAGGAGTGGGGGAGTGGGGGAGTGGGGGAGTGGGGGGAACAGGGGGAGCAGGGGAGGCAGGGGAAGATAAGATAATATCCTGCTTGTCTCCCTTATCCTCGACTGAACGTGCTAACCAAGCGACTAACCAACCGCAAATTCCAATAGCTAAACCTAATTGGGTGATATCTACTTGGACAACAAAAATCGCCCGGACTAGTAACACCGCTAAAGCATAAACTACTACCAAGGCAGGTAAAGTGATACCAAGTCCGACGCGCGTATCTTCTTCTTGCAAAGGATTTGCGGAGAATCGATTGCAATTGTGATATACGGTAATGATGGTTGTGCTGATCATCGCCAAATAAACGGCAATTAAGGGAAATCCTGGTAATTTCCAGCCCCAGTGTAAGTATGACAGCGCCAAAATATTTACTAAAGGCAATTTCCCGATTGGCGAATTGGCGACAAATAGCCGATTTTTGCAAAGTAAAACAGTAATAGTTGTGAGAATAGGAAAAGCGATCGCTATCACTAACCAATCCACAGGATTTTGCCACAACTTGAAGCTATCCATCGCCCAAAAGTTCACCGGCACTAACAAAAGGGTGACAATTAGCAATGTCTGTGCCGTTAATCTTAAATTAGGCTGTTTGCCTGCCCAAAAACTCAACCCCCAGAAACTCAAAGTATAAGCTAACAAAACGCCATACTGCCCCGAAGCGGGGAATCTCTCCCACTGGCTTGCAGCAAGCACCCCAGAGGACACTACTACCAGAAATACACCTAAAAATAGCAGCCAGCGGACACTTAATTCTGCCCCCAATGACTGCATGCTCGTTGCGATCAAGTTGGGTTTAACAGGCTTTTGTGGTAAAGCTGCTGCTTTCACAGTTTCGGTAGTTTTAAATGCTACTTGTGCAGATTTAGTCTCAGGTTGCGACACCATCGGACAAACGAGAAATTCAAAGGCTATTTGCTTAACTTGGGCATCGGATATCAAACCCAAGCGCAGCAATGTATCCAATCCTTTTAATAACTCCGGATGGGATGATGGTAGTTTGACTTCAAATTTTAAAGGGCGATTAAGCGGCGAAGACATAAGTCGCAAGAGTAAAGCTTGATACTTTAATCATCAGTTTGATTCAAGTATCTTTTAGCTTTAACTATGGCACTTGTTCCGCTGATTTATATTGATTGTTAATTATTTGTCAATTGGGCAATTTTAAGAGGAGACAAGGAGACAGGGAGACAGGGAGACAAGGGGACAAGGAGGAATTTCTTCCCCTGCTTCCCCTGCTTCCCCTGCTTCCCCTGCTTTCCCATCTCCCCCTCTCCCCCTCTCCCCATCTCCCTATCCCAGCGTCGGTATACTTTCTCTTTGCTGTTGATAAAGTCCTTTAAACTGGCGTTGCTGGAGGTTGTGATCCACAATTGGGTGAGGATAGCCAACAGCATCACGTTCCGAAAGTGGAATTTTACCTGTAACTAAATATTCTGTATCCATAGAGCGCAATTCCGGAACCCATTCCCGAATATATTCACCTTCTGGATCGAATTTTTGCGCTTGACTGGCTGGGTTAAAAATCCGCAAGGGTTTGGGGTCCATCCCGCTAGAAGCACTCCATTGCCAACCACCGTTATTGGCAGATAAATCACCGTCAATCAGCTTTTGCATGAAGTATTTTTCTCCCAGTTGGGGATTTATCAGCAAGTCTTTGGTGAGGAAACTAGCGACAATCATCCGACAGCGATTGTGCATCCAGCCGAGTTCATTCATTTGCCGCATGGCTGCATCTACTATGGGATAACCTGTTTTACCTTCGCACCAAGCTTGAAAGTATTCTTCGTTGGTTTGCCAAGGAAAGTTTTTCAAAGTTACGCGGAAAGCACCTTCAGCTAATTCTGGGAAGTTGTACATTGCGTGTTGATAAAAATCCCGCCACGCGATTTCTTGTTGCCATGTGCGGATGTTGCTTTCTGTTTCTTCACTGCGACTGTTTTGTAGCGCTTCTAAAGTTGCTTGCCAAACGGTGCGAATACCGATCGCTCCAAATTTTAAAGCTGCACTCAGTTGAGATGTGCCGTTAACTGCTGGAAAATTCCGCTGTTCTTTATATTCGTTGATGGCAGAATTCGTAAATTCCTCTAAGCGTTCTTGCGCTGCTGCTTCTCCTGGTGCAATTACTAAGTCTTGATCCCAAACAAATCCTAAATCTTTGGCTGTCGGTAATGCGATCGCTCCAGTTTGTTTTGCAATTTCCTCTTCTGCTTCTGTCAATTTCTCCGCATTTTCCAGCGTTGCAACTGGGTTAGCCTTCGGTTTGCTAACCCAATTCTTCCAAAAGGGAGTATAAACTGTGTAAGGTTGATTCAAACCACTGCGAATCTCTTCGGGTGGGTGCAGGATTTGATCCCAGTTTTGATCGAGAAACTGAATCCCTTTTTCTTTTAACGCATCGATGATAGTGCGATCGCGTATGTGGGAATACGGTTCCACATCCCAATTCCAAAATACAGCCTTAGCGTTTAAAGCCGCAGCTAGTGCGGGTATCGCTTGCATCGGATTGGCGTGGAGTATTAATAATTGACTACCTACTTCGGCATATCGCTTTTGTAGCGCTTGCAAACAGCCAATCATATAAGTTACTCTGGCTGGGGCAATATCATCTCGTTCTAAAATATTCGGATCGAGGCAAAACACACCGACAACTTTAGACGAGTGCGATCGCGCTGCTGCAAGTCCTGTATTATCACTGATGCGTAAATCGCGACGATGCCAAAACAAAATTAAATCAGACATTCCATCTTTTTCATAGTTCACCTGTACTAGATTAGACGCTAATTGTACCATCTAACATCACTCTACCGAAGAATTTCTGCCCTCAATTCAGTAGTAATAGGACTTACGCACTTTACAAAGAGACGCTTACGTGTATCAGCGATAATAAACTCAGTCTTCTTGATTGAACTGACCAGAATAGTAGCAATTTTTCCATTTATATTCTAAAACTGCATAATTTAATGGTGCTTACACCCATTCTAAATACGGCATTGCTGAATCAAAATATGAAACTTAAAAATCAAGCATCTCAAACTCTTACTCTCTGCGACTCTGCCCTTCTGCGTGAGACAAATTCATATTCGCATAGTAGCAACGCCCTAAATACAGCTATGAAGCTCATTCATACTTAACTTTTGAGCAATGCAAAGCAAACAAGGGTTTACGCATACGATCAAATTTATGTCAATGGCTAAGTCCTAAGTACCAGCCCTTTCAAGGTGTTGCGTGATGGGGTGATTTGTAGTTTGGTTAAAAGAGGCGCAAATCTCTTCCTTGGAGAATAAAAATGTTATTAGGGCAAGTGTTTGAGCGGTTTATCAAAGAAAGTCC
>JAESFM010000132.1_pt1 | contig 29753 bp, 30 predicted proteins | sample 9266171 | NCBI WGS metagenome assembly JAESFM01 (sample SAMN14505069, study PRJNA617099) | algae metagenome | isolation source: Hassallia sp. WJT32-NPBG1 and co-occurring heterotrophs from well developed... | place: USA: Mojave Desert, Joshua Tree National Park, California | collected 2006-06-22
ATTCTTTATCAGGTTTATATTTTTTACGTAACATCGAATAATAGCTCCCGCCTGAGCCTTAAAGCAACCTTGTATATTCTGTGAACATACTTTTCTTCGCTGCACTGTTATTACCTATGAGAAAATACAGTATATTGCAGGTTTATGAGGTACAATAACAACAGTTTGTAAACCAGTTTTTTAAATGCTCAGGATTAATTAAATGGAGCGCAGTTGCAATTAAAACATCAACCCTGATTGCACTACTTGGAGAAAACTGACGTAAAAAAGCTTTAAGCTGTGACCACCAATGTTCGATGGGATTAAAGTCAGGAGAATAAGGTGATTGATAAAGAACTCTTGCGCCCTTTGACTGAATTAAAGGCTCGATTTCTTTCACTTTGTGTGCTGGGACATTATCCATCACAACTACAGCACCCTCCCATAGTTGAGGAAGTAAACACTTTTCGATGAAGACTTTAAAAGCATTTCCATCCATTGAACCATTCAGAGTCATGACAGCCAAAACTTTTTTCAAGCTAATTGCCCCAATGACTGTCACTTTCGCCCCTCGGTAAAATGGTTTAAAATCATACACCCTACTTCCATGAAGACTTCTGGCATGAGTTCTTGTCAAACCCAATAAAACACCCATCTCATCGACAAAAACTAAGTTTTCACTCTTCTATTTGTTTAACTTGCTGCCAATACTCACTTCTCAACTTTTGGACTCTTTCTGTTTTCCCTTGTCTGCTGCGTAGCGTCTTTTTTTTAGTGTTAGTTTTTGTTTTTTCAATGCACGGCACATCGTACTTCTACTGACCCAATGATTATAAGTTGTACCCCAATATTCACAGTATTCTAATAATGTTGCGTCTGGATATTGTTCAACCATTGCAGCTAGTTGAGCTGAATATCCATCCAACTCTCCCTTCATTGCTCCACCCTGTTGTTTCGGTTCTACATGACCTTGAGTCTTCTTCATCAAGAGTAGTTTTTGTACAAAGCTTTTGGCTACACCAAATCTATCAGCCACTTTTCTGACTGAGGTGTCACCTTGAGAGTACGCCTTTACTATTTTTTCTCGCAAGTCGATGGAGTAAGCTTTCATTTTAAGAGTTGATGCACTAAATTTTACCGTACCTCATTTATCTGCAATCTGCTGTAATTCTGAAAAATTCATTTTTCATTGATATTCATAATTTTCCTTTATCCAAATTAATTTAGTTTTACAAAAATGTAATTTAAAGTTCCTTTCAATGCACGGCGATCGCCCAAGGGACGGCCCCTGGAGAGAGCATCGCAAGAAGGCGGGCACTCCGTGCCAATGCTATGCAGGGCACGCACTCACCTTCGCATCAGGGAATTGCCTTGCACTCTTCTTTAGTTCATATGTACCATGAAAGTGAAAGAATCGAGATGCAGAAGTTTCGGGTGTGTGCTCTTAAGATTTAATGTATATCAATCTCTGTAATGCTTTCGGGTTTCGCACTCCTGACTAGTCTAAACTCCAATGCTAAAGATTCGCAATGCCGTCTGAACAACCTGTAGAAGTTCCGCGCGAGTGGCTCCACCCGCTGCTTGGACGGACATCCCAAAGATGACCGTTACGACAAAGCGCGCGAGGGCAGCGGGGTCAGCATCAGACGGTAAGTCACCTGATAATAAAGCACGCTCAAAGCGATCGCGTATTGCAATTTCGCCTGACACTCGGCGTTCTGCCAATTCTTGATGGAGCGGATCGTGCGGATCTCCACATGAAAGCATACTCTGTGCGAATAGACATCCTGACGGATTGCACGGATTAGTCACCAAGTCAACAACGCCATGCATCAGGAGCTCGATGACTCTACGTGCGGTTGGCTCCTCAAGTGCAGATCGAAGGTAGGCTGTTTGCCTATCACTATAGCGATCAAGCGCCTTGCGGAATAAGGTTTCCTTGTTGCCAAACGTAGCATAGAGGCTCGGACGGTTAATCCCCATCGCCTCAGTTAGATCCGTAAGGGATGTTCCCAGATACCCCTTGCGCCAGAACACCTGCAAAGCTTGCTCTAAGGCTTCGTCGATATCGAAAGCGCGAGGTCGTCCCTGCGACTTATTAGATTTTTCCACTTTCATACCTATCAGTATAAAACTTCCTTGACAGCATGAGTTAATCAAGGGATACTTTTTGTACCGATTGGTAAATAAACACTAGTTGGTAACTATTATGTCCCGTGGAGCAAATTATGGCGAAAACACTCGCAGGTAAAGTTGCATTGGTTACGGGCGGTTCACGCGGACTAGGGGCGGCGATCGCCCTTCGTCTCGCCCACGATGGCGCAGCAGTCGCTCTCACCTACACTAGTTCGCCCGAAAAAGCCGACGAAGTGGTGCTTGCCATCGAAGCCGCAGGTGGAAAAGCCTTGGCAATCCGCGCTGACAGTGCCGATGTTGAAGCGGTGAAAGACGCCGTCACCCAAACAGTAAACACCTTAGGTCATCTCGACATCCTCGTAAACAACGCGGGAGTTGCCGCTTTCGCTTTGATCGACCAGTTCTCGATGGAGGAGTTTGACCGACTCGTCGCGGTAAATGTTAAGGGCGTTTTCGTGGCAACTCAGTCGGCGATTCGCCACATGGGTGAGGGTGGACGGATCATCATGATTGGCAGCGTCAACAGTGATTCCACCCCCTCTGCTGGTCTCTCGATCTATGCGTTGACTAAGGGGGCGATCGCCAGCTTTACACGCGGTCTCGCCCGCGATCTTGCACCTCGCGGCATCACCGTCAACAACATTCAACCTGGTCCGATTGAGACCGATATGAACCCGGCACACGGGGACTTTGCTGATGGGCTGAAAAAGATAATTGCCCTCGGTCGCTACGGACAGAGCGATGAGGTTGCTGGCTTAGTTTCCTATCTCGCCAGTCCTGAAGCCGCCTTTGTCACTGGTGCCAGCCTGAAGATTGATGGTGGCTTTACAGCTTGAACAATATGTAATCTAAACTTGCAATCACTAATCGATATTCAAAAAAACATCACCATGTCACAAAAGCTCTCAGAAAAAGTTGCGCTCATTACAGGTGGCACCACCGGCATAGGTCTTGCTACTGCCAAGCGATTCGTTGCGGAAGGTGCATATGTCTTCATCACGGGTCGTCGTCAGCATGAACTTGATGCCGCTGTCAAAGAGATCGGCAAAAACGTCACTGGCGTTCAGAGCGATGTCTCTCTTCTTGCAGATCTTGATCGCCTTTACACCACGATTGAGCAAGAGAAAAGTCGCCTTGATATCATCTTCGCCAATGCTGGCGGTGGAGAACTCGCCCCACTCGGCGAAATCACCGAAGAACACTTTGACAAAACCTTCAACACTAACGTCAAAGGTCTGCTGTTCACCGTGCAGAAGGCACTGCCTCTGCTGCCAGAGGGCGCTTCCATCATTCTGAACGCCTCGATTACTTCTATGAAAGGCACCCCAGCCTTCAGTGTTTACAGCGCTACCAAAGCCGCCGTGCGATCGTTTGCACGTAACTGGACACTCGACCTCAAAGAGCGGAAGATTCGTGTCAATGCCATCAGCCCTGGTGTCGTGCCTACTCCTGGCTACAATCTCATGGGACTGAGCGAGGAGCAGGTGCAGGAATTTGTAGCAAGTCAGGCTGAAAATATCCCCCTTGGGCGGGTGGGCACGCCAGACGAGATTGCTAAAGCTGTCGTCTTCCTTGCATCCGATGACAGCAGCTTTGTCAACGGCATCGAACTCTTCGTTGATGGGGGCATGGCGCAGATTTGAAGCGTCCCAAAAGCGGTTGGCAACGTTTCAGACGGACTGTTTCTAGTCCACTGAATGCTCAACTCAAATAACTCAAGGAGGCAGGGCAAACGCATCCAAGTATTTGGACAAAATTTATACCTTAATGACACCGTCGAAAGAGCGATCGCAACGGCTAAGGCACTTACAAGTAATAAAATATCATCCCGGCATAACCTAGATCCGCGATACCCAACCAATTATTTCAATACACGGCTGGATATTTTATTTTTTGGATCTCCCTAAAAACTGTAGGGGACCGAAAAATTGAGCTTGACTCATTATTATGGACGCATTAAATGTTTGTTGACTTTGGGATAGTATCGTCCATAAAGTGTGATAGCGTTCGCGCTCATGATCCGCTGATACTTAAAAATTTGGGATTTCCACCGCAGCAGCGCCGATTGGCTCATCACCAGCGAGATTGAGTCGCTACGCGATCGCACCCCTAGGGCAATTTTTCTTACAAATAAGTGTAAATTCTGAGGGTAAAATTTTAATTTTTATCTGAAAAAGGCAGAGCGATCGCAGTTTCGCGTAGGGAGTTAGTGTCAACTTATTGGCAACAGCCCTAAAGATAATTTTATCGCCAACTATATCTGCAATAGTTAGCTGCAACGCCTCACGAATGCGGCATTTACGCCATGTCTGACCGCGAGTATGACCGACGGATTGGCGTTAAATCCAGTGCTCTGTTTTTTGGTAAGTATGCTCCTGTTGCTGTTATGATTTGCTATGCAGGTGCTGCCTTATTCTTGGGTTGGTTAGGCTTCTATATGCAATTGGAACTGAGTTTTTGGATTAGCCTGCTAATTGCAACTATTGCATGGATTTGGCAGTTTATACGACTGCTTGACTCACAACTTCTAAATATTGCCTACAATCAAATGTTGGCTCAAAATGTCTGGATTAGGTGTGTGTTACTTTTTGGGATGATTTTGGGGTTTTTAAAGTTTTAAATTGAGATATAGGACTCCAAAAATTTTCTAGTTGCGTTCACGTAGTGGCGGCTTCCGCATCGCGTGAGATGTGCTTTAGCTGGCATAATCGGAGATGTATTCTTTCCACGATTATTATTTTATGCATATTAAATGTCTGGAGTTTAGACTAAAAGCAGGCGATCGTTAATCAAAAAATGTAAGTGTCGTTGGTATAAAATTTGAGGAAGGACAGTCTGTGGGTTAAGACAGACCCCCCTTCGCTAGAAGATGAGAGAAGAACCACCAACTCTCACCTGCCAATATGAAACGTGCCAGACTCGAAGAATTTCGTCAAGCAGCTTACACACATCTAGGCAAAGCACATGATGCAACATTTGAACTGACAGATGCGATACTATTGACCCGTAATGTCTACAGTCTGGCAGACTTATCTTTATCGCCAGTGTTTAGACGGAAATGGCCCAGTATCTATGAAGCGATACAAGATACCAAACCAGACCGAGACAAATTGATGGAGTTATACATCAAGCAAATACCAACAGAAAAGCGTGTATTGTTGGCAGGAGACCATACAGCTTGGTCGCGCCCAGATGCGGTGACACTGAAAGAACGGACAATAGAACACCGTAGCACAGCGATCACGGGAAATAAACCGATTACGATTGGGCAGGGATATAGTACGATAGCTTGGATACCAGAGGATTCTGGAAGTTGGGCACTACCTTTGAGGCATGAACGGATTACCAGTTGGGACAATCCGATTGAGAAAGCAGTTGAACAACTCAAAAAGGTATGTGAATCAATGCCTGTTCGACCAATTTCTCTTTGGGACAGTGAATATGGTTGTGCGCCTTTTGTGTTAAAGACAGCTAGTATAAAAGCCGATATTTTAGTCAGACTACGTTCAAATCTGTGTCTATGGGGCGCACCACCACCTTACCAGAGTAAGGGTCGTCCGCGCAAGCATGGTGCTCAATTTAAACTCAATGAACCCTCAACGTGGGGTGAAGTGGCATCTGTGCTGGAAGTAAATGACCCAAAATTGGGACGAGTTAAAATCAGTGTGTGGGAAAATTTGCATTTTCGGAAAGCAACTACACGCTCAATGACAATACTCCGGGTGGAACGTCTTGATGAGAATGGCAACTTGAGAGTATTAAGACCCTTGTGGTTAGCTTGGGTTGGGGAACAAATGCCACCATTGGATGAAGTTTGGCGATTGTACTTGCGCCGGTTCACTATTAACCATTGGTATCGCTTTCTTTCTCAAGCAACGCTTACATTGGACAGTACCAAAATTCAGTACTCCAGAGCAATGCGAACACTGGAGTGACTTAATGCCGTTCATGACTTGGGAGTTATGGTTAGCCGATGATATCGTCGCTGATAATCCTCTTCCCTGGCAGAAGTCAATAGATAAATTGACCCCAGGACGAGTTGCTCAAGCTATGGGTGGAGTTTTTGCGGTGATTGGTACTCCTACCTCTCTACCCAAACCTCGCGGAAAGTCCCAAGGGTGGACACCAGGTAAACCCCGTGTTCGTAAAATCCGATATCCTATTGTTAAAAAGACTGCTTCTAAGCCACGCAAAGAACAACAAAAATCTGCTTAATCTCAAATATCTTTATCCTTGAAGCTTGTATTTTATCACCTCAGCACTGCTGTGTCATTTCTTGCTGCTTAGTCTAAACTCCAGAAATGTGGAATAGCTTATTAAATTTAATCCAATTAGTCGTTTAAAACGTATGGTATGGATCTGAATCTATTTGCCCTGTTTTGACGCTATAGCTTATTAAATTTAATCCAATTAGTCGTTTAAAACGTATGGTATGGATCTGAATCTATTTGCCCTGTTTTGACGCTCTTCAAATAATATCCTGTTGTTGGTCTGTTTCTCAAATTGAATGTGTCGCCGCTGTTAACTTTCCAAATTTTGTAATCAGAATAGGTTAGGGAAGTTCTCTTTTCGCAGACTTCAGGAGTGCGATCGCCTAATATAAAGTACGCTGGACCCCTACCCATAACTTTTGCTATGCCGTTTTTATCAACAATTATTGATGTATCTTCGCTAACTCCTATCCCCAAGGCACTTTTAGCTACACCATCTTTGATTTGACGAGCGATAAAAGCCATTATCCTACCCATTCTTTCCCGCTTGTCAAAGTGCGTGTCTACGATGGTTCCTTTCAAGTTTGCCCATTGAAAAAAGTTGTAAGTAAAGTTGATGTCTTGATAAGGATCTGCGAGTGCGTCTTTACTCTGAATTCTATTTGAACAGGCGTTGTAAACATAATCACTTTGAATCATCGCCCCCGCACTAGTTGCCCCAATACCACCTCTAAGAGCGTAAACTGACTCTATAGCACTTTCCAGCTTGGTGTTTTTCAAGTTGCGGATGTATTTGCACTGGTCGCCACCTGCAAAAAAAATCACCTCGGCATTTTTAACTTTGTTGGCAATTTCGGCGTTGTTTGCATCTTTGCGGCTGGTAATGAGTAAAGTCTCTACAGAATCTACGCCTTTCATATCGTAAATTGGCTGATTATAGCTATCATCGCCAGAAGCGCGGAGAACAATAACATCAACTTTGGTAGCACAATTAGTACATCCCCTAACTCGGTTAATCATCCACTGGATGGCTTCATCTACATCCAGACCACCTCCACCCAAGTCAAAGACGGGACCGGCTAAGGGAGGATTGACATTGGCAGCGTTGCCTTTTAAATTGGGCGTTACCTTACCTTCAACAGGCAATATTAAGGCGATCGCTATTATCCAAAACAGCATGAGTGCAATCTTAAACAATGCCATCAGCTTACCGATAAATTGGGAATTGGGCATTGGGCATTGGGCATTGGGCATTGGGCATTGGGAATTGGGCATTGGGAATTGGTAATAATTCTTTTCCTTTTCCCTTTGCCCCATTGCCTATTCCCCATTCCCCAATTACCATACAACCTGCGATCGCTCTTTCACAGTCTGCTGATAAACATTTTCTGTTTGCTTGGCTATTTTAGACCAGCAAAAGCGTCTTTCTAAATCCTCATAAGCATTATCAACTAACCATTGCCGATAACCTGGATTTTTTAACACTTCCAATATTCCCCAAGCCAAAGAATCTGGATTATTCACCCAGGTAACAATACCTGTTTTCGTATGTTGCACTACTTCCGGGAAACCACCAGTATCGGAAACGACTACCGGAACGCGAGAGGCAAAGCTTTCTAACGCAACAATACCGAAGGGTTCGTAGAGACTGGGAAAAACGGCACAGTCAGCAATAGTTTGAAATTTATCTAAATATTGATCGGACATAAACCCGGTAAAATAGCACTTGTGAGCAATTCCCAAATCCCAAGCCAGACGTTTAAGATGGTCGGTATTTCCACCACCAATAATCACAAACTTGACATAACCACCCATTTCTAAAAGTATCTTCGGTGCTGCATTTAGCAATCCGGAAACGTTTTTTTCATAGGTCATCCGACCGACGTAGTAGACAATTTTTTCAGCATCTTCGGCAAATTGACGGCGAAAATCCTGAGCGTGAAAATCTTGATGGTGTCGTTTCTTTTCTGGACGGATACCGTTATAGATAACATCGATTTTATCCCAAGGGCTGTGTAGCGCTCGTTCGACTTCTCGTCGCATGTAGTCGGTACAAACGATAATTCGCCAAGCATTAAAAGCAAGTAGGTTTTCTTTGCCACTGATATAATGTTGCGTATCAGTGTGAATACCGTTGTAACGCCCGAATTCGGTCGCGTGGACTGTAGCAATTAAGGGGACTTTAAAGGTATTCTTGAGGGCGATCGCTGCATCCCCTACTAACCAATCATGAGCATGGATAATATCAAATGGACCATCTTCCAGCATCAACTTACCACCGTGATGCCCCATGCTGTCATTTAAGTTTACTACCCAGTGGAAAAAGTCATTAGCATAAGCAACAGGCACCCGATGTATATGCACTCCTTCAACTTGCTCATACATTGGCGCATGACCAAATTCCGCCGTAATCAGGTGGACTTCATGCCCTAACTTTACTATTTCCGGGTACAACTCCGCCACATGACGCGCAATTCCTCCCACGATGCGAGGCGGAAACTCCCAACTTAATACCAATATCTTCATCTATTCAACCCCAGTTATTTACAAATATCCAAAAATTTACATTTATCTAAAAATATAAATACGGCAATTGCTGCTAGTACATCTACCCAAATTTTTTTTATTTTTATGGTTTCTTAATAAAACTATGGAAAAACAGGAGGGGAAAAGGTTAAAGGAATTAATTCTTCTCCCCCTACTTCCTTATCTTGTTAACCAGCCACTTTTTGGCGAAAAGCTAGCCAAGCAGCTGTTGCTTCCTCTTTTGACGTGGCAGATTTTTTAAGTAGGATAACACCATCTTCAAAGCCAATGATGCCATATTCTTGGTTAGCGGTCAGATGGTCAATGAGTTGGATAAATTCTTGCAAACCAGCGCGATCGCTTTTGAAAGCGGGTGCATATTGCTGCAATTGCCACAGGTCGGCGATCGCATAATCTACCTTTATCACCTCTCGCGCATCATTTCTTAACTCTAATGCCGGCAAGCGAAGAATTTCGCGACGACTGGAAAGATGCGGTACAAGATAAGTACTAGCAGACACACTAGCATCTCTTGGAATTTGCGCTAATAAAGAACGAAATTGTCCTACATGATGCCATTGTTGGGGCAGCGATACATATACCCAAGGTTTCACCGAATCAGGAATCAGAAAATAAAAAGTCCGATTTGGGTTTGATGTAAAGCTAAAAAACAGAGAAACACAAATGCAACCCACCCAAAAGCGACGAAATGAAGGTTTAAAGGCTTTTGGATGTTGCGACCACCAAAGAATTGCGCCGTAAAATAGTCCAGGAACTACAGTCATCGCATAGCGAATCGTAATCGCTAAAACCGAATCTCCCTTACCCAAAAATAATTTTAGCAGGGGGAAACCAGCGATCGCCCAAGATGCAGGAGCAACAGCAGGCACAAATGCCAAAGGCAACCATTGACCAAGTAAATACTTAATTGTCCTATCAACTGGTGTAACAAGTTCTACTAACAATCGAATTGGGTTGCTAACGATTCCCCAAATAATTTGCACTGTAGAAGCTTCGTCTCCATCTGCATATTGCCCAAACCGCTCCATCATAAACCGCTGGGAAATATCTTTAGAAAACAGCGGCATGATCAGATTAGTCAGAAGCAGCATATAACCAAAACTGAGGGTACAGACAGCAAGTCCAGCGCGGGGAAAGCGTTTACTTAAAATCATGTAAATCCCAACGCCAAACAATTCTATACCGCTATCTTCCCGTACAGCCAAAATGAACACTGCTAGCACCCAAAACAGACGCCACCAGCGTTTTTCCATTGCTAGCAGCAACCCAAAGATAAATAGGGGAGTCTGACAACTGTCATGAAAATTACATAAAGTTGGACCTATGACGGCATTTGCAGCGTAATAGCTAGCACTAATCATTACTGCTAATGGTGGTTCTAAATATTGTCGCGCCAATACATACAAGACCAAACCAGCAGCAGTAATCAATGTCACTTGTATAACCGTCAAAGTTGCTGGTGAGGGAAACAACGCATATATGGGTAGCCAAAGTAACAACGCTGGTGTAAAGTGTTGACCCAGCCGATGATAATAAACAGTCGGGACTTCTCCAGCGTGAACGACATTCGTTGAAAGACTTGAAGACAGAGAACTTTGAAAAAAGCGTCCGTGGAGGTTATTCCAAAAAACTTGGTTAAAAATGCCTTGATCGAATGAGGCGTAAAAACTGTAATATCGATGCAGCGTAAATATTAGACAAAGAACAAAGAATATGACAGCCACTGGCAAGACTAGGCGTAAACTATTGCCTACGCTCATCTTCAGCTTTTCGATTTTATGCAAGTTCAACAACATCACTCACTCACCCTGATTTTGGCTTTCCGGGGGAAGTATTTATTGTAGAACGTCAATAGCTCACTTGAACTGCAATAATTATAAACGCGCGGAGCTTGTTCGTTAGACATTGCTTAACTTAAAATTTGTGTCAAATCCAGTACAAATCCAGGCAGAATATGTTCTCCTGATAAGCTAGTAGGAGATTGCAAAATTTCCACATCTTTTTTTAGACGGTAAATTTCTACCCGTTGGTTTTGAGGATCAATAAGCCAACCCAAACGCACACCGCAGTTAATATACTCCTGCATTTTTTGTTGTAATGTCTCTAAAGAGTCACTAGCAGAGCGTAATTCTACGGCAAAATCAGGAGCAAGTGGCATAAATCGTGCCGGATTTGGGTTGAGAGTTTCGATTCGCTCTCGTTTAACCCAGGATGCATCCGGAGAACGGTTTGCACCATTGGGAAGTTTGAAACCTGTTGACGAGTCAAAAGCCAATCCTGTTCCATCAGCGTCTGCCCAATTACCCAAACGCTGAGTAAGTTTAGCATTTTTGTTGCCAGTTTCCCAGCCTGTCGGCGGCATAATAATTAATTCTCCCTCAAAGGTGCGCTCAAAGCGCAAATCTCGATTATTCTGGCAGAGTTGGAAGAATTGCTCATCAGTTAGCTCAATGACAGGATGTAAATTAACGATAACGGCAGTCATAGTTGCTTTTTGAAGAATGCTAACTGTAGCCTAGCATTAGGGAATTGGGAATTTTTGAATAATAATGGTGATCGCCTAAGTTTATCAAATATTTTTACTCTTAATGATAATTAGGATGGCAACTTGACTTGCCGCAATTATGATAGTTGAAATACGCCATTGTTAATTAGTTTAGTGGCGGAATTTAGTCTCAAAAATTCCCTTAATAAATTCTCATACCCCATCAAAACTTATGACATCATTTAGATGGTTTCGTCTTCCTCGTGCTTGGGTAAATGCGATCGCTCTAATTTTGTTAATGATTGCTTGGCGATATGTACTCGGTTATATCTGGGAAAATATCGGTTTGCGGATTAACTCGCTAATTAATATACCCTGGAAAGTCTCGTATATACTGCTTTTGTTTTCTTTACTGTCTCCGATTTTCGTAGTAGCATTTGCTCACCATTGGTCGCATCGACTTCTGGATAACTACTTTCCTGAAAGCAGACTACCGGAAACAGAAACAGTATCGGGAGTTTTTCCGGGAGTGATGAGTTGGTGGCAAGGATTGTATGGTTGGTTGGTGAGTACTTTATCAACAGCGATCTCCTACACTCTTATAGCTTTATTCTTGCCAGAACAAGCCATATTTTATTTTCTCAAATTTTTCATCATTGAAGCAACGCGCTGGCAGACAATTCCCATTATCATTCAAATTATTATTGCCGCTTGTCTTTATCAATTTGAGTATGTAGTATATCAGCGTTTGATAGCAGCCGCAAGACAATAAAATTTCAGCTTGTAGTGGGCAATGCGCGTACCCAAAATAAGCGATTCATGGCTTACTACAAGCTATATAAAACAAACATCTCAGTGTACACTCAGTAAGTTGGTAGTTGACACTACCCTTTTCCCCCTTCAACCTCACATAGCAAGGAGCCAAAAAATGGTTGCCGAAACCCAAGAATTTGATGCTCAAGCATGGGTGAAGACTCGTTCTTCCCTCGATTCGACTAAATCAACCTTTTTAGTCTGGAAAGGTGCAATTTACGCTGTTACCCCAGGTGAGAAGAAAAAAGTTCTGTTTCAGATGCTGGGTGTGAGTGTAAGTAGATGTATTCCCACAAAAGAGGGTGGCTGGGATTTTACCTCTAGAGAACTGACTTACTACCTTGACCCAAAGACAGGGGAAATTGTGCAAAAATGGGAAAATCCTTGGACGGGGGAAAAAGTGCCGGTGATGCACGTTGCAAATAATCCTGTACAAGGTCAGTTTAAAGGTAAATTTCCCGCGCAAGTAGATGGTGATACTACAACCTTCGTATTTGACATATTTCCCACTTACCCTAATCCTCTAGCAGACGATCCAAAATTTGTTGAATACTGCCCAAATCCAATTTATCAGGCAGCGGAGTTATTTAAACTCACCGTCCCCACCGCAGATTTATTAAACTCAGAACTACCCTCGGTTTCTCAACTCAGGCTGAGTTGGGATAGAATCGGTCAATGGCTTCCCTGGATGAAAATGGGAGCACGTCCGGGTCATTTGATATATAGTGCTTACGGTAGTAAAGTCGATGGCTTAAGCGAATTGCCGCAACTGCTTCAAGATGAAATTAATACCCGCGTTCCTTTGTATAGGAATGCGCCAAAATCTTTTATTGAAGGAGAAGATATGACCTCATGGCTGTATTTTCAACATAATTTTGAGGCTTATCTCGCGGGTGAAAGCTTCCCGCTACCAGCAGGGGAAGAGTTATAAGTTAGTTTTAAATAAACGTTTGCTGTCGTGAGGACTAAAGTCCTCATGTTAATTAGGATAAGGACTGAAGTCCTTACTACGAAGAGGATACTTATGGTTATCCGAGAAGCGAAGTTAGCCGATGTCAGCGCGATCGCTAATTAATTAACTTCGTAGTGAGGACTTTAGTCCTCATATATTAAGATAAGGACTGAAGTCCTTACTACGAAGAAAAATCGAGCAATTCCTTAGCTTTCGTATCCTGACTTATGATTTTACCTTGACGGTCAAATAAAATTACCCCCACCTTCAAAGAGTAATCTGCATACTTTTTCACGTAATTCTCTGCTTTCTGGCTAATCTTTTCAGCCAAAGCAGTAAACACTGCATCTGCCAATTCTAGTTCTACTAACTTTTTATACGCTTCATCAGCCGTATTGAGTTGCAAAATTGCCTGAACTGCTGAAATATCACCTTTAAGAGCAACAGCAGCTGCAATAATTTCTAACTTAGCATCCGCTAGGTGACTTGATGTATTAAAAATTCCCCCTGCGAGCTTAATTAACTTTCCTTGGTATCCCAACAACAGCACTGATTCAGCTTTATAAAGTCCCGCTTCTACCAGCATTGCACCCAGCCAATTTCCCGTTGAAACAATAATTTCTTCTGGAATGCCTAAGCGCTGCGCTACAGAATAACCATTGCTACCAATACAAAATACCAAATTGGGAAACCGTTGCACTTTGTCCTGCAATATGGCGCGAAATTCTTCTAAGTGGTCAGCAGCACTCATCGGTTGAGAAATGCCGCTAGTTCCCAACAACGCCAAACCCTCTAAAATACCAAAAGCTGCATTAGATGTGCGTTGAGCGAGTTGACGACCTTGGGGAAGGATAATCCGCACGATCGCTCTTTTATCTTCAGGAATTAGCGGCAACAAGTTCGCTTCAAAAAGCCGTCGCGCATAACTATAAATAGCAGCTTCTCCCGTTGCGGTTTTCCCTAGTCCCTCACCTGCTTCTAGAACTAAAGCCTGGTCTTGTCGCGGTGATAATTTCACCCATGCCCAAACAGGAGTATTCCTCGTCAAATCCAAGTTATCTCCTGGGTCAGACAAAGCGATCGCCAATGCACTTGTTGATTCTAAAGCTGCGACTTGATCAACTAAAATTTCTGCATCATCACCAAGCAAATCCAGTGTTACCGACGATATCACATCTGTGCTGTTTTGCAAACGCACTAAGGCTGCCTTTGCCGCAGCAACAGCGAAAACCGGGAGAGTGTAACCTTTACGCGCCATTCTATGCTTAAAACCGAGAAATATTCTGATCGTACTTACGCAAAAACCACCGTTCGCACATCAAGGAGCGTCTCGTAGAGAAGCGTCTCCTTTAGGAGAAGCTTTGATGCCTTCGGCAACGCTACGCGAACGGAGGAAAGCTCCGCTCAAACTTCTCTCTCCCAAACTCTTATTTATCTGTGTCTTCTGCGGTTCGTTCCATGACGAGTGCGTAAGTCCTATCTTAATTTTGCCACTCTCAAAGACACCTTATACGCCTGATAAAATTATTTTATTTTGTCAAGTATTTGCAAAATTTCTTTACATAGTGTTACATTATTTAACAAGGAAACAAACCTAAGGAAAAACACCATGACATCACGCAGCTATGTAGTTGAAGAACAAAACCGATTAAATAACTACGCAATTGAGCCAAAAATGTACGTAGACGACAAACCAGGCTTTGGTTTCACCGAGTATGCAGAAAAGTTGAATGGTCGTTTAGCGATGATTGGCTTTGTTGCACTCATAGCTATCGAAGTTTTCAGCGGACATGGTGCGATCGCTTGGTTGACAGTTCTGTAAACCTCTAGCTACGCAGATATGAACAAATAAATTTAAACTAAATTTGAAGAAATATAATGAGAACTGATTTTGACTTCCCCAAAAAATACCTACTCGGACCCGTTGTATTTAGACCTGATTTCAACAGCTTTGAAACAATTAATGTAAATCAAGCTTGGTCATTGTTTTTCACTGCGGGTAAAGAAGATAAAGTATTAGGACTAAACCCTGAATTTGGCAGATTTTTCACCTATTTATTAATTGCTATTGGTGCAACAGGTTCTCTTTTGGCAGGTGTTTTCATCCACATGGCATGAGGCTTTCTGTCAAGCTTTTAATATTGATGAAATTCTCTATTATCAAAGTTCTGGTTTTCGCAACCAGGACTTATTTTTTTGGATGATATTGAAAATTTCGTATAGACGCTCCAGCGGAACGTCTATACATCATTTTGAATTAAGGGGTGTGTTGTCGCAAAGCGCAACGCACCCTAAACGAGCGATCACAAGTTGTTTTGAAAGAGTTCTAGAACGTGTTGCCAAGCATCAGGAGCAGCTTTAGGATTGTAACTTGGGTGCTGGGCTAAGAATGGGTACTGGTCTTTGAACAATCCAGCAAAGAATCCGTGTCCTGCATCGTATCGAAATACACGATGATTTATTTTATGTTTCTTTAATTCTGCTTCAATTTGGTCGTTTTCTTCCTGCGAAACGAATGCATCTCTTGTAGCAAAAAACGCATAAATAGTACCTTTAATTTGAGGGGTGCGATTAATAGTTGGAGTGTCTTCACCATAACTAGAAGTGGTAATCCCACCACCGTAGAACGAAGCTGTTGCTTTGATATCAGGTAATGTTGCAGCCATGTAAGCAACATGACCGCCAAAACAAAAACCAATGGTTCCGATCGCATCATCTTTAACATTGGGTAAAGTTTTGAGGTAAGCGATCGTCGCTTGAATATCGCTGAAAATTTCTTGATACTTTACTTGTTGATAGTATTGCAAGCCAAGTCGATAGGCTTCTGGGCTATATATATCTTTTGGGCTAAAATCAGCCTTAAAACCAGGAGCAATACGTTGATACATTGCAGGAGCCACTGCTACATAACCTTGTTTAGCTATTAGTTCGGTAATATCTCTAATATTACTGTTGACTCCAAAAATTTCTTGAAAAACTATAACAGCGCCAAAGCTTCCTGTGTTAGCTGGTTGAGCTAAGTAAGCATCTATTTCTAAGTCGTTGTTAGGTATTTTGACATAGCAAGTGCTAATTTCGATATTTGTTATTTGTCCCATATTTGTTTCGGTTAATCTTATTTGAAAAAAGAAAGCAGGGAGCTTTCTTGCGGTCTATTTGTATCAACCTTAAAGTAAAACAGTATTAGGACTCTAGAACAAAGTTGCGGGATTTTAGTAAATTATTGCGCTCAGGTTTGCAAGAGTTGTTTGGGTGTAACACCAACAATTCGTTTGAAATATCGCGTAAAGTGACTTTGATCGCAAAAACCTACCCTGAGAGCAATATCTGCAATACTAAGTTCGCTGTGTTGCAACAGATATTTGGCTTTATCGATCCGACATTGCAAAATGTATTGGTAAGGCGTAACGCCCATACTTTGCTTGAACAGACGCAAAAAGTGATATTGGCTCATCTGGGCGATCGCAGCAATATCAATTAGCTTTACGTCCTGATGGAGATGTTCATTGATATACTCCGTCACCTGTTGCAGCGTTGATTTGGATAATCCATCAGCATAACTAGAGAGCTTAGGTTGCGTGGTGCAATAGTTGCGTAATAGGTGAATGGCTAATGTCGTTTTGAGACTATCAATCAACAAATAACCACCCATTTTACCAGACTCTAATTCTTCTTTCAAGGCACAGAAGATACCTTGTATCAATACATCTTGCCCAGTCATAAAATGAGGGATGAGTTCAATGCGATCGCAATCAACCAAATCTTCACCGACTTGTTTGAGGAGTGCAGATTCAATTGCCAAAATTATAAACTGAACTGAAGTATTCCAATTGCAGCGATGGGAAATACCCGCAGGAATAATAGCAATATCTCCGTTATTGCGCGTCTCTGTTGTCATTTTTCCATCCAACCATCGTTCTCCTGATGAGTTGGAAAGTGATAACCAGGAAATTCCTTGAACAATAACGTGCATTGTGTGTTGATGTTCTGCTACGTCAAACTTTGGCTGTTGATGGAGTTCAAGATAGATATTGTCCCATCCTGAACTGGAAAGAACAGCGGGTTTAGGTACAAACGCATCTGATGCATTTTCTTGGTGGTAATCAATAACTTTAATCGTTTGCCCTTGTGTTCTCATATGAGTGCTTAAACAGGTTGGGGATTCATCTATTCTGACTGTTTTTCACTCCACGAACTGAGGAATAGACCCTTCACAAAATTTTAACTTGTGTATTAGTCTAAAAATTTTTCTTGCTCGTCTGCATTGAGAAGAGTACTGTAGATTCTCAAATACACAATTGTGCTTATGCGGCTCACCTCTCTTGATGTTTTTCGCGGCATTACCATTGCTGCTATGATTCTTGTGAATATGGCAAGCATTGCCGAACCGAATGTTTATCCGCCTTTACTTCATGCTGATTGGCACGGCTGCACCCCAACTGATTTAGTATTTCCCTTTTTTCTCTTTATTATCGGTGTAGCCATGACTTTTTCGCTATCCAAGTATACCGAAGAGAACAAACCTACATCAACTGTATATTGGCGTATTTTGCGCCGCGCTGCCATTCTCTTTGCCTTGGGATTACTACTCAATGTATTTTGGAATAAGGGTGTTGGGACTTTCGATTTCAGTAGTATCCGCATCATGGGAATATTACAACGCATCAGCCTTGCTTATTTATTTGCATCCTTGGCAGTCCTAAATATACCGCGTAAAGGATTATGGATACTTGCAGGAGTGTTACTTATCGGTTACTGGCTGGCGATGATGTATGTGCCAGTTCCCGGTTTTGGCGCGGGAGTGCTGACGCGAGAAGGCAATTTTGCAGCTTATATTGACCGATTGATTATTCCCAAAGCACATCTGTATAAAGGTGATGGCTTCAACTTCATGGGAGATCCAGAAGGGCTTTTTAGTACGATTCCCGCTGTTGTCAGCGTTTTTGCTGGCTACTTCGTCGGTCAGTGGATACGCAACGACCCAGTAAAATCACGCATTAGCATAGGTTTGGTATTATTTGGTATCGGTTGCTTAATTATCGGTTGGGTGTGGGGTTTCGCGTTTCCGATTAACAAAAAGCTGTGGACGAGTTCTTATGTAGTTTTTACTAGTGGTTGGGCGTTAATATTGCTAGCAGCTTGTTATGAACTTATTGAAGTGCGACGGATACGACGTTGGAGTAAACCCTTTGAAGTTATGGGCTTAAATGCGATCGCTATTTTCGTTGCTTCTATCTTACTAATTAAAATCTTGGTAAAAACCAACATCGGCAGCGGTGAAAAAGCTCCTAGCACCTTCGATTGGATTTACAATAATCTTTTTGTAGCTTGGGCAGGTGCGTTCAATGGTTCATTATTGTTTGCCATTGTCACCGTGTTACTTTGGTTAGCTGTGGCTTACGGAATGTATCGGCAACGCTGGTTTCTCAAAGTTTAAATGCTGAAACGCTAATCATGAAACCTAACCCCCAACCCCTTCCCTACCTGACTTTTCACGGGATGTGGAAAAAGGGAGTGGTTCGCTAATATCATTCGCCAACCATAAACAGATAAAATGATTTCTAGATTTCAGGTATTATCATTGTGATCTGTGAGTTACATTAAATTGGAGTGTTATCCCGACGTTGTGCAGCCTAAATCGCCATACCAGGATCTTGGGATGACAGATTTGGGTTTAACATCCAGATTTGGGCAATTAGACGGAAACTGTCAGTATAAATAATAGTTCGGCGGCTTCATCGCTTGGGAACCTTCGGCGTTAACTGGAGTTCATATAAAAATGCGGATTGAACCTTACGACGATCATCAACTTGATGCAGTCATTCGTCTTTCGCTTCGAGCATGGGCTCCGGTCTTTGATTCGATTCAGAAAGTGATGGACCTTGATGTGTACCGGGAATTTTATCCCGACAATTGGCGTGTGAGCCAGCAAAAGGCTGTCGCGGATGTCTGCGCGGCAGAGGACACAAATGTATGGGTTGCGTGCGACGCTGGTTCAACCGTGGGCTTTGTAGCCGTGAAACTAGACTCGGAGACCAGGATGGGTGAAATCTACATGGTCGCTGTCGATCCAGACTTTCAAGGTCACGGTATTGGCACTGCTCTCATGGAATTCGCTCTCTTATGGATGAAAGATGCTGGGATGTCTATTGCTATGGTGGAGACCGGAGGTGATCCCGGTCATGCCCCAGCACGTCGCACCTATGAAAAGCTGGGCTTCGGGCTGTTACCCATCGCCAGATACTTCAAGAAGCTCTAGGTACACAGGGATTGAAACTGATCAGTACGATCGCTAATCTTGTAGGTTGAGTTGACGCTAGGAAACCCAACAACTTTTTACACTCGCACTCTTATTCACTTCTGCCACCCCAGCAATCACCAGCTAACCAGGGATCTGACTTTCCACATAAGAGTGAAAAGTCAGCTTCCCTACAAGGTAAGGGGAGAAAATCAAAGCCTCTCTCCTTGTAGGAGAAAGGTCTATCAGAATCAAAATAGCTGTAAGTACCAAACGGGATATTTATTTCCCTAGAATATTCAATAATGCTTGTCGATAAATCTTGAGTCCTTCAGCGTTCAAATGATCGCCATCAGTTGTAAAGTTATCTTTCAAAACATTATTTTCATACAATGGTGCTACCCCTTCAGCGACAACTGGGACATTTTCTGAAGCTGCGACTTGATTAATCACAGCATTGATTTGCTCGACTTTGGCGAGCGGGGCTGCTAAAGTTGGATCTTGGCTAGCGGCAACTGTTGAGTAAAAAGCGGGAATGAGAAAAATCTGTTTAGTTCCGGATGTTCTCACAAGGGCGATCGCTTCTTTCAAGTTTTTGCTAAACTCTTCATCACTAACTTGATACAAAGCATCATTTGCACCTACAGCAATGATGGTTTTTTCACATTTCACCTTCGTAGGAGTTAAACGTTGAAGTTGTTGAACTAATGATGTTGAACTCACACCATTAAAAGCAAAATTAAAATTACCTTCGCCCAGAGTATTTCCCAGTTGAGCCGAAATAGAATCGCCAAATAAACAGCCAGAAAATTGCTTACCTTCGCTAGCGAATACTTGATATTGCAGTTCAAGTTGCCATAAAGGTGAAGAACCTAAATTATCTTTTTGTGTTGCATTAGAGGAGGCAAGAAACAACTTTGATTTGCTGAGTAAGTCTAAAGTTGATGGCACATCAATGACTAATCTATTGCTAGGATAAGCTTCCAAAAAGCTAAGTATACTTAACCCTTCTGGTGATTTTGCTCCGATGAGCAAAGCAGCTCGTAGTGCTGGTATACCTGCTTTGTCACGACGAGCGATCGTTTTAGAAGCACCAGATAACAATAGTTTACCAATTGGTGAATCTACCAGCTTATTTAAAGCCACAATATCTAGAGGCTTTTTCACCTGAAGCGCTTGTTGGAACTGTTGTTGCTGCTTAGGTTTTAAATAACCAAGAAAAGATTGCAAATCAGACGAAACTTTTTTTGTTTCGGCATACTTTCGTATATCTGCTACTGGAAGCGATTGATCAAACAATCCATATCTGACAACAATTTTATCGGCTCCTAAACTAGGAGATGAACCGAGAAAACTATGAAAAACTAAAAATATAAAGCAACCAGATACGCATAATAGAAGACGATATAAATAATTAATCATTGATAGTTGATAGTTGATAGTTCTTGGTTGATAGTTCTACTAACCCCGCTCCTCCCGTACAGACGCGATGAATCGCGTCTCTACAACTCCTAACCATTTTCCCATTCATCAACATAAATAGACAAACTCAATTTGGGAATAATCAACCAGTAGGTGTGGAGATGATAAAGTGGAAGAACGTGCATATTGGCTAGCTTGGTCGCAAATTTCTGGGATTGGTCCTGTATTATTACAACGTTTACAACAGCATTTTGGCACGTTAGCTGGCGCTTGGAAAGCACATCCGGCTGAATTGGGTCAAGTAGAGGGTTTTGGTTTGCAGACGCTGGAAAAAGTGGTAAAGGTGCGATCGCGTTTGCATCCCGAACAACTACTGATCAAGCACCAGCAGGAAAATCCCCATTTTTGGACACCAGCGGATGTAGATTATCCCCGCTTGCTGCTAGAAACACCTAGTCCACCGCCAATATTGTACTATCGTGGTGAAGTGGACTTGTCAGAAAACCTCGGACAAAAACCGCTGGTTTCGATTGTCGGGACGCGCAAACCTACAGAATATGGTATGCGTTGGACTCGTCAAATTAGTACAGCTTTGGCAAAAAATAACTTTACAGTTGTTTCTGGAATGGCAGAGGGAATTGACACTGAATGTCATTTCGCTGCGATGAAAGCTGGTGGACGCACTTTAGCTGTTTTGGGTACTGGTGTAGATGTCATCTATCCACACAAAAATCGCGATTTATATAAGCAGATTTTAACATCTGGATTAGTGCTGAGTGAGTACAGCGCAAAAACGCCACCCGATCGCACTCATTTTCCGCGTCGTAATAGAATAATTGCAGGCTTGACTCGCGCTGTTTTGGTGATGGAAGCACCGATAAAATCTGGTGCTTTAATTACAGCGCAATACGCAAATGAATTTGGACGAGATGTTTATGCACTACCTGGTAGACTGGATGACCAGCCATCACAAGGGTGTTTAAAGTTACTTAATCAAGGAGCCGTGCCGATTCTCAGAGAGCTTGATGAACTGTTAAAAATGTTGGGGGCAATACCACAACTCGATGTAATTGAAGTTTCACCAACCTCAGAACAGTTACCTTTGCTAAATTTACCACCAGAACTACAACAGGTCATGAATGCTATTTCTTCAGAGTCTTTACCTTTTGATTTTATTATCCAACAAACGGGGATGAATGCTGGTTCGGTTTCTAGTGCTTTGTTACAGTTGGAACTTATGGGTTTGATTTCGCAGTTACCGGGAATGCGGTATCAACGCTGTTAATATCCATATTTTAAGCACTGAAGTGCTTACTACGAAAGAAAAATTTACATAATAATAATTATCTTTGAGGGTAATATTGAGGATTGATTACAGGATATTGATAACCGCTTCCCAGGCTATTGGGTGAAGGATTCATGTATGGGGGTGGATAACCTCCTGTATTGTTAGGTAGAGGTGTCATGACTGGTGGTTGATAACCGCTTACAGGTGGAGTGTTCCCCATTGGGTTGGTTTGAGGTGTCATGACTGGGGGTTGATAACCGCTTACAGGTGGAGTGTTTCCTGTAAGGTTGGGCGTAATGCCATTTTGGCTAAATTGTTGGTAAGCTACACGAGAAATTGCGCTGATGAGTTTTTCGGCGCGAGGATCGTTATTCGGACGTTGTATCATGACAGCGGCGATGTAGCGTTTGCCTGTGGGCATATCGACTAAACCAGCATCCGCTAGCATTGTACCAATATCGCCGGTTTTGTGAGCAATCGTTGCGCCTGGTGCCAACCCAGAAGGTAATAATGTATCTTTCTCAGTATGGCGCATGATATCGAGCAAGCGATCGCGCGATTGCATACTCACTAAATTACCTTGATTCACCATCGCCAACAAATTCCCCAATTCTTTGGGACTGGTAGTGTTTGTACCTTCTAAATCTGGAAGTTTGTTACGAATAACGGTGGTTGTCAAACCCCAACTGCGAAAACGTTGATTTAACGCTTCTATACCGCCTAATTTGGCAATCAGCATATTTGTGGCGGTGTTATCGCTGATTGTAATCATTTTCGTGGCAACTTCCAGCGCCGTGTATTGAGTTCCCACGGGTTTGTACTGCATATTTCCGGAACCCCCTGCAACCATATCCTGTTGCATGGTTAGAATTTCATCTAGGCGAATGTTGCCTGCATCCACATCCCGAAAAAAGGCAACCAAAATCGGCACTTTAATTGTGCTAGCTGCGGGAAAACTTGCGCCAGCATTCATATCTACATAACCGCCACTATTCAAATCTACCAAGAAAACTCCTGGGGTCAAGTTTGGACTTGTCAGTGCCAAATTTTGCACAGCACCCTTTAAGGAGGTGATTTCCTGAGATAAATATAAACCCCCACCATTAGCAACTTGGGGATTCTGGGTAGGTTGTGGCTGGGCTTGCCCAACATTTTCAGTATTAAATGCCGACGAAGCCGAGTTAATCCGAGTCGCAGGATCTAACACTGATAGCATTGTACCGACGATCGCACCAATACCAACTCCGACAATTAACAAGCGCATTGCATACAACAACGATCTTGCCATTGGCTTTAACCGAGTTTTGCGCGATCGCCTACTTATTTTTGATCCCATTGGCTTTTGCTTTCGCATCGGCTTTAAGTTCGCATCGTTGGGTTTAAACGGTGGTATTCTTCCCTTGACAGCAGATGGCATAACTAACCCAGGTCGTGTTTTTGGCGCACCTGGAGGAGTAAGTGTTGTATTAATTTTTTGGGGACGCGAGAGTCCTTCTGTTCTAGTGTCGGAGACGCTCCGCGAACGAGAGGCTCCGCCAACGGACACGCTTGGCGATCGCGGTTTGCTCTTTTTCTCTTTATTTAGTTGTACTGGTTGTACTTTACGCTGTTTTTGTCGGCGGTTGTTGGGTTGACGCCGTGAGAAAGCGATTAGTTTGTCACTTGATTCTGACACTGCTACTCCTTATGACTCGCTCTTTAAAAGTTTCTTGCATCCCGACCCAAAACTGATTGCAGCACTTTAACAATAAGTCAGGAGTCAGGAGTCTGAAGGAATTAGTCAATAAAGGGGTTTAAGTCTCTCACCAAATCAAAGATTTAGTGGTTTTCAATTATAGTGATGTAAATGCCCTACTTACTTGCAATTGTATATTACTAACTCCAGACTCCAGACTCCTAACTCCAGACTTTTAACTCCTAACTCCTAACTCCTAACTCCTGATCAGTACATAGTAAACGATGAATTACAAGTTTTCACGATCGCTCTGACTCCCCATAGCCCATTCTACCTGCCGCAAAATTCCCTGTAACATAGCTACTTCCTTTGTTTGCAGCCCAGCCCGATTGTAAAGTTGTCTAAATTTTTCCATCCGGCTAGCTGCCGTATGCGGATAAAGATAACCAATTTGCAACAAAAGCGATTCTAGTTGCTGGTAGTATACTTCCACAACATCAAGGGGTGCGAGTTCAGTTTTGCTTGAGCCTTGATTATTACTTTGCTTGGCATTTTCTGCCAGTTCGTAACAGCATATTCCCACAGCCATTGCCAGATTCAGCGATGGATATACAGAATCGGTAGGAATGCGAATAAATCTCTGAGCGTAGTTTAATTCTTGATTAGTTAATCCCCGGTCTTCCCGACCGAAAATCAACGCTGCTGATTTTTCTTTTTCCTGCAATAACCAGGGTAATGCATCGCGGGGGTTTTCTAAAGGGGTTTCCCAATCACGCACGCGAGCAGTTGTAGCGATCGCTCTCACACATCCTTGCAATGCTTCTGGCAATGTCGCTACTGATACCGCAGATTCTAAAACATCATCGGCATGAACTGCCATTTTTTTTGCTTCCATCCCCAAAAAGTCACATTGAGGATTGACTAATACTAGATGATGTAGCCCGAAATTTTTCATCACCCGTGCTACAGACCCCACATTCATTGGACCTGCTGGCTCTACCAACACAATTCTTAACCAGTCCAATTTCATTTCTTGCATCGCATTCTGCCTGCATATTGTCTTGATATTTATTGTACGCAGCCTAGGTGAATGCTTAAGCAAAGTAGAGACTTTGTACAGCGCGGAACGTCTCTAGAATATGTATTAATATTTTACGCGCCTGCACTAGAACATAGACTTTATTCATAATAGCGATCGCCTCAACAATCTTTTTGTCGAACTCATGACAACGGCTAAAAGTTTACATTCATAATGAAACAGATTTGCTAAACTACAATATGAAATTAAATATCTATCTCAAGTAATATTTTTATAGTTAAACAAAAAAAGCTTGGTTCGCTATCCGCTATTGGTTTGCTCGGAAGCCTAGCTGTATTGTCTTTACCTCAATCTGCTCAAGCGCGTAAATGGATAAGTATTAATTGACTTTTAATTATTTCAAAATATACAAGTAGTTGTTGCTTCAAGAGCAAAAAGTTAAGTCAAATTTAATGAAGCCTTGACCAGTAGTTAATACTCGGTTGATAAGTTCGTCTTGGGACATTAAGGGAATTCAAAAATCAGTAAGTGCAATTAACAATTATTGTCGGCTTGAAATGAGTTATCTATTAGCATAAAAGTAACACTTTGCTGCAAAAAGATAATTTGATTTGCTTCTGAGAATATTGGAAAATTCAATCCTGATACTTTAGTAGAAAGAAGTTTCGACCGTCACTTACTTTCTTTTGAGTACCCCAAAGTTGTAAAAAATCTAAATCGGGGTCAACATGGCAACATTGAATTTTGATCGCTTACTCTCCAGTCGAATCAGACGGCGACAAGTTTTAGTAGGTGCTGGTGCTTTAACTGGTTTAGCGATCGCCAATCAATTTTCTGGCAGAGTTGTTGCTCAGTCTAAATTCTCTGATTATCCATTTAAACTCGGTGTTGCCTCTGGTGAACCACTACCAAACAGTGTCATCCTGTGGACGCGACTCGCTCCCGACCCGCTTAATGGTGGTGGAATGCCTACGGTTAACGTTCCAGTAAACTGGCAAATTGCTGATGACGAGAACATGAGACGGATTATCCGCAGTGGAACAGTCATGGCAACACCAGAATTAGGTCATTCTGTTCACGTAGAAGCGCAAGGGTTAAGACCTGCGACATGGTACTGGTATCGCTTCCGTATTGGAAATGAAGTCAGCCCGATTGGACGGACTCGCACCGCGCCCAGGTTTGGCCATCGCACAGACGAGTTCCGGTTTGCTTTTGCCTCTTGCCAGAATTGGGAACAGGGCTACTACCCTGCTTACAAGCATATGGCAGAGGAAGACCTCGACTTAGTTGTTCATCTGGGTGACTATATCTACGAAGGACGACCGAATCCGCAAGCACTACGTTCCCATGAAGGAACTGGTGAGCCAATCACACTAGAGCAGTATCGCAACCGTTACGCTCAGTACAAAAGCGACCCCAATTTACAAGCAGCTCACGCAGCTTTTCCCTGGATAGTCACTTGGGATGACCACGAAGTTGACAATAACTGGGCAGATGAAATTCCTCAAGACCCAGAACAACAGCCGCGTGAACAGTTTCTAAAGCGTCGTGCTGCGGCTTTCCAGGCATACTACGAGAATATGCCACTCCGTCGCTTTTCTATTCCTTCGGGCATTGATTTGCAGCTTTACCGACGGCTGACCTTTGGCGACCTCGTAGAGTTTAATGTTCTAGATACTCGCCAATACCGCTCTAACCAGCCTTGTAATGATAGGATCGAACCTCGTTGCCCTGAAGCTTTCGACCCAAATGCCACCATGACTGGTTCTGAGCAGGAGCAGTGGTTATTTAAAGGACTTGATCGTTCTCGCGCTCGTTGGAACGTGCTTGCTCAACAAGTTGTCTTTACCCAGCACGACTGGACAGCAGGTCCAGAGTCAGCGTTTAACATCGATGCTTGGGATGGTTATGTAGTACCTCGCCAAAGAATCCTTGATTTTCTCAAACAACGCCGACCTTCAAACCCGGTTGTGATTACAGGCGACACTCATTCTAGCTGGGTCAGTGACCTGAAGGCTGACTTCAATAATCCTGATTCGGAAACAGTCGGCACCGAGTTTGTTGGTACATCAATTAGTTCCAGTTTTGGAGCCAGCGATCGCATCGAAGCAGCTTTGCCAGAAAGTCCTTGGGTGAAATACTTCAATGGCAGACAGCGCGGTTACGTCCGTTGCGACCTCAATCGCGATCGCTGGCGGAACGATTTGCGGCTACTACCTCCATCCCCACCAACTGGACCAACTGTATCTGATCCCAATGCACCGATCACCACAGCAGTTTCCTTTGAACTTCCCAATCAGGGAGTCGTAACGCAAGTTTAGTCTTGTCCCTTTTTTTGAACAATAAGAGCAGAGAGGATTTATGGCTTACTTCGATTTGAATCTTGATCGCTGGCTATCTAGCCGTGTCAGACGGCGGCAAGTTTTGATTGGTACTGGTGCTTTAACTGGCTTTGTGTTAGCTAGTCAATTGCCTCAAAGAGTCGTCGCTCAACCCCGTTTTTCTGATTACCCATTTAAGCTTGGTGTTGCCTCTGGTGAACCATACCCCGATAGCGTGGTGCTGTGGACTCGGTTAGCTCCTGATCCACTTAATGGTGGCGGAATATCTGCTCCTAACGTGCCTGTACAGTGGCAAATTGCGACTGATGAAAATATGCGGCAGATTGTCTATAGGGGTACAGAAATGGCTACCCCAGAGTTTGGATATTCTGTTCACGTTGAAGTTGGGGGATTGCAACCAGCCCGTTGGTATTGGTACCAATTTAAAGTAGGGAATGAAGTTAGCCCCATCGGACGAACTCGCACTGCTCCAGCACCGCGCGATCGCGTGAATCGCTTCCGTTTTGCCTTTGCTTCTTGCCAAAACTGGCAGCAGGGATACTACACAGCGTATCAATACATGGCACAGGAGGATCTCGATTTAGTTGTCCACTTGGGTGACTATATATATGAAGGCGGTGTTAGTGCGACTGCTGTGAGACCGCATAATGGACCCGAAATATATACGCTGGAAGACTACCGCAACCGTTATGCTTTGTATAAGAGTGACTCCAACCTGCAAGCAGCTCACGCTGCTTTTCCGTGGATAGTGACTTGGGATGACCATGAGGTTGACAACAACTACGCTGATGAGATTCCTCAAGACCCTGAATTACAGTCAACTGAAGATTTTCTGCGCCGCCGTGCTGTGGCTTACCAGGCATACTACGAACATATGCCACTGCGTCGGTTTTCTATTCCTAGAGGACCGGATTTGCAGCTGTATCGGCGTTTAACTTTTGGTGACTTGGCTGAATTTAATGTACTAGACACTCGCCAATATCGTAGCGATCAAGCTTGTGGCGATGGACAGGACGTGGGTTGCACCGAAGCTCTTGACCCATCACGGACTATAACAGGTGCAGAGCAGGAACGGTGGTTGTTTGATGGTCTAGCTCGTTCTCAAGCTCGTTGGAATGTTTTGGCTCAACAGGTGTTCATGGCTCAACGAGATTTCGATCCAGAGGCTGACGTTCGCTTGAGTATGGACGCTTGGGACGGTTATGCAGCTTCGCGCGATCGCCTGTTCGACTTCATTCAGAAACGTCAACCTTCTAACCCAATCGTACTGACAGGCGATGTCCATACCAACTGGGTAGCTGACCTGAAAGCAGATTTCAACAACCCAAGTTCAGCTACTCTCGGTACAGAGTTCGTCGGTACGTCAATTAGTTCTGGTGGTAATGGCTCAGATACAAACGCCAATACTGCGGCTATATTGGCAGAAAACCCGCACATTAAGTTTTTCAACAATCAGCGTGGCTATGTTCGTTGCGAACTTACACCAACACGTTGGCAGTCTGATTACCGAGTTGTGCCCTTTGTGAGTACGCCGGATGCTCCCATTTCTACCAGAGCCTCGTTTGTTGTAGAAAATGGCAGACCAGGTGTTCAACAAAGCTAACTTGCTCTTGTCTGTTGTTTTAACAATACAGCAGATTGCAGGTTTATGAAGTACAGTAACAGCAGCAAAGTCGCTATCAGTGAATTCTCGCCGATGAAGGTCAACGAATTTACTTTTTTAAGTGTTAACTGACAGGCGATTTTGGCAGACCTGACAAAAATGCTTCTAGAAGTCTTTGTTTGTGAAGGGTTTGAGGCGCAGAGTTTCAATACCCCTCACAGCTTGAGGCGGGTTGAAAGCAATTATTTAGATGCCTTTCTGTGGCAGAAGTTGATTGTTTCAATACCCCTCACAGCTTGAGGCGGGTTGAAAGATATAGTGCCCGTGTCGCTTCTTTCAAGACGAAGGAACACTGATTGTTGAAGATAAAATCATCTGTTAATGGTGACATCAATTTGTCAACACGGAGATTAATTTGTCAACACGGACAAATAATTTGGCAATCGACAACTTTTGTACATTAACAAATTATTTGTCAATTTAACAAAATATTGTCACAAAATGACAAATACCTAAAACCCTGACATAGCAAGGATTATATCAGGGTTTTTGCTATTTTAGACAGTTATACCCATCCAAGTCGATATTCACTAATTAGATGTCAAATCCCTGAAAATTCACAATTTAATTGTCACTTCCCAGAAACATGGAAAATAGTAGTTTTGCAGAAATTAACAAATTATTTGTCAGAAAAATAGTATAATACAACTATGTTTTGATAAAACATAATATGGATAATGCAGAATCTTCTACAACCTCTACGACTTGGGCAAGCTCCGCAGATGTTAATAAGGATCTTGCTGAAGCAAACGTTATTGTTTCTAAACTTTCGGATGAAGCTTTGCTGAAAATCGAAGTGATTCAAAGTCTTTTAGAAAATAGCGATCGCATGACTTAAGCAGGACTTACGCAACTGTCACAAGCAATGGCGCGGTGTAGCCGCGCCGCGCGCCAAGCAACTACGCGATAAACACAGGAACAGCCGGACGTTTTAGTTGCTGAACTAAATAATTTGATAACAAT